>ERZ795057.1716-NODE-1716-length-18231-cov-6.297975_pt1 | contig 18231 bp, 18 predicted proteins | sample MGYA00375141_ERZ795057 | MGnify/ENA primary metagenome ERZ795057 (study PRJEB30186, sample SAMN05720163) | activated sludge metagenome | isolation source: Anaerobic digester | place: Hong Kong | collected 2015-01-26 ... | reverse complement strand
CCTTCTCCCTTTATGGTATAATTATTGAAAATAAATAAAAAGGAGTTAAGGAGGATGAAGTGCGAGTGGATTGTCCAAGAGCCGGATAAAGAAGAAGTTCAAAGACTGGTTCAAAAATATGGTATCCCAGAGCTGCTTGCTACGATATTTGTCAACAACAAATTGGAGCAACGTACGGATATAGCGGAATATCTTCATATGGAAGACGAAAGATTTCATGATCCTTTCCTGCTGAAGGGAATGGAAGATTTTGTCGAGACCTTACTGAAGATTAAGGAAAAAAACGAAACCATAGCCATTTACGGTGATTATGACGTTGACGGAGTCACGTCAACTGCTTTGGTCTTTTCGGTATTAAAAGAGTTGGGATGGAACGTTATTTATTATATTCCAACGCGGTTGGAAGAGGGTTATGGTCTCAGTAAAACTGCTATTATGGAACTTTTCAATCGTAATATTAAAAACATACTGACGGTTGATTGTGGCATTACCTCTATCGAAGAAGTTAAATATGCCAATTTTCTTCAATTTAAAATTATCATTACCGATCATCATGAAGTTCAAGATGAATTACCCGAAGCCTGTGCAATTGTGAATCCAAAGCGTACGGATGATACCTATCCCTTTAAAGGGTTAGCTGGAGTGGGAGTGGCATTTAAATGCATGGATGCTCTGGTAGAAAGATTAGGCCGTCCAATCGATATTGAAAAATATTTGGATTTGGTTTCACTTGGGACTGTAGCAGATATTGTGCCTATGATTGGCGAGAACCGAATGATTGTCAAAAAAGGGATTAAGAACCTAGCTGAAACCAAACATATTGGTTTAAGAAGATTGATGAAGATCTCCGGTATAGATACCGATCATCTTCAAACTCATGATATTGGTTTTAAGATTGCTCCTAAATTAAACGCAGTTGGTAGGTTAGGCAGTGCTGAAACGGCTCTAAAACTTCTATTAACAGAAGATGAGGTAGAAGCCAGGGAATTATCCAATTTTTTAATGGAACAGAATAGTAAAAGGCAATACATTGAAAACCAAATTTATACCGAAGCCATTAATCTGATTCAGAACAATCCGGTTATTGCTGAAGCGCCCGTTTTAGTCTTGGCAAAAAAGGATTGGCATCCGGGAGTAATCGGAATCGTATCTTCGAGATTAACCGCAAAATTTTACAAACCCACACTCATGATTTCCATTGATGAAGCAGGAGTTGGTAGAGGATCAGCAAGGAGTATAGACCAGGTGAATATAATGGACTTATTTTCTTCTGTTGCCTCTAATTTTGAGGAGTTTGGTGGTCATCCTATGGCGGCTGGTTTCACGATCAGCAAAGAAAATATCGAACGATTGCGTGAGGATCTAACCTTTCAATTTTATAAACTGTACGGGAGTGATTCATTTACTTCGAAGATTTACATTGATGCCCAATTGGAGATTGGTGAAATTACAGATGAATTATTGGAGAAGCTTGAATGGCTAAGACCTTACGGACAATCCAATCATGAACCTGTTTTTTATATGAAAAACCTTTCCGTTGATAAACTAAAATTGATGGGCTCAAGAAATCAGCATATTCGCATGATTTTAAAACAGGGTAAACACTTTGTTGATGCCATCGGATTTAACATGGCAACTAAGATTGACGAATTTCGATATATTCGCCCCAATTTGCTCAAATGCGATTTGGTTGGCAATATCAAAACCATTTGGCACTATAAGACAAAACATATTCAAATCTTCATCAAAGACATCAATTACTTTATCGATCCTACCTATAAAAATGAAGAATCGGATAAAAACTTTGTTTTTGATTTGATCAATAATTGGGAATCTCAGAATAACGTCCACAAAGAGCAGGATATTTACCTATTGAAAAAAGAATTGGATCACAAGCTTTTGACAAAATATCCGGCTTTTCTAAAAGTTCTGGAAAACCGTAATGGGATAACGGGATTATTTTCTTCATTGAAAGCACAGGAACTCATGCTTTTTTCAAAAATGGCTAGATGTGAAGAAGAAAAAGCAAAACTGGTTATTGTTTTGCCTTCCAATATGTTCTTATCTTCTCGATTAAAAACTATCATGAGGTACGATGCATTATCCACGCAAGTTGTTGTTAATCCCAATCTACCCTTTACAGAAACAACCCTTTTTACAACGGTTCCCTTTCTTTTAAAATATTTTGATCGATTTTCCGATATTAAGGATTTTATCTTTTTAGATCTGGAATATCTCCTACCAGAAGAGATAAAAACCAGAAAACTGCTTCAACACTTAAGCCATATTGTGGCATCTTCGGAGAATTGTAACGTTATGATCTTGTCCGGTATCCTTTCAGATAGTGAAAAAGGATTGTTGAAAGAACTCTTTAAGTTTGATAAAATACTGATTGAACATCTCAAAAGACACAAGAAAGGGCTGGTTGATCGGCGAGATCATCCCGAACCAATAAAATATATCCAACAGCTGGTTCAAAATAGTGATTTTACGGCGGTCTTTGTCAATTCAGCCGATAAAACCGTCCATTTGACCCGTTTGTTGGGAACGGTGCTATCTGATAATTTCCATAATGGAGAAGTGGTTTTTTACAATTCTTCATTAAAATCATTTCAAAGATCCAAGATTGAAGAATTAATCTCAGTTTCCAAGGTGAAACTGTTTATCACAACCTATGAAATCAGTGGCACGATGACATTCCCTAAAAATTCAAATATTTGTTTATTGGATCCGCCTATTAACCCTATTGACATCCTTTCAATATCCAATCCAGTTGAAAAAAAAGGGTCCGCTCCTATTTTTCATTTATTGTACAATAACTCGGATGTTACAGAACAGATCCAAAACCAATTTGACTTTCTTCCTGATAAGGATGATATAATATCATTGATCGAACTAGGCTGTTCGAATGGGCTGAAAAAGTTGGACCATCTTAAAAAAGCTGGTTTTGAAAAACTTGCTATAAATGAAAAAAAGTGGGGATTAATTTTATCTGTTTTGGAAGAGATAGGAATGGCTAACGAACAGCAAATCAAAAATAAAGATTGTTCGGATCTGGTCGAAAGATTAAACAGCTCCACTTATATGTTAGAATCAATCATCGACAAAACCGTTATCGATGATTATTTGAAGTATTTTGTTGGAAAAAGCGGTAGAAAGGTTCTCAGTTTGATTGATTATCCTTTATTACCTTTTTTGAAATAAACGGAGGTGTTAGGTTCCCTATTGCAAACTAAATTTATAGCTGCTGATGAACTCAATTCTTTGATGATATTTGTGGATTATACCGAGATGACTAAGGCTTTTGATTTAATCAAAAAGAATGGCTATTTTGCTAAGATCATACAAACCCCAAAGGAGATTTTTTCCGCTTCTTCGTTATCGATAGCGGTCAAAAACACAGACTTGGAGAATATTCAAAAGCAATTCGAACTCGAGTCTGTAAAGCCCTTGAAAAGTATCGTGTTAAAACGGTGCGCTTTGGACTATTTGTTTAGGTCTTTTTGAAACGACTGTTTATGGAAGTTCTTTCTTTCGATTATGGTGATAAGCGAATCGGATATGCAGTTGCTTCTAAGAAAATGAAATTGGCTTTTGCAAAAGGCTTTATCATAAATGATCAATCGTTGGGGCTATCGATAAAAGAGTTGATATATCGCTATCAACCGGAAGAAATTGTGGTGGGATTACCGTTGAGAAAGGATATGACTTTTACGCCGGCAACCGATAAAGCTCTTCAGTTCTCAAAGTTTTTGTTTGACTTGACCGAATTAGAGGTTTTTCTGGTGGATGAAAGGTATTCAACGGTTTATTCACAGCAAGCACTTCGTTATGCCGGGCATTCAACAAAGGACTCAAAGGGTATTATCGATTCGGAAAGTGCAAAAAGTATCGCTGAAACCTTTATACATTCCCCCGCATGGGCATTTCGATTCAATCTGGATATTTTAACCGAAGATGCAATAACATCTTGTTTTCAAAAAAGTGATTCGCAAGCCCTCTATTTGATGGGGGGGGTGAATGTGTTTGAATTCGGTAAAAAATATCAGGGAACTTTTCATATATTTGAATTAAATCCATATATCTTTTCTATTCAAAGACAATCAGAAAGGCCTTTGAATATCAGTAGCTATCAATTTGCTTTTTCAGTTCCTGATGGTTATTTTTTGTGTAAACCGTGTGCTCATGGCTCAATTGGATAGAGTATTGGACTCCGGATCCAAAGGTTGCGGGTTCAAATCCCGCTGAGCACACCATTTATTATCAAGAAGATGGAGGGATAGTCATGGTGCTTATCATGAGTGTTTTTGAATCTGAATTAGAACCAATAACGGAAACAATGGTTACTTTTGAGACAAAAACTCTTTTTGATCGAGAAACGAAAAGAGGGTTATTGGGAAGAAATGAAATAGTGACTTGTGCAGGTATTTTTGGGAAAGTTGAATCCGCTTTTATCACACAAAAACTCATAGACGATTACACCATCAATAATGTTTTCTTGGTTTCAGGAGCCGGAGCCTTAACCGATGAATTGCAGATTGGTGATGTGGTCATCGGCGAGGCGTATCATGAATATGATAAACGACTTAAAGAAAATGAACCGAATCCTGCCATCAGAGGTGATTTAGAAACTCTTTCAAGTATTAAAAATCAATTTCCGGGAGTGAAACGAGGAAAAATAATTTCCGGTGATCAAATCGTTTCAGAAAAGCTATTTCGAGATGAATTATATAATCGATACAGGGCTTTGGCATTAGATATGGATTCAGCGGTTATGGCAAAGGTAGCGCATGTTAATGGGTGCAAATTTTTAGCTTTGAAGATCATATTAGACAAATCTGATGAACGAACAAGTGATGATTTCAACAAGAATTTTTCTGAATACAACACAGTCCCTGCAACAATACTTTGTGAATTTCTTAAAAATCAATTCGTTGCCGGTTAAGCGTCATTGACTCTCTCCTTCAATGAGAAAGTCAAAAATCTTTCTGGCGACTGGGGCGGCGTTTTGTCCACCATAGCCCCCATTTTCGATCAGCACCAAAACAGCGTATTCGGGTACATCTAAAGGATAGAAACCTCCAAAAAAAGCATGATATTCCCCTTCAATACCCGTTTCAGCGGTGCCTGTTTTTCCAGCCAGCTTGTTTTTGTAGGCGGCATCGCTGAAAGATGCAAAGGCGGTTCCATTCCGTTGGGAAACAACTGCGTTCATTGCCATTTTTAAATAGGTCCAATGGGATTTTGGCAAAGTCAAATATTGTTTTGGAAATGAGAAAGGATTTGCGGTGATGTATGATTGCTGCTTTTTCCCCTCTAAACTGATCAGTTCGAATAATTTCAACATCTGGAGAGGTGTCAATCGAACGTACCCCTGACCGATGGATGATAGAACCGTATCTCCAAGATACCAATTATCTCCTATGTTATTCTCTTTCCAAGAGGTTGAAGGATATACACCTTGTTTCTCTTCCGGCAGATTGATTTGACTCTTGTTGGTTAATCCTACAGTATCACTGATATTTTTGAAATAATCGATTCCCAACTCAAGGCCCTTTTTGTAAAAATAAACGTTACACGACTCTTTTATGGCGTCATACAGCGTGACTGTTCCGTGTCCGGTACTCACCCAGTCGTGATATTTATATTCTTTTGATCCGTCATTCGAATAAAGGGAGAATGTTCCTTTGCAAAATAATCTTTCAGTAACTGCTTCGGATACCGATATTTGATTATCTGATAAAATAGACAATGCCATAAACGGTTTAATCAAACTCCCCGGATTATAAGTGGAAGAAATAGCCCGGTTGATAAAATAGTTGTCTTCTGTCTCCATCATCATTTGCCATTCTTCTTCAATAATAGGTTTTGTCATTTTTGAACTTTCATAAAAAGGAGTGGAGACCATGGCCAATAATTCACCAGTTACCGGTGAAGAAACCAAAATAACTGAAGGTTTGTTGAGGGCTTTGGCTAATTCTTCAACATATTTTTGCAAGGCATAATCGATTGACAGATATATATTTTGCCCTTTTTGGGGTTTTCTTACCGTCTGTTTTTTTAATTGGCGGGTGACCGAATCGATTTCAATTTGACTAATCCCGATAATCCCCTTCAGGTTTTCATTTAAAGTCTTTTCCACACCGGCTACACCGTTTAACTCACCGTCTACATAGCCTATAATATGAGATGTTGAACCTGAAAAAGGGTAAATTCTTTCAAAATCATATGTTAATGAAATATTGGGATTGATTACGGAAATATCCGGTCGAATTGGGATATCTTTGTTTCCATTGATGGCATCATTCACATTCAGTTCTGAAATTCCGGTAATCTCAACAATGTCCTCAATCAACGATTGCCTGGACTGACCGTATAAGCCTTTAATACTTTCAGACAGATCGATATAGCGGTTAACTTTTGTGTAAGCTAACAGTAAACCCGTCCGATCGTAAATATTGCCCCTGTATGCTGGAATCTCTTCTCTTTTCAATCGCATGGAATCGAAAAACTTTGAGTATTCTTCGGATTGGTTGAACTGCAAATCATACGTCCTGTAAATGATGATCGAAAAGACTAAAAGAAGGATAATCCAAAGCAGGATTATCCTTCGACTATGGCTTTTTTTTGGAGCTTGTTGATCGTTTATATTTTTAACACCACTTTTCCACATTTGCCTTCTTCCATTTTATCAAAACCTATTTGCCAATCATCAAAAGGAATAACATCAGTAATAATTTTGTCTAAATCTATTTTCTTTGTGTTTAATAGGCTGGATAACTTATACCAGGTTTCAAACATCTTTCTGCCTGTAATACCATACATGGTAATGTTTTTAAAGATACCAGCGTTAATATCCAAGCTCACATTTTTATCAAATAATCCCAAAATAGAAATATGTCCACCTGGGATAACAGTCTTTAATCCAAGGTTGAAGGCACTTTCGTTTCCGGACATTTCCAAAACACAGTCAACACCTTCATGATGCGTTATTTCCATGATGCGTGCATATGCGTCTTCTTTTGCCGGGTTGACTAAGTAATCGGCGCCATTCTTTTTTGCCAAATCCAGTCTAAAATCCTTGACTTCACTGACGATGATCGGGCCACCACCCAATGCTTTTGCAACCTGAACTGCCATCACACCGATGGGACCGGCGCCGGTTATCAAGACACTTTTGCCAGAGACATCGCCGCTTGTAACTGTGAAGACTGCGTTTCCAAGAGGCTCTTGAACAGAAGCCATGTATTCCGGTAATGATGAATCATTTTTCCACAGAACCACTTCAGGTACTCTTGCGTATTCAGCAAATATGCCATCTCGGTCAACACCGAGGATTTCCATATCCATACAAATGTGCATATTTCCGGTGCGACACATTTTACATCGGGTACAAGGAATATGCGTTTCTGCTGAAACAAAATCTCCTTCTTTAACTAATTTTACGTTTTTACCGACTTTAACGACTTCGCCTGAGAATTCATGTCCGCCAATTTGCGGGGTTTTAATCCGATTTTGAGCCCATTCATTCCATTGGTAAATATGAAGGTCCGTTCCGCATATTGAGGCATATTTAACCTTTATTAAAACCTCGTCGTCTTTTAGTTCCTCTGGGATCGGCACTTCTTTCATTGTGAATCCTCTTTCTGGTTTTTCTTTGACTAATGCCTTCATTCGTTTCATTTTGTACATCCTCCCGTGCTTTTAATAAGGCTCTTTTTTTAAAAATATTTCTTTCTTTAGCCTTTCTCATCACTTTTATTTTTTCCCTGGTAAAGGGTTCAATTCCGGTATAGAAAATGGTTGTTGATAGGGTGGAAGGAGTTGGAGTAAAGATTTGTACAGGCTGTTCTTTTTTCTTGAAAAACCTGGTGATATTTTCGACAAGCTCCAAATTTTCATATTCTCCTTCTCCAGGATGACCTACCATCAGATAGGCGGTAATAAATTGCTGTTTGTTATTTTGTCGACAAAGCCGATTAAAATCTTTAAAAATGGCTTCAAAAGATTCTTTTGTGTTTTTCCCCATTGTTTTAAGTACGGGCTTTGAAAAATGTTCCGGTGCTAATTTCAAATAGCCGCTGGTGTGTTCCAAAGTCAATATTTTTAGAAACAGCTTACCGTTTTTCTCGTCTGAATAAATCAAGTCCGGTCGAATTCCTGAAGAAATAAATACATGCTTTACGCCTTTAACGTTTGATACAGCTTGTAACAAACTCAAGTAATTCTCATGATTTGGTTTAAGGCTTGGACAGACGACTGGATACAGACATCTTTTATTTTCGCAGGGACCCCATCTGATTTTCCTTTGGCATTCATACCCGTACATGTTAGCTGTAGGTCCTCCTAAGTCGCTGATGGTTCCTTTAAACGACTCCATTTGTGTGAGTAGCTCAACTTCTTTTACTATTGATTCAGGGGATCTTGATTGAACCATTCGTCCTTGATGAAGGGCGATGGCACAAAAATTGCACTCTCCATAGCACCCTCGATGTGTGACGATGGATGTTTGAACTGCGTCCAAAGCCGGTAATCTCATTTGTCTTTTGAGGTTGGGATGGATTGATTTTGTATAGGGAAGTGCATAGATATGGTCCATTTCTTCTGGTGTCAGAGGTCTGGATGATGGATTCTGTACAACAAATCTGTTCCCGTCTTGTTGGTATAACCCATGTTGATTGGAGGTTGTATTAGCCGAATAAAATTGTTCATAAGCATGAGTATAAGCTATTTTATCACTTTCAATCGAATCGAAAGGATCTAAAGGCTTGTAGAGTTCAGGAATTTCCTCCTGGTGAGTGGTGTAAAAGGCCGTACCTTCAAGATATTTGATTTTTTGAAGGGGCACGCCACGCTTCAGAAGGTGAATCAAGCTGGTTAAAGTTAATTCAGCCATGCCAAAAATCAAAAGATCTGCTTTAGAATCTAATAAAATGGAATGTCTGACTTTATTTTGCCACCAATCATAATGACCAAAGCGCCTGAGGCTTGCTTCCAAACCGCCAATAACAATCGGTGTCTGTTTAAAACATGATTTTACCCAATTTGAATAGACAATGACGGCCCGGTTTGGTCTTTTCTGAGGTTCATATGAATAAGAATCTGTTTTTCTTGGCTTTCCGGAAGCAGTGTAATTCGAAACCATGGAATCCAGATTTCCTGAACTGATACCGAAAAAATACTTAGGGGGGGGGAATAGGGAAATATCGTCGGGAGTCATGGGTTGCGAAAGAACCAAAACCTTCATCCCCAGATTTTCTAGCAATCTTGCAACAATTGCTATACCAAAAGATGGGTGGTCAACATAGATATCTCCAGTGATAAGGGTTATATCAGGACATTGCCAGCCGGTCTTTTTAAATGATTCTAAATCCACCGGAATTGAAAATTCACTGCTTGTCATTACCCACCTCGGATGGTGTGTAATATTCCTTCTCTTTTTCAAGGATTTTCTTTAGTTTTTTTCTGCATCTGAGTAGTTTTGTTCCGACAGTTCCAATTGGAATTCCCATTTCATCAGATATTTCTTTGTATTTCATTCCCTCAGCTGATAACAAAAGCATCTCTCGACAGTCTGGTGGGAGTCTTTGCAGAATCTTTTTATATTCTTCAATCTTCATTTCTTCGATGGCCAATTCAAGGGGATCATCAGATTTTTCGTTTTCAGTGATCTCCAAAAAGGTATTATCTCCTTCGCTTCCCATATCGGCATCCAATGCGACAGTATTTGAATCGGCTCTTTTCTTAGCATTTCTCTGGCGATGCATGTCGATGGAAATATGCGCAGCGGTAGTCGCTAAAAAGGCTTTCAAATTATTGACTTTGGTTAAATCCTCAAAAGCCATTCTTAAAAAAGTTTCTTGGACAATATCATCTGCGGAATCTCGAAAATCAGGATATTTATACGCAACAACAGCTTTCAGATATTTACCATATCTGTTGTATATCTCTTCCCAGAACTTTTTTTCTCCAATCTTGGCTCTTTTTTCGATGAGTTCTTTATCATCCAGATTGTGTATTCTTTTTCCTATTGTTATGGGCATATCAGCACCCTTTTCGAATAAATGTCTTGTGTTTCCACAAATATATTGTACCATATTATGGGCATTAGGATGGAGAATGCATAAGGAAATTTGTTAAATATAACTTTATAAGTTACAAATGGGGATTCCATCATCTTCATTTTGACTACTATCCGATCATACTATTATCGCAGGAACATTATTGATAAAATTCAATTTCAGTTTCAATCTGTATACCGGTTTTTTGAGCAATTTTTTCTCTGATGAATTCAATCAGCTTTTTGACATCCAAAGCTGTTGCATTTCCTTTATTGACAATAAAACCGGCATGCTTGGAAGAAATACAGGCTCCTCCCACACAAAAACCTTTCAATCCCAATTTGTCTATTTCTAAAGCCGGATAAAAATCGGAAGATGGTTTTTTGAACACACTGCCTGCTGAAGGATAATCAAGGGGTTGTTTTTGTGATCTCTTCATTTCAAAATCTTTCATTTCATTCATGATGGTTTCTTTGTTTGCATATTCCAATTGAAATCGTGCAGAAAGTATAATTTGTGTATGATCCATAAAGCGGCTTTTTCGATAGGCAAAATGACAGCTGTCTCGGTCATAAGTGATGATTTTTTTCTTTTGCAAGTCGTAAACGTTGACATCTACCAATTGATCTGCTATCTCAAAACCATATGCCCCGGCGTTCATGTAAATTGCTCCACCTATTGTTCCGGGAATTCCGCTAAGTCCCTGAACACCTGCTAAATTCTTTTGAGCACACAGATAACAAAAACTTCGAAGAGGATATCCGGCTTGAATTTCTACAATATTTGAATGAACAGCACTTCTTGTCAAAGACAAAGTACTGACTGCATAGGCAGTACTCATTTCATCTGCAAACAATATGTTTGAAGCTCTCCCGAATAGTATAAATCGGATATGGTTTTCATCAAGATAATCGAAAAGCTGAATGAGTTGACTGATTTGATTGGGTAAGAAAAGGAATCTCACCTTACCGCCTATTTTAAATGTGCTTAAAGCTTTCAGGGAGGTGTTTTCTAATATTTTGATTCCAATAGGGATGGATAAAGGAGTTTTCATCATCTGTTTAGGTATTGAAATCGTTTACCTTGATAGGTATTGCTTTCTTGCATGCGCTTTTCTATTTGATGGATAATTTCTATTTTTGGCAATCCCCAATTTCCCTGTGCGTTCTCTTTAGGCGGCTCAGAGCACAATCGATGAATAACAATACGGGGGTCAAGATGTTCAAGGAAGGCGATTTCCCTTTCTGCAAATTCATCGAAAGAAAGTAATTGGTATTGTCCGTTATTAACCCTTCTTTCCAATTCAGTTCCTTTTACAACGTATAAAGAATGGAGTTTTACCCCTTCTACTCCAAGGGCACTAATGATTTGCGCCGCTTCGACCACATCTTCAAGGGTATCCTGAGGAAGATCGATTATCATATGTGCTAGGCTGTCAATTCCTCTTTTTTTTGTCCGAATAACTGCATCGATAAAATCAGCAACGTTGTGGCCTCTGTTTAAATCTGCCAAAGTATGTCGATTAACTGATTGCAATCCGTATTCAATGATTAAATCAACTCTATTCTGATAACTGTTGATCAGATCGAGTTTTTCTTCTTCTACGCAATCAGGTCTTGTAGAAATATCCAAAATTCGAATGCGTTCATCAACAAACAAAGAATCAAAGATTTTCTTTAAACGATCAATCGATGCGTAGGTGTTGGTATAGGACTGAAGGTAAATGGCAAAAAGAATGTCTTTCCCGTATTTATACTCAGCTTTTGCGATCATTCTTTCAATTTGTTCCCCAACAGGCATTCCGGGAGATTCAGCTGCAAATCCGCTGCCAGTAGGATCACAAAAAATACACCCGGAAAGTCCTTTTCTGGGTGTACGGTTTGGGCAACCCAAGCCCGTTGATACAGGTATTCTTTGCACACGTTTACCGTATTTCTGTTTCCAAAACTGATTCAATTTGTTATATATCATCAAATATCGATCACGCTTTCATTAATGACATCAGGGTTTTTGATAAACTCGATGAGCTGATTCCGGACTTGCTTAAGGGCTTCAGAACTATCACTTTCAAGATAAAAAAACCATTTTTCCTTGAACCAAGAATTAGTATACCGTTCATTGATTTCAGCTTGAAATTCACCCATTAAGAAGGGAATAGATGTAAAGGAAGATAGAAAAAGCCGGTTATTTTCTTTTGCGAATGCTCGCCAAATGTAATACACACCTCTGGATTGAGAGGTGTGGGCACAGACAATCTTGGTATGCTCATCATTTTTTCCGCTATATACGATAGTGATCATATTGCCTTCAATTTTATCGTTGTCAAGGAAATCCGAAACATTACTGAATTCCAATTGGACAGGTGTATATCCCGAAAGTCTCAGGTCTACAAATTTTGAAACCGAGAACCCTTCTTTTTCGGGAACTTCTGAACACGATGTGAATAAAAAAACGGACAGAAATAAAAACAGGATCGGAAGAACGAGCCGATTAGATCTTGCAGTTATCTTCTTCATTCAATCACCTTCTGACTTATTTGTTCAAATTAGATGGTTTCTTGAAAATACTTCGCCATTCTTAAGAAAATCAGATTTCGTCTAAGATAAAGATGGACCAATTTTCCATCAGATACCGTTGTTTTTTCAAATCTTTTTGGGTTTTCCAAGAATATTCAAATTTATCCTTTTCGTTAATGCCATAAAAATCAACTTTTACTTTATATGCTAATCCCAAATGAACCTGCCCCACATCAGTTGTCTGATCATAGATAAGACCTAAGAACTCCGGCTCATCTTTAATCGAGACATTGACTTCCTCTGCTATTTCTCTTTCCATGCCCTTTTTAAAAGCTTGTAAAGGGCTTTCTGAATCTTGTCGATTAACATGCCCACCTACACCTATGCTCAACTTATTGTGTAATCTTTTTTCGCTCTGGGTTTCCAGCCTTTTTAAGGTTAATATTTCATCGGAATCATTATACATGGCGATATATGGGATAATTTGTTTAAAGGCCGGATCATGTTCGACGATATCCCTCGGTTTAAAAAAACCGTGTTCACTTATCAGCTGTAATACCAGGCTATGGTTTATTTTAATCAGTCCGGGTTCGTAAACGAGTAAATCTTTGACAGACTTGTCTTCAACTACTAATATCTCTTCATGCATAAGCTCATCCTTTAATCTTCTTTTTTATTGAAAAACTGCATTTCCAAAACCACACCTTTATCAACTTCAGAAACGATTACCATCTTATCGGAGTATCGTTGGATATTGGGTAGTCCCATACCTGCTCCAAAGCCCATTTCTCGGATCTGATCTGTTGCGGTTGAAAAACCCTCTGTCATAGCAACTTCTACGTCCGAAATACCCTTTCCATGATCTTCTATTCGAATTCGAATATAATCGTCATGAACAAAACAGTAAATGGTGCCGGAACTGCCTGAATGGATCACAACGTTCGTTTCAGCTTCATAAGTTGCGATGGCAATCTTTCTGACTAAATCTTCCATAATCATTCGTTTCTTTAAAAGGTAATCCTTTAGTCTGGCTGCTCCGATGCCTGATAAACTCACATCAGTATAATCAATGGGAAATACAAAATCCGCACCTGGTTTATTGATCTCTTCACCGGTAATTAAGGAGCGATTTAGCGCATCCCCATCCAATACATCTGTCATTCTTTTATCTCTGACGTACAATACCCTGAATTCTTCCAAAATACTTCGCAAAATATCCTCTTTGGTAATAATGCCAAGCAGTTTGTTATCTGAATCCACAACCGGGAATCTTCCAAACCCATGTCTCGTAAATTGCTCAAATATTTTTGGGAGAGTGGCGTCCGGTGAAATGACTTTTAATTTTTTACTCATATGCTTTTTGACAGGTTGTAAAATCTCTCTATTTTCAAGCGCTTTGATGATATCTTCGATACTAACCAATCCCACCAGTTTTCCATCATCCAAAACCGGTAACCCGGAAATTTTTTTCAATCTCATGAGTTCTTTCGCCTGTTCCATGGTTCGATCTGATGAGATGGATATGACGTTAGGGATCATGATATCCTTTGCCAATAGATCCTTAAACAACACCTGCATTTGGTCGATTAACTTATCAACAGTGGCTTTCAATTCAAATCCCCCCTTAAATCGACCTTCATAAACTTTTTATGTCTTTCATCTTTTTTTCGTACAACTTGCCACAGGCAACGTACATGGGCTGAGGTGAATGCAGCAAGGGAATGCCAAACAATTTAGCTGCTTCAATGGTGGATTCGGGTATCTGCTTTTTTCTGACGATAACAACTGCACCAATTCCCACAATACTTGCAGTTCTAACCACTTGGGCTGTATTCAACCCGGTGATTAAAAGCATTCCCGGTTTTGCAAAAGCGAGCACATCACTCATCATATCCGCTGCTCCTGCTCTTTCTATTTCCAAATCATCCTTTTTTTCTTCACCGGCTACAATTAACGCTTCAAGTGTTTCTGCAATTTCTCCCAGTTTCAAATCTAATCACTCTCCTGTTTTATCGATTAACAGATCGCCTTTGTAATAATAGTTGATAAATGATTCAAAGGTCCATGGACATTTTTCTTCAAATATCTTTGCGATAATTTTAGCATATTCACGAATTTCGTATTGAGCATGAGAATCGGCACGTAAATTCAAAAAATTCATGAGACTTCGCAGATTAATCGTCCAATACCATTGAGTATAAATATTTAATGGGAGCACCATTCTTGCCATCTCCCTTGCGACCCCCTGGCCAAGCAGATCCTCATATGCTCGGTAAGATGATTCAGTTTGCTTTTTTATGATATCAATAGATGCAGATTCTTCAACTGGATCAAAACCAAATAAACTCCCTTGACGATTGAAATGATCTTGTTGTCGCATTTTGTCTGGATAATAAAATTCATCTTGGATCACCGAATAACGGCCTGATATCTCATTAAAACTTGAAATTCTGTGACGGAACCATTGTCGAGCGACAAACATGGGAGCTTTTATCCGAAAAGTAAAAACGATATGTTCAAATGGGCTTTCGTGACCATTCTCCATTAGATAATCTATCAGTTTTCTGTCCCTTTCTTCATTTGATAATCCCTTTTGAAATGAAACTCTGGCAGCCTCAACAGCTCTTAAATCGGATCCCATAAAATCTACTAGCTCAACATATCCTTTGTCCAGTACCTCATTTATTACTTTCATCTTTCAACTCCCCATCGGGAGATCGGTAACTCCCGATTGATTTCATGTTGTTGGATATAATCCTCCATGATCCTGATGCCTCTTTTAGATTTTTCTGTTCTGCGGTTCTTTTTGGGTACTTTGTTAATCAGTTCAGGTAATAATCCAAAGTTAGCGTACATTGGCTTCATGTCCTCAGCAGTCGTACAATAATTGAAAAGGCCACCCAACATGGTTTCCTCTGGAAAGGTCAACTGGCTCCAACCCATTAGCCTTCTATAAATGGTCATACCAACGAAGTATCCGGAAGCAATAGATTCCACATATCCTTCGACTCCCGTTATTTGTCCGGCGAAAAACAGATTTTTGTTACCCTTCCAAGAAAAATCAGATTCTAGAAGAGCCGGACTATTAATATAAGCGTTTTTGTGCATAACCCCGTAACGGAAAACCTCAACTTGTTCCAAACCCGGGATCATGCGTATAATTCTTTTCTGTTCAGGCCATTTCATCCGTGTCTGAAAACCAACCAAATTATACATGGTTCCCGCCTGATTTTCTTTTCTGAGCTGAACAACCGAATAGGGTTCTTTCCCTGTTTTTGGGTCCACGATGCCTACTGGTTTAAGCGGCCCGTATCTCATTGCGTCCATACCGCTTTTGGCGATTTCCTCAATAGGTTGACATCGATCGAACAGATGCTTTTTTTCAAAGTCCTCCACTGGTAAAACTTGAGCATTGACTAATGCTTCTCGAAATAATTCATATTCATCTTGATTCATCGGACAATTTAGATAATCACCGGGTTTGAAATTGTTTTGTTCATCAAATTGATCATAACGGTCAGCTGAAAAAACAGTATTAAGATCGATACCATCTGAATCGATAATGGGAGAAACCGCATCAAAAAAGAACAACCCCTTTTGATTGAACAAGTCTTGTAACGTATTCAGTAATGGACTTGATGTCATAGGACCCGTTGCTATAACAACGAAATCATTTTCCAAATCAAATTCCTCAAAATCTTTAACTTCTTCTCGGATGACTTCAACCTTATCTTGGAGTATATCACTTATCGATTGTGAAAACAGATTTCTATCTACTGCTAATGCTTTGCCGGCATTTACCCGGCATTCTTTTGCTATTTGTAATGACCTCGATTCGAGTAAAGACAACTCAAGCTTCATCATACCTGAGGCATTTTCCAACATTTGGGATTTCAAGGAGTTTGAGCAAACCAATTCAGAAAATAAGCCGGTCTGATGGACAGGGGTCATCTTGATTGGCCGCATTTCAAAAAGTTTTACTGCGATACCCCGCTCGGCTAGATAAAGTGCACATTCACTACCGGCAAGGCCACCGCCAATAATATTCACAATGGACATTATTTCGCCTCATCCAAAAATTTCTTTTTCATGAATAAAATATTCCCGTTTTCGATGGGACGATATTCGATCTCATTCATAATATTTTTCATCAAATAGACACCCAGCCCATGATCCTTCAAGTCATCAAGATCCCGTGAACCAATTTTATTGACATCCACAGGTTTTCCCTCGTCCTGGATTTCAAAAAGACATGTCCGTTGTTCATCATCCCAAAAAATTCTAAGAATAATAATTTCTTCTTGGGTGTATTGGTAAGTATGTTCAATAATATTGGCAAGTGCTTCGTTGATTGCCAGTTCGGTATCAAAGATCTCAGCATCTGATATGTGTTTGAGTTTTAAAAACGTTCTCAAAGAAGATCGGATCACTCTGATATTGTCAATTTTTGAACTGAAAGTAAAAACAAATGTATCAGCCATTCATTCCCTCCCGAAACCATTAATCACATCCAGTTCTAATATAGTAAAAAATATATTCCTGAACATATCCGCAAAATCTTCCAAAAATCTCTTGACCGGCATACATTAGGCTTTCTGAATTCCCTGTCAACTCAAAGTATTTGTTCAAAAACCTTGATATCCATACATCAACAGGGAAAGCACGAAAATCAGAAAAGCCGAATAATGCAACACAGTTAGCTACTTTATATCCCACCCCGCTAAAGCGGGTTAAATAATCCAGCTTCTGTTCCAAAGTACTTTGCTTCAAAGCCTTGAATGCCTTTATGTCGATTGTTTCTATCATTTCTTTCAACCATCCCGACCGATATCCAAACTGCATTGATCGAAAATGATTCTCATCAAGTGTTTTCAACTGTTCAACACTCGGAAAAAGGTAAAAAGAGTCTTCTCCAAGCAGAACATGATTTTCAGGAAAAACACGAACCAGGCATTCACATCTTTTTTTTATCGTTGCGATGTTAGATTGGGTTGATAAAAGATACTCAACCAGCATTTCCCATGGATCTTGCCTTAATATTCGAATCCCTAATGTTGTATCCATTATTCGTTCAAAGATCGATTGAAATTCCGGGTACGATTTTTCAATCCTTTTCATGGCATTTTCTTTGATGCTTTGAAGGGAATCGTTCAAACCGAGATAATGAATGATGCCATTTTCAAGATCTTCACCTTGAATTTCGTGAGTATTGGATGTGATGTGCAATACACCCTTGAATTGATCATGAAATAAAATCAGAGGGACGCCGTTTACCACACCGAACCATTCACCGTTCTTTTTATGCCATCTGAAGGTTTGCCCACAATGAAACGTTCTTTCCAAATCCAAGGATACATTGATCGGAATTTGGGTTTTCACCAGTTGATTTTTTATAACGCATCACCGTCTCTATCATAGATGGAATAGTCACACCCGCAATAATTCTGCCGATACAAACCAATTGAGTGACTTTTCTGTACACTATTCAAAAAACCATCGTGTTTTCTGAACAGCTCATGGTGGTAATGAACACCCGTTTTTCTTTGTATCGAAAGGCCGGCTTTTTCAATCCAGTCCACATCTTTATGAGGGCTGGTCATTAACGAGGTTGTAAAAAAACAAATCCCTTTTGAATGAGCATTAAGGGCTGTTTC
>ERZ795057.1715-NODE-1715-length-18235-cov-8.065457_pt1 | contig 18235 bp, 22 predicted proteins | sample MGYA00375141_ERZ795057 | MGnify/ENA primary metagenome ERZ795057 (study PRJEB30186, sample SAMN05720163) | activated sludge metagenome | isolation source: Anaerobic digester | place: Hong Kong | collected 2015-01-26 ... | reverse complement strand
AAAACAGAACATTTGATCTGATATTGATGGATATCAGAATGCCTGAGATAGACGGTTTTCAGGCAACGAAAACCATCAGGCAAATGGAATGCGGGAAAAAAATCCCGATCATCGCCTTAACGGCTTCAGTGAATCAGGAGAAGCTTGAAGAGACGAAATCCGCGGGAATGAACGACTATATCGTCAAACCGTTTAAGCAGGAAAAACTGCTCGAAATGATAGAAAAATATCTGTGAGGTACTTTCAACCCTTCAACCCCAGAATCTTCCCTTTACCGATGAATGTTTTATACAATTCTTCCGGTTCCATCTGTTTATCAAAATAGAAGGCAATTCCAAAGTGCCTTTCACCGGAAGCAATCAGTCTGTTTCTGAATGGTTCTTCGCCTTCATCTACGAAAAGGAAATCATCGGTACAGATCTCTGCCCCATAGACTTCTACCCGGCAGTCAGAATTGAAGAAATGACCGAGATTGGCTTTTAAGAGATCGCTTTTTTCAAGGAAAAATTCAAAGAATATCCCATCGAGATTAAACCCGATATCTCCTCCGTCTTCAAAAGAACAGACTGGGATTGGATATTCCTGAATACATTGTTTTCCGGAGATGTTCAGATAATTTCCCGGGAAAAAACCAAGTGTGTGTTGGACTTCTTCTGCCTTTAAATAGTCATGAAATATGCGCGCTTTAATATAAATAGAATTCATCAGCTGATGTGCTGTGAGTCTATCCGAAGGGGATGATTCCGGAACCATCAGGATTTTACCTCTCTTTTTTTCAGGATATCCGATAATGAGATATCCGGGTGATGATATTTTTTTATATTCAGATTCGTGTTTCCGGGTGTTATGGCGCTCTGCGGACACCATTGCAGGCAGGCGAAACAGTTTGCGCAATGATCGCTCCAGAACGGTTTTCCATCCTGCATATGGATATTGTCTACCGGGCAGATCTTTTCGCAGATCTCGCAGCCGTTGCATTTATCACCGGCGGTGTAGGCAATCGAATCCCATCCGTGAAATGCCACTTTTACCAGCATCTTTGAAAGGGTTGGAATCATCTTAAAAACAGTTCCCTGAAGCAGGTATATCTTCAGCAGTTCTCCGGGATTATTTTTATCGACCGGTCTGGATTCCCTGCTGGCGATTGCCTGAAAGATATCGCCTTTTCTCTTATCCCATCTTGAGAAGGTTTCCCTGTTCTGTTTTTCCGAGAAAATACCCGATCCGATCCCATTATGCGGCATCTGTACGGCAAAACCAAGAGATAATTTTCCACCGGCTTTCTGAATAGCTTCCTGGAACAGTAACATACATTTTGACGGAGCGACGCCATAAGTTCCAACGGCAAAGAGATATTTATTTTCTATGTTTTTAAGTTTTGTGAGAAATTTTTGCATATATTCCGGTGCCTTAAAATCATAAACGGGGAAAACAAAACCGGCAATATCATGATTCATGGCCACTTCTTTCGTATCATCAAAGGCGGATATATCAACCGTGTCGGCGTTGATGTGTGCGGCTATTGTTTCCGCCACCATCAGAGAATTACCGGTACCGGTAAAATAATAAATAACAGCCTTTTTACGGGTAATGTTCATGTGTTTTCCCCCTCTTGAATAGATTTCTTATACTGTATCAGACAACCGTAAATTTTTAAACCAGATCAATCTGCTGATATTTTTCCCTGTACCTTTCGACAATCGACAAAACAAAACCGGTGACGTTTTCCGGCAAATCAAAGGGATCAAGGTATTCTGCCACGTCGCATTCCAATCCATCGGGTGTGATTTTGCCTGAATAATCACGGCAGGTATAGACGGCGGCAACGTTGTAGACTTCATCCCCGTTTGGATAAAAGTAATGCATATAATCACCGGAGAAAATATCCAGTAATTCCACTTTTCCAGCCGTCAAACCGACTTCTTCCATGGCTTCCCTTCGGGCACAGTCTTCAAGACTCTCGCCGAGTTCCATGGAGCCGCCGGGGAAACCCCAGTTCCGGGTTGCCTTGTTCAGAATCATGAGGATCTTACCCTCATCGTTGACAAAGATCATCGCAGAACCCGTCTGAATCAGGGGAATCTTACCGAGCTTCTTCCTCAGGCTCATCATATAGCCATCCATAGGGATTTCCTCAAATGTCCATCTGATTGAGGAGCTCTTTTAACTGCTTCATCTCTTCAAGCGTCAGTGTAACACCTTTTCCCATCTTGGCGTGTTCCGGTGCCCAGTCACGGATATCATACTTCGGTTCTCTGTCGTTCCAGCTGATGAGTGAGACTTCTTTTGTCCATCCCGTCTTACTTTCTGAAAGTGCTCCGAATGTCTTAACGATCTCATATTTGAATTCTGCCATTTCTTTTCCCTCTTTTCTTCAAGATAATGATATTATAACACCTGAATTTCATCTCGATAGTTTATAATGGAATGGGTATATGCACGAATAGAAAAGGAGAGGTATATGAAAAATTATCAAAGATATACAGAAGAACAAATCGAAGAATTGATAGATAAAGAGCTCTTGCAGGCTTACCGAAGTATGCGGTGTATCCCGTTGAGTGATGCCATCATCCCGGAGGTTAAAGCACTTGTCAATCAGAATGTTTATATAGAAGGTTTTCCTGATGTTTTGGTACAGAAGATAGAAATTTCATCCAGAGAAAAAGGAAGAGAAATTGATATATTCAGATGTGCAAAAGAAAACGTTAAAGAAAACCCACCGGCGTTCCTGTTCATACACGGTGGGGGTTATGTGGTCGGATCTGCCAAATCAGAACTGGAAAATGCCAAAAGGCTGGCCGATCTCACCTCACTGCCCGTTTTCAGTGTTGAATACAGACTGGCTCCCGAGCATCCCTATCCGGCTGGACTCGAAGATTGTTACGATGCCCTCGTTTATCTGTCTGAGAATGCTGAAGCACTTGGTATTGACAAAGATAAAATTGCCATTTACGGCGGCAGTGCCGGAGGCGGGATGTGTGCCTGTCTATCCCTCTACGCCAGAGATATGAAGGGACCAAAGATCGCCATGCAGGTACTCCTTTGCCCCATGCTGGATGATCGTCAGGAAACCCCTTCTTCCCATCAGCTTGCAGAAGTAAGGGCCTGGAACAGACAGCAGAACACCTACGCCTGGAAGAGTTATCTGAAAGACCTGTACGGCACCGATAAAGTTCCCTACACAGCGGCACCGTCAAGATGCGAAGATTTGAGCGGCCTGCCGCCAACACTCCTCACCGTCGGAACGGTTGACCTTTTCAGAGACGAGGATATCGCATACGCCACCCGACTGATGCAACACGACGTCCCGACAGAACTGCATGTGGTTCCCGGACTGTATCATTCGGGGGAAGGATCCCCTTCAAGGCTTTCTGAAAGAATGAACGCTGCGATTAAACGGTATATTTGTGATTTTTTTGAGGAAAGCCTGTAAAGCAAAACGCTTAAATTGTGCATCAGCATTACAGCGTAAACTTTCAGAAGAAAATTACTGTAAGCAATAGTTTGTGAATTGTTCCTACAGCGGGCAGAAAACTTTGTTTGCAGATATTATTTCTATAAGTTAGTCCTGCAATGTCGATGCACATTCTGAGCTATTTATTATAAAACTCCGGCTTTGTTCAGCCAGTTTTCCACGGCATCCATTGATCCGCTGCGATTATTTTGTGCATCGACGCCTCTGATAGCAAGTCCGGTTTTTACATCACACTCCGGCGGCATTAACCAGCATCGTTATATTTCCGTATTTCTGACCTTCGGTAATCAGACCTTTGATGGATTCCCGACTGGAGAGATCCATTTCTATCGGAGTGATGTCATATCCAGCTTCATTCATAATTTTGGCTATAGCCTGTGCCTTACCAATTTTTTATCACCTACTACGATTTTCATGCCTGAACCCATTCTGCGGGCAATGGCCATGCCTATCTGTCCGGCACCTGTCCATAACATAACGTTTTTCATTTTATAATTCCTCCTGTTGCAGTTTGCTGTAGTCTTCTTCATTTACCGCTTCACACCACTCGGTACTTCCATTTTCACCCGGGAGTTCAACGGCAATATGGCTGAACCAGCTGTCCACTTTGGCACCATGCCAGTGTTTCACATTGGCAGGAATTGTAATAACACTACCGGCAACAAGACTCACTGCTTCTTTGCCTTCCTCCTGATACCATCCTTCACCGGCCGTACAGATTAAAAGTTGCCCTCCACTGCTTACCGCATGATGGATATGCCAGTTATTAAGACAACCCGGTTCAAAGGTGACATTTACAAAGAACAGCGGACATTCTTCAGGATTTGTCAGTGGGTTTAAATAGGAATTTCCCACGAAATATTTAGCGAACGCAGTATTGGCTGTACCGGTCCCAAATATATTGATCTTTTCAAATTCTTCTTTATTTACAATTTTCATATTTATTCTTCCTTTCTTATAAACTGTTTTTTACAGTTTTTATCCATGCATCAATTTCATTTTGAGTGGTTTTTAGCTGATCTCCACCGGTAGAATCGAACTGAATTTCCATCTCACAGGGGAAACTTGCTCCGATACAGACGTTTTTTATATCTCTTATCGCATGTCCCGGCCATCCGCCATGTGTTATAAACGGAATGACAAGCTTGTCTTTCCATTCTGATCCGTTCAGGAATGTCAGTACCGCAGGGGCCATCGTATACCACCAGGCAGGTGTTCCAACTGCGATGACATCATAATCTTTTATATTTACGGAGAGAGGCTCAATTTCAGGCTGATATCCACGATTCACCTCATCTTGGCCCTGGTTTACAACTTCATCATAGCTGCCCGTATACGGAATAACCGTATTAATTTTTACCAGATCGGCAACAGTAGCTTCCCCCAATTTTTTTGCAATACCCTTTGTGTTTCCATTGGACCATGAATAATAAACAATCAACATCTTTTTCATATTATTTATCCTCCATATTCTTTGCCGCTTCATTCACACAACGCAGGGCATTCAAACTTCTGGGATAACCGATATATGGCAGACATTGAGAGATGACCTTGATTAAAAATACCTTGTCATTCCCGCTTTTTATGTTTGCCCCGGCATGGCTGGTAAGCTGTGGTTCACAGCCTCCCTGTGCTGAGAGAAAACAGAACGTAATCATTTCCCTCTGTTTATAATTCAGACCGCTTCGTGTATAATAATCTCCAAAGCAGTTGTCAGTTAACCAGTGATTGATATGGTGTGTCTCTTCCGGGCCGGATTTCCAGAATTCTTTCATTCCGTCTCCAAAAATATCCACCTGGGTCTGAATACCTGCTTCCAATCTTGTTTCCGTTGTAGTGTTCGACTGTCCCTCCAGAGGGAGTACAATCCCCTCAGCTTCAAATATCTCATTGTTTGCTTTCAGAAATGGGAAAATACGACCGATACCCATATATGCCACTGCCTGATAGCTGATTTCTTTTATTTCAACCGGTGTAACGCCGAAGTTCAACGCCGCCGGAACCATTATACGATATTCATCAATACCCTGACAGCCGTGTAATGTCGCGAGAATAGTTATGAATCTTGTCTTATCATCCAGGTCATCCTGATTCACGACCTCATCAAAAGCAAAATTATCGAATCGTTCGATGAACTCCGGATCCGTACGAAGAAAATCAGATGCATAACCAGGTAGCATCCTTTCATGATATTGTCTTGCAAATTCCGTGATACTCAATGCTAAAACCTCCCTGTTCCTGTTTTAAAGGTGCTCAATGCCTTCCGTATAGCACTGCTCCAGTTCTGTTCTCTCTTGTTCGCTCATCTGAAAAATTGGTTAAATCCAGTTTTCAACGGTTGCTCCGGCACGGTCTGCAGACCCACCCTGAATGGCTAGCCCTTTGGTAACAACTGCACCTTTGCAGATTTTTTCTATGTCTTTTACCGTAGCGGAGAGTCCACTACCTTCATGCGTACAGAAAGGATGAACGGTTTTGCCATTCCAGTCAAAATTTTCAAGGAAGGTATAAACGGCCATTGGCATCTTCCCCCAGTAATTCGGGTATCCCAGATAGATCTCATCGTAATCGTCCAGGTTATCGGGCAAAGAAATTAACTCCGGTCTTGCATTTGCCCGAAGATCTTCCTGTGCCTGATTGATGCAGGTATTGTAATCGGCAGCATAGGGATGCCTCTGTTCTATCTTAAACAGTTCTGCACCTGTCGATTTCGCGATCATATTGGCCACCTTTTCTGTGTTTCCTACTGTTATATAGCGGTAACTTCCGCTGAAATAATTCTCATCTGCCCTTGAATAAACTACTACTAATTTTGCCATTATATAGTCCTCCTTATTTTTTTTCAAATTCCGCTGCGACATCCACCAGCAGTTTTCTGATTGGAAGATGCTGCGGACAGGCTTTTTCACACTTCCCACACTTGATACAGTCGGAAGCCTTTGTGCCTGGCCCTGTATGAACAACATTGTAGTAATAGTCTGCATTCCAGTCGTGGTAGATCTGCTTCGTATTCATGACGGCAAACAAATCCGGGATGGAAATGTTCATTGGACAGCCTTCCACACAGTACCGGCAGGCTGTGCAGGCAATCAGGTTCATAGCCTTGAATATTTCCTGCACCTTGCCAATGGCTTCAAGTTCCTGTTCGTTCAACGGTTGGAATTCCTTCATCGTATTGATATTATCCCGCATCTGTTCCATCGTACTCATACCTGAAAGAACCATGATGATTCCGGGAAAACCAGCTGCAAAACGGATGGCATAGCTTGCCGGCCTGCCGCCGTTGAGTTCCTCAAGAACGAATTTTGCATCTTCCGGTAAATTCACCAAATTACCCCCCTTGACCGGTTCCATCACGAGGATCGACTTACCGTGTTTACGGCATACCTCATAGCACTTGCGGCCTTCCACAGCTGTGTCATCATAGTCCACATAATTAAACTGAATCTGTACCACTTCTATCTGTGGATATTCTGTAAGAATCTGCTCCAGCACATCCGCTTTGTCATGAAATGAAATGCCTACGTGGCGTACCTTCCCTTCTTCTTTCAGCTCAAAAGCCGTTTCATAAGCACGGCATTCCTTGAAAAAATTGAAATTATCTGCTCCCTGTGCATGCATCAGATAGAAATCAAAATAGTCAACTCCGCAAGCCTCAAGCTGACTTTCGAAGAAGGGACGAATATCTTCTTCTTTCTTAAAGTAAAAATTGGTCAGTTTATCCGTCAGCAGGTACTTGTCACGTGAGTAGCGGCTGGTCAGACACTCTTTCAAGGCTGTTTCACTTTTTCCCTGTATATAACCATGAGCGGTATCAAAGTAATTAAATCCATTATCGAGAAAAGTATCCACCATCTGCTTCGTCTGAGGAATATCCACCTCACCGTCTTTCATCGGCAATCGCATACATCCAAATCCGAAATTCTTTTTAATTTCATCCATACGTTACACCTTCCTTCCCATATTGTATGCCTGTTCAAAAGAGGGATGCCTGTAAACATCTCCTTTATCCCATGTGCCTGTTCCATAGACAATACCGCATTCCTCGGTATCCGGCAGGCATCTCAGAAAGCCGCGGAATGCTTCAATAGTACAATTGGCAGCATTGTGCTGTGGATCGGCAGCTGTTACGATATAATAGAACTTCTTTCCTTTAATAGCCTTTTGATTGACCAGGCAACGGTCAATCATCATCTTCATTTGTGCGGTGATAGAATAGAAGTAAACCGGAGATGCAAGAACGATGATATCTGACTCTTCCAATGCTTTAAATATAAAAGCCATATCATCCTGAATGACACAGACGTGCTCTTTCATACAATGATAGCAAGCCATACAAGGTGAAAGCCTTTTTTCACGAAGGGCGATTTCCTGTACAATGTGACCGGCTTCTTCAGCACCTTTGGCAAATTGTTTACAGAGAACTTCAGAATTTCCTTCTTTACGGGGACTGGAGTTAATCATCAATATATTCATGCTGCTTCCTCCTGCTTTTTCATTTGATTCATTATAGCAACTAACAACTTATCAATCAATTCGAATTCAGGCGGTTATTAATAAGTATATCTAATGCAAAAGAACTGCCCCTTATTTTGAGCAGTCCTTTATAGATTGTGAAGCGTATTTAATTTAAAATTGTTTTTTCAGCATTTCTGCAAATTCTTTCACGTATTGTCCTGAATTTTCCTTTTTCCAGAAAGCTCCGTAGATCCTTGTGATTTGCGAATCTCCACGGTACAGCGGTATGCGACAGATCGTATTACCGAAACTCATACTGGATAACCCACCTTCAACTGGCATGAATCCTTTAGTTCTAATGATGAGAAGCCGTGCCTCCTCAAGATTTTCAGCATATAGAAACTCTCCATGGAATCCGACGATATCATGATAATATTCCCGTTCTGTTTCCTGCTGAGCCGGCGAAGTCACAAGGATACACGGTGTGTTTTTCAGATCCTGCGGTGTTACGGAAGAGAGTTCGGCTATCGGATTCTGAGAAGAGATTTCGATATAGCAGTTACTGGTCATCAGGATCAGATTGACATATTCATTCGAAAAGGCCCGCCTCTGATCGTTCAATACCAGATCTACCTTTCCGGTACGAAGGAGCTGATATAATTCCTCATGATTCCCGTGTTCGATCTGAACAGCCACATCCGGATATTTCACGGAAAATTCCTGTAAGGCTATCAGAAATTCCGGACCACTGTAGCCTCGTAAATAGCCGATGGTAAGAGAGGTCTTATCCGCATTGGCGATTCTCACACTTTCAGTACACATTCGCTCGTAGTCGGCAATCAGAATCAGACTCTTTTTGTAGAAATGTTCCCCGGCAGGTGTAAACGTGAACTTCCTGTGCTGTCGTTCAAAAAGCTTAAAACCCAGTTCTCTTTCCAATGCCTGAATCTGTTGCGAGATGGCCGACTGGGAGATATGACATTCCTCAGCTGCTTCTGAAAAACTGTTATTTCGTACGACCGATTGAAAATACTTTATTTGTCGGATCATTATTATTTCACCCCACTGCTTTTTATTTCCAATCTGCTCATATATCACCTTTTAGAAATTGTGACCTTAGCGAATGCTGTGTAATTTCCTGGAATGGGACGGAAAAGTAACTATCATTTAGTTCAGGTAAAAATAATAATAGAGTCTGCCGGAAATATATATCTTTCCGTTCTTCTCTTTTAAAAAGCCGTTATCGAGAAAACGCTTTATAAAAGTGTAGACCGTTGTCTTTTTTATACCGATCTCTTCCGCTTTTTTTACGATTTCTGATCTCTCTGTCGGTTCTTCCGAGATCAGCTTTAAAAGTTCTTCTTGTAATTCTGTAAAAGATGTCGAAAATTCCATCAGATTGGAAACCCTTTTTTTTATCGTTTTTAAGACAGAGTCGTTCGTTAGGGGTGTTTCTCGATTATCCAGCAGTATCTCCTGGGTGATTGAAAGGGCATCACGGGGATTTCCGTTTGAATATCTGAATATTTCATGATAAGCGTCATTTGGAAGGATTGTCGGCTGAATAGAAATTCTCTTTAAAAGCATTTCACGAATATTCTGTTCACTCAAGGGTCTGATGAAAAACATGTTTTTAAAAATATTCTCCAGATTTCCCCATTCATTCCATCGCATGATATCTTTTGAATATTCCCTGTAAATGGCAAACGGAAGAGAAATAACGGTGATGACACGGTCTTTTGTGATGATCTCTTTCATCGAATCCAGTATCAGCATGACTTCTTCTTTTTTTTCCTTATCAAGTTCATCGATGATCAGAAGAATTTTTGCATGTTTGCTGACGAGGCCATTCAGAAGGTCATCCAATTTTTCTTTGGCTTCAAAGATATTGAACTTTTTGTGTTCGGATTTAGAATGTGAAAGGTTGGCTGATCCTATGGCGTTGAAGCCCCCGGAAAAATTATTGACGATATCCGTCTCTGCAATCACCCATTTTTTCAAAGACAAGGCCTTTTCTTTCAGGTATTTGTCCTTTTCGTTTGATACCTGTGTTGAAAGTCTGAAAATAAAATCAGAGATAATAGTCTCTTTATTATCCTTTTCAGAGATCGGGATGAAATACGATTTGATATCCTCTCTCATAAACTGTTTGAGAAAAGAAGTCTTCCCAACACCCGTTTCACCACATACCCCGTATACTCCCTGTGGTTGAAAATCAATGATTTCCTGCAATTTTTTCAACTCATCTTCACGATCAATGAAGAGATGTTTCTGGTCAAACCCGATTGGTTTGTCGTATAAATTGTTTATCAACTCTCTTAATATAGAATTTTGCATTTGATCACCCGGTGACATTATAACATTAAATGTAAGAAATGGACCTGTGACCTTAGCGAATGTTGTGTAATCTCTGAGAATGAGGCGGAAATATCATAAAAAATATTATTTTCAACGTGAAATAAACACCTTTTCCCGGAAGTTTATACTGTTGACAGGGGAAAAACGTTATGGTATACTATAAATATACTAAGTATATTTATAGTGAAAGAAAGTGATTTTATGGCAAGAGAAAATAAGAAGAAGGAAATTGCGGAGCTGAACAGAAAACTGATTTTGGAATCGGCTGCGAAGTTGTTTGTCGAAAAAGGCTACGAATCGACGACAATAGATGATATTTCGAAGGATTGTGAGTTCAGCCGGCGGACAATTTATGCGTATTTTCAAAGCAAAGAGACGATCATGCAGCATATCGTTCTGAATGGGCTTGAGAAATTGAAAAACAGGATAGCTGAAATCCTTGAAGGGATCAAACCCTTTGTAAAAAGGTACGCAGCCATCTGTGAAGCGATGGTGGATTATCATCTGAAAAATCCCAATTCAGCCAATCAGGTGAACGCATTTAAACCCGGAGAGATGGATTTTGAGACGCTTCCGGATGTGGTGAAGGGGATATTCAAGGCCGGGGATGACATCAACCGGTTACTTGTCATTTTAATCGAAGAGGGAAAAGAAGAAGGGGTCGTTCGGGAATCAACGGAGTCTGAAAAAAGCATCTTCATCATCTGGTCCGGGATGACGGCCTTGATTGAGTTCGTCAATAACAAGGGGTCGTTTATCAGCCATCAGTTTCAGACGACAACCGAGGACTTTTTGCGATATGGCTTTAATCAGATCATCAACTCTATTCTGGAGGTAAGAATATAATGCAAAATGGAAAAAAGAGTTTAACGGCGTTAATGGCATCCTTCTCAAGGGCTTATCATTCGAAGAACAATTCAGCCAAGATCTTTGATGACTTTCTCGCAGAATCCCTCTTAACTCCTGAGGAGTACGAAGCCATTGCACAGAATCTGATCAACGGGGCGGATTTTTTCGGTGGCACCTCCATCAAGGATTTTTCCGAAGCGGAAAAACTGAGATGGATTGTACAGACACAATTGGCTCCAACACCGCTGGCGAGGGCGTGCTACTGTGAAGAAGCGCTCTTAAACGAGATAAAGATCGGCTGCAAACAATATGTGATGCTTGGAGCCGGAATGGATACCTTTGCTTTCCGACATAAAGAGCTGCTTGAAAGGATAAAGGTCTTTGAACTGGATCATCCCGACACACAGACATTTAAAATGGAACGTATTCATCTGGCTGAATGGGACCTGCCGGAAGGGTTGACAGTCGTTCCGGTGGATTTCAATCGGGAAGACTTTTCGGATCATCTGATCAGGTTCGGTTATGACAGGACGAAAAAGACGTTTTTCAGCTGGCTTGGTGTGACTTATTATTTATCAAAGAAAAATATCTCGAATATGCTGAAAACCCTTTCTGAGATTTCATCCGAAGGCAGTGCACTGGTCTTCGATTATGCGGACGAGAACCTCTTCGACTCGAAAGTTCCAAGGGTCAATCACATGGTTGGCATGGCAAAAGGTGCCGGAGAACCGATGCAATCCTGTTTTACCTACACTGAGCTGGAAAAGATTCTCGCGGATTCAGGATTCCTGATCTACGAACATCTGAGCCCAGAGGAGATTGGTGAACGCTTCTTCCGATCGAGAGAGGATGATTACAAGGCCTTTGAACATATTCACTATGTTCTGGTCGTACGTAAGGGGTAAAAACCAGAGATTGTTGAACATGAGAGGACAGAGGGACATATCTCTGTCCTCTTATTTTTATGATACCGATGAAAATCCTGAAGATTATTCAACCGATTTCATGTTCTCAATGAGGTGTTCTGGTTTTGAAGAGGTTATCAGGACGACGGTTCCATCGTGCATCTCAGAGACTTTTTTCAGGACAAAGCCACTTGGATTTTCCTGTTTTTTCACCTCAGAAAAACGCGCTTCATTGTACGCCGTCATATAGGCCTTGTCATCAATTGCCTCTTTGTTATACATCCCGCCCAGTAAGGCGGAATAGCTGACAAGTGTCATGTCCTGATGATGATTAAGATAAGCCTTTAGCTCTTCGTTGTAGGCAATCTGCGGGAAAAAGTCGGCGTCCCCGGCGGGGTGAAGATAACTCAGTCGTTGCTGAACGGCAGAAAAGAATTTGTAGCCCTTTTCTTGGCAGATGCTTCTGGCGGATTCGATACGCCAGGTGAGAAAATTACTGCAGCCGATTTCCCTGACCAGTCCCTTTCTGACAACTTCGTTCAGCGCCTGCAGGGTCTCTTCCTGATCCGTCTCAAAATCATCGACGTGGAGATACAGCAGGTCGATGTAATCCACCCCGAGTGTCTTTAAAGATTTTTCTACCTCTTTGGATATCACTCGTTCACTTAATCCCTGCATATTTGAGAAATCTCTCCTGTGTATATCTTTGGGCAAGGCGCCGAGTTTTGTTGCCAGAACGATGTCTTTTCTGTTTCCCGTCTTTTTCAGCCAGGCCCCTATGGTGCTTTCACTCTCTCTACCGTCTCCACCGTTCCAGATGGCGTAATTGTTTGCCGTATCTAAAAAGTTTCCACCCCCTTCGACGTATGTGTCCATGAGTTTGAATGAATCCTTCTCTGAAACAGTTGTTCCAAAATTGATACAACCCAGTCCGAGTTGCGACACTTTGAGGGATGAAGTTCCAAGAGTTATCTTTTTCATGATGAGACTCCTTTCATGTTTTTTTATAACAAAAGATTTTGTATGACTTTTTGCAATGATGTCTATTATCAATCAGCTGATTTTTATTTCCATATGCAGTATAAACCTTAGAGCAAACTCTATGTCAAGCGGTATTCTGTGAAATATTGATTTAAGTTGTTATGTTTAAAGAAGTGATGCCTGTTTTTGTTTTGTGTAGATGTCAATTTTTCTGTCGATGACCTGATCGGCAATCATCAGCGTTTCGATTTCCCTCTGAACCCTCTGCTTGTGAACCTGAAGAATTTCGATTCTCTTGTCCATATCCGGGTCGTTGGCATAATACAGATCGGCATATTTCTTCAGATCCTTCAGCGGCATCCTGGTCAGCTTCAATTTCATGATGAGATCCAGCCAGCCTACATCCTCATCGGAATAATTTCTGAAACCGTTAGGCTCTCTTTTAACATTTCTGACCAGTCCTTCTTTTTCATAATATCTCAGCGTATAAACTGAAAGACCAAGCTTATCAGAAACCTCTTTTATCGTCATTTTCACAGCCTCCTTTTTTCTTTTTTATCATAGATTATAACGCATCCGGTCTAGAACACATTATTTCACATATTTTGACTGAATTTATCCCAATCTTTTTTGTTAAAAATGAACCATGAAACTATAAACAAAAGGGGTGATTTTATGTGTAATAAACGATTAGCACTATTGTTACTGGTATTGATTTCAGTCAGTCTGTTTGCCGGGATGGATACGCTTGATGAAATGATTAGTCAGATCAGGGAAGGGACCCTTTCTCTTTTTACAGCATTGGATTCCGGGATGATCACTTTTGACGAGGCGGTAAAATATGATCTGATCGGAGATTCGCTGATCATTTCAGAAATGGTTTCCGTTAACGATGAGAACATGCAGGTCTTTGACGGTGGGAAGGAAGGCCTGCCCTGTTTCAGAGATTTTACAAATTTCTCAGTGCAGTCCCTTAACGGGGAAATCCCCGATGAAGTGTTTTTCAAAGAAAATCAGCTTACCATGATAAATCTCTGGTGTTCGGGGAGTGAGCCCGATTCTGAAGATCTGAAAGGCTTCAGAAATCTTGAAAACCGCTTTATTTCACCAAACCTGAAAATTTTAAATCTGTTGATCAACGAAGCGGAATACGAGGAAATAAAGATGTTATTTAAAGATGCTCAAGAAAACAAAATTGAGAACGCATCTATCGATTCTGAATTATTTTCGTATGAAAAACCGGGACCATTATCGTTCTTCGTGAATGAAAATGGAGAGCTAACCGATCAACTGATAATTGGAATGATGGATGAAAAGGCCTATGAAAGGATCATTAGGAAGCTCATTTCGGAATTGGAGTAGCAGAACTGAGAGAAAAAGGCATCAGGAACAGTTCTTCATGAAAGCGGCTGAAAACTATTTTAAGCAGACAAAATGTTGTATGATATAAAAAAAGGAGCTGTGAATGATGTATTCTATTGCACTTGCAGAAGATGAAGAGAGTCTCAGACTGATCCTGAAGACCTATCTCAAAAATAAGGGATGGCAGATAACAGAATTTGCGAACGGAACGGAGGCAATGGCGTTTACCGGAGAAGCGTTTCATCTCTGGATACTCGATATCATGCTGCCGGGTATCGACGGTTATACACTCATCGATGCAATAAAGTCTAAAACGCCCTCAGTTCCGGTTATTTTTATCTCTGCGAGAGATCGGGATACCGATCGGATCGCCGGATTAGAAATGGGAAGCGATGATTATCTTGCAAAGCCGTTTTTACCTCGGGAACTTGTACTCAGGGTGGAAAAAATACTCTGTCGGGTTTACGGGCCCAAAAAAGCGGAAGTGATGAAAATAAATGGCTATCTCGTGGATACGGAATCGAGAAATGTGACGTATGAAGGAAGAGTCGTAGACCTTTCAAGCCGAGAATTTGACTTGTTATGTCTGTTTCTGAACAACGTCGGCAGAGTCTTTACAAGACAGAAGATCCTTGACGATCTGTGGGGGAACGATTATTTCGGTTCGGATCGAGTTGTCGATGATCTCATCAGACGATTAAGGAGAAAAATGAAGCATATTGCCATTGAAACGGTGTACGCAAGCGGCTACAGACTCCATAAGAACCGCCTCGACCGCCTATGAATAAACGGGAAAAAAGCAGGCCGGCTAAGACGGTCAGCCTGAAGACGACGTGTTTTTTTGTCATAAGCGGCATACTGATACTGTTTTCTATACTCGTCAGTGTCTTGTTTCTGTCTTCTATTCAGAAATACTCCGTAGATGAGACTTATACCACCCTTTATGAATCACAGCAAATGAGCCTTCTTTATTATGCTCCGACCGAAGGGAAAAGAATCAATCGTCACATAAATTCTGAAGGAATTGTCTCAAGTGTTTTTTCAGAGCAATATTCCGTTGTTGACAATAATCTGTATATTATACCGGAAATTCTCGTTGTTTCAGATTTTCCAATCGAAACGAAATTCGGTTTAAAAACCTATGTTGAAGCCGTTCTAAAAGACACAAGGACTTATAGTGATCATATTGCCATAGCCGGAACGGCTTCTGTTATGCCTTCAGAAAGAGATACCGGGTTTACCGACAAGAAACCGGAAGCTGTTGAGCACGATACGTTGGAGATCATCGTCAAAGATGTTTACAGTGAGGAACTCTTAGCGGTACTCGATCAGATAGAGTTTGAAATAGGCCAGCAAAAGAGAAAATCACAGAGCTATTCGAAACGGATTGACGAACAGACTCTTTATTACCTGATCACGAAATCTGAGGAAGTCGGCAGGCATTTCTGTGTCATCTCGTTTCTCTGGGACACGTATACACAAAAGCTTTTCAAATCCATAGCGGCTGTATTTGGCCTGACGGTTGTCTTCTCTGTCGTATTTGGTTTAATAGTCGCTGCATTTGCCGCTGCGTGGATCACAAAACCCGTGAAGCAGCTTGAAATGAAAGCAGAAGAGATTTCAAAAGGAAAATGGGAGGATCCGGTTAAGATTAAGAGTCATAATGAAATAGGCCGATTGGCGGAGAGCATGGAAGAAATGCGTGAAAATCTCATGAAACGTGATGAAAGCCGGCAGGCATTTCTGCAATACGTCTCGCATGAGTTGAAAACACCTATCATGACGGCGAAGAGCTATACCGAAGCGATCAGAGATGAGATTTATCCGAAGGGAACTCTTGAGAGTTCACTCGAGGTCATCGATGAGCAGTTTACAACGATAGAAAAAAGGGTGAATGACCTGTTGAATCTCACGAAAAGCGAATATATCTCCGAGAAGAGAGATCACTTTAAAAATGAAGGCTTTACCGATTTTATCCAGAGGCTCATTCATCAAAACGAGAAGCAGTATCCTGAATTTGATTGGTCCATCCACATTGAAGAAATTAAAACACCCTTTGCCTACGAAGAGGAATTGTTCAAGGTCATGCTGGAAAATATCATCAGCAATCAGATTCGTTATGCCCGTAAACGGATCACCTTTGTGCAGAAGGCTTATCCCGACCATTTTGACCTCCTCTTTGAAAATGACGGGCCGCAGATTGATGCCGCAGATTTAACCCATATCTTTGATCCTTTTTATAAAGGCGGCAAGGGAATTAATGGTTTGGGACTGAATATCGTTCAAAGAATCGTGGCTGCACATGACGGGAAAATAAGAGCGGAAAATTTGGCAACGGGTGTAAGATTCACCCTCTCTTTTTGGGGAAAATGATTTCACCCTCTGGATACGCGCTCAATTTCCAACAAACAGATTCTTGATCAGAATGAAGAGCATAAACGGGATAAGCGTCAGGATGATGGACAGTTCCTTGTAAAAACTGCTTCCCTTGACCGGTCTGAACGTCATACGTTTTCCAAAGTTGTTACACGCAATTCCAAGTGCATTACCCATCATCACGATTCGTACAATCCCAAGAATTCCCCTCGCTTTTTCCTCACCGTATTTCTGTACCAGGTCAAACCAGTCCTCATCGGAATATTCCCCATCTCTTTCGGCATACCGTTTGGCGAAAATATAAGCCTGAGTGTTCTCATCTACTTCCAGGACAAATCCGTTGTTCAGCAGATTGATCTTATCTTCATCAATCCCTATTTTTTCCGCGTTTTTGGTGTGGAAGGTCCTGCATAACGGACAATCGTTGACATCTGTCACCGTCAGCATGATCTTTGTCTGCAGCTTGTCATCCATCAAGCCTTTTTCCCTGGCGTTTCTTACCGCTTTCATCGTAGAAAATGCCTTATCCATCACTTGATAAAATTCAGCCACGGAAAACATCTTTTGTCTCGAAGTTTTCATATTCTCATCTCACTTTGCATTTTGCTCAGTTAATTATAACGCAAAAAGGACATTTTTAAAAACTACTCGATACAAGCCCTATTGACAGCTTCCCATTTTCATGTTATAATTTACTGATAGACAAATTAAGGAGGCTTGAAAAGGCTTCCTTATTTTTTTTGTTAGTTACCCTTATTTCACTTAAAATTAAAATATTGAGTCACTGCATCAATTTTTCAGAACAATTTCTCGGATGTTCTTCATCAGTTTTTTTAGTAAAAAAGGAGGGAAGGACCGTGAATTTGAAACTCAGAATATTTCTTGCCATCATTTGTGCGTTCGTATTACTTGCTCTTACCCAATTAATAACGGGAGCAGGGGGGTATATTGACTGGTTTTTCGGGTCCAAATACACCATCGAATCGGTGAATATTACGCAGAACCTTAACGACGACGGTAGCCTTTATGTACACGAAGTGATAAAGGTCAGGATGAGAAAAGATTTCAGGGGCTTGTACAGATACATCCCGACTTCGAGATATGTTCAACTGGATGACATCAATCTGTGGGTGGACGAAGTGGATGACGCCGATATCAAATTTACCAGGATGACAGACACTTCATTTGAAGCGCAGGTATGGTTCAAACCCAATCATGCTGAAATAACAGCGGAAGATCAGGAATATACACTGCATGTAACCTATCTGGCAAAAGGCGTTATTGAAACATCGGCTGATTGTTCACAGCTGTTCAGACAATACTGGTCGGATGGGTGGGATGCCCCTGTTAAACATCTGAATGTCGTTTATACCTTCCCGGATGAGCTGATTCCCGACAGGATCTACACACATCCAAAGGCAAAAGTAAAACAGGATGGCAATACGGTTACGATAGAAAAATCATCCCTGCC
>ERZ795057.1712-NODE-1712-length-18272-cov-4.959708_pt1 | contig 18272 bp, 17 predicted proteins | sample MGYA00375141_ERZ795057 | MGnify/ENA primary metagenome ERZ795057 (study PRJEB30186, sample SAMN05720163) | activated sludge metagenome | isolation source: Anaerobic digester | place: Hong Kong | collected 2015-01-26 ... | reverse complement strand
CCGAGGGGTCAGAGCCGGGACCTGCGGGTTGCCATGGTGCAGAGCTGTATCAACCCCTGGAAAAACTGGTCCCTGAACAGGATGCATTACCTGTATGAACTGCAGAAATACACCCGGCAGTCCCTCGCTGCGGACCCCGACATGGTGATCTGGTCAGAGTCCGCGACTTTGGAACTTATTTCCTATGATTACGAGGCGGGGAGGCTCAATACCTTTGAACGGAGGCTGTTCGATCTCGTGCGTTCCATGGAACGGCCGCTCCTTACCGGGGAGATCGGGAGGATTGATGATTTCCTGAACCGCGTGGCGAGGTATTCCAACAACGCGGTGCTGATAAGCGCATCAGGTGATGTGGTGAAGACCTATGCCAAGATAAACCTCGTTCCTTTCGGGGAGTGGTTCCCCTACGAGAACTGGTTTCCCTGGGTGAAGCGTCTTGTGGAAAGCTTCGGAGGGTCTACTTTTACACCGGGGTCAGAGCATGTACGGTTTCAGGTAAAGGGGAGGCATTTCGGCGTGCTTATATGCTATGAGGGCATTTTCTTCCGTTTCTGCAGGGACTACCGCAATCGGGGACTTGATTTTCTGGTGAACATTACCAATGACGGGTGGACCAGCACCTATAACGGCCATATACAGCACTTTGCCGCGGCGAAGTTCCGTGCTCTCGAAAACGGTATATGGTTTGCGCGTGCCGGCAATACCGGATATACTACGCTCATTGATCCCTACGGGCGTATTACCGCTTCCATGCCCATTTTACAACAGGGGTACTGTGCGGGGGACATGGATTTCAGTCTTAACCGGAGAACTGTCTATTCCCTTTTCGGGGATCTGTTTTCGTATGGGGCGTTTTTGTTTCTCGGGTGCCTGGGAGGGATTGTTTTGTTCCGGAGATTCAGGACTGTGTAATAATAGCAGATTCAATGTCTGCTGTTTTTTCTGCGGAATTTGATTTCGGGGTCAGAGCATTCGTGGTTGTTCCTGAATAATCGGCTCTGACACTTAAAAAAAAGCAGCGTTATTTCTTCTCCAATCGTATTAATAGTAAGACCCTGTATGGAGTGAAATAATGCCGCGACCCCTTCGGATATGCCAGCCGAACCTTACATATCATGTATTTTCCCGGTGCAGTGAGAAGAGGGACATGATGGCTGAGGATTATTATAAGGATCTCATGATACAGGTCCTCTGCATGGCGCTTGAAAAATACAAATTCGAGCTGGTATCGTATGTTATAATGGATAATCATTTTCATTTCGTGATAAAAACACTCGATGGGGAGGCTGATATTTCAAGGATTATGCAGTATATTAAGGCCAGGTTTGCTGAAAGATACAATAAAATTATGAACAGGACCGGGCCGTTCTGGAATGAGCGCTATAAGGATGTTATTGTTGAAAGACAGGACAATCCGTTGCGCTATTTCTTATGGCTTCTCTGGTATATCGGTTTCAATCCGGTACGCGGCGGGTTGTGCACCGATCCTGCAGATTTTCGATATAGTTCTATCAACGCATATCTTAGTGAAAACCATTTGTCCCGTATTTCTGTTACGATCCATGAATATTACCTTTATCTGGGAAACTGTTTCAGAGAGCGGGTAGAAAAATTTCTGATTTATAAAGAAGAGTATCTGAGACGGTTGGAAATGGCGTAATTGTGTACTATGCTCGGGGATTGCGTAGGCCGGATTGCGTATTATGTATGAATGAAATGTATAGGATCAACAAAGGTCTGCAGCAATATCGTGTTTGCAGGCCTTTTTTATTTCTGGTGCTGATGTCATGTATTGGGTAGTGTGTTTATGGGTGGTGTAAATATACTATTGGAAGTGTGATTTTGGGGTCAGAGCCTTCCTGCTGAAGGTTTCAGGTATTGTATAAAAGCAATCCCTGTAAAACAGGACAACTGATATCAACCCGAAATAATTCACAACTTCCCATAATAATTGATTGACATAAAAAAGGTATCTTCAAATAAAAACGTATATAAATAACCTCCCGGATACCTGTAATCTTTGACATACATGCTTTTTGCGTGAGCTGACTGAAAAGCCGGCAGGGCGTACTGTAAGGTAAATCCGGAAAGGTGGACAAAAATACATAAAAGATAGTCAATGCGCAGCATGGATTAAGTTTCGCTTTAATACAACGTAACCGGCAGTCTGGATACCGGTTACAATAATTGCCCAACAAGGAACGCGGCGAAAACAGGGTTTTTGCAGGTGTCCTTATATTTATAATTTATTCAGGGGGTAGTTAGTATGAGCGAACAGATCGTGGCATTAAAAGACAATTACGCAAATCCCGCACCGCTCGGACTCATGGGATTCGGCATGACAACCGTGCTTCTCAACCTGCACAACGCCGGGCTCTTCAAACTGGGCACAATGATTCTCGCGATGGGAATTTTCTACGGCGGTATCGCACAGATTATCGCAGGCATCATGGACTGGAAGAAAAACAACACCTTCGGAACAACCGCCTTTACATCGTACGGGCTTTTCTGGCTTTCTCTGGTGGGCCTCCTTGTGTTCCCGAAGATGGGATGGGGCGAAGCCCCGGAAAAGATCGCGATGGTTGCGTATCTTACAATGTGGGGAATCTTTACGTTTTTTATGTTTATCGGCACACTGAAGATCAACAGGGCGCTTCAGTTTGTATTTTTCTCTCTTGCAGTGCTTTTCTTTCTTCTTGCCATAGGTGATGCCACAGGAAATCCAACAATCAAAACTATTACCGGTATTGAAGGGATTATCTGCGGTGCGTCGGCAATTTATACCGCCATGGCGCAGGTGCTGAATGAAGTATACGGCAAAACGGTGCTTCCCATAGGGACTCTGGACTGATTGAATTATTTCATGAATATGTAAAAAAAGGGGCATCCGGAATGGATGTCCCTTTTTTGTGCGGGTCGATATCATTTCATGCAGTAATGAAAATACCGCAGGGGTCAGAGCATGTACTCTTTACCGTTCCTCCTCCGACCTGTACATCCGCAGGTTCCGGTCGGGATCGACCCACTTGCCGTGCTGGTCCTTTCTGCGGGTAGCCCGTTTCGTTCTCTTCGGCGGGGTCCTTTCGGCACGGGGATCCTGACGCTGGACGAGGGTAAAAGTAATATTCTGTGAATATCTCCTGGATTCTGATACCCATTTTCCGGAGAGTGTGTTCCCGCCGGTGAGCAGGAAGTTCATGGTCCCGTTTTCCCATCCCGCAGGTCTGTTTTTTGTATAGAAATACCGGACTGACACAGTATTACCGTTACGTCTGCCCTGTGCCCGCCATTGCACTTCTTTCCCCTGCCAGTTGAAGGTATTGGTGATAGTGACCCTGTTGCCCCTCTGAATAATGACCGCGTTGCTCTGTACTGAGGGGTCAGTCCATGTCCCGCTGATTGTTTCCGCTGAAACAGACGCCGCAAAAGAGAGTATAACGGCTAAACATGCGATTCCGGTTGTACATACTTTCATGATTTTCTCCATCACAAATTTTGTTATTCGTTTTAGTGGTGAGTTGAATATTCCCGGCTGGTATAATACTGCTTATCCCTGTCATGAAACAGGGTAATGTTCTGATACTCGCGACACAAGCAGGGAAGGTGTATACGTTTACTGTTGAGTGTGAATATATATGTGTGGTGCAATATCACTGGTGTCAAATAATTAATAAGCAGGGTCGATTTTTTAAAACATATATATGAAGATAGTCATGATTTTACGGTAAAATTTTCGTTGTTACATGGTTATTTCCCGGCATAGTGTCACCGGAAAAACAATGTCTGAAAGTCGGGGCACTGACCCCTCAACATAATATTCCCTGGAGAATGATAACCTAATAAAGGGTCAGAGCCCAAAGTGAAAAAGGTGAAATATCAAATGCTGGTTTTTTTAATACGAGAGTGTTTAGATATTGTCATTTGTATAGATTAATAAAAGTATGCTAAATTTTTGTATCCGAAAAAAATTTTGAAAATCAGCAACTTCAGGGTTTAATAATCATCAGTAGTGGATTGCATTCACAGGATCACAGTTCAACGATACACTCTGCGATACGATCTTGTCGAAATGCGGTACCCTGCACGCAGTGTTTGTTCGTTGATTGTGACCGTAGTAATGCTGGCGTGAGCTGTACCCGTTCGACATATAACAGCGGCATTGCTATGTTCAAAATTATATCGTGGAGTTTAGAGCATGAAACAGAAACATGGCGTCTGTACATTCTGTGGAACCGGTTGTGGTCATTTTCTTGCTGTTGAATCCGATACGGTAACCCGTGTATTTCCTTCTCAAAATCACCCGGTCAGTAAAGGGCGGCTCTGTGTCCGCGGATGGAATATCCATGAACTGCTGACAACAAAAGAACGAATTACAGTTCCCATGGTGCGGGAGGATGGTGTGCTTCGTGAGTGCACATATGACGAGGCAATAAGTAAGGTTGTCGATGTCCTTTCCTCTCTGAAGTCCCGGCCTTCCGAAATGGGATTTCTTGCATCACCCCGGGCCACCAATGAGGAAACGTATCTCTTCTCAAAACTCGGCCGGGCCGTTTTCAATACAAATAACATCAGCCTTGATTCTGAATCAGGCCACCGGAACAGCCTCAATGTACTGCACGAGGGGGCGGGGTTCCCGGGAATGAACTGCCCTGTGGAAGATATTCGTAAGGCAGAATTTGTTCTGGTTCTGGGGATTGATATTACCAAACAGAACCCTATTATCGGAAGCGAGATACATCTTGCTGCACAGAACGGGACACAGGTTGTCACTGTAGACAGCCGCAGGACCCAGATTGCGAAATTATCCAATGATTTTTTACAGATCCATCCGGGCTCCAATACACTGTTTCTCGGCGCACTGGGGAAAGCGGTGATCGATCAGAAACTCGCCGCGGCAGATTTTATCGCATCAGCAGTTGAGGGGTACGACGATTTTGCCGCGACAGTGGCCGGTTTAACGGAAGATCAGATTGTATCGGGCACCGGTATCAGCTATGACGATATCAAAAAGATTGCACGGAAGCTGGCTGCGGCAAATACCGCGATGGCATTTTTCTCCTCAGGCATTTCCGGCCTTGATGAGGAAACAATACGCTGCCTCTTCAACGTGTTCGCAATTACCGGCAATATCGGAAAGGAAGGGTCAGGCCTTAATCCTGTCGCGGGGCTGAATAACCTCCAGGGAGGATATGATATGGGTGCCGCTCCCGATCTTCTTTCAGGGTTTCAGTCCCTTGAAGACGTGAAGGTACGTTCCGCATATGCAGCAGAATGGGGGTCAGAGCCTCCCGCAATTCCAGGCCGCTCCATACCTGAACTTCTCGAGGATGAGTCCACACCGTTAAAGGCCCTTGTGGTGTCAGACCATGACGAAGGCATCATTCGATATGCTGACAGACTGAAGGAAATTGATTTTATCGCCTACATCGGAGCGTTCCGGAACCCATTTACCGAATACGCGGATGTGGTGATACCCGTTGCCTCGTATATTGAAACGGACGGCACCTTTACCAATACCGAGCGCCGTATACAGCTTTCTGAAAAGAAAGTGGAAGCTCCCGACGGCGTATTGCCGGGATGGAACGTGTATACGATGATTGCCCGTAAGGCAGGGGCTGACTGGAACTACAGTTCAGCTGAAGATGTAATGAATGAAATAGTGAAGGTAACGCCCCGGTATGCAGGGGTTTCCTATGACAGGCTGCGCAGCCGCGGCATTGCGGGAATTCAGTGGCCCTGCGACGGGAACAATCCTGAGGGGACACCGTTCTTTTCACTGGAAAAGGCGGGGGGAAAGCTGAAATGCCTGGCATTGTCCGGTGACTTCGAGGTAAAAACGGCTGACCCGGATTATCCGCTTCTCCTCATGGTAGGGAAGGCCCAGCACTTCTGGCACCAGAATAACCTCATGAAAAAGACCTATATTCCGCTTCGTGAATACAATGCGACGCTTCTGGATTATCCGGAAGGGTTTGTTGAAATCAATTCCGCAGACGCCTACGAGCTTGGGGTGCGCAACCACTGGACGGTGCGTGTAGTGTCGCTGTCAGGCAGTATGGATGTGGCGGTGAAAATTTCCGATGACGTAAAGCCGGGTACGGCCTACTCGCCGTATTTCGTGCAGGACATGATAAAGAAGTTTCTACTCGGCCATACAAATATCCTCAGGCAGGGTGAAGACGCAACAATACCGGTAAGAATAGAGAAGGTATGATTATGTTTCTGATAAAAAAGAGCGACGTACTGGAAATAGCAAAGGAACTTGGCAAAGAGTATCAGGTGTTGGGACCGGTTGTTGATACGGATTCAGGTCAGACATTTTTTGAAAAGACGGAACCTGAACTGATCCAGCTGAAGGCGCCGATTCCCTCTGTGCCCCCCAAATACACCGTGTTCCCGCAGATTGAAACCCTGATGCGCTACCGGTATGACCGGGAAAGCAAAGCCGTTGAAATCAGGGAACTCTATGAGGCGAAGCCGAAGGCCCTTTTCGGCCTCAGGTCATGCGATCTCAGCGGGCTCCTCTGCCTTGACCGCTTTTTTCTCGGGCAGGAATTTGTTGATGAAGCATACCGGGTACACAGGAAAAAAATGTTCATCGTTACCAATACCTGCGTGACGCCCTTCAAAAACTGCTTCTGTGTCTGCACCGACAGCGGTCCCGCGGCGGAGGAAGGCTATGATCTGAACCTCACTGAACTTGATGATGTATACCTCGTTGAGGCGGGGAGTGATAAGGGACGGGAGCTTGCTGAACGTATGGGGCTTGAAAAAGCTGACGAAAGTTATGCGGTGAAGAAAAAGGAAGCCGTGGATAAATCCGTGAGCCTCTTCGAAGAGTTCGCAACGGATTCCAAGGCATGGATATCGCGGGTGATGAACCGCGTTACCACGGGCTTCATTCGAGAGGACGTGTGGGAATATATCGGGGACCAGTGCTTTGAGTGCGGCGCCTGCACGTTCGTGTGCCCATCATGTTCCTGCTTCAATATCGTCGACGTCAATAATGCCGATGGTTCTTCGGAGCGCCTGCGGACATGGGACTCCTGTTCCTACGAGGGATACTCCCGGATGGCGGGAGGGCATAATCCGAGGAAGCCCGTTGAGGACCGGCGCAACAAGCGCTTCTTCTGCAAGCTGTCCTATTCGCAAATGAAAAAATATCTTCGCCCCGGCTGCGTGGGGTGCGGACGATGCGCCTGGGTCTGCCCGGGAAATATCGGCCTCCCGAAAGTCGTCGAGTATGTGCGGCGGGAAACTCATAAATAGGTGATTGGTATGAAAGTGACAACAATAGTGAATGTTCCGGAAGTAGTAACCATTGATGAGATACGGGAAGAGATAAAGGACGTGAAGACATTTTATCTGTCCTTTGACAAAAAAGAATATCAGGACACCTTCAAAATCCGGTCCGGGCAGTTTGTCATGTGTACTGTCTTCGGGTCCGGCGAATTCGCGGTGTCCCTTCCCCCGAGCCCGGAAAATGACCGGTTCCACCTTACGGTAAAAAAAGTCGGGAAGGTAACCACGGCGCTCCATGAACTGGAGCCCGGCGACAAGCTCGGCATTCGCGGCCCCTTCGGCAACGGGTTCCCCTTTGAAGAGATAAAGGGAAAGAATGTAATATATGTCGCAGGGGGTATCGGCCTGATACCGCTCCGCTCCTCTATCGTACATGTGCTCCAGCACAAGGAGGAGTTCGGCCGCGTCATCGTAATGCACGGCGCCCAGACCCCGGAGGCCCTGATGTACAAGGACAACCTGAAGGAATGGCAGAACTTCGACGGCTTCGAGACATATATCACCGTCGATAATCCGACTCCCGACTGGACCGGTGAAACAGGTTTTGTCCATACCCTCTTCGATAAAGCGAACCTCCCCGTGGAGAACACGGTCGCCTTTGTGTGCGGCCCTCCCATCATGTTCAACACCGTTATCGGCGAGCTCATGAAGCGGGGCATAAGCGATGAAAGCATTTATTCCACACTTGAGCGCCACATGAAATGCGGAGTCGGCAAGTGCCAGCACTGTGCGATCGGCAGGACCCTCGTATGTACTGATGGCCCTGTATATACCTTCAGGCAGATCAAGACACTGGGAGAGGAAATCTGATGAATATATTCACGGACATCGCGGAAGTAATGAAGCAGCGCACCTGTATCGTGGGGGCCGGCAACTACTTTAAAAAGGACGATGCCGCGGGGCTGTATATACTTGATGAGGTTTCCGAAAAAGCGGAGACCCCCGGTGTGGTGTTCATCAACGCTGAAGACGTGATCGAGGCCTATGTCTTCAAAATCGCGGAGATGGACGCAAAGAACGTGGTGATAATAGACGCGGTACAGTCACAGACTTCACCGGGATCAGTGATGTTCGGAAAACTCAGGGACATGGAGGGAGTCATCAGTAATTACTCCACCCACAAGCTTTCAATGAAGCTTGCCGCAAGGATCCTTGAGGAACACGGCAAGGAGGTGTATCTCCTTGGCATAGAAGCGAAAGAAATCGATTTCGGCAGCGGCCTGAGCGCTGAAGTGAAAGAGAGTGCTGATATAGTAAAGGATTTTTTGATTGATACCTTACGTTGCGGTGAAAAGGAGCGTACTTATGAACAGTGATGTTTACGGAATTTTAATAACGGCGATGGGGATACTCCTCGCCTCTGCAGTACTTGTTCCCTTTGCGGCGGGAAAGCGGAAGCTTGCGGGATGGCTGAACTTCCTCTTTGTTACGGTTGCGGGGGCAATGCTTCTCAATATCAGTTATAGTACTGTGTTCGGGGCTTCACAGCTTTCGCGGCTTATTCATATCGGGCCCCTTAACCTCTACTTTATGGTGGACAGCTTCTCCGGGTTCTTCATTGCCATCATCGCGTTCATGGCAATGATCAGCGCCTTTTACTCGATCGACTACATGGAGCACTACCCGGAGTACAGCCTGCGGGGTTTTTATGTGAGCTATCCGCTTTTCATTCTCGGTATGATCGGGATGGTCACTGTGGATGACCTCTCCCTGGGATTCACCATTTCATGGCAGCTCATGACGGTCGCCTCATACTTCCTGGTGAAGTTCGAATACCGGAAGCCGGAGATTGTCCGGGGCGCCAACAAATATCTTGTGCTCATGGAGCTTGCGTGGGTTTTCATTATCGCCGGTACGTTTATGGTGCAGGGCGCCGGGATCGGCGATTCCCTCCATACGATAGTGCAGAAGATGGGAGCCATGCCGGGACATTATCAGTACCTTATTTTCGGGCTTATCCTTCTCGGTTTCGGCTTCAAGGCAGGTATATTTCCCCTGGGCCAGCTCTGGCTCCCCGACGCCCACTCCGTGGCGCCGTCTCCCATAAGCGCGCTCCTGAGCGGTGTAATGCTGAAGACAGGTGTGTACGGAATTATACGGACATTCTTCTGGATGGCGCCCCATTCCGAAACCTTTCATTATAACGGTTCCTTCTGGGGAATACTTATTGCCTCCATCGGCGTGGTGACGCTCTTCATCGGGACCGTGCAGTCAATGAAACAGAACGATTCCAAGCGGCTCCTTGCATACAGCTCCATTGGACAGGTGGGATACATTATCTTCGGAATCGGCGCGGCACTGTTTATGTTCAACACCCAGAGCGAATTCCTGAAGCTCCTGGCAATGATAACGATAATCGGGGCGCTTTACCATGTGCTGAACCATGCGGTGTTCAAGGGGCTCCTGTTCCTCACAAGCGGCAGTGTGCTCTATGCCACGGGAACGAAGGACCTGAACAGGCTGGGGGGGCTGTTGAAACTGATGCCGGTGTCCGCGGTGATCGCGGGTATCGCGGCGCTGTCAATATCCGGAGTGCCCCCGTTCAGCGGTTTTGCAAGCAAGTGGACACTCATATCATCATCGCTCCTGGCGGGTAGTGAAGTGCTCTTCCTCCTGATATTCGGTATTATCGCGCTCTTTACCAGCGCCATAACCCTGTCCTGTTACGTGAAATTTTTCGGCATGACCTTTACCGCCTCAGGACATGAATGGAACGCTGAACATGAAGTGAAGGAAGTCTCCGCCGGAATGCTTTTGCCGAAAATTGTACTCACGGTACTCTGTATTGTGCAGGGCCTTCTGCCCTTTGTATACTTTCAGGCAATCATTGGAGTGTTCAAATACTCAAAGGGCTCCATTGTGCACAGCGCCTTCAATTCCATAAATCTGAACAATCATGTGTTCTCTTCAATGATGGGAGTGTCGGTGAGTGTGCCCGGGATTTCAGGCATAGCATCTTCAGTCGCGGTGCCGGGAGTTGTGCTGCTGGTGTTTCTCGGCGCGCTGCTCTTTTCATATCTCCTGCGCCGTTCCGGGGGATCAGAGGAACGTGAGGCCGATACATGGATGTGCGGATACCAGGACCTCCATAACGGGAACAGGTATTGTAACCGGAACATGTTCGCGTCGCTGAAGTTGATTTTCCGGTGGACCGGCGGGAACGTGAAGGAATGACCGGATATCCGGATATTTTATACTACGAGGTGCAGTATGCCAGCAATAGATAACATAAAAAAACAGCTCAATGAAAAGTTCAGCGCGGATATCATCAGTACTGAGATCCCCGGTGAAAAAAGATTGTTTATTGATATAAAGCCGGGCCGTGTCCGTGATATTTCCAATGAAATGATTCTTCTTGGAGGGCGGTACATGGTGAGCATCGGGACCGATTTTTCCGATGTTGACGGCACCATGCAGCTCATTCACACATTTGCCTTTGACAATGATAACCTTCTCGCGGGCCTCCGGATGTCGGTCCCCGCGGACAACCCGGAATTTATTTCCATAACACCGGATATTCCCAGCGCGGGATGGTCTGAACGTGAATACATGGACCTTCTGGGCATGAAGTTCACTGATCATCCTAAACCCAAACGGCTGATCCTTGCGGACGACTGGCCCGAGGGGGTGTATCCTCTGCGGAAGGAAGTTCCCTGGAACCTGATGCCTCCGGGAGCGGAGGACGTTGCCTATCAGCTCGATGAATGTCCGGAAGGGTGTACCGTGGTGCCGGTAGGTCCCTATCACCCTGCGCTCCACGAGCCGGCGCACTTCGCGGTGTATGTTGACGGGGAAACCATCAAGGGCTGTGACTACCGCGGATTCATGACCCACCGGGGAATTGAAAAACTCTGCCAGTCACAGATGACCTACAACGAAGTGCCATTTATCGCGGAACGTATCTGCGGTATCTGCGGGTCGGTCCATGCGACGGCCTATTCACAGGCGGTGGAATCGGCGGCGGGTATTCCGGTGCCGAGGCGTGCGGAATACATACGGACCATTATGCTGGAGATCGAACGGATTCACTCACACCTTCTGTGGCTGGGTGTGGCGGGGCACCTTATCGGCTTCGACACGGTCTTTATGCAGGCATGGCGGGTACGTGAGCACATTATGTGGCTCGGGGAACGCATGACGGGAAACCGGAAAACCTATGGCATGATCGTGATCGGCGGCGTGCGGAGAGATATCACCCCGGAACTTTGTGATGATACCCTTGAAGTAGTAAATAAAATTGAGAAAGAACTGAAGGTGATCCACAAGGCAATCATCGGTGATACCGCGATCCACAAGCGTACCAAAGGCGTGGGAACAATTACGAAAGAGGACGCTATCAAGTGGAGCCTCGTGGGCCCTGTTGCCCGTGCCCGGGGCGTTGATATTGACAACCGGCGCGACCATCCCTATGCGGCATATAACGATGTGACCTTTGACGTTCCTGTGTTTACGGAAGGGGACGTCTGGGCGACGCTTCTTGTGCGGGTGCTGGAACTGTATGAGTCATTCAGTATTATCCGTCAGCTTCTTAAAAAGATGCCGGAGGGGGAACTGCTCACCGAGCTGGAGGCGCCAATTGAGCCCTACAAACACGGCATCAGCGTTATTGAAGCGCCCCGCGGTGAATCGGTGCACTATGTTATTACCGGAAAGGAAAACACCCCGGAACGGTGGAGGGTTCGCGCCCCAACATATCCGAATCTCCAGGGCATACCGCTTATGATGCTGAACAACCAGCTTGCGGATGTTCCCATTATTATTGGAAGTATTGACCCGTGTTTCTCATGTACCGACAGGGTCGAGGTGGTGGACGTGCAGTCAGGAAACTGCAGAGTGGCTTCAAAAGAGGAACTGGAAGCCTTATCGAGAAATTACGGCAAAGGCAGGTGAGACAATGGATATGCTGCTGGTATTTGTAAACATTATACTCTTCATAGCACTGGCTCCTTTTTTTGAGGGGGTGATACGGAAGCTCACCGCGAAGGTGCAGTCTCGTCAGGGGCCGCCGGTTGTGCAGCCCTATTATGACATCATCAAGCTTCTCGGGAAGGAAAGCATTACTCCCGGAAACTGGGCATTCAAGCTGGCCCCTCTCATGGCCCTCGCGTCAATAATCACGGCGATAGCCCTTGTGCCTCTCGGCTTTCGCGCCACCGCGCTGACACAGTACGGCGACGTGATTACGGTAATATATCTGCTCACACTGGGAAGCATCGCGATACTTCTCGGCGCGCTCTCGAGTAAAAATACCTACGCGATAATCGGCGCGAGCCGTGAGATGGCAACCATCATCCTCGTGGAGCCGGTCCTCGCGATGACATTCATTGTGGGGGCGGTGAAGGCACGGAGCCTCGGGATCGATGCATCAATGTTCAGCCTTTCCTCCGGCGGATACGGCTGGGCGTCAGTGCTGATGATGGTGGTGTTTATCCTCGCGCTCCAGGCTTTTGTCGGACGGCAGCCTTTTGACACCACAGAGGCGGAGATCGAAATCCTTGAGGGCCCTTTCATTGAATACAGCGGGCCGAATTACGCGCTGTTTAAACTGTATGTCATGATGAAACAGATGTTTTACGGGCTGCTTTTTGTGACGGTGTTTATACCGTTCTTTAAAACAGGCTATTACGGCGTCGATGTGGCGATCCAGCTGGTTGAAGTGTTCGCGGTGACCTGTTTCATAGGTCTTGTGGGGGCCACGAATCCGCGTTTGAGGATAGACCAGGCGGTGAAGTACTATGTGGTGCTTGTGGCGCTTTCCCTCACTGCGGTGGGTATGTCATTTTACGGTATATAAATCCAGGGATACAAGGAGAACTATCGTGTGGTTATTAAGTAAAATAAAACAGGTGTTAATGGTAGTAAAACCCGGTGTGGTGACACTGCAGTATCCTTTTGTTCCACGTCCCGCTCCGGAAAATTTCAGGGGAATGCCGTACTGGGACCACCAGAAATGCGTGGGGTGCGGCGGCTGCGCGGGGCACTGCCCGGCACGGACCATTATGATACGCGATATCTGTCAGGAGCTCCGGGTCATGGTGTATGACGCCTCACGCTGCACCTATTGCGGGCGGTGCGCGGACGTGTGCCCGGAAAACGCGATTACCATGACGGAACACTATGAACTCGCTACGAATGATAAAAATGATATCACTGAAACAATCGAGCTCTTCATGGCGACATGCCAGCGCTGCGGGCGCTGCTACGACCATGAGAACACAAATCAGATAGACCGGCTGTCAAGAATCGGGTTCCGTTACGATAACCTTGAAATGCGTGCGGTAATCCCCGGGGGATCGGAACAGTTTGATACGGAAATGCTCAGGAAAACAGAATCCTATAAAAGACCGGAAAAGGCAGGAGAGTGACCATGTTATCGAAATTAACAAAAAAGATATTTCCAAAATCGCTCTGGGTGTATCACTGTAATTCAGGGGCCTGCAACGGCTGCGACATAGAAATTCTCAATGTCCTGACACCCTATTATGATATTGAACGCTTCGGCATGAAACTTGTGGCTTCACCGCGGCATGCGGACGTAATGCTTATTTCCGGCGCCGTGACCAGGCCCACACTTCCCATCGTGAAAAAGGCGTACGACGCCATGCCGCATCCGAAACTTGTGTTCGGAATCGGTTCATGCGCCACGGGGGGCGGGTGCTGGTTTGACTGCTACAACGTAAGCGGCGGCGCCGACAAGGCGGTCCCTATTGATTACTATATACCGGGTTGCCCTCCGCGGCCTGAAGCCATTATTTACGGTGTGGCCCTTGCCCTTGGACTTGTTGACAAGAAGGTGGCGCCGGTTGAACTGAAGCAGATGGAATTCCCCATTGACATGTACGAACGCAACAGGGCGTGGGAGGAACGGAACGTTATCTATGAGCTGCTGAAGGATTAGTTCCGGCAGTATAGTCCGGTGTCAGCGGACACATACAGAAAACATGGAGATATTATATGGCTAAAAAGATATTGATAGTTGATGACGACAAGGACCTCGTGGAAACCCTTACCCATGCGATAAAGATGCACGGGTATGAGGTTGCCTGCGCCTACAGCGGTGCTGAAGGCCTCCGTTCACTTCTCAGCGAGAAACCTGATCTGGTTATCCTTGATGTCATGATGGAAACGGACACCGCGGGATTTGAAGTGTCATACCAGATACGGAGCACCAGGGAAACTTCGAAATACCGGGAATTCATGGAGGTGCCGATTATTATGCTGACGGCAATAAATCAGGTAACCAATTCACGCTTTTCCCTGAATGAGGACAACAGTTTCCTTCCGGGAGTGAATGATTTCCTCACAAAGCCGATAAAGTTTGACGACCTTATTGAAAAAATAAAGCGCTTTGTGTAATACGGATCAAAGCGCTGAAGGGGGCGGAGATGCATGGGCACTGCCCTGAGGCACAATGTGACTTCGGTCGCCGGGATTTTGAGGGTGGAAGGATACTGCTTCCCCCCTTTTTTGCAGGGGTAAAAAATAGTTGCAGCCGGGTTGTAATCCGGAAAAATAGTGGAATACATGTTGAATATGAGTAATAGTAGGTGTTGAGAGGCGGGTGCACTATATATCATGGATCATTGTCGGGGATGCAGATAAAAACGGGAAACTGTATGTGAAATGAAATTTACAATAAAAACAAATATCCGTGATAAGCTGATGATGAGCCTGATATCAGTGGTCCTGGTAACGGGGATTTCCTCCGGTATTGTGGGGCTGTGGATTATCAAGAGTAATGTTGTGGGCCAGGCGTATGACAATGTACAGTCAGACCTCATGACGGCACAATACATTTACAACCACCGGATCCATATCATCAATCTTTTTATGGATCACCTCGCGTCCCTGCCGTATCTGAAAACCGCGATAGTGACAAAGGACAGGCAGCTCCTCATTGCCAAGCTGCGGGAAATGATGCGCAGCCTGAATATCGACATCATTAATATAACCGACCCCCGGGGGAAAATTATTGTCCGCGCCGGAAACCCCGGTATTTCCGGTGATTATATTACCGGCGATCCCTATATTGAATATGTGAAAAAGACCGGGAAACCATGCTGGGGATCGGATGTTATTTCAAAGGAACACCTGGACCGTGAAGGAAGGCGCCTCGCGGAACAGGCGTTTACCGGTATTGTTCCCACCAAAATGGTAAAAAAGGACTTCAGGCATTATATCGACAATGGCCTGGTGATCAAGGCTGCGGCCCCTGTGTTCCGGAACGGAAAGCTCGTGGGAATTATTTACGGTGCCCGACTCCTGAACCGGAACTATGAACTTGTGGACCGGATAAAAAACCTTGTATTCAAGGATGAAAAAATTAACGGCTATGACCTTGGTACCGCCACGATTTTTCTTGGTGATGTGAGGATTTCGACAAATGTGAAACGGAAAAGCGGTGAACGTGCCATCGGGACACGTATTTCCGAAGAGGTGTATCAACAGGTCCATGATAAGGGAAAGCTCTGGATCGATAAAGCCTTTGTCGTTGATAAATGGTATATATCTGCATACAGTCCAATTAAGGATATCCGTAATGAAGTTATAGGGGTCCTGTATGTGGGGCTTCTTGAGGAAAAGTTTGATAAGGTAAAGCGGGAAACAACATTCTTCTTTCTGCTGATAATAGTGTTTTCCACCCTGATCGCAATTGTCATAACATCGTACCTCATTCAGAATATTATCAATCCCGTCAGGACACTGGTGGAAGCCTCAAATGAGATTGCACAGGGGAATTATCAGATCAGTATTCCCGTGGAATCGAAGGATGAGCTGGGATATCTCTGCAATACCTTTAATCTTATGGTGGACGCGATCGTTGAACGGGACAATAAGCTGAAGGAGCAGACCCAGAAGCAGATTGCACAGTCCGAGAAGCTCGCCTCCCTGGGGAGGCTCGCGTCAGGTATCGCCCATGAAATTAATAATCCACTCACAGGGGTGCTGACATACAGTTCTGTGCTGCTGGAGGACCTCCGTGATACCGAATACAGGGAGGACCTTGACGTCATTGTCAGTGAAACCCTGCGGTGCAGAAAAATTGTTCAGGAAATCCTTGACTTTGCCCGGGAGACGCGCCTGGAAAAGGCCAGGGTGAATATTAACAGCGTAATACATGACGCCCTCAGTATCCTTGAAAAGAATTTCAATTTTCAGAACATTAAGATAATCAGAAAGCTTAAGGACACAATACCTGATGTGTGCTGTGACGTGAATCTTTTCAAGTCGGTCATTAATAATCTTGCCCTTAATGCCGCTGATGCGATGCCTGACGGGGGTATGCTTGAAATTGCAACAGAGTATGATGAAACGAATGACTGTATTGTGATGACCTTTTCTGATAACGGAAGCGGTATTACCCCGGAGGACCTTGATAAAATATTTGATCCCTTTTTTACCACCAAGGAAACAGGGAAGGGTACCGGTCTTGGGCTGGCGGTATCCTATGGGATAATTCAGCGCCACAAGGGGAAAATTGACGTGAAAAGCACTCCGGGTATGGGTACCACGTTCACCATTACCCTTCCTGTGATGGTTCATGAGGAATAGGGTATGACAGGAGAAAACAGGGGACGTGTCAAGAGCCGTATTGAGAATAATAATTTAGATAACGGGTATGTGTTATGAAACAAGTAAAAATTCTTTTTATCGATGATGAGGAAATTGTTCTCAAGAGCAGTCTTCGGATACTGAAAAACTCTGATTATGATATACACACTGCACATTCCGGTGAAGAGGGGCTGGTCCTTGCGGGGGACAGCAAATTTGATATTGTTGTTACGGACCTCAAGATGCCCGGAATCGGCGGTATGGAAGTGCTGAAGACATTGCGGGAGACACAGCCCGATGTGACTGTTATAATTTTTACCGGCTATGCCACGGTGGAGACCGCGCGGGAGGCATTAAAAATGGGGGCATTCGATTATATTCCGAAGCCCTTCACGCCGGATGAACTCCGCGATGTGCTGCACAACGCGGTCCAGGCCAGGGAGGAGAGCTCCGGCGCGGTGATGCTTGATCTCATGGCAATTGTGTCCCATGAGCTGAAAAGCCCGATATCGGTGGTGCATACCACCGCGGACACCCTGTACCGCGGATACTTTGGAAAGCTTGACGACACGCAGCAGAAGACCGTGGAGACAATTCTCAGGAACTGCCAGTACCTTGAGGATATTATACGGAATTATATCGACCTGTCAAAAATGGAAATTGACGACATGGAGTCCTTCAAGGAGGACATCAGGCTCTATGAGGATGTGGTTGAGCCGGTCATTGAAATCCCCGAACACAAAACCAACATGAAAAACATGGTTATTGTCCCGGACATCCAGGTGAAGCCCGGGGTATATGGCGACCCCAATCTGCTGAAGATTGTGGTGACAAATCTCATAAGCAATGCCATTAAATACGGTAAAGCGGATACGGAAATTAAAACCGGAATCTATGAAATGAGCGATGCCTATGTGTTTTACGTTCATAACGAAGGAGTCGGGATTTCTGAACAGGATGTGAAAAAAAGGCTGTTCGGTAAATTTGCCCGCCTGAAACAGAAGGGTACCGAGGGCGTGAAAGGTTCCGGCCTGGGACTGTATATCTGCAAAAAGATAGTTGAAAAACACAGCGGGAAGATATGGGTTGAATCAGAGGAGGGTGCCTGGGTGAAGTTCAGTTTCTCTCTTCCGAAAAAGAAATAATACGATGGTGTTATGAAGGCAGCCCTTGTCGTTCCGCCGGTACGTGATTTCTATTTTACACCGCAGCGTGCGGCGTTTCTCGGCGTCCGTACCCTTGCCGCGCTTCTGAAAGAGCGTGATATTCCTCATGCACTCATCAGCGGCGTGCGGCAGCGCGGGCGCCGTGAGCCCCTGCCGGACTCCCTGGAACACCTCAGGCCCCATGTCGGGAAAAAGTACTTCTTCGAACACTTCTACCGCTTCGGTGTTACCGAAGACAATCTTGCCGCACAG
>ERZ795057.1707-NODE-1707-length-18301-cov-5.698071_pt1 | contig 18301 bp, 13 predicted proteins | sample MGYA00375141_ERZ795057 | MGnify/ENA primary metagenome ERZ795057 (study PRJEB30186, sample SAMN05720163) | activated sludge metagenome | isolation source: Anaerobic digester | place: Hong Kong | collected 2015-01-26 ... | reverse complement strand
TCCAACCCTTCCTTGGCGGAATCCGCCATCTCCTTGGAGTTGGCATCCGCATTGCTGGCCAGGGTTTGAGCAATCTGAATGAGGCTGCTCATCTCAAGCATGACCTTGGCGGATTCCACCGCATTATCGCGTCCCGCCCGGGTTTCCTCCGCAAGCTCGGAGTTGCTCTCCGCCACCTCTCCGGCGGTGCTGGTAACCTCCTCGGTGGAAGCGGCGGTCTCTTCGGAAATCGCCGAAAGATGGAGAGCCTTTTGTTTGAGTTCCCGCACGGTATCCCGCTGCCCCCGGATCATTTCCGCCAGGGCATCCGCCACGGAACCGAGCTCGTCCCTTCCTTCATACCGGAACTCATCCCGGGTGATGGTAAAATCCCCATCCCGGGCACGCCCCGCGATAACCGTGATGGTTTTGAGAGGCTTCACGATGAGAGAAGCCAGGAGGAAGGTAAGAAGCACTCCCACAAGAACGATCACCCCGGTAATAATGCCCAGGATCATCCGAAGAGACCGGACTCCTCCCAGGGCCTCCTTTTCGTCCACCTCCACCACCAAACCGAGGGGACTCTTGCCCACCCGAAGAACACCCAGGCTTCCGAGAACGGCATGACCGTCGTAATCTTTCCACAAACCCACGTGCCGGAAATCCGTGTTTCCCTTGCGCATCTCGGGAATCAGCATGTCCAGAGCCTCTCCGGCAATACTTTCCTTCATGGCGGCCCCCCGGGCGTATTTTCCGATGAGGGTATCGATCATGAGAAGCCCCTTCTCGTCCACCAGGTAGGCATTTCCCGTTTTACCCAGATCCCCGGCGTAGGCATGCACCACTTCCTGGAACTGATCCTGCCCGAGAAAAAGGAAGAAGACCCCCACCAGGTCATCCCGGGTTCCCTCCTTGAAAATGGGGCCCGCAAGCACCACGATGCTCTTTTCGACATGTTCGGAATAAAAGAAATCCGACCAGTTCACGTTCCCCTTGAGAGCCTCCTGAAGATAATCCCTTCCGGAAAGATCCACGCCTTCGAGAGAGGGAGTATTCAGGCAAAAAAGGACCTTTCCTTTCGTATCCGTCAAAAAGTAATCCTGGTAGGGAAAAAGGGGCCCCACCTGCTCTTCAAAATACCGCCGCACCTCTTTCTTGCGGCTTTTCCATTCGGGAGAATCCGCTCCCTTTTCATCCGCAAGCGCAAGGCTGGCATGGACCATGTCCGTCATGGAAAGCATGCTCCAATCCATTTCGGCATTGTGCCTCATCTCCGAAATGGCGCCTCTTTTAACCTCCAGAAAAAGGGAATTTTTTGAAAACACTTCGTTTACCACCGCATCGGTGGATTTGGAAAGAGAAATATAGGAAAGAACCAACAAAGGAATAAGTCCTGTCAAGACAAAGAGAAAAATAAGCTTGCTCCGCATTTTGATATTGTGAAATATTTGTAAAAACCGCATCGATTCTCCTCCTCTCGCATACTCCCCCGATACGCGGCATCTTTGCAACGCCTTTCGGGAAGCACAGCCGAAAAACCCCGATTCCGCATAGAAATTCCGTACAAGTATTCCGAAAGATTTCGGGACGATCAACAACATGACGGCTCAAAATTCTTAGGTGTAGGTTATGCAGTTTTCGCAATTCCCGGAAAGGTATTCCGCCGCTCTCTGGCGGTAAAAAATGCCGTGAATACAAAGCAAAGAGGGGACACGAAGAGTGAGACCAAAAGCATCTCTTTACGTCTCTTTGAAACAGATATACAGCCATACCCCAAGATAAATCGTATCATAAACCGGGGGAAACAAAAACATCCCGAAAGCCTCCGAAAGTCCACAATGCCACTTTTCAGAAAAAGAAATTTTTGCAAAAAAACGAAAATAGAACAATAAAAAAAAGGGGCCTGAAGGCCCCCAAAAAAATCCCTCTTTTTGCGGAAAAGACTACAGAGAGAGTTCTTTCCGCAGCTGTTCCGCCCAGCTTTGAAGCCGGCTCTCCGTGAGTTCCGCCTGGTTGTTGTCATCCAGAGGAAGCCCCACAAAACGGCCCTCCCGTACAGCTTCGGAGGGATCATCGAAAAAAGCTCCTCGGGATTGTTGCAGCAATCCCGAGGAGCTCGAAATGTTCTATTCTAAAAACAGAAATCAGAAATGCCGCATTCCCCATCCCCGGGGATACAATCCGGGAAGCTCCACCGGCAATGCGCCCTGAGGGAGCTTTTCTCCCCGGAGCACGGCTCCGAGAGCCTCAAGGGAGGAGGGAACGTCTCCGTAGGTACAGAGGCAGGCTTCCGCTTCGGGAACTTTCAGAAGATCATAGGGCGAACGGAGGGCCAGATAGAGCATTTTCTTTTCCGGAAAGAGAGCTCCAAGCCTCTGCAACTCTTCGAAAAGCTCGGGATTTTTTCCAATCCCCCAGGAGGCCACCGCAAGAAAAGGAGCCTTCCGGACAAAGTCGATCTCCTCGGGAAGAAGGAGCTCTCCGCATCCCTTCGTGGCAGGAACGGAGAGAGGAACAAGCTGAGGAACTTTTTCGAGAAGGGGCTGCGCCTTCTCCCGCCGTTCCTCGGGAAGAAGAAGGGGAATCCTTTCTTTTTCGGAAAGAGGAAGCAGGTTTCCCCGATTATGCAGGAGGGTAATGCTTTTCTCCGCAATCTCCCGAGCCATCCCCAGGGACGTCTCTTTCTGAAGAATTTTTTTCCAGTCGGGCCGGGGAAAGGGATCGTCCAGAAGGCCCGCCTGAATTTTGGCGGTGAGAATGCGGAGTACCGATTCGTCAAGGCGCTCCTCCGGAATTCTTCCGGTGCGCACACCTCCGAGAAGGGCTGAATAAACCTCCTGAAATACCGGAATTCCCGAGCCAGGATCCGCTCCGTAAAGCAGCACGTCCGCTCCGGCTTCCACCGCGAGGAGAGCCGCTTCTCCCGCTCCCCACCGCTCCCGAAGGGCTCCCATGCCCATGGAGTCCGTCACGATAAGCCCTCTGAAGTTTTCCTCCCGCAATTTCGAGAGCACCTCTCGGGAAAGGGTAGCGGGAAGTTCCGGATGTTCCGGAGCCAGGGCAGGCACCAGCACGTGGGCCGTCATGATGGAGGGCACTCCTGCGAGAGCCATTTTCCGAAAGGGAAGAAGATCCACCTTCTCAAGCTCTTCGAGAGTCCGCTCCACCTTGGGAAGTCCTACGTGGGAATCCACATGAGTATCTCCATGTCCGGGATAATGCTTGGCGGAACAGAGAACCCCCGCCTCCGCATAGGGTACCACCATGGAGGTTCCCAGGGCGCTCACCAGTTCCGGATCCTCCCCGAAGGAACGGATGTTGATGACGGGATTTGCGGGATTGCTGTTTACGTCCACCACGGGAGCGAAGTTCCAGGTAATTCCCAAGGCCCGGAGCTCCGAGGCGGTAATCCGGGCCTGCTCCCGGGCAAATTCGGCCTTCCCCGCAGCTCCCAGGGCCATGTTGCCGGGAAACACCGTTACTCCCCGGCGAAGCCGATCCACCAGCCCGCCTTCCTGATCGATGGCGAAAAAGGGGGAAAGCACCCCGTATCGCCGGGCTTCCTTTTGGGCCCGGGAGATAAGCGCCACCACCTGCTCCGGAGAATCCACGTTCCCCCGGGAGGAGTAAAGAATGAACCCTCCCGGAGCATAGCGTCGAAGGAGTTCCTCCAGCTCTTCGGATTGAGCTCCTCCGGAAAAGGAGAGAAAGAGGATCTGCCCGATCTTCTCCTCCAGGGAAAGTTTTTCGAGCTCATGCTCTCCCCGCAGATACACCTGGAGAGAACAGAGGCGGTGCTCCTCCCGAATTTCCCCCCAAACCGGCGCACCGGTTCCGCCCAGCACAACTCCGAAAATCAGAAAAAGCCCCAAAAGAGCTGTTCCATAAGAAAGAGCGCGTCTTTTTTTACGGTTCATTTTTTATAAACTCCCTTTTCTTGTCATGTATCTGAAAGCAAAAAGTCTAAAATCCTTTTTGTTTTTAGAAAAAACCTTTCGGCTTCGGATCTTTTAGGATACAATTCTACTCAAAGGATAGAAAGCATATCCCATTTTCTGTAAAGGCGGGTGTTATAGAATGGAGAGAGAAGGCATTATCACCATGAAAGGAAATCCTCTTACCCTGGTAGGGCCGGAACTTCGGCCGGGAGATCGGGCTCCGGATTTTTCGGTGCTCGACCAATCCCTGCAACCCGTATCTCTGGCAAACTTCAGCGGTAAAATCAAGGTTATCAGCACAACCCCCTCCCTGGATACCCCGGTGTGCGACCTCCAGGCCCATCGCTTCAACGAGGAAGCCGCTTCCCTGGGAGAACACGTAGTCATTCTGAACATCAGTATGGATCTTCCCTTTGCCATAGCCCGGTTCTGTATCGCCGGCGACATCAAGGCCATCTCGGTTCTTTCGGATCATCGGGAAGCCTCTTTCGGCACCAAATGGGGCATGCTTATCAAGGAGCTCCGGCTGCTTGCCCGGGGGGCTTTCATCGTAGATCAGGGAAACATTATCCGCTATGCGGAAATCGTGTCGGAACAGACGGATCAACCGGATTACGACAAAATTTTGAGCGCCCTCCGAAAACTGTAATACGTAAAAATACCCAGCTTTTTATGGGCCCTTTGTCGGAGGCGATTCGGGAGAGAGAGAACTATACTGTAAATGCGCGAAAGAACACACACCACTCCGACAGCAACCACTCCTTTTACGGAGGGGGAGGCTTTGAAAAAAGCCTTCCCCTCTTTATGTACAACCTAAAGCCCCAGACGGGCCAGGGTACTCTCCAGGGGTTTTCCTTCCTTTTCATGCCATCCCCGGGCAACGTAATATTCCCGGAGCATACCGGGCAAATCCCGGATAATGCAGCGAGGCTCTTCGGCATACCGGCCGAATTCGGGAAGCGAAAGAACTCTCGAAGGCAGAGAATCCGCCTCGGGGGTCATTCCCTGGCGGAAGTTGAAAAGACGCTGCAGATTCACCGCCCGCTCTCCCATCTCCAGAAGCTCCTCCGGGGAGATCTCCCAGCCCGTGCTTCCCCGCAACATGGCGGCATAATGATCCAGAGTTACTCCCACGTACTGGTAAAACTTGCACGTACAGAACAGCTCCGGCAAGGTCCCCGCATCCTGAAGCAGCTTTACGTCCTTTCCCTTGAGAGATTCCTCCCAGGGGTCCACCTCTTCCGGATTGCGCAATCCCCAGGGAAGAAGGCCGAAATCCTGCTTATCCGCATCCCAGGCCTTGGCCTCCACCGGATGGATGTGGCACATTCCCCGGTTTCCCGTAGCATAGCTGAGCCCTAAAGATTTTCCCGATCGGGGATCGTGAGCGGGGCCTTCCAGCCCCTTTCCATGAACCGCCATTTCCCGGGCCTCTTCTCCCAGCTCCTCCGCCATACGCCGAACTCCCCGGGCAAGGAAATCTCCAAGCCCCTCCCGAAAGGCGATTTTGCGGAGCATTTCGGGAAAGATTTCCGCCTTGCCCCATGCCGGCTCCTCCTCCGAGGAAAGCAACTTCTTTTCCGCACAGTCGAAAAGAAAGGCCAGGCAGGCCCCGGCAGAGATGGTATCCAATCCGTATTCGTTGCAGAGCCACGAAGCATGCACCGCCGCATCCACATCTTCGTTCATGCAGAAAGCGGTAAAGGCGGCCATGGATTCGTACTCTCCCCCCTCGTGGGAAGGCGTTCGCCAGGGGCCTTGGGGAACCTGGAGAATTCGTCCGCATTGCACCGTACATCCCCGGTAGCATCCGTGAGAGTGCTGAAAATTATTTTCGTAGTAATGGTCGAAAATCTGCTGTCCCTTTCCCCAGGAGTTGCTCCGCCAATTTTTTGTGGGCAGATCGCCGCTCGCGTCGGAATAGACATATCCTCCCATGGTACCCCACTTGCGGAATTCCTCGGTTCCCGGAGAGGCTATTACCGCTTTATGCGCCTCCCGGCAGGCCTCGAGAAAGGCTTTTTCATCCGCCAGAGGAACTTTTTTCGTTCCCCGTACCGCCAGAGCCAGAAGATTCTTGGAGCCCATCACCGCTCCGCCTCCACAGCGCCCCGCCGCACGATGTTTATGCATTACCGTGCTGTAAAGCACCTGGTTCTCTCCTCCGGGACCTATGGAAAGAATGTCGAAACGTTTCGTTCCCAGCTTTTCCTGAAGCCGGGCTTCCTTCCGGGAACAGAGCTCTCCCGAAAGTTCCGGGCATGGGAGAAAACGGATCTCTCCATCTTCGATCACCAACGCCGTGGGACCGGGAGCCTTTCCGGTAATTACCAGGATATCGATTCCCGCCTTTCGGAGCGAAAATCCCGCCTCCCCTCCGAGACGGCTCTCTCCCCACAACCCCGTCAGAGGGGAAACGAAGCATATTTCCAGGCTTCCTCCTCCCGGAACCCGGGGGTCCGTAAGAGGGCCGGTAGCGAATACCAGAAGATTTTTCTCCTCCAGGGGGTCGCTTCCGGGATGCCAGGTATCGTACAGAATACGGGCGGCATATCCCGCTCCGCCGCAGTATTTACGGACATCCTCGCGAAGAGGCTTTTTCTCGAAACGCTCCGCCGAAAGATCGATCCAAACCTCGGATCCTCCGTAACCCCAGGACTTCTGCATACAGCATTCTCCTCTCTCGTTCTCCTTCTCTGGAAAAACCTCTTGTCGTAACGGTTAAAGCCTGATTTTCTCCAAAGTTTTCTGTGCCTTGCCGATGGAAGATACGATGGAAACCATGGAATCGAAATTCCGGCGGGCATAATCCAGAACCTCCACGGCATCCGTCAGATCATCCCGCCCTTCTCCCATGCCTTCGGAAGCTCCGTCCAGAACGGAGATGATGCTATCCATAAATTCCTTGCTCGATCCGAGAAGCCCCTGGAATTTGTCGAGCGACTCCTGCACCAGGGAAAAGACTTCGCTTACCCGGCGAATGTTTTCCATGGCATCCCCCACGGCGGAGGAAATTTCCGTAACTCTGCCGGTGATACGCTCCGAAGCCTCGTGACTCTGTACCGAGAGCTTCTGCACCTCCTCAGCTACCACGGAAAACCCCCGGCCGTGCTCTCCCGCCCGGGCAGCCTCGATGGAAGCGTTCAGCGCCAGGAGGTTCGTCTGTTTGGCGATTTTCTGGATTTCCTCGGACATTTTCTTCACTTCCAGAAAGCGGTTCAACGTTTCATAGGTAGAATCCACGGTGGTGGAAACATTTTCGCTCATTCCCGCCATGTCGGTGCCGGAACGGCGAAACTCCTCCTCCAGTTCCTGGTTGAGGGCGTTTATCTTAAGCGCATTCTCCCTGGCGGTACCGGCACTTTTCTCGAAATCCCCGATATGCCGAGAGAAGTTGCCGTGCAGTTCTTCGAAAGTTTTCGAAAGAGTGATGAGTTTTTCCTGAAGCCGAAGCACCCGGCCGGCGATAACCTCGTCGAAATTACCCGTAAAGGAGTTGAGCACCACCGTGGCAAAATGGGCACTAGCCAGTCGTACGAGGGCTTCCCGTTCTCCGCTGTTCATGGGAACACCTCCCTAGAGCCCTCGAAGAGTTTTCGAAGAGGACACGAACTCTTCGAGGATATCCACACCGCAACGAAGCTGGCGAAACCATTCCAGGAAACGGGGCACCTGATCCTGAGGGAAAAAGGCTCCGTGCTGAGGAGCAATTCCCCGTACCTCCAGGGACGAAACCCGGTTCACCCAGTCCGCACAGACCTTGTTGGAGCTCATGTACCTGCGATGAAAGCCCTCCATGTAGGGAAGATGGGCGTCGAAATCCTCCACCACGGGATAACGCTTTCCCGGAGGAAAAACCGCCGCTCCGATGTCTCCGGAAAAGAGGATCTTCGATTTGGGATCGTAGAGAGAGAGGCATCCCGTGGAGTGCAAAAAGTGGGAAGGAATGGTTTTGAGGGCGTATCCATCCCGGAGGCGGATCTCCTCTCCCTGATCCTTGAGAGGATTGATACGGCTCTGGTCGTAGATCCCGAAGTGCGGAAGAAACCGTATCCACAAGGAGGAAATGTGCACCTTCAAGCGATCCGCGATGGAAAGCCAGAGAGCGATGCCGGAGGATACGTCCGGATCCTGATGGGAATAGAAAATATTCGTGATGTCCTTGATATCCACCATCTCCGCCACGTTGGCGAGAACCCGGGGGAAAACGTGAGCCCCTCCCGGATCGAGAAGAACCACTTCTTCTCCGTGAACGATGATATACTGGTTTGTCTGTACCACTCCCTGCTCTTCCTTCTCCTCCCAGCCAAGATGCAGAAAACGGTGTCCCGGCTCCTCGTAGAGAACACTTGTATTGAACGTACCCATATATTTCCCCTCCTCCTTTTCGTCTCCGTTTTTTCCGATAACGCGAGAATCTTTTTTCCAAAAGGCTCTTCCTCCGGCATTTGGAATATTTTTTCCCGGAAGAGAGATCTTCACCATAATACCCTACTCCCGGAGAAAAGAAAAAGCCCTCCCGAGGGAGAGCTTTTTCGTAAACCCCTTAGAGTTCGGGAAAAATTTTTCTGGCTATTTGATCAGGCCTCTTTCCTTGAGGAAGTCCCGGGCGATATCCTCGGGCTCCTCTCCATCGTCGAAACGCCAGTTCATACCCGCCATGGTGGGCTCGTCGATAGTACCGCTAACCTTTTCCACCACATTCAGCAGGGCGGGATACTTTTCCAGAGTATCCATATCGATGACGTAGCAGGCGCTGTAATCGGGAAAGAAGTGTTTGTCGTCCTTCAGGGTTACCAGATCGAGCTTCTTGATCCGGGAGTCCGTGGTATACGCCGCAATGGCCTGAACTTCTTCGCCTTCGATGGCCTTGTACATAATGGAGTACTGCATGGGCAGGGCCTCTTTGAACTCGATACCGTAGGTTTCCGACCAGCCGGGATAACCGTCGGGACGGGTATCGAAGTTTTCATCGGATCCCAGAAGCCACTCGGAAGCCACCTTGGCAAGATCCGAAGCCTTCTCCAGGCCATACTTCTCCGCATCCGCCCGACGTACCGCCATGGCATAGGTGTTACTGAATCCCAAGGGCTTGGCCCAGGTCATGCGGAAGTTCTTTTCGTATCCTTCCTTTACCGCCTCATAGGCCTTCTCGGGGGTGTTCAGCTTTTTGAGATCCTCCTCCTCGTACCGGAGAATTCCCGTGAGCTGGGTGCCGGTCCAGGTGGGGTACACGTCGATCTCTTCTCCCACCATTCCCTGGTGCAATACCGAGGAAGCGGCAAACTCCGTGTTGATTTCCGTTTCCAATCCCGTGTATTCGTCGATAAGCAGCTTGGCGATCCAGGCAAGTACGATGGATTCGTTAAAGGTCTGCCCCGCTATCACCACTTCGCCCTCGTAATCCATGGGATCCTCCGAAGGAGCCGCCACTGCGGGAAGCGCCGCTCCAAAGAGAAGCACGCCGAGAAAAACCGCCGCCATCCACATACCTACGCTCTTCATATGGTTCATCATGTAAAAATCTCTCCTTTCATGCGATAGTATTCGCACTCTATGTTCCATGGATGCCCCTGCATCCATTAACCACATTGCATAAACGCTACTGAATAAATCCCCGGTCTTTCAGGAAGTCCGCCGCGATATCCTCGGGCTCCTCGCCGTTATCGAAACGCATGTTCAGCCCCGCCATGGTGGGTTCGTCGATGGTACCGCTCACCTTTTCGAGAATCTCCAAAAGGGCGGGATACTCTTCCAGAGTATCCATATCGACAACGTAACAGGCGCTGTAGTCGGGGAAGAAATTTTTGTCGTCCTCCAGGGTCACCAGATCGAGCTTCTTGATTCTGGAATCCGTGGTATACGCCGGGATAACCTGTACTTCTCCATCTCCGATAGCTTTATACATGATGGAGTATTCCAGGGGAATCAAATCCTTGAATTCTATACCGTAGTGCTTGGACCAGCCGGGATAACCGTCGGGACGGGTCGTAAAGGATGTGTCCGTTCCCAGAACCCATTCGGGCCCCTTTTCGGCAAGATCCGAAGCCTTTTTCAGACCGTACTTCTCCGCATCCTCCCGACGCACCGTCATGGCATAGGTATTGCTGAATCCCAAGGGGCGGGCCCAGGTGGCGTGAAATTTTTCTTCGTACTCCTTTTTCACCGCCTGGTAAGCCTTTTCGGGAGAGTTCAGCTTCCGAAGAGCCTCCTCGTCGTATCGCAGAATCCCCGTAAGCTGGGTTCCCGTCCAGGTGGGATACAGATCGATCTCCCCTCCCTGCATGCCCTGATGGAGCATGGAGGATGTGGCAAACCCCGTGGTGATGTCCGTTTCCAGCCCGGAATATTCCTGGATAAGCAGATTGGCGATCCAGGCGAGAATAATGGATTCGTTAAAAGTTTCCCCCGCCACGGCGAGAGCCCCCTCGTACTCCATGGGATCCTTCGAAGTCTCCGCCAGGGCGGGAGAGAAAGCTCCCGTCATGGTAACGACGCAAAAGAGAGCTATCGCAAAATATGTCAGTTTTTGCAGAAAATTCCTCATAAAATCAAAACAACCCCTTATCTTTGGTTCTTACATTCGTTTTATAAAACTCTCCATTTCACCACAGAAATCTTTTCACTACAAGATTTCTTTATCGCTGGATCAAACCTCGTTCTACGAGAAAATCTCTGGCAATATCCTCCGCCTCATCTCCATTGTCGAATCTGGAGTTCATCCCCGCCATGGTGGGTTCGTCGATGGTACCGCTCACCTTTTCGAGAATCTCCAAAAGGGCGGGATACTCTTCCAGAGTATCCATATCGACAACGTAACAGGCGCTGTAGTCGGGGAAGAAATTTTTGTCGTCCTCCAGGGTCACCAGATCGAGCTTCTTGATTCTGGAATCCGTGGTATACGCCGGGATAACCTGTACTTCTCCATCTCCGATAGCTTTATACATGATGGAGTATTCCAGGGGAATCAAATCCTTGAATTCTATACCGTAGTGCTTGGACCAGCCGGGATAACCGTCGGGACGGGTCGTAAAGGATGTGTCCGTTCCCAGAACCCATTCGGGCCCCTTTTCGGCAAGATCCGAAGCCTTTTTCAGACCGTACTTCTCCGCATCCTCCCGACGCACCGTCATGGCATAGGTATTGCTGAATCCCAAGGGGCGGGCCCAGGTGGCGTGAAATTTTTCTTCGTACTCCTTTTTCACCGCCTGGTAAGCCTTTTCGGGAGAGTTCAGCTTCCGAAGAGCCTCCTCGTCGTATCGCAGAATCCCCGTAAGCTGGGTTCCCGTCCAGGTGGGATACAGATCGATCTCCCCTCCCTGCATGCCCTGATGGAGCATGGAGGATGTGGCAAACCCCGTGGTGATGTCCGTTTCCAGCCCGGAATATTCCTGGATAAGCAGATTGGCGATCCAGGCGAGAATAATGGATTCGTTAAAAGTTTCCCCCGCCACGGCGAGAGCCCCCTCGTACTCCATGGGATCCTCCGGGGTCTCCGCCAGGGCGGGAGAGAAAGCTCCCGTCATGGTGACGACGCAAAAGAGAGCCAGCACGGTCCATAGGGTCTTACGTAAAAAGCACTTCATGCAATTCCTCCTCGTAAAGTATGTTTGTATGTTTCTTCCGAAAATCCTTTACCGCGATTATTTCCGGCACCTGAAGTGCCGTACGTGAGCTCAGGCTGCTTCCGGATCCTTCTGTTGTGCCAGTTTCGCCGCCCGGCGTTTGGGATCCAGGGAGGCCTGGAACATCTTGAGCCCCTGATCCGCCGCGAGAGCGAGCAGCGTGGCGGGAATGGCCCCCGCCAGAACCACCTCGTTACGAATGGAGGCAAGTCCCGAGAAGATAAGCCGTCCCAGCCCGCCTCCTCCGATGGCCGCCGCCAGGGTAGCGGTACCGATAACCCATACCGTGGCTACCCGCACACCCGCAAGTATAACCGGCAACGCCAGGGGGAGCTGCACCTTCACGAGGATCTGCATCTCCGTCATTCCCATGCCCCGAGCTGCCTGAACGAGAGTTTTGGGCACGCTCCGGATTCCCGTATAGGTATTCTGCAATACCGGAAGCATGGCATAGAGGAAAAGAGCGCAGATGGCATTATCGTCCCCGATGCCGAAAATGAAGATGAGAAACCCGAGAAGGGCCAGGCTGGGAATGGTCTGAAAAACGTTAGCCACTCCGATAACGTAGGGCGTAAGTCTCTCCTTCTTGGTGAGATAAATCCCCAGAGGAATGCATATCACCAGGGTAATCGCCAAGGCGATGGCGGAGATGGTGATATGCTGCCAGGTAAGTTTTAAAATCCGCTCGTGATAACGGACTACATAGTTGAAAAAGAGCTCCCAAAATGGTTTGGACTGCATAGCTTACGCTCCCCCCTTCGTATCCCGCCCGAGGCGGCCGATGGCAAGCTTGGCCACATCTCCGCTGGTGATGATGCCGAGGAAATGCTCCTCCTCATCCACCACGGGAATCGGGATATCCTCGTCCGCCAGCATGGTAGCCGCATCCCGAAGCGTGGAATCCTCCACGTAAAGCTTCCGGTTCTTCCGAGCCACGCTTTTCAAATCCCCACCGCTCCGAATCGCCCTCTTGAGCAGGGGCATATGAATCATGCCGAGCCATTTTTCGCTTTTCGGATCCACCATCTGAGCCGTATCCGCTCCGAGATCCTCGAGTTTTTCCATCACGTCCGCGGGGTTTTCTCCCGGAGAGACCGCAAGCCAGGGATCCCGGTAAAGCCCCTCCACGGGGTCCTCCGGAGAGATCTGGGCAAGCCGTTCCTCCCCGATGAAGTTCCGCACGAATTCCGTGGCGGGGCTGTTCTGAAGCTCCGCAGGAGAGCCGATCTGTTCGACCCGCCCTTGACGCATGAGCACGATTTTATCCGCCATTTTCAGGGCTTCGTCCATATCGTGGGTCACGAAGATAATGGTTTTCTGCACCTTTTTCTGCAGCTCCAGGAGCTCCTCCTGGAGCACGTTCCGGCTTATGGGGTCCAGAGCCCCGAAGGGTTCGTCCATAAGCACCACAGGAGGATCCGCCGCCAAAGCCCGCAGCACTCCTACCCGCTGTTTCTGGCCACCGCTGAGCTGATCCGGCAAACGCCAGCGGTACTTATTGGGAGGGAGCTTGGCCATTTCCAGCAATTCGTCCACCCGGCTCCGGATTTTCTTTGTCGGCCATCCGAGAAGTTTGGGCACCATAGCGATATTGTCCGCCACGGACATGTGAGGCAGAAGCCCGATGCTCTGAATGACATAGCCTATACCCCGCCGCAATTTCACGGGATTTATCTTGTTGATATCCTGTCCGTTAACGTAAATGGTTCCGGAAGTGATACTCTCCAGGCGGTTCACCATTTTGAGAGTGGTGGTTTTCCCACATCCGCTGGGACCGATGAAAACCACCAGTTCCCCTTCCTGAATTTCAAGGGAAAGACCGTCCACCGCCTTACTATCTCCATCATATATCTTTGTTACGTTATCAAAATGAACCATGACTACCTCCATCTTTTAGAGCATCACATCGATCTCTTCGACAGTATGCACGTTTCCCCGGGAAAATTCCTCCGCGAGCTCCCGGAAAATCTTGAGAAAGAGGGAAATTTCCTCGCTCGTTCCCACGGTAATCCGCAGCATTTCCGGCAATCCCCAGATACCGCAGGGACGCACGATAACCCCCCGGCGGAGAAGATGCTGTGCGAAAAGATCTCCGTTCCAGGGCAAGCGACAGAAAACGAAGTTCGTCTGGGAAGGAAACACTTCGCATCCCAGGGCGTCAAGCTCTTCTTCCAGGCGGCGCCGATCCCGAAGGATGCTCTGCCGGGCCTCCTCCATTTCGGAACGCCCCTCCGAAAGCACCGCCCGGGCCCCCGCCAGGGCTACCCGATTGGCGTTGAAAGGCTCGGAAACCATATCGAAGGCCGCCACCACCCGGGGATCTCCGAGTAAATACCCCAAACGCATTCCCGCAAGGCCGTAGGCCTTGGAAAAAGTTCGCACTCCCACCAGGGGATATCCCTTGCGGATGTACTCCGCCGTGGGAGGAAGCTTTTCGGGGTCTGCAAATTCCGCATAGGCTTCGTCCAGCACCACCAGGGCTTTCTCGGGCAAAATCCGGAAAAGTTCTTCCAGGACTTCGGGGTCCAGAAGGGTCCCCGTGGGATTATTGGGGTTCGCCAGCCAGAGAAGCTTGGTTTTCGGGGAGAGAGCTTTTTTCAGAGATTCCAGGGGAAGACGAAAATCCGGCTCCTGGGGCACCTCCACGATTTCCGCTCCCATAACCCGGGAAATCTCCCGGTACAGTCCGTAGCCAATCCGGGGAAGAATTACCTCGTCCCCGGGATCGAGAAACATCTTTCCCAGGGTCTGCAATGCCCCTTCGGCTCCGTGGGAAAGGGCGATATGTTCCGGCTGCAATCCGTAGAGGGCTCCCAGGCTCTCCTTCAGCTCCTTGAAAGCCAGGTCCGGATACATATGCACCCGGGGAAGCTCCTTCTCCATGGCCCGGAGTACCGAGGGAAAGGGGGCATAGTTGTTTTCGTTGGACCCCAGCTTGAGCACCCTCTCCAGACCGAAGCGGCGCTGTACCTCCTCGGTGGTAAGCCCCGCCACGTAGGGTTGAACATCCTTGATGGTCTTTCGTAATCCTTTCAAAACCACTATCCCACCTCCCGATCGGAACGAATTTCGATGAGCGATGGAAGCGGGCGATTCCAAGCCCGCTCCAGGGCTTCCACGAGTTCTTCTTCGGTATCCACCACTTCTCCGGAGATACCGTAAGCCTCCGCAAGAGCGCAGAAATCGGGGCCATACAGATCCACCGCCACGCAGCGGTTCCAGGAACGGGCCTCCTGGTTGCGCCGGATCTCTCCGTACCCCCGGTTGTTCCAGAGCACCACCGGGAGAGAGAGCCCCTCGTCACAGGCCGCAGCAAGCTCGGGAAGGGTAAATTGAAAACCTCCGTCCCCGGAAAAGAGGCAGACCTTTTTCTCCGGATTCGCTATTGTGGCGCCCACGGCGGCGGGAAGAGCATATCCCAGGGTGCCGAACCCCGCAGGATGCAGATAGGAGGAAGGAGCGTAGGCGGGATATTCACTCAGCCCCACGTAGGCGGCTCCGGTCATATCCATCACCAGGATCCCCTCCCGGGGAATTCCCCGGCGCAATCCCCGCAGCATGGCCTTCATCTTGGGAAGAGCCTTCCCCATGCCGGTAAGAGCTTGCAGATTTTCCGTACATTCCCAGCGCAGCGTCTCGACATTTTTCTCTTCCCCGGAAGAATCTCTTTCCAAAGATCCCAGGCCTTCGAGAAGTCCCTGAAGAGTTCGGGAAGCATCTCCCCAAAGGGCCACCGAAGCCGCAGCGTTACGCTGCAGCGCCCGGGAATCCGCATCCACCCGGATGATTTCGGGACCCCGGGGAAAAGGTTCTTCCCACAGATCAGCGGGAGAAAGCTCGGTGCCGATTACCAGCAGCACATCCCGGTTTGCCAGGTATTCCCGAACCTGGGGAACGTGAAGCCGGCACCCCCCGCTTAAAGGAGCATCGTCGGGAAAAATGCCCTTTCCCGCGGCGGTGGAGAAAACCGGAGCTCCCAGGCGGACCGCAAGCTCCCGTACTTCCGGGGCGGCCCCCGCAGCGCCGCCTCCGCAAATCAAGGCGGGTTTTTCGGATTGTTTCAGAAGTTCCACTCCCCGCCGAAGCTCTTCCGATGCGGGCTCCCGTCTTTCCCGGGAGATGAAAGAGCATTCCCGCCACAGATCTTCGAAGGAAGAGCAGAGAGTCTCTTCGAGAATATCCAGGGGAATTTCCACATGTACCGGCCCGGGACGCCCTTCCAGGGTCTGGACATAGGCCCGGGAAACGATCCAGGGAATCTCCTCTCCCCGGGAAACCACGTAGGAAGCCTTGGTTACCGAGGAGGACATGATCGTGCTGTTTTTGAGTTCGTGAAGGGTACCCGTACGCCTCCCGAGGCGGGAGCGGGGAATCTGGCTTGAAATCACGAGAAGAGGCACCGAGTCGTGATAAGCCTCTCCCAGGGGAGTCAAAATGTTTGTAAGCCCGGGCCCGGAAATCACCAGGGCCACTCCGGGAGTGCCGGAACTCCGGGCATATCCGTCCGCCATAAATCCCGCCCCCTGCTCGTGCCGGGGAGTAACGTGACGGAGAGAAGATTCCTGAAGAGCTTCGTACATCCCCAGATTATGAACACCGGGAATGCCGAAAAGCACCTTGGCGCCGCAGAGCTCCAAAGTTCGGATCACAAGGGATCCACCTGTCAATCGATCCATGCCAACACCGTCCTTAATGAAAAATAGCGCACAACCCATGCGCTTCCGCAGGCTCGCGCCGGCGGAACCGAAGTACGAAGGAAGCATGTCTCAAAACAGCCTTAAACGAAAGACGAGAGAAGAGAAAAAACGCCACCTGCTGTGCCTCCGAAAGGAGGACGAAAAACTCCGGGGATATCGAAGAGTTGCACCCCATATATGTACGAAGAAAAATCTTTGCCGTATCTTGCCATGTCTTTTTTCACAGTCCCTTCTTACCTTAGCGTATACAAGGTCAAATGTCAAATTTCAGGGTACTCGAAAACTATTGCCAACATTGCAAAATTTAGCCTTGGCTTTACTGGGAAATCACGTTACCGAGCATGCCGAAAAAACTATGCAAAAAACGAAAGTAAACATCTTCCGGAGCAAAACGTTCCGGACCGAAAGATTTCCGTTGACCCGGAAACAGGGAAGCAGTATTCTGCTCTCCGCAGGATAATTCCTGCCTGGAAGGCCCTCATGACAGGGCGTTCCCATTCTGGGAGCCTTTTCGGGCTCCTTCCCGGAGGTTTTACAAATCATGAATCCCTGGACGCTTTTACTTTCTTTCGCCCCCTGGCTCATTCTCAAAATCATCTCGGACCTTCCCCTGGGCGATCCGCTCACCATGCTGCGAACCGCCATCGTCATCGCCACCCTGGTCTCTCTCTATCAATCGAGGAAAAGCACCGTCAAAGGCTTTATCTATTGGGGAAATTTATTCTTTTTCGCCCTGAGCTTTATCTTTGTGGTAGCCCTCCCCCAAAAATGGTTTATCACCAAAATGGGGCTCTTCGCCCAACTTATGCTTAACTTCATAGCCTGGGGCTCCATGCTTTTCAAAAAGCCCTTCACCATGGACTATGCCAAGGCATATGTTCCCCGGGAACTCTGGAGCCGTCCGGCATTTTTGCGAAAAAACTACATCATCACCGGAGTTTGGGGATGTTATTTTCTTCTCGGCCTTCTCTCCGAGGAGATACGCATCTACGAACCCGGAATAAGCCACGGACTCATCGAAATTATCGACAATATCGCCATGCTGGGAGCGGTATTCTTTACCTCCGCCTACTCCAAGCGCAAAAAAATACTGCCGGAAAATACCGAAGGCTCCAGGTGATCTACCGGTAAAGGATTGTCGCGGGGTGTGCAATAGGGGCGATTCGTGAATCGCCCCTACTCGGCCCCGGGATCCTCATCTCTGCAGCATCCTCTTTTCCGCTATATCCCGTATATCCCGTTCCTTTTCCTCTTCGAGCCATGACGCTTTCTTCCATTTCAGGGCTCCTACTATCCCGGTTGGGATGGCAACAACCCCTGGGGGAATGCCTACAACCTGACGGTTTCCAGCGAGGGTATCCTGACGATTACTCAGACGGTGCCGGCAAAATTCACGGCTATGTACACCAACCGGCTTTCCATGTCCTCTGCCTCCGGCAATGTGATTACCTACCACGTGCCCCCTCCGGGCAGCTATACGGAGAATGCAGGGTTCGTCCACCGGACCGGAGATACCATGGATTCGGGGGCGGAGATCGAGTTCGCCGGAGCGGGTGGTAAGATTACGGGTCTGCGGACTTCGGATATTGGCGCTCCTATGGATGCGGTAAACGTGGAGTGGTATGACTCAGACGTGGAAGAACGACTGGAAGAACTCCAGGGGCGGATCGAGGACGGTAGTATCGTGGCAGGACATGCGGCATGGGCGGATGATGCGGCACATGCGGATGATGCGGATTGGGCGGATGCTGCGGGAGATGCCCTGAGAGCTCTGTATGCCAATAATGCGGGACATGCGAATGATGCGGATAATGCGGATTACGCCACTTCTGCGGGAAGTGCAAGCCGGGCGGATAGAGCGACGAGAGCGGATAATGCAGATCATGCGGATAAGGCGGATTGGGCTGAATTGGCGGAAAATGTTACAAATTTACCTGAGCCTCCTGATCCGCCGACGGGTGGTGGTGCGAGTTGGAGTTTGAGTGGATCTCCTGGAACCGTAACTTTTTATATTAAAAACAGTTCTGACAAAACTCTTGCTTTCAAATACTTAAAAACGCCC
>ERZ795057.1704-NODE-1704-length-18311-cov-7.936897_pt1 | contig 18311 bp, 15 predicted proteins | sample MGYA00375141_ERZ795057 | MGnify/ENA primary metagenome ERZ795057 (study PRJEB30186, sample SAMN05720163) | activated sludge metagenome | isolation source: Anaerobic digester | place: Hong Kong | collected 2015-01-26 ... | reverse complement strand
AGTTGAGGGAAGGGGATCACAATACCATTTTCAATGAATTTCCTGTTGATGATCTTCCTTATGTCCGCTTTAATCTTTTCAACCCTGAAGACATTATCGCTGAAGAAAAGCAGATGAAAGTCGAGAGATGAAGTGCCGAAATCAACCAGACGGGCATTAATATGTTCCTTATCCTTTATTTCTGGATGCTCCAGGGCGCTTTCTTCCAGAATCCTGATAACAAGATCAACATCAGATCCGTATGCAACCCCGACTTTAATCCTGAAACGTGTTTTTTTCGACTGGTGACTCCAGTTTATTACCTTACTCGTAGTGATTGCTGAGTTGGGAATAATAATAACTATATCATCCCTTGTAAGCCCTTTGGATGTCCTTATTCCTATCTCCTGGATTTTTACCACTTCGCCGTCAATTTCAAGGACATCATCAATCCGGGTGCTTCCTTCAATAAGAAGAATAATACCTGAAATAAAGTCGTTGAAAGTTTGTTGAAGCCCCAGTCCGATACCAACCAGTAAAGCAGCTGAACCGGCAAGAAGAACGGTAATGCTGATTCCCAGAGTCTGCATCATGAACAGTACTGAAACTATCCAAAGGATATACTTGATGATCTTGAATAATGAGTAGGCATTACTCATTTGCATCCTTTCAATAGTCTGTTTTCTGAAAATAGTTTTTTTAATGATCCACAACAGGATTTTGGTAACAAGGAAAATAAGAATTACTATCAGCAGGGTTGAGACTGTAATATTATGATCCCCTATCTTAAGGATTATCAATTTCAGAATGTTCCTGACCGTTTCCATATCTTTTCGGAATTAATGACTTACTAAATATACAACATGATTTTGAAATTTAATTGCATGGAAACGTTGTTGATGCTGGAGAAAAGCTGGTTCAGATTTAATTTGGCAATTTATTCTTAGAGTTGCTCATTTTCTTTTTTGCTCTGTAGAATCGTTTCTTCTTTCTTGTCTTATTTGATTTGTGCTCTACAGAATTCTTAAGTAAAACACGGGAGCTCTGGGTTTTAATGGTTTTTTTGACCAAAGAATCAGGGAGACTTACTAAATTGATTTTCTGACCAATCAGTTTTTCAATTCTCTGCATTTTGATCAGATCCGCTTTGTTGATAAGTGTCACTGCAACTCCTGTTTTCTCAGCACGTGCAGTACGCCCGACACGATGCACATAATCTTCAGCATCTGACGGAGCGTCATAATTAATTACCATATTGATATCCTTGATATCAATCCCTCTGCTGAGAACATCTGTGGCAACAAGCACGCGACTTTTACGGGTACTGAACCTTATCAGCATCCTTTCCCTTTCCTTTTGGTCGAGGTCTGAAGAAATACCTTCAACGAGATAATTCCCTGAGCGCAATCCCCTGACAATATCATTTACTTTCTTTTTAGTAGAGCTGAATATCAGGATGCTATGGTGATCCGGATTGTCAGAAAGAAGTTTGTTTATGAGAGGTACTTTCTGATCATCCTGCAGATGATATACAATTTGCTTAACTCCGTCGGCAGGTTTCGATATTTCAAGAGCAATTTCCACCGGTTTTTTCATTATACGCTTTGACATGGCCCTGATTTTAGCTGGCATTGTAGCGCTGAACATCAGAGTCTGGCGTTTTTCGGGGAGACAGGAGATTATATGCATAATATCCTCATAAAATCCTATGTCGAGCATACAGTCAGCTTCATCAAGGACCAATACTTCAATCTGATCAAATCTCACATAACCCTGATTAAGATGTGAAATCAGTCGGCCCGGGGTAGCAACAATTATATCAGCACCCCCGGAGAGAGCAATTTTTTCCTGTTCCCATCCGCTCCCATCTCCGCCACCATAAACAGCGATAGATGTAATGCCTAATGTATAAGCCAGACCAATAATCTGTTGATCGATCTGTATAGCCAGTTCACGGGTAGGAACCAGTATAAGTGTATGTGTATGATCGGGTTTCTTTGTAAAAATTTCATTCAAAACTGGCAAAAGATAAGCTGCAGTTTTTCCGGTACCTGTCTGGGCACAGGCTATGAGGTCTTTTCCCGCCATAATTGCCGGTAGTGCTTTTTCCTGAACAGGGGTGGTTTCCGTGAACCCCATATATTCAATTGATTCCAGCAGTTCCGGAATCAGATCTAATTCATTAAAGATCATTTATGTTTTGGGATTTTTTATATGTATGAGAAAAGACAAAGATAATGAAAATTAAAAGATCATAAAAGGTCACACCTGGTTGACTGTCATTAGTACCATTTGCTTTCCGGGTTAATTTCAGGGAGATTACCGGATTATAGCAGGGGAAATGCCATGATGAAATACAGGATATTCTGGATGAGATAAGCAAGCGATCCTTATAATGTTTATATCGCCGGTGGCTCGTTTTGACTCATAAAGTTATTAAAAAGCGACCCGATTGCTTCATCCATCAGAGGCATTTTTCCTACCATAACCGGTGTACATCCCGAGCGTCTGAGAGCATTCTTTGTCAGATCAAAGAATAAGCTTGTCCTGAACTCTGTTTGCTCAGGTCTGTAGCCTAATTTCAGGATTGCTTCAAGCATTTTCTGTGGGACAGACTCATACATGGAAGGCAGGTCCGGATCGGGATGTAAAAGATCCATTCCGAGGATCATTCCACTGTTCTTGTCCAACAGTAACAACATAAAAGGGAAAAAGGCTTTTCTGCCCTTTTCCTTTACCGGGGTAGGTAACAGAACCAGGTCAGTCTGCAGGGTAACATTTGAAGACTGCAGTTTTGAGACTTCATCAGAACTGTTTTGCCTGTATGTCATTTGGTATTTCACTTTCGCTTTTTCAGAGTCAGGAATTTCGTAGTCGTTCTTCCATTTAATCTCACCCTTATCAGAATAAGGTGTCCTTATCAGAATATAATCTCCTTTATCTCCTTCTTTGTAAAGGATATCGGGATTATTCCGGGCTGATATAAGTAGTGATGCAACCTGATCCAGTAACACCGGCAGGTCTTCCATAGTCTTTTTTTCTGGAAAAGCCGGAGCAAATCCGGGAATTATCTCTTCAATTTTTGGCCATTGACCCCTGCCCCGGAAGTTTACTCCTGATTTCTTAATTGCCTCCAGATCTTCTTTATCCAGATCTTTACGGTCAGTGAATGAAATCAGCAGATGAGGTATTGTAAACAAACTCGTATCGGGAAGGCTTCCTTCTCTCTCCTGTAATTCATTAAACCTGAAAAGCCCGTAGTAGCCCTTGTATGCTGCGATTGCAGTGAACTCACCGTGTATTCCCATAACCGAAATGAACCAGGTTAGTCCGCTGCCGGGCATCTTCACCCCGAAAATGTCAGTTTCATAAAGACTTTTCCAGGGCTCCAGATCGTATATTTGTTTTGCTGCAAGGAAAAGATTACTTAACTCTGCTGATTTTGGGCCTGATTTAAGGCTTTTGCCTCTCTCATTTAAGTTCTGCTCTTTTTTCATTTTCAAAGGGGTTGGTCCTTTTAACCCGGCACTCTGATCCCGGATTATTTTTACCAGGTCGCTGGCGGTGTCAGGAGCAATCCCTGTTTTTCGTGCTGCTTCTTCAATATCAGGTTCCCGGCCTTCATTTATCTCAGGGATGACAAGAGCCAAAAAAGCATTCATCTTTTTAGTGTGTTTGTCATCTGCCGGATCTGTATCTTTTTCAAATAGATCCTCATACTCGTTCAGCACTATTTTCTTTTTCAGGATTGTTTCAGTTGTAGTTACCATTTGTGGTCTGACCCTGAGATAGGGTATATCCGGGATATCATAACCAAATGTTTTGAAATCCTTTACCAGACGTTTAAACCCTGTCTCTGTCAGTGCATGGAATAACAGAATTTCTTCATCCTCATCATAATATATCTGAGCAAAACCAGGAGGTATTCCGGTCAATTTGTGGGTAAACCGGTAAACTCCATCGTTGTACTCAGAAATAAATTTATTCCTGAGTCTGACAGTATCCGGTTTTCCCGATTCATGTTCAGCCATCATGATTATTATCTCGTCCTTCTTATGAAAGGTTCGGGGGAAAGCAGCGCCTGATAGCAACATCATATATGGAAGAGGATCATTTTCAATATCTTTTTGCACTTCTGATTCATCCTCCAGACCCGGATTATTTTCCGTGGCAAAGAAAAATACGTCTTCAGGTCCAAAGCTCTGAAACGCCCCGATAGGCCCGTAGCTCTGCCAGCATAATCCGTTATATCCGATAAGGTTAAACCAGAGAAGTATATTTTCTGTAGCCTTTAATCTGACAATTGAAGGTGAGAACAGAAGGTATTCCTCTCCGGAGAATATATCTTTCATCAAATAGAAATCTTCAGCCGGTTCATTCAACATTTCGGAGAAGCTGAAACGCCAGGGGATCTCCGACTGCTGCATCAGGTATTCCCTGTCCTCTCCAGTGAAATGATCCAGGGCAGGATTTCTAAGGAATTTTTCTATCAAACCGCCATTTTTGAAGACCCGGTGTGTTATATACTGACTCTTAAACAATTCCACATGGGATTTGTCAAATTTTGAAAGTATATGGTTAAACCTTGAAAAATTCTGTATCATTTTTTTCCCCAGATCACGATGTCTTGCTGCAAATGCAAGAATGTAATCATCAATTACCCGTTCAGTGATCAGGCTTGTCTTTTCACACTGCTTGCGGATTAATGCGAAGTCCTGCGGTTCATTTTTTGTATTCATAAAGGATTTATTTTAAAGCAAACATGACTATGTAAGTTTTGACTACGCCTTTATAATCAAATTTAACAATAGCTTTTCCTGAATTCGATTCCGCCTGGGTCACAGTTACTTTCACCTCAGGATCGCTTGCAGATGCCGATACGATTGGTGTTCCGGTTATGCCGGACGGAAGTTTATATGTAGTCTCATAAAGATCAGGACTGACAATACCGTTGGCATTTGTAGATCTGACCGGAGTGTCCGGGAGATCTATCTCCTCTCCGTTAACTCTGATACTTACTGTGGGTGCAACCGGACGAACAATTTTCTTTTCCTTAGAACTGAATCCCAGTCCGCTTAAATCGAAAAGACCCTCTTTATCCGGACCTTCGGCCACAAGAAAGATAGCATGCTTTTTGTCCAGTTTGTCAACAAAGGCTGAGACGTCTGTCGTGAATTTTGTTATTTCCTGTGCAGAATTTGCAGGTACATTTATTTCACCAATCTTTTTGCCTTTCCATGTATCATTATCCCAGGGTCCGTCAAGCCAGACATTGACCTTAAATGCGTTTTTTGTCTTTGGTGTAAGGAACAGGTTGAATGCTGTTTTGTTCCGGGGTTTGGTCCCTTTGAAGGCCTTCAGGCCTTTCCTGTCTTTATCAAGTCCTCCGAAGCCAAAGTACTTGTATCCTATAATATGTCCGTTCCCCACATCAGCAATGGGCATGTTGTTATCCCATATATCCCATGAATCCTGCTGAGTGTTGGTATTGGAAAGATAGCATGCGTATCCTGCAGAGTAATACTGATAGGGATCGAGTCCGTATATATGAAAGCCTTCTGAAGTAACTTCGGCTCCTGTATATTCTCTCCCCTGGCTATCTTTTGCAGTCCATATATTATCTTCCGAATAAGGGTTATAACCTCTGATAGTAACTTTTCCCCCTTCAGATACCGGTTTTTCATCCCATGCAACTTTGACCGGGGCTACCATTGGCTGACGCGCATTTCCGAATCCCCTTGGTGCCCTGTGATAGAAAACATACCATTGGTCGTTGATCAATTCGAGACTACCATGTGTATTATGTCCCGAATAACTTGTCTGTAGTGTAGTCCCGTCCTGACCCGGTACCACCGTCCGTGAATCGACAAGGACACCTCCGCTTTTCCATGGACCCAACGGAGAGTCTCCATAGGCGTAACGTAAGGCTGAGTTGGTACTGCTTAACCCATAATCAGGGCCTGAATATCCGCTGTAAACCCATACATATTTATTACCGACCTTACGAATTGATGCAGCTTCAAAAAAGTTAAAAGAACCAAGATCCTCACCAGGATAAACATTAGGATAGACTGTGCCTTCAGGGTCTCTGATGACACCATACCTGGAACTGGCAGGTATAAAATAGTTTATGGCATGGGTTCCGGGTCTGAGGGAATACATTGTGTTCTGATCCAGCTGACCAGCTGAAGACCTTTGAAATCCCCAGAAACCGTACGCTCTGAACCCTATCTCATAATCAGGATCTTTCGGATCAGTGATGTATTCAATAAATACTGCCGGATCGAATCCCATAGTACTTCCGGATACAGTACCTGTTCCGTCCTCAGTCATGTTGATGGGTGTAAAGGGACCATCGGGGCGACTTCCTTTGGCCACCATCGCTTCTCTGTTTCGGCCACGGCTGTGAGGATACAGATAGTATTCCTTTGTCCCGTCTTTTCTTTTCACCTCTACGAGGTCAGGAGCGTACATAACATCCCACTGTCCGCCAATCGGGTACGTAAAAATGGGCCCTTCATCACGCCATGCGGATAAGTCTTCCACAGGTGCCGACCATGCCCTTATGTCGGGTCCGCAATAACTCTTAAATCTGACATCATGGGATCCGATAATATAGATGCGGTATTTCCCCGGTTTGTCGGGATCTTCGAAAACACGAGGTTCTCCGTCGGGCAAATGCTCCCATAGCGGCAGATAGGGGTTACCTGCAGTATGCCAGGTTAATTTGGTAAAAGAGCGGTCGCTTTGCAACTGATTATCGCCCTCTTTTGTTCCTTCTGCAGAAAGCAGAAACACACTAACAAATAATAAAATTACCTGCGGCCTTCTCAAAACAGATTTGAATTTCATAATCTGGTCTTTTGCACTGGTGACTGAATAAAATACTATTAAACAAGCGGGTTGTGTTACATATACAAAGTTAGGAAAAATGTTGCACAGAAGAATCAGACTATCTCATTGCTGATATATCCGGTATTCTGGAATGACTGGTTTTCTCTCAAATAGGTTATCAAATGCTTATCAGATATTTTCATATCTTGAAACGACCTTGTTTATTAACAAATTGCTTATATTTAATTGAAATTTGTAAAACTGAAAGTCTCTCAGACAAATATCTATCAGGTGAAGTTATAAGAAGTCTTGCACGACACATTTTAAAAAAAATCATAATATCCGGAATAAAAAAAGAAAGGAGTAAAATAAATGAACAATCCTATGAATATCCCGATGCACCGGTTTAAATATACAAAACTTACGAAAAGCCAGATTGGAGAAAAACTCAAGGCTATTGCTGAATCAGGCCCTGTATGCCGGTCAGAGTACACTGATGAGCTTTCAGGGAAATCCATCAGAATTATAACAGATGACGGGCCTGTTTTTGATTATTCTTTCCGGGACATCAGGAACCTTTCTGTTAGGGTTGATGGTGAGTCATTTTCAGGCAGTTATGGTGCCCTTGCGCTTAAAAACATTATTTTCTTTTCACATATGATCTCATCGGAACAAAGGGGATATAATGTATTTATTGATCAGGATACAGGCCTTGTAACAATCATCGAAGTATGGTTTTCCAGTGGCAGAAAAGAAAGAACAATGGGAGGTAATGAGATAATTATTGATGACAGGGAAGTACAGCGTCATATATATTATGGTTATGTTGAAAAGAATGGTCAGACTGCACCTGAAACCCGGCATCACCTGACAAACAGATTAGAAGGTAAGGGTATGTACTGGGAGCAGGATACAGGCATAGAAACCCTGGAATTTTATTCCTCTGTGGTATCGACAAATTTTGTGGAACTTACACGTCTCATGGATGAATTAGGCTATTGCAGCCCGTCAGATTATGTACTGGTAAATGATAATATATTTATATACAACAGAACTGAGTGCGAATTTTCAGGCATCTTTACTTCATACGTAGTTGACCTCTTCACCCGGAAGCAGATTGGAGTAAGGCTTGGGTTTAATGAAAGGGATGAACTGGAATATTACATGTTCAGAGGCGAAGGTGAAATTGTTGGAGAACTCACACCTCTCGGACCCTTTGAAAAGCAGGGCAATGAACCTATGGTGTTTCCGGCTTCAGGTACTCCCAGACCTCAGGTGAAGGGACAAAGGATGGCATATCGTCCTGTAAGGGATTTTATCTACATGACTGATGAGGAGGTGCACCAGGCAGCACTTAAAAGTACTACAAACTTTGAACCTACTGATATGGCCGTAAACAATATGCCGTTTAGCAACATATTGGTGGGAAAAGAATTTACATTACGATACGATCGGGGAGGTCCGGTTATTCATTATAAGGTTGAGGAAAAATTCAAACTCAGATACAGGGAAGATAAGGAAAATACATGGCACGAAGTTGAATACAGGGCATATGAAGCTGATCATGACCTTGCATGGTTCAGTCACCTTCTTGTCGACACTAAACCAAGGACAAGCTTACAGATAGCACTTGATTTAACCAATGGCCTGACAACCTGCATTCATTCACAAATGGGAACAGAATATTATGGTAATGAGGTATCCTATTATGCCATCTTTGGTGTGGCAGATATGGAAGGGATTAATCCCCCCAGATACCTTCGACATAAGCTTTCCGACGATCTTGTGGGTCATGCCTGGTCATGGACCTATTCCAACAATATGACCTCCATGCATCTTTTTACAGCTCCCAACTCTCATGCTTGGACAATATACACAGCAGACCAGTCATTGGGTTCTCAATGGTGTGCTCCCAGCCTGCTTGTAAACGTCCGTAGAGGTGTTCATATATTAGCGGAATGTGAAGAAGCATGTAACGGTCATGCGATGATAGTAATGATAAATGAAAAATTAAGACGCGACTGCGGATTTGGTTTTTCGGGAAACAGGGAGGGGGTTAGATTAAGCCTGGTAGGAGCGATTGGTCGTCATATAGGATATTATGATGTAAAAAAATATTTTGGTCCTAAGGCAAGAAAAAAAGGAGTTTAATTATGGATATATCAAATAACCAATCAGGTCTAAATAGTAAAAAAGACACCGGTCGACGTTCCTTTATCCGGAAAATGGGAACAGTCATGACAACAGGTGTAGTTGTATCAACAGTGCCGGCAGTTGCAAAATCTGACGAACAGAGTGATAATGACACAGGAATCAGAGTTGAGGAATTATCCGGAAGAATTGCAATCCTGGAGGCAGAAAAAAGTATAGATGGTCTTTATCATACTTATGAAACACTGCTAAATGATGGCAAGTATGATAAAATATCAGAATTATTTGTATCAGATGGCGAATGTATATATAATGGCGGAGTTTTCCGGGGAAGAGAAACAGGAGTAAAACGTTTGTATAACAAACGGTTCAGAAGTGGCCTTACCGGAAAAAAGATAGATGTGACTTCTGAAAGCAGAGAAAAACAATCCATTGATATATCAAAGGATTATTTGTCTGCCTTAGCCATTTTCCCATATTCAATGCAGGCAGGAAGCCCAATGGTTTCTGACAGTGTGCTTGTCAGAATGGCACTTCTTCATGGAGGAGGTATAAATAAATGGCTTGAAAAAGGAGTGTGTGAATTATCCCTTACAAGGAAAAGCAAAGAAGATGTATGGATGATAAAAAGGCTTAACTATCATGCAGAATCAGTATCTGTTCCGGTGACTCCTTTTAAAAAGGTTTTTCCGGCTGACCCTGCAGGACCTGATGCATTGGTTTAACTGAAAACCATACCACCATAAGGCAAGGTTAATACATATTTTTTATATATTTGCCAGTGGAATAAAACGTTGCATTGGATCTTACACATGAACAAGGTCAAAAAATTCGGGAATAAATACCGGATAACCTCTCCTCGTATACCATGGTTTGATTATGGGAGTAATGCCTCATATTATATTACCATTTGTACAAAAGACAGGAAAGAATTTTTTGGATCAATTGAAAACGGAGAAATGTTATTTTCTCCAATAGGTAAGATTGTACAGGACGAATGGGAAAAGACACCAATGATACGTCCGGAATTAAATTTAATTATGGATAAATATATAATCATGCCAAACCATATTCATGGCATAATTGTATATACAACCGAATCAACAAATTTGGTCCACAAAGGAACAATATCCCATCAATTATCAGGGGTATTAAATCATCTGTAACGGTTCGGGCACGGAAAATTAATCCTGATTTTGGCTGGCAAAGCGGTTATTATGTACATATCGTTCGTAACACAAAGGATTACGAAAGGATTGTAAAATACATTAAGGATAATCCTAAGAATTATAAAGGTAAAAAATAACAGAGCTGCCAGAATAAACACCTATGCATAAACAGAAAACGCACAGGTAAACATCGCAAGAAAAATCCAAAGTATCAGATCCCTCTGTCGGAGAATCTTAATCAGGGGTCCCTATTCTATTCTTGTTGTTTTTGTTCAATCATTTTTGAGAGGATATTTACGGCGTCGGTTATATATTTTTCACACCTTATTTCATAATAATTCCGTTCAACGATTTTTTTATAGTCATCAGGGTCGTTCATATCCAGTCTGTCCAGTAATTCAAAGCAGTTTTCCGAACCGTTAAGTCTTACAAATTCATCAAAAAACTCCTTTGTTAACTGGTATGTATACCTCTTTTTTTCTTCATGATCGTCCAGTCCTTTCCCATATTTTAAACCCAGTACCATCAGGGCGCCTGTTACAGCACCACAAATATGCTGCTGACGGCCCATACCTCCTCCAAAGGCAGCTGCTATCCTAAGGCAATCATCTTCGGATAATCCATATTCAGGTCCGAAGGCAGTCAGAACCGATTGAGAACAATTGAATTTATTTCTGAAATAATCTAATGCTTGTTTTGTTTTATCCATTTATTTCCGGTTTTATTTTTTCATTATAGAGTTTGAAAAAGTCATTTTTAATCTTGTCCCGTATTCTTCTGAATTCACTAAGGATAAACTCCTCAGTCCCGGTCATAAGAGAGGGATCTTCATAACTCATATGTAAGCGATGTTTTACATTTCCTGTGAAAACCGGACAGGTCTCATTTGCATCATCACAGACAGTTATTACATAATCCCATCTGTCATTAATATACCTGTCAACATTTTTCGGTTGATGCCCGCTTATGTCAATCCCTGCTTCAGCCATTATTTTTACAGCTGTGGAATTTATCCCTGAAGCAGGAAATGTCCCTGCAGAATGTACCCGGATATTTTTATCGAATGATTGCAGGAACCCATGTGCCATCTGACTTCGGCAACTGTTACCGGTACAAAGAATCAGAATTTTCATGCGTAATAAAAATTTTCTTTGATGGAACAAATATAAAAACATTTCGTAAATTTGCGAAATAACAAAATGAAAAATATTCAGAACAATGTCAGACAAATTGGAATTTACTCATGAAGTGCAAAAAATAGCCGGATTTTCAAAGGCATTGAGTCACCCTGTGAGAGTATATATTCTTAAGAAACTGTCGAAGATGAACACATGTTGCTATAGTGGGGATTTGGTTGAAGAATTGCCGGTAGGCAGATCGACTCTTTCACAACATCTTAAAGAGTTGAAATATGCCGGACTTATTCAGGGCGAAATAAACCCACCATATATTAAATATTGTATTAACAGGAAGAACTGGGAGGAAGCGAAAAAACTTTTTACATCATTTCTTGAAGATAGTGAGACTGAACCGGAAATCTGTGAAATACATGATGTTTCCAGTCACCGGAAATAGAACCAATTAATTATTAAGTTATCTCAATTTTAAAATTAAATCATGCAAATAAAGATCTTAGGGACAGGATGTCCGAAATGCAAAACTCTTGAAAAGATCACAAGGGATGCTGTTGCAGAAACGGGCATTAATGCCGGCATTGAAAAAGTTCAGGACATTATTAAGATAATGGAATACAATATATTACACACGCCTGCTCTCGTAATAAATGAGAAAGTAGTTCTTAGTGGACAGGTGCCAACTGTGAGTCAGGTAAAGGAAATACTAATTAAGAACCAATAAATCGCAAAAGAGTCTTTTTCAACGTTATTGTGAAAACAAACCTGATCCGCTACTTTCCATACAGGGTTATTTATGCCCGATATTATTAAAATATAATTCCTGGGATTTATAAAAATGATATCAGGCATACAGGATTTTGCAAAATATCATCCTTATTAACAATTTTCAAATTACCATGGAACTTAAAAAAGAATTAAAAATACTTGGCTGGATAACTGCAGTTTTTGCATTTGCATTCTTCTTACCCATAGAGAGTGCCAGATTCAATACAGCAATAGCAGCAACACTTGATCTGGTAAAATGGTATGCACAGGAACATGTTATTCTTTGTCTGCTTCCTGCGTTTTTCATTGCAGGAGTGATATCGGTATTCGTAAGTCAGGCTTCAGTATTAAAGTATTTTGGAGCCCGGGCAAAGAAATGGGTAGCCTATAGCGTAGCTTCTGTCTCAGGAACAATACTTGCCGTCTGTTCATGCACAATCCTTCCTTTATTCTCAAGCATTCACAAAAGAGGCGCAGGTCTTGGTCCGGCTATAGCATTCTTATACTCGGGACCGGCAATTAATATTCTTGCAATTATTCTAACCGCAAGGATTCTTGGCTTTGAGATGGGAGTTGCAAGAATAATAGGAGCAGTTATTTTCAGCATAATTATTGGGATGCTGATGTCTTTTATCTACCGGAAGGAAGAGAAGGTAAAAAGAGAAGAACAGATGAATATTGTTCCGCCACCGGAAAAAAGACCAATGTGGCAGACTTCATTGCATTTCTTTACTCTGGTTCTGATTCTCGTTTTTGCTAATTGGGGAGCACCTGCTGAAGGAGATACAACAAGCACCTGGTATTCCATCTGGCATTATAAATGGTGGATCACAGGTTTCTTCAGCATGGTTCTTGGTTATTCACTTGTAAAAATCCTTAAGATTAAATGGCAATGGGTTCTTGGTGCCTTCCTTGTTACTGTTGCATCAGTTATTCTTTCAAATAATCTTATTGATAGTGATAAGCTGAGACCTCTTGTCCCAATGCTTGTAGGAATTATTGCATTAAGCGGTATCACTATTTTCGACAAAGTGGATGAAGAAAACAAAGCCTGGACCCTTGCAACATGGGATTTCGCAAAACAGATCCTCCCCTTGCTTGCTATCGGAGTGGTCACTGCCGGTTTCCTGCTTGGATCAACTCATGACGGGAAGACCATAGCAGGAGTGATACCTAATGAATGGATATCGGCTCTTGTTGGCGGCAATTCGGTGTTTTCCAACTTTTTTGCGTCAATTGTGGGAGCATTCATGTATTTCGCAACGCTGACTGAAGTGCCAATTCTTCAGGGTCTTATTGCATCAGGGATGGGGAAAGGTCCGGCTCTTGCTCTGTTACTGGCCGGTCCATCAATATCACTGCCCAATATGCTTGTAATTCGCAGTGTGATAGGTACACAGAAGACAGCTGTTTATGTAATTCTGGTTGTGATTATGGCTGCCATTACAGGATTAATATACGGAACTATTTGACGTTCCAATGTTTCCCTTATTTCAGGAGGATACAAGGCGATAAATACAATATCCTTACTATCAGCTGAGGCAGTGCTGCACAACTCAATCTAAGAGATCTGTTTTTTAGATTTGCCCGAAATTCCGGGTAGGTGGTTTTCTTGAAAGCAGGCAGGAGGTGTTAATTTAGTATGAGTCCCGTAATCCGGATATGGAAACCTGGGCAAAGGAATGGGAAGCCGCCATGGCTGTTATTGAAAAGATGGGGAGTAAAATTCCTGATTTTGAAAAAGATAAAAAAGAAATCGAAGCCTTGTTTGAGCGTGGGGAATATGTGATGCACCACAGCGAATTTTACAATAAGACCTACCGGCGGTATTACCGGATCATTCACAAATCGGTATTTGATCGCTGGAAGGGGGTTTATTTTTAAATTGAATTTCCTTAACCATTAATATTCTATTCTGCTATCTCCCTGTAAGAGTGAGTGTAAGAGTGAGAGCCAGGAACAGAACAAGGGTGCTCGTAGCCTTATTTGCTATCGCTCAAAGGAAAGATGGACTTGAAGTGAAAGTGTGAGTGAGAGAGCGAGAGAGGGCAGGTGTAATCAGAATGAAAAAGGATCTTTCCCGTTCCATTTCCCTCCATTGGCCAGCACAGTATACCATGCATCATGTGCCAGAGTCTCGAAAATAGTGAATTCGTTAAATGAAATTATATCACGGTCATCTACATACTGGCGTTCTTTTGGCAGTTCGCTTATCTGAGGTATTACAGGAATATTGGTTGTCCTTCTTCCTGTTATCCCCGGACCAAAGACAGTGATCCCGGGTTTGGGTCCAAGTCCAAGGCTTGCTGTATATGCGCTCTCCCTGTCGTGCGGATTATGCACCTGGTGAAATCCGAGATGTGTTACATAGCTTATTCCTACCGGGTTCAGTCCCATTTTATAATCGAGCAGTTCAGAAGCTGCATCAATATATTTCTGTTCTCCTGTAAGGCTCCACATCAGCATTGAAGCAGTTGCAAAATGATTCTGCCTTACATTATGTCCCCAACCGCCTTTTTCGGGAGTGTTCCCTACCGGAAAGGCACGCTTTCTCAATTCTGTAATGTTAGTCTCTGCGGCATCCTTTAATGCAGATGTAAAAAACGATACGATTTCAGGATCTGTTGGAACATCTTTCGCAACGATATACGAAAAGATATATGCGGGATTATCAAAAAGCTTATCGTTAAGCGAATATCCAACCGTCCCAAAAAGATTATTCTTTAGGTTACCGGCTATAGTGTACAGTTCTTTCACTTTCTGATGATCCGTTTCGTTACGTGTCAGCAGGTATCTTTGAAGATGGTAATACAGCTTTTCCGGATCGGCCATCGCTGAGGAACCATAGGAAAAAGCTTTATCAGCCCTGATCATAAGTTCTTTTGATTTTTCCGGATTGTAAGGTTTAATAATTCTTGCAAGGTGGAGGAACAGGCCGGCAGCAGGGCATGTAGCCCTGTTATCCGTCCTTACTGTCCCGTATTTCTTTTCATCAAGATCCATAGGAGCAGCAAAAGGTTCGGGATACCCTTTGGTTTCGGTACCGAAATGTATACTGCCATCTTCATTCTGTAGGTATTCCCAGATTAGTGTTCCCCAGGCTGCTTCATCAATTATATCGGGAATCCTGTTTTTTTTGTTGACGATATTGTATTCTGAGTCAAAATCACCCGGGATGTCAAACTGACCGTCAAAGAAAATATGCGGGAAAGCCTCATAAGCCATCAGGTTTATCATTGGATTTGAGATATGGTAAGCCCTCCGGTCAGCATCACCTGCATCATGGTATCCTCCATAGCATTTAAAGGTTGGTTCATTGCCCTGTACCACAATGTTGGCTTCTCCAATGGGTCCGTCCACGTCATAGATTATCGTGTGGCATGCATGTTTACGGATATCCGGACTGTCGATAGGACACCCGCATCGCTGATAGAATTGTCCGCGGAAGGTTATATAGGCTGCTCTTTTCATGAATTCACCACCCACACCGAAGGGATAGGAGCAGCCATATCCTTTCACAGCTATTTTATAGGGACCCCCTTCCGGTACACTGGCAAGATCTATGCGGTAAACGAATCCGCCCGATGTGCTGTCCATTCCTTTTTCTTCAAGCATTCCCCTGGCAATTGTTTTCCCCGTGGCCTGGTTAAAAACCTCCCAGGCAGGAAGCCGACCATTAATTTTTCTGCTTCCGCCTGTTCCAAGCCAGATAGTGAAATTGGCATACCGAACCTTTGAAAGAGCGCTGTAGGCTGCCTGGTTTGTTTTTATCGACTCACAGAAAATGGTACGGGAATCAAATTTGAATTTTTTTCTCCCGTACGGGGTTATAACCTCATATTCCCGGCCTTCAACAAGATCCGTTGTCTGAAGATAGATATGATGATCACACATATCAGCCTTTGTGGAGTATCTGTATATCGACTTGCAAGGCTGGCCGTTAATTTTCCATTCTGATGCATTGCTTATGTCAACCTCGGTCAGATTAAGTGTATCGCTGGTAAAGAATACTACCAGTACGTCTTTGGAAGCTGACCTGATCTCCTGAAGGGTCAGCTTAGCTTCAGCATTGATAGTGGCGAATATCAATGATATTATTACGAATGCCCGGAAACTGTTCTTTTTAAAGAAATCTATTTGATTATCTTTCATAATTAAGATTAATTGTAAGAATATATCATGCCGGCATTTTTGCCTGAAGTATAGCCGGTGCATATACAAGGATAAACAACCAGTTCCGGTGATAAATGTATGATAAATATCCGAATTTAAAATATTGCTGCATTGTTGCAAAAACTCCGTTGTACAAGTTGGTACCCCTTATCACCTCGCGCCGGAGTAAATTGATCACCCAAAGCCTTAATCAGGCTTTATTTGTACCTTAATTCCTGAAACGTTATTTAAGCTCGATGTTAAACATAATAGCTGAAGAAGTTGCACTATTTCCCCAATAATACTCAGTTGAATCAAAGTATTGTTAACAGCATGCTCACTACATTAAAAGCTCAGCCGGACAAGATATTTTTGAAATCAATCAGTTATTTACTTAATTATCCGCTTTTTGTTGCAGGTCCATAATCTCTTAATGTAATTTAATCAACTTTCATAGCACGAATTCTTGTGAAGCCGCAATAATTTGAACCACTATTATGTGACCAGGTAGATGGATCGGAATCTATAACTGTATATGTACCCGCTTTAATCGTTGTCAATGGATGAAATACCCAATAGGCATTTGTTACTCCGCCCTGACCAACTATACCCCAGGTTTGCCAGGGACCGTATATTGTTCCATCAGAATGTTCTAAAGCAATAGTCCCGGGCAAAGCTCCACCATTAAAATAATGATAATTATGTATATATGTAATAAGGCGTTCTTCATTTATTGTAAAGACAGTTGGATTAGTCGGGTTGTTCTGAACACCAGCAATGTTTTCATTGCTGAACATCATCTCATCATCAATTGCTTCATCCGATACCGTTATTTCAACACAAGCCTTTTGATTCGGGTCAGAAACTAAGGTTGCACAAACAGTATATTCACCTGCGTCGGCAGGTGCTTTATAAATGCCGACATTATTGTGTGCCGGGTCTTCAGAAATAAGTCCTCCGTTTTCCGGCTCTACCGACCAGGTAACAGTTTGATCGGTTATACTGTTGTCAAACACAACCACGAATGCTCTCGATTCATTGGCTATCATATAAGCTTCAGGAACACCAAAAGAGAGTTTTTTGTTAATTTCAATCTCAGGTTCAGAAGTCTTCTCACATCCAAATACCAGGAGTGACAGTGCTATAAATAAAAATGTATTCTTCATATTAATTAGTTGTTTATTTTGTTATTAAATGACTTGGACAATTCAGGTCTTTTCTTTCACATATATTTCTTTATGCAAATAAAACACTCTTATAATATTTTTATGCTTTACTTTTTTCTGCGGGATTTACTAACAAGTAATTGCATTTGATTCATAAAAAGCAATATCAGAAATGCACTTAACACTGAAATCGATCCGGCAGAACTAGTTTCCTCACAAAAAGCGGGGAATTTCAAAAGCGGATAAAAATAATATATTTTCAGACAATTTGGTTTTGTGTCCATGAAATAGAATAAAAAAATTGCCAATGCCTTCATTTTTTCACTGGTAGCATGTGATTCTTCAGATTCTGTCCTGGTAAAAACAGAGAAATGTTATTTTCTCCAATAGGTAGGATTGTTCAGGACGAATGGGAAAAGACACCATTGATCCGTCCGGAATTAAATCTGATTATGGATAAATATATAATTATGCCAAATCATATTTATGGTGTAATTGTATATAATATGTAATAAGAATGGTGGTAAATAACGCCGACTTTCGGTTAATTTAAACAGCTGCATCAAACAAAATTCCACCTCAGTAATGTAGATTTCAACAAAAACCATCCAAATACTGGCACCAAACTGGCACCAAAAAAAAAGTTACAATTTTTGATGGTGTATTTTAGCAAATTTTTCAAACCAAATGTTTTTTAGAAAAAGCTCTACCTGATCCGAGTTTGAGATATCTTTCAAAGGCGTATGCTTTATATTTATCTGTAAATGCAATATAGGTAATAATTTCAACAGGCATTATTTTTTTTGTAGCAAGAACCTGTCCCAGGTTATGCCGTTTTATCCTGTCTTCCAAGTTATTAGTACATCCTGTGTAAATACTTCCGTCATTGCATTTCAATATATAGACATACCAATATTGTTGCGAAAGTGGGCTTTGCCCGCCGTAGCCCGCCATGTTTT
>ERZ795057.1693-NODE-1693-length-18342-cov-11.221852_pt1 | contig 18342 bp, 18 predicted proteins | sample MGYA00375141_ERZ795057 | MGnify/ENA primary metagenome ERZ795057 (study PRJEB30186, sample SAMN05720163) | activated sludge metagenome | isolation source: Anaerobic digester | place: Hong Kong | collected 2015-01-26 ... | reverse complement strand
CAAGGTTTAAGGTATAAGGTTTAGGGTATAAGGTGTAAGGTGTGGGAGCGCCTTTGAGGCGCGATTTCTAACTTTAAGCATGGCATAAGAGTAAGAGACAATGGCGCTGGAACTGAGAGATATTCACAAGCATTTCGGGAATGTCAGGGCCAATGACGGCATCAGCCTCGCCATGGCTCCTGGACGGATACACGGTATTCTCGGGGAGAACGGGGCCGGCAAGAGTACGCTCATGAAGATCCTGTCGGGCTATCTCCATAAGACCAGCGGTGAGATTCTGTTCGATGGCAAACCCCTGAACTACACCACACCTGCCCAGGCATCACGGTTCGGGATCGGCATGCTCTACCAGGACCCGCTCGATTTTCCCGTCATGTCCGTTCTGGACAATTTCATGGTGGGGCAGAGCGGTATCCTGCGGAACAGGAAGCCTGTTTACAGAAAACGATTTGAGGAGTTGAGCCGTTCCATACACTTTTCTCTGGATCCTGACACACCGGTTACTGCCCTGACCATAGGTGAGAGACAGCAGTTGGAGATTCTCCGGTTGCTCTCATTGGGAATCAGGGTATTGATCCTTGACGAGCCCACAACAGGCATATCCAGCGAACAGAAGGAGGTGTTGTTCTCGGCATTAAAAAAGCTCGCTGATGACGGGCGCAATGTCATACTTGTCTCCCACAAGCTGGAAGATGTGGAGGCCCTGTGTGATTCCGTCACGGTGCTGAGGGAAGGAAGGGTGTCCGGAGAGATGGACAGGCCTTTCAATACCTTTGAGCTCTTGAAGATGATGTTCGGCGAACCTCCGAAGCTGACCGCCAGGAAAAAGGTGAACCCGGGTGAAGAGGTTCTGCACCTCGATGGTGTTTCCGCCCCGGGTGGAAGGACCGGCCTGTCCGACTGCAGTATCTCCGTAAGAGCCGGCGAGGTTATAGGCCTTGCAGGTCTTGAGGGCAGCGGGCAGGACGTCTTTTTACGGGTGGCATCAGGGCTGATACAACCCGCCAAGGGGTCGGTTGCGCTCAACGGGAATAGAATGACCGGGAAGGACTACCATACCTTCAAGGCGTCCGGAGTCACATTTCAGCCGGCATCACGTCTGGAAGAAGGTCTGATTCAGGGCCTGAGTGTTACCGAGCACTGCGCACTGAAGGATAAGCGCAGGTCGCCTTTTGTCAGGTGGGAACACGCATACAGGACGGCACAGCACAAGATCAAAAAATTCCAGGTGGTGGGCTCGCCTGAGAACCGGGTCGAGTCTCTTTCCGGCGGGAACCAGCAGCGGCTCCTTCTGTCATTTCTCCCTGCAAAACCGAAGCTTCTCCTGCTTGAAAACCCCACGAGGGGACTCGATATGGAGTCGGTTTACTGGGTCTGGGAGCATCTCGATGAATACTGCCACGGCGGGGTGAGCATCGTCTTTTCCTCTTCGGAACTCGATGAAATTCTCATGGCCGCAGACCGTATTCTGGTATTTTTTAACGGCAGGATCATTGAAGATGTCAGGAAAGAGGAAACAAGTTCTCTTGAACTTGGCAGGGCGATTGCCGGAAAGCTTGCGTGATTGGGATCAGGATAGAACATGGATGATTACATGCAAAATGAGCGTGTAGTATCAGAGAACCGGGATAAAGAGACCTTCAGCGAATATGTCGGTGAGGCTGTCTTCACCCTTGTCGCTGTCCTGGCCTTTACCACCTTTGTGCTTATCCTTGCCGGTGCACCGCCGATCGATGCCTATTACCACATCTTCAAGGGGTCGCTCGGCTCATGGGTCAAGTTCACCCATGTGATAAAGGCATGGATACCGCTTACGCTCTGTTCGTGCGGACTCATCTATACCTTCAGGATCGGGTTGTGGAATATCGGTGTCGAAGGCCAGGTGGTCATGGGTGCTATCTTTACCACCTTTGCTCTCAGGCTCGGGGTGGGAAGCCCGCTGTCCGGTATCTACCTCGTTTTCTCCTTTCTCGCAGGGATAACAGGTGGGGCAATCTGGGCCCTTCTGGCAGGGTTTCTCAAGACAAAGGGAGGGGTCCACGAGATATTTGCAGGACTCGGGCTCAACTTTGTTGCCCAGGGCATGGTGCTATGGCTGATATTCGGTCCGTGGAGACGTCCGGGAGTCGCCTCCATGAGCGGTACAGAGATCTTCCCCTCAGAGCTTTGGCTGCCGTACATCTCCTCTCTCAGGCTCTCTCCCATCGGTCTTGCAAGTGCTTTTGGTGCATTGATTCTGACTGCTGCGATGATACGCCACACCAGGATCGGTCTCTACCTCAAGGCAATCGGGAACAATCCGAACTCTGCCTACCTGTTCGGGCTGAAACCGGGCAGATACATGCTCATTGCCATGATCTGCGCCGGGGGGTTCGCCGGTCTTGCAGGCAGCATGCAGGTCTCGGGCGTCTATCACCGCCTCATCCCTTCAATATCGAGCAATTACGGCTACCTCTCTTTGCTGGTTGTCATGCTTGCCAACTATAATGTCTGGATCGCACCGGTTATCGCGTTCTTTTTTGCCTGTCTGAATGTGGGGAGCATCCAGCTGCCCATGATGCTCCAGCTTGATTCCTCCTTAAGTGGTGTTATCCAGGGGACCCTTGTCCTGGCAACACTTGCCGTTCATGCATGGCGCAGACAAGTCAGGAAAAAGGGGAGGGTGAGGCGGTCATGAGTGAAATCGATCTGACCATACTCTTTGCGAGCGTTATTGCGGCTGCAGCACCCATTCTCCTTGCAACGCTCGGTGAGACCATTACCGAGAAGTCTGGAATCATAAATCTTTCTCTGGACGGGACCATCATGCTCAGCGCCATGAGTGCCTTTGTCATAGCATTGAAAACAGACAACCTCTTTGTTGGCTTTGTCTTTGCCGCCGTTGTGGGCGGGCTCGTTGCCGCCGTGGTAGCGTTCTTCAGCATCTACCTGAAGCAGAACCAGGTGGCAGTGGGGTTTGTGCTTACGCTCATGACACGGGACCTGGCATATTTCATCGGCAGTCCCTATTCGAGGATGCAGGGTCCTCAGGTAGGCCCCATGTCAATACCTGTACTCAGGGACATCCCGTTTCTCGGTGATGTGCTCTTCCAGCACAATCTGCCGGTATATTTCAGCATGGTCATGATTGGTGTTGTCTGGTGGTACATGTACAAGACCCGTTTGGGGCTGCGGCTTCGATCCGTCGGGGAGAATCCCGAGGCATCCTATGCCAGGGGCATAAGCCCGAACCGGGTGCAGATGGTCTATGCAGTCTGTGGTGGTCTTCTTGTAGGGCTTGCCGGTGCTGCGTTCTCACTGTGTATCAAACCGGGATGGGGACAGCCCCAGGGGGCGGAAGGGTCAGGCTGGATCGCCCTGGCACTGGTCATTTTCGGGGGCTGGAACCCGGTCAAGGCGGCCCTGGGTGCGTATCTGTTTGCATTTCTCCAGGTCATGAGCATCTATTTCCAGGGCTGGCTTCCCTCAATACCTGCTCAGGTGTTCCAGGTGGCGCCGTTCCCGCTTATGATCTTTATTCTGGTCATCGTGTTCTTTGCCCAGAAAGAGTCCTTTGTCCGGTGGGCAGAAGATAAACCCGTGATCAGAGCGATCATCCATGCCCTCTACGCTGCCGCCCCGAGTGCGCTCGGGAGACGGTACAGCGAAGAATGAAGACAGCGGCCAACCCTTGAAGAAAACAGAGGCCGTTTTTGCCCGTAGTATGGATCAGGTATGAGACGCTATATTACAAGAAAAGTTGTTGTTCCTATTGTGCAATTACTCAGACAGGGTATCACCCCGGAAAAGGTATCTCTGAGTATTGCCTGGGGAGTCGTGATCGGTATCTTTCCAGTCATAGGTGCGACGACGCTGCTCTGTACAATCCTCGCACTAGTCCTGAGGCTGAATCTGCCTGTCATACAGCTGGCGAACTGGCTGGTGTATCCCCTGCAGCTCGTCCTCGTAGCCCCGTTCTTTGTCGCCGGGGCGTACCTGTTCGGGAGTGAGCCGTTTACCCAGGATGCACGGGAATTGATTGTTCTGTTCCAGGACGATCTCTTAAGCGCAGTGGTACTTCTCAAGGATATAATCCTGGATGCCGTGCTTGTATGGCTTTGTGTTGCTCCTGTGGGTATCATCGGTATGTACTTGATCCTCAGGCCGGTCATGAAAAGGATTCCGGTTCATCGATATCCCATAGAGCCCGAAAGGAACGGTTTTCACCTGGGAGAAAACATTGCAGGTGATGACAGGAGCACCACATGATTCACTATGTTGCAGGAGATGCCACCCGGCCTGAAGGGAAGGGACATAAGATTATCGTTCACATCTGCAATGACATCGGAAGATGGGGCAAGGGATTTGTGCTGGCGATCTCAAAAAGATGGAAAGAACCGGAGAAGGCCTACAGACAGTGGTATGCGCATCCTGCAAACGACAACCGAATGGAGTTGGGAAAGATACAGCCGGTCAGGGTCTCAGATGATATCACGGTTATCAACATGATTGCCCAGAAGGGAATATACCGTTCGGAAGGTGTACCGCCCATTCGCTACGAGGCAGTGAGAACATGCCTGAACAAGGTGTGCCGGTATGCCTCAGGCATCGAGGATAAGCCAATATCCATCCACATGCCGCGGATCGGGTGCGGCCTGGCCGGGGGAAACTGGCGGGAGATAGAACATATTATCCGCGAGACGTTGAGCGACATCGACGTATATGTATACGATCTTCCCTGAGCCTGTGTAACCACTCGGGACAGGACCTCCTCATAAAGACAGCCGGATCCTGCAGTTCTTTTCATACACGTTTCGGTTCAAATCAGAACATAAGCATGAAGGCAATTCCAAGGGGTTATGACCTTAACAATTCAGGACTGTCACGTGCTCAACGATTCTCCTGATACCTATGAATATGTAGCATGGGACCGCCCTGCCGGCTACAGCAAGGTGGCGGTCGATATATGAATATGTATCAGAAGGAACGGTCATGGTGTGCCGCAAATTAATAATTTCTAGCATAATGACCGATTATTACATGGGATACTGTTATTAAGTGTGATTTTGCAATAAGGATGTGGCTTTTACAATGGAAAAAAGATGTTTTCATTGTCTGGGATGGGCAAATAAGAGATTTGGTTCATCAGGTCTCACCCTGATAGAATTAATGCTCGTGGTGGCCATTGTCGGAGGATTGACCGGGTTGGCAATACCGGCGTATTCCAAGCACAGGGACAAGGTTCTTGCCCAACAGGCTGCGGCAGACATCCTGAATATCGAATTGAGCCTGGATAAATACTATGCTGAAAACGGCCGTTACCCGGACAGCCTTGCCGATATCGGCAAGGCCGGACTACAGGATCCGTGGGGAAATAGTTATCGATTCCTGAATATGGCAAACGATCCTCATCAGAATCTCTGTCGCAAGATTCGCAACATCCATCCCATCAATTCTGACTATGATCTGTACAGCATCGGCAAGGATGCGATGACGACGAAAAGTATAAATGCAGACGTAAGTTGGGATGATATCATACGGGCATATGACGGGTCATTCGTAGGGAGAGCGCAGGATATAATTTAGACAGGGATTTTTACATGAGTCGAGATATAGCATTTTTTAAGAGCAAGGTTGCCCAGAGGATATTCATCCTGTTTATTATCTGTGCAGTAGCTCCCATGGGTATCCTTTCCGCTATCTCATTTTTTCAGATAGACCGCCAGTTTGACATGAATGAAAGAGAACAGCTTTATACTGAAGCAAAATCAAAGAGCACGGCCATCTTTGAGAGACTGATGCTTGTTGATTCTGGACTGAAGATTCTTGCCACTAATCTGAACGAAGATTCTTCCAAGGGAATGGGTATTCAAGATGTGCAAAAGCATGAGCTGCTGAATATGCATTATACCTTTCTCGGCCTTATATCTGCTGACAATGATGGCCCTGCAGACGTTCTCTTCGGGAATATTTTTGAATTGCCGAGGTTGAATGAAAATCAGATACACAATCTGGATTCTGACAAGACCATCCTGTTCACCGTTAATCAATATCCCGACAACTCATCAATTTTCATGGCTAGAAAGCTTGATAAGAAAGATGGCAGGATGACAGTATTGCTGGCCGGAATCAGACCGGAGTATCTGATCGGTTTGAGCAATGAAGAGATTATGCTTGAACAGGTCAAGATATCGGTGATCGAAGATAATCGTATTATCTACTCTTCACTCCCGCATGACTGTGATGATGATCTTTTGGTTGGCTTGCCGCATTCTTCTTTGCGCTCCGGTAGTTTTAAATGGGTGTATGATCACCAGTCGTTTCTGGCCGGCTGTGCGCAAATATTTACAAAGAGCAGATTTGAAGGACCCCTGTGGACTCTTGTCCTCAGCGAGTCGGAAAAATATGTGCAAGCCCCGATGCAGGAGTATAAGAAAGCATTTATAATTGTATTCATTTTAACCATACTCATTGTCCTGCTCTTGAGCACGAACCAGATAAGAAAGAATCTCATCCCTCTTGTGAGGCTGCAAAGGGTAACCAGGAACATTTCAAAGGGTGATTTCAGTTCTCGTGTCGAGGTGGATGGCGGTGATGAATTTGCTGCCCTGGCAGAATCGTTCAATAACATGGCTGAAAAACTCGATCACCAGTTCAGGACACTCAGGACAATGGCAACCATTGATCATGCAGTCCTCTCTGTGCTCGATGCTGAAAAGATCGTGGATACGTTCATATCGCGTGCTGGCGATGTATTGCCGTGTGATTCCGTGAGCATCTGCCTTCCGGACAGTCAAACAGATGATACCTGGCATAATTATACAAAAGATGTCATGCATCCCGGGAAGAAGATATGCCGAGACATACAGATTCTCGGGGGAGAACTCGGCCAACTCTATCAGAATAAGGAATACATGCTGTTGGATTACAAGCAGGCAATTCCCAGATACCTGAAAGAAATGTCGGGGCAGGGGATGCGGTCGTTTGTGGTCCTGCCCATACATCTCAAGGATAAGGTTTCAGCGATAGTGTCCCTGGGAAACAGGGAGCAGGAAGACTATTCGAGAGATTTCCTGATTCAGGCACGACAGATATCGGACAGAATTGCTGTTGCCCTTTCAAACACGAACCTTGTGGAAGATCTGAACATGCTGAACTGGGGAACCCTGGTAACCCTTGCCCGGGTTGTTGATGCCAAGTCCCATTGGACAGCCGGACACTCGGAGCGTGTTGCAGATCTTGCAGTGACGATCGGGACCGCCATGGGTCTTTCAAAGCGAGAGATAACCTCGCTCAAGAAGGCGGGTCTTCTCCATGATATCGGCAAGATAAGCACCCCACATATACTGCTAGAAAAGCCGGGCAAACTTACTGATGAGGAATTCGGGATTATCCGGGAACATCCGGTAAAAGGAGCCCATATACTCGAGCCCATAACCCCGTACAGGGAGATTATACCCGGAGTGCTTCAGCACCATGAACGGTTTGACGGCAGGGGCTATCCTCACGGAATCTCGGGCCGGGAGATCTCTTTGTATGCCCGTATCATTGCAGTTGCCGATGCCTATGATGCCATGGTTTCCGACCGGCCGTACCGAAGAGGAAAAAGCCAAGAGTTTGTCATAGATGAGATAAGACAACAGGCAGGGCATCAATTCGATCCCATAGTGGTGAAGGTATTTTTAAGCATCTTCTCGGAGGATGAGGCGGCGGAGGCGTGTGTAAGAGCATGATAAAGAGATATCTAGTGGTTCTTATAGGGTGCATCTTATCAGTCCTGTGCATGCAGTGCACAGGCAGTTCGACCTCACCTGTTGAGATTGTGGGCACATGGGCCACTTCTGATGAACACTATACCAGTGAAACTATCGAGATTGCTGCAGACACAATTATCATGAGCTCCAGGAGCCAGGGGGTCTTTGTATATACCATAGACAAGGTAACATCTGAAAAAGGACACCTCCATAACAGTACCTTGTATACCATCACCTATACTGACCAATCAGGAGAGAAGAATCTTCTCAACCTCATTTACATGCCTGAAGACGGTGGCGCGTTACTGTTTAAATCTGAACAGGATGTTGTCTGGAAAAGGATCTAGGTTCTCTTTCGTGCATGTGGAAAGGGAGTAATTCCGCACGAATACTCTTGGTTGATCAAGTGAATATCTGATGTGTCTGTTTCAAGATCCCTGGCCAAAAAGGTTATCCCTGTTGCTGTCATGAACCGTATTCATAGCTGGAATAATTATCGGCTATCATATCTATCGTGAGGTATCTCATTGCCCGCAGTGGATAACAGGGGTATAATCGAAAAACAGATCATTTGTATTGTGGGGAAGAGATTCCCTGTTGGAGAAATCCATTTTTCTATAACCAAGAAGGAGAGAGACATGTACGACTTTCTGTTGACCCCGGAGGAAAGGTCACTGCGTGATGAGGCTCGCCGGTTTGTCCGTGAGGAGGTATCCAGCGAATTTCTGCGGAAGATGGACAAAGATGAGATCATCTATCCAAGGGACTTTGTGGAAAGGCTTGCAGACTACAATCTTCGCGGTATTCGCTTTCCTGAAAAATACAGCGGCAGAGGCATGAGCTGGGTTGCCGATGTTGCTGCAACAGAAGAGATCGGCTGCCTCGGCATGGCTCTCGGATGTGCCTTTGTCATGCCCTCCATCGTAGGAGAGGCGCTGAACAAGTTTGGCACAGTACAGCAGAAGGAAAAGTATCTGAGGCCCTATATCGAGGGCCGGCTCGTTGCTGCAGAGGCTCTGACAGAGCCGAGGGGCGGATCTGACTTCTTCGGTGCAACAACAAAGGCAGTACTCGATGGAGATCATTTTGTCGTGAACGGACAGAAACGCTTTGTTGTCGGGGCAGACGGTGCCGATTTCTTCCTGGTCTACTGCAGGACAAATTTTGAGCCGGATGCACACAAATACCAGCGGATAAGCCTGCTCATCATCGATAAGGGTCCCGGTGTGGAAACCGAATATCACTACGGACTTCTTGGCTGCAAGGGGGGAGGGACCGGGAGACTCGTGTTCAGGGATGTCAAGGTGCCGAAGGAAAACCTTGTGGGTGAACTCCATGGCGGTGCGCTATGCTTCAATCAGATGATGATTCCGGAACGGCTGACCTCGGCAGCAGGGTGTCTGGGCGTCTGGGGTGCACTGGATCTTGCGGTACGGTATACGAACAGGCGGGCGGCATTCGGCAAGCTGGTACGAAAGTTTCAGGCCGTGAACTTCCTGGTGGCTGACTCCATCACCCAGTTGGATGCTGCCAGGGGGCTTACCTATATGGCTGCCCGCGCAGTTGATGAAGACTACCCGAATAAGCGTCGTATCGTGAGTGAAGCGAAGAGGTTCTCCACAGAGGCTGCATGGAATGTCGTGAATAATGCCATGCAGGTTATGGGCGGTATCGGGTACACCGAGGTCTATCCTATTGAACGTGCTTTGCGTGATGTCCGGCTTGCCCTCATCTGGACCGGTACCAGCCAGATCATGAACCTCATGATACAGCACGAGTATTATGATGAGGTCTTAAACCAACCTTATGACCGAAGGCACATGGAAAAGGACGCCATGAATCCTGATGAGAGCGAGCGGTGCTTTACCGATGAAGACATGTGGCGGGTTCATGAGAAAAAGACTGTAGATTGATGTGGAACACGCCCCGGTTCAGGTTGGTTGATGAAGTAGGGCTTCTTCCGTTTTGTGGAAGTGTTAAAGCTCAGTTTCTCGGAGAGAATCGAACATAGGTGTCTTTCGGTACCTTGTAGAGCGTGATGCTGATACCGTATTCCGGGCTCACTGACATGGAGATGTAGCTGTTTGCAAGTTTCTTCCTCAACTCGATAACTTTCTTGTGCAGATACCAAGTCTGATAATATCCGGGGATGCCGAGGAGCCGTTTCACCTCTGATGGGGGAAGGATAAATCCCTGACACTCATTCTTGATCAACTCTTTAATGATTGTTACGGCCTGGCCGCATCGCCTGTCCTCTTGAAGGTTTATGTGTTCTCCCATGATCAAGCACCCCTTTAACTTCAATCTGCCCCGAGAATGCCTCATTGTAATGACATGTAATATTAGATGGTTATTGAGCAATGACTGTGCCAAACAACAGTGCAATGTTTTCAATGAGTTAAATGTTAAAATGCTATAATAAAGCGCCAGAAAAGAAAATGATTGCCCTTATTTTGGGCAAACAATTTCCACTCTACTATGTCATGGGGCGGTAGGCTGGAGAGGATGAGCTCGGCTATTTCTTCGGTATACCTCGACGATTCCTTATAGGTTGGTATTTGAGTGTGGAGGCAGGACTTGAAAAATATCACCTAGGGTCTATTCTTATCGGGTATCAAATTGTTCATCTATGAATCTCCATGGTCCCTGTATGAGGATGCAGTCTATGGGTACTGGGAAGATCTCCGCAATGCTGGTGTGTTGCATGCTATGTGTGTTGTCCTGCGGGTATGCTCAGGGGAAGAATTTCAGCGACGAGACAGAACTGGCATATCTGGATACTGCAGGGAATACGGATGTGGTGGTCTTTTCAGCCAAGAATAGTATGCAATATGCATTCTCTGAGTACGTCGAAGGGGTCTGGAAGGTCAGCGGACGGTACGGCAAGAGCAGTGGTGTGAAGAATGTAGAGCGTTACAGTTCCGAACTGCGCATCAATTACCTTTTTGCCGACAAGCTGTATTCCTCCGTTATCTCAAAATGGGCAACAGACGAGTTTGCAGGTATTCATTGGCAGTATTATATCGGTCCCGCGCTGGGATATCACTTTATCGAAGGTCCTGCCCATTTTCTCTCCATGGAGGCCGGGATAAACTATACGGTGGTAGATTACACGGATCATGCTGTTGACAGATCCTTTGAAGGCAGGGCCTTCACCGGGTATGAATATGTAATCACGCAAATGACAAAACTTAAATCGTCGATAGAGTTTTTCTATAATTTTGAGGAGAGTAAAGCATTCAATATAAATTCGGAGATTTCACTGGTAAATACCCTGGATGAATATTTTGGGGTCAAGACCAGTCTTGAAGTGGAGTATAATAACAAGCCTATTCCCTCGACACTCAAAAAAACAGATACCGTGCTGTCTTTTGCCATTGTGTTTACATATTAACCCGGGTCAGACTTGTCCATTGTGTGCAGTAAGAGTTTGTTGGACCGGTATATAAAGAGAGCAGAACAATAACCGGGCAAATAGAATGCTGGGGTAATGGGTAAAGAGAGAATTACATGGCACAGGGTCGGAGAACCGGGTCTGTGCCTTCAGGCTTTGAATCCTCTATGAGCCTGGGTGCTCGCCGGGTTCCTCGTCCTCGGCAAAGAAGTCGAGAAAGCTGTCTTCAATGTGCAGGCTGGAGCCCTCCCAGGTGAGGACGCCCTGCTGTTTCAGCCGCTGGATCATGCGGCTCAGCGTTTCCGGGATCGTACCGATTGCCGATGCGATCTCCTTTTTCGAGATGTCCACCTCGTAGGGATCATTTCTGCCGTACCTCTCGAGGATGAACCTGAAGAATCGCTCTTCCACATCATATGAGGTAAGGTAGAGGATCCTCTCGGCAAGAAAGCGCTGCTTCCTCATGAGCAGGCCTATGAACTCATTGCGGAAGTCGGCGGTATCGAGCAGGGAAAGGAAGAATCTTCGCGGGATCTCCAATACACTGCCCTCCGAGATCGCTACGGCATTCACCGGATACTGCTCGTTTTCAAAGAGGATGACCTCTGCAAAAACATCAAAGGGCTGTATGATGCGCACCGTGACCTCCCGGCCGTCGGCAGAGGTCTTGTACAGTCTCACCCCGCCGGATGCCAGCAGGAAAAAGGATGCCCCTGTGCTGCCTTCAAGGAAAAGGATATCTCCACGGCTGAATGACCGAACGGATGCATGGCGTGCAACTGCAGTGAGCATCTCATTGCTCAACTCTCTGAACAGGTCGGCATTTTTCAGGATCTTCAAGACATCCATACCGGCACCATAATGGGTATGAAAATGTGATTGCAAGGATAAAAAGAGGGTTCTTTTGACTTGAGTCAAGTATTTTTCTGTCTGGATGATGCAGATACATTGCAGTACTTGAAGAGTGTTGTCGCTATAAGGAGTATGACATGAAGAAGATGAGACAGATAATCCAGATCGATGAAGAAAAATGTACGGGCTGCGGACAGTGTATCCTTGCATGTGCCGAAGGAGCCCTGGCTCTGGTGGACGGCAAGGCCAAGCTGGTGGGAGAGATCTATTGTGACGGGATCGGGGCCTGTATAGGCGAGTGTCCCGAAGGAGCCTTAACTATAGTTGAGCGTGAGGCTGATGAGTTCGACGAGGAAGCGGTGGAAAAACACCTGCAGAATGCGCACAAAAGCGGGATAAATATCGAGGACTCACCCCAAAAAACGCTGGCTTGCGGGTGTCCCTCATCTGTCATGACAACCCTTGAGAAGAAACGGCAGTCTGACCCGGCCGGGACTCCTCTCGCAGGTGTTTCCGAACTCGGGCATTGGCCGATAAAACTCCAACTGCTCGGACCCCATGCACCGTTTCTCAGAGGGGCTGATCTGATCCTGCTGGCCGACTGCGCTGCTGCAGCATACCCGAACCTGCATCAGCACCTGCTTAAGGACAGGGCCGTTGCCATGGGATGTCCGAAACTGGACAATCTCGAAACCCACATACAACGCCTTGCAGAGATTTTGAAAGGGGCATCCCCGCAGTCTTTGACAGTGGTACACATGGAGGTGCCGTGCTGCAAGGCCTTTGTGTCTGCTGCACATGAAGCGATACGCCGGTCAGGTGTCCACGTACCCCTGAACTATATAGTCATAGCCCGCGACGGGACCATTATGGAAGAGGGTCAGGCATGCTCTTCACGTGAGAAGACACACGGCCTCGTCACCTTGAATACCCTGTAGCTCATACCGGTTAGTCTGAAGAGAACGGGGGCGGGTGAGATGTGCCGTTCACTATAGATGGCGCGGCGAGACAAGTACGGTTATCTTCACATCCCCTGCTGTTTTGGCTGTTGCAACACGGATATCAACATCTCCAGGTTGACACGTGATTCCGAAGTATATTAATGTACCGAACGGTCTATTTAATTATGGAGTGGTGATGAACCTGACAAAAGGGGAAAAGACCAGGGCCAGGATCCTGCGGTCAGCCATGATGCTGATCAACACGCGCGGCTACACCAACACGAGCATCAATGATATTATCGAGTCAAGCGGGGTGCAGAAGGGGAACCTCTATTTCCATTTTTCCAGCAAGGACGATCTGTGCCTTGCCCTCATTGAAGAGGCAAAGAAAGAGTTCCTCGCATACCTGAAAGGCGCTATGAAGAGTGATGACCCGCTTGGAAAGATCAACGATATCCTGGATGCCATCCTTTTGAGGCATAGGAAAATGAATTTCATCGGTGGGTGTATCTTCGGCAATATGGCCCTGGAAATGACCGATATCAATTCCCGGTTTCCCACCGTCATCAAAGAGGTTTTCCATGAATGGGAAGAGCTTCTGGCTATACTTCTGCAGGAGGCGCAAGGCTGCGGCGACCTGGATGACGAGCTCGATCCTGACAGCCTGGCCGGGTTTATCGTGGCGTCGATAGAAGGGGCCATCATGATGGCAAAGGTAAGCAAGGAAGAGGATGATCTTGTCAATTGCATGGATATGATCAGGAGGATGCTCAGGCTATGAGAACTCAGGGACACTCCTGTCTCATGCATACTATCGCACAAGGGAGGGAGCAGATTCATGATATCAAAGGATGATATAATCGAGCAGGCAAAAAGGATCGGGTTTGACGATATCGGTTTTACCACTGCAGACCGCTTTGATAAACATGGCGAGATCCTGGCGTCCAGAAAATCAGATTATGAATGGATCTCCCTGATGGGTCTCAATCTGGAAGAAGGCATTGACCCGAAAAAGATACTCCCGACCGCGAAATCCATTATCGTACTGCTCGATGTCTATTTCCGGGAGGCATTCCCGCCGTCCATGGAAGGACATTTCGGCCGGTGCTACCTGGATGATGACCGGGTAACCAGGGACGGGTTGTCCAAAAAGGTCAAGGCATTCCGGTCATACCTCAGGGACAACGGCATTGATTCCAGGGTGCCGTTTCATCTGCCTCACCGGGTGGCTGCCGCCCGTGCAGGGGTCGGGACTTTCGGCAAGAATTGTCTGCTCTATGCAAACAGGGTGGCCCGGAAGAGCTCCTGGGTGATTCCGCTCGCCGTGGTCATTGATCATGAATTCTCACCGGATGAATCCACAATCGCCCTGGGTTGCCCTGACTGGTGCAGGAATGCCTGTATCGCGGCATGCCCCACAAAGGCACTCAAGGGTCCTTGTACGATAGATCCCAAAAGGTGTATTTCCTACCTGTCGTATTTTGGCCCTGACATTACCCCCATGGAGCTGCGAGAACCCATGGGCATGTATATCTACGGATGCGACCGCTGTCAGAATGTGTGTCCGAGGAATACCCCCTGGATGGCCCAGGAACTCGACATGAACCCCAAGGTGGCTCTCAAGGCGGGAGATTTCGATCTTTCGAAGCTGCTGCACATGGACAGGGAATATTTTGAAGGCAGGATCTGGCCGCACATGTTCTACTCGGGCTCCGAAGGAATCTGGCGCTGGCAGATGAATGTGGCGCGGGTCATGGGGAACAGCCTCGATGAAAAATACATACCTGATCTCATCAGGGCTGTTCGTGAAAATACCGACGAACGCGTCCAGGGCATGGCAGCCTGGGCACTCGGGCGTATTGGCGGAGCGGATGCCTCAGCAGCATTACAGGAGTTTGAAAAGCAAAGCCAGGGACTGCTCAAAGATGAGATTTTAACTGCCCTTCAAGAGTGCTCTGTCTGAGATGCCCTCTCCCTGATGGTGAGAAGATAGCCCGGATACAGCGGTACAAATTATATCGAATGCATACAATTATATGAGGAGGAATGAATGAAAACACTGACCCCCACTCGTGAACAGATAAAGGAACTTCTTAGCCATCCTGACAACAAGCCCCTGGTCATGATCAACCTGTTGAAATTCATATCCGGTAAAGACGGCAAAAAAGACGGACAGCGGTCCTATAACAAATATACCGCTGCAGTAGAGCCCATGCTGAAAAAGGTCGGCGGGCGCCTGCTGTGGATGGGCTCTGTCTCTCAGGTGTTTATAGGGCTGAGCGAAGATCATTGGGATATGGTTCTGCTGGTGGAATATCCATCACGGGAGGCCTTCATGCAGATGATCTCATCGAGAGAATATCTGGATGCCCACAAGTACCGTGAAGCCGGGTTGGAGAATTCGGTGCTGCTTGCAAGCACGACGCTCTTCAGCCAGGTGGGTCAATGAATGGAAAGCATATAACCGCCATTTCTCTATTACACATTCCACCCAAAAACATTCTCCTGCAACAGCTCTTAACTCAGCTGTGATGCAGGAGAAAATTTTTTACTATCCAAACGCAAGAAATATTTTATACAATTCAGGCATTCTATCCGAGGAGTAGAAAATGAACAGTATGTTATACATTGTCTATGGCATCGGGAACGACTCAGTGGGTCTGGTGGGGGAGATCACCGCTCCCATAGCTCAGGTGGGCGGCAATATCGTCGACATGCGCCAGGACGTTCTTCACGGGCTTTTTACAATCTATCTGGTGGTGGATCTGAAGAAGGCATCGGTGAGTATAGATGAGTTCTCCCATCTGCTGGAGAGGATTTCCGGCGAGACGGGTCTGTCTCTGTCCATGGAAAAGTACACCCCGATTCCACGAAGTGCCGAGAGGAAGAATATGCTCGTCACCCTCGTGGGGCAGGACAAGCCGGGGATCATTGCTGCTATTACCGAGAAACTCGCCAAATATAACATCAATATAGAGACTTCGGACGTGGTGGCACGGGAGAACATCTTTCTCATGGACCTGCTTACCGACGTAAGCAAGAGTGCACTGCCCACGGATAATATCAAGACCGTTGTGAAAGAGATCATGCAGGCAGTGAATATAAACACCATGTTCCAGATCGAGGACGTGTTCAACAAGAAGAAAAAGATTGTCATGTTCGATATCTCCGGCAGTTTCATGGATGCCGGCACCATCGAGGAGATCATCTCTCAGGCAGGCATTTCAAAGGATGTACTCTGCCGCGGGCCTGAAGAGGACGACCTTGCTTACATGCATACAACCGCAGGGTATCTCGATGGCCTCCCGCTGCAGGTGATCGATGCCATTGTCGACTCCATCGAGATCAGCCAGGGGACCCAGGAACTCCTGCAGACACTGAAGATAATGGGCTACAAGATCGGACTGATCTCCAACGGGTTCACCTTCTTCACCGCTCCCATCAGGCAGCGTCTCGACATCGACTATGCCTTCGGATACGATCTCCCGGTTGATGATGACGCAAAGACGATTGACGGCGATTTTCCTGTAGGGGTTCTTTTGGGGATCGATCGCTCAAAGATCATCTCTTCCGTCATGGAGATCGAGAATGTGAGCGAGGAGGATATCACCGTCATCTCCGACCAGGATATTGACTACCCACAGACACCGGGGATCAGGCTTGAATTCGACATGAAGGGCATGCTTGATTTCATGAATCAGCATATTCTCAGCCAAGAGGCCTTGACCGGGCTGCTTCGCAGCTTCGGTATGCCCAACGTTTAGAAAAGACTCCAGAAGGTACACACAAGGAAGATGCAGATAAAATCAGACATTGAGATCGCACAGGAAACCAGGCCCCGGCCGATTGAAGAGATAGCAGACTCAGTGGGCCTGGGCAGCGAAGACATTACCCCGTATGGGAAATATATAGCAAAGATCCCGCATACCATTATGGACCGCTATCAGGATGCCCCTGACGGGAAACTGATCCTGGTAACGGCCATGTCGCCGACCTCCATGGGTGAAGGAAAGACCACCACTACCATCGGTCTTGGACAGGCACTCCGCCGGATCGGCAAGCGTGCCATGATGGCTATACGAGAACCCTCGCTGGGTCCGTGCATGGGGCTCAAGGGCGGAGCGGCCGGAGGGGGCTACTCGCAGGTGCTGCCCATGGAGGATATCAATCTCCATTTCACCGGAGACCTGCATGCCATCTCCACTTCACACAACCTTCTGGCTGCAGTTGTGGACAACCATCTCCACCAGCGGCATACCCCGGAGATCAATCCCCGTCATGTTGTATGGAAGCGCGTCATCGATATGAACGACCGGAGCCTCAGAAGCATCATCCTCGGACTCGAAGACCGAGGCATCAACGGCGTCATGCGTGAGGACGGCTTCGAAATCACGGCGGCATCCGAGATCATGGCTATCCTGTGCCTGTCCAACAACCTTTCCGAGCTGAAGGAGAGGATCGGTAAGGTCATTGTGGGATATGATTTTCTCCGTAAACCCATATTCGCCGGTGATATCGGGGTGAACGGGGCCATGGCAGCGCTGTTGAAACATGCCGTCAATCCCAACCTCGTACAGTCGGTGGAGGGCGTGCCGGTACTTATACACGGCGGGCCGTTCGCAAACATTGCACATGGATGCAATACCATCATCGCCACAAAGATAGCGCGCAAGCTATCGGACTATACCATTACCGAAGCAGGCTTCGGGGCGGACCTGGGTGCCGAGAAGTTCTTTCACATCAAGTGCCGGGCGAGTGGTCAGAAACCCTCTGGCGCAGTGCTCGTAGTAACCAGACGGGCATATGCCCTCCATGGGATCGGGAATATCAGGAAACATGTGGATACCCTGAATCAGTTCAGGGTCCCGGTGATTATATCCATCAATACGTTTGCCGGAGATAGCGAAGCCGATCTTGCAGACCTGCAGAGGAACTGTCAGGACCTGGGCGTTGAAGCGGTGATCACAGATTTCAGAGAGAGCGGCGGTAACGGCGGGCTGGAGCTGGCGGAGAAGGTCGTGGACCTGTGCGAATCTCCCTGTGACTTCCGCATGCTCTATGATCTTGAAGAACCCATCATGACCAAGGTGGAGACGGTTGCGAATACCGTCTACGGAGCTGCCGGTGTGGAATTCTCTGCACAGGCTGCAAAGGATATCAAGCAGATAGAGAATATGGGCTATGCAGGCCTGCCGATTTGCATAGCCAAGACGCCTGCATCGCTCACAGACAATCCGAAGATCCCCGGATTCCCTGCCGAGCCCTTTACCATTCATGTGGACTCGGCCCGGGTGTCTGCCGGTGCAGGGTTCGTGGTCATCTATACCGGCAAGATCCTGTCCATGCCGGGCCTGCCCATGAAACCCGCAGCCCTGGCCATCGATGTGGACGATCACGGCAACATCTCCGGGCTGTTCTGAGC
>ERZ795057.1692-NODE-1692-length-18354-cov-8.776545_pt1 | contig 18354 bp, 10 predicted proteins | sample MGYA00375141_ERZ795057 | MGnify/ENA primary metagenome ERZ795057 (study PRJEB30186, sample SAMN05720163) | activated sludge metagenome | isolation source: Anaerobic digester | place: Hong Kong | collected 2015-01-26 ... | reverse complement strand
AGGAACACCTGTCCTTCGGTAAGGTTGTTCATCTTGGTGGTTTGCTGCATCAGGTCGAAAGTAGGGAACTGATAGGTATCACCGATGGCATCAAACTGGGCGGCTGTGATGGTGGTAGGATTGAAGCGGGTCTGGTTTTTGTTGGTCCAGGCGCTGACAGGGCCGAGGTCCTGAATGGTTCCGGCATCTGCATCATCCGGTGAAGCAAAGGTGTTGGCGTTGGTAGCTCCTTTGAAGAAAAGGAAGTCAATCTTGGCCTGATTGGCAGGAACATTTCTGGTCTGGCCAACGGTGTAGGTGATCCCTTCGGAGGAAGCAAAGAAACTGCCTACCGGATCATCCCATGATCCGAATTCAATGTCCAGAAACTTGTTGATCTGTGCACCCGGATCTTCGATGGTTATGGTAAAGGCCTGATCTGTCTTCATACCCCCCTTATCCCAGAGTTCGAAAAGGAGACGCCCTTCGCCAACCCCTGTAAAGGTCAGTTCACTCTCCCAGGTAAATGAATCGGCATTAAAAGTTGAATCCACATAGGTGGTTGCGACATTGTTGGAAGTAATGGAGAATTTAAACCGGGTAAGTTTCTGACCTGATACCGGGCTTTTTAATCCGTTTACGCCTACCATGATGGCTTCATTCACCTGAATTGTAGCATCCTGAGATGTATAAGCTGATCCGCCTTTCAGGCTGAGGCTTGGACCCGGATCGGTTTCTTCTTCATCAGAACAGGAAGTAAAGACCACTGCAACAGACATCAGCAGGGCTGCAAATAAATAATTCCACTTTTTCATACGATTGGTTTGGTTTAGGTTAATATTGAAATGTTTAAAATTCTCAGCGTTTTACTGAACAAAGATAAGGCTTTTCGATGTAAGATCAATCATGCAAAAACTATTCCATACTGCGTTCCTGATAAATAACCATTCCCGGTACTCTTTGTTTACTCCCGTGCATTCACCTTAGACTACGGACAAAGCATCCAGGAAAGCGCAACCTGCTATAAGCTAACATAATACAATAATATGCCATGATTAACCTTGGCCAGATACAGATAAGGTTGACGCCGGCCCTGAAAACCATTGTTACTTTCAGATGGCATTCCTTCTTCAAGAACGCTGTTATATCAGTTTATTTATCAATATATTACAACGGAATACCAAAAATATAATTGTGCTGAATTGAATTGATCACTTCATTATTTAAGGGAGTCATGAAGCATTGATGTCAAGCAATAAACGCATGATCCCCTGGCCAGAGCACAGGGATGCAAGCCGGATAAAACATTATACTTTTCCGAGCATTGCCCAATAGCTCTGAAATATATTCATCTTATTTACAGTTAATTAGCTTAATAAAGAGAATATTTTCAAATGTTCTTTTTTTTTAGCATAGCCTGCTGTTACTTTGCATGACCTTGTAAACTCAATTATTCATATTAAACCAGGAGGCTGATGTGGCAACAATAGCAACTACAGGCAACAAAGGCAAAGGCGTGCGTAGCGATTGCTCGCTTACGCTCGAAATCACGCAGCAGGGCGGCATACAGACCGAACTGATCAGTAAGGTAAAAGTGCTTTACGGTGAATCTATCCTCAGGCTCTGCCATGAAATTCTGACATTCTACGGCATAGAACATGCCAGGCTGACGGTGGAGGATTCCGGCGCCCTTGAATTTGTGATTGCCGCCCGGCTGGAGGCTGCCATCAGGCAACTGACGGGTGACGAAAAGGAATACCTTCCTGCCATGCTGCCACAGAACACCTATCAGACCGCACGGGACCGCTACCGGTTTTCGAGGCTTTACCTGCCCGGCAACACCCCCAGCCTGATGATCAACGCGGGCATTCACAAGCCCAACGGCATTATCCTCGACCTGGAAGACGCCGTGGCGGTGACCAAAAAAGCGGAAGCCCGCTTCCTGGTGCGCAATGCCCTGCGCGCGCTCGATTTTTACGGAGCCGAACGCATGGTCAGGATCAACCAGGTGCCGGCCGGACTTGAGGACCTTGATTACATTATTCCACACAATGTGAATCTTATCCTCGTTCCGAAGTGTGAAAGTGCCGATCAGATTGCACAGGTGAACCGACGCATCGCCGAACTGAAAATAAAAAATAACATCGAAGGCAATGTCTGGCTGATGCCCATCATCGAAAGCGCGTTGGGTGTGCTGAAGTCACTTGAGATTGCGCAGTCGGATAACGTGGTGGCCCTGGCCATCGGCCTCGAAGACTACACCGCCGACCTTGGCACCCGCCGCACCAACGAAGGTACCGAATCCTTCTTTGCCCGCAGCATGGTGGTGAACGCCTGCAAAGCCGCCGGCATCCAGGCCATCGACTCGGTATTCTCCGATGTGGCCGATATGGAAGCCCTGAAGCAAAATGTACTCCGGTCGAAGGCGCTGGGATTTGACGGCATGGGCTGTATCCATCCGCGGCAGATCAGGGTGATCCATGACAATTTCGCACCCGACGAGGCCGAAATCGACAAGGCAAAGAAAATCGTGAACGCCTTTATGGAAGCCACCGAAAAAGGTCTCGGCGTGGTTTCGCTGGGCACCAAGATGATCGATCCGCCGGTGGTGAAACGCGCCCAGCGCACCATCGACCTGGCCGTCAGTATGGGTAAGCTCAGTCCCGGCTGGCGCGACGCCTTCCTTGAAAACCAGAAAGCCTGAAATCTATGAGATTGACCGAATAAAAAGAAAAGACATGTCAAAATACGATAAACTGACCACGAATGCCGTTGGCCGCACAGTTCCCCAGATTATCAACGGAAAGGAAGCTATCCCGTTTATGGGCGTTGGAAAATACAAACCTACAGGCCGCAAGTATGCCCCGCCCATCAGCAGTTGCGCCGATTATCCGGCCGATGGCAACAAAGTGGTTGCTTCGCTGAGGGATGCCCTGATCCGCTGCGGCCTGAAAGACGGCATGACCATCTCGACCCACCACCACTTCCGCAACGGGGATCTGGTGGCCAATCAGATCTTTGATACTGCCGCCGAACTGGGCGCTAAAGGACTTACCTGGGCGCCTTCCGCATCGTTCGAATGCCACAGCCCGCTGATCAAATACCTTGAAGATGGTACCATTCATCACATCGAAGGCAGCATGAACGGCGCCCTTGGCCGGCACACCTCCGAAGGGGGCATGCAGGGCATGGGTATCCTCCGCTCGCACGGCGGCCGCTACCAGGCGATTCAGGACGGCGACCTGCATGTGGACATCGCCGTAATCGCGGCCCCCACGGCCGACCCCTTCGGCAACGCCACCGGCGACCGCGGCCCTGCAGCCTGCGGATTGCTCGGCTTCGCCCTGGCCGACTCACAATATGCCGACAAGGTGATTGTGGTTACCGACAACCTCGTGCCATTCCCCTGCGTACCCTGGCAGATTCACGGGAATTACGTGGATTACGTCGTGGTAATGGATCAGATCGGTATTCCTGAAAAGATCATCAGCGGCACCACCGAGATTACCAAAAGCCCCGACCGTCTGCTGCTGGCCGAAATGACCGCGCAGTTCTGCGACGAAGCCGGCATTGTGCGCGATGGTTTCTCTTTCCAGGCAGGCGCCGGCGGAACCGCCCTCTCCATCGGCATCTACTTTGCCGAAATGCTCCGCAAACGCGGCATGAAAGCCCGCTTTGCCCGCGGCGGCAGCAACAAGTACCTCGTCAGCATGCTCGAGGAAGGACTGGTGGATTACATCCTCGATGGACAAACCTTCGATCTGGAGGGGGTACGTTCCATGCGCGAAAATAATAACCACCTGAATACCAGTCCGTTTACAAGCTATAATTACCATGGCAAAGGTAATTTCGCCTCCATGGTGGATGTGGTAATCCTGGGCGCCACCGAAGTGGATATCAATTTCAACGCCAATGTGGTGACCCATTCCGATGGCTACCTGCTGCACGGAATCGGCGGATGGATGAATTGTCTCTTCTCAAAGTGCGTGATCCTGCCCATTCCCCTCTTCCGCGACCGCATGCCGGTGATCCGCGACGAAGTCACCACCATCTGCGGCCCCGGCGAACTCATCGATGTCATCGTCACCGAAAGGGGCATAGCCATCAACCCGTTGCGCACCGACCTGATCGACAAAATGAAAGGCTCCTCCCTGCCGGTAAAAACCATTCATCAGTTAAAGGACGAAGCCGAGCGTATCTGCGGTAAACCCGCCCTGCCCGTGCTGAGCGATGAATTTATCGCCGCCATCAAATGGGTGGATGGAACGGTGATCGACGCAGTGCGTAAGGTGGTTAAATAACATACTGAGAGCCGGCACAGGTGTTTCATTCCCCGGCCCTCAGATATCCGGTATAGCAGCATACGTGGCTGCTTTACCGGATATTCTTTTAACCTGTTCATCAGACAATCCTATACCACGGCCTGCGCGATACATATCAGTGTAAGCCCTGTGTGATCAGGGAAATGATTCAGGCCCGACGGAGCGGAACCAATGATTTAACAGGGATGATCCCGTTCAGACATTCCCAAATACATAATCGCCGATTTAACCGGCATGCCGGCTGATGATCCGAAAACGGGGTTTTTCCCGTATCAAAGTACCATTCTATTCGTATTGCATTGATTTATAGTTATATTTAAATCAATAACACATAAAATGATGTAAATATTCATTGGAATTTGCTTTTCATAAAAATATAGTAGTAAATTTATCGCTGTATAATTCTTTTACACTTCTTAGGCCGGACTGAACCAACGTTAAGCTGGTTTCTTATGATGTGCAGGGGAAGGAAAGGTTGAATCAATCTGAACCGCGATGAGTAAAGTATTAGCCATTGATGACGATTCCATCATCAGAACTTTGATGAGCAACAGCCTGAGCAAGGCTGGTTATGAAGTTATTACCGCTGTTGACGGTGAATCGGGACTTCAGAAAGTATTACAGGAAAAGCCCGACCTGGTGGTGACAGATTTTCAGATGCCGGGCATGTCGGGATTGGATGTGATCGCCGAAATCCAGCGGATACAGCCGGGGTTGCCGGTAATCCTTCTGACTGCCCACGGCGACGTGGCCCTGACCATCAAATCCATTCAGATGGGGGCATACGACTTTATCGAGAAGCCGCTTCAGATGCAGGAACTGCTTGAGGTAATCCGGAACGGTCTTGAGATATCGCATCAGAGCCAAAGCCTCACAGAGACAATCACACCGGAGATAAGAAAAGCCATTGAGGACAACCTGCTTGTTGGCAAAACACCGGTAATGCGCGAAATTTTCAAAAATGTCGGCAGGGTATCGCTCAACAAAGTCAATGTATTGATTACCGGCGAAACCGGAACCGGCAAGGAGCTGATTGCCAGGTTGATTCATTACAGTGGTATCACCCGCGACCATCCGCTGGTTGTGGTAAACTGTTCAGCGCTGCATGAAGAGATACTTGAAAATGAATTGTTCGGCTATAATATGGGGGCATTCCCTACCGCCATTTCTGATAAGAAAGGAAAATTTGAACAGGCAGGCGAGGGAACAATTTTCCTGGACGACATTTCCGAACTCAGCGATACCATGCAAACAAGGCTGTTGCGGGTAATTCAGGAGCTGGAGTTTGAAAAGCCGGGCGGAGACGCGCCCATTCCGCTGAAAGCAAGAATCATCGCAGCCACCAACAAGGACCTGGAGTCCATGGTAAAAAACGGCAGGTTCCGTGAAGAACTCTATTACCGCCTTAAAGTCTTTACCATTGCCCTGCCCCCCCTGAAAAACCGGAAAGACGATATTGAAGAACTGGTAAAGCACCTGATGCAGAAACTGAACCGGAAACTGAACAAAAAAGTTCTTAAAATCGGGAATGGTGTACTGGATTTGCTTCACAGCCACGACTGGCCGGGCAATGTGCGTGAACTGGAGAACACCCTGATGCAGGCTATGATTATGACCCGCAGTGATGTACTTGAAAAAGAGCACATTGTGTTGTTAAACCGGAATGCTCCTGCAGAGCCGGAACAGTTTGAGCTGAAATCCATCGCGGATATTGAAAAAGTACACATTAAAAAAGTGCTTGACAAGCTGAAATGGAATAAAGTTGAGGCTTCACGCGTGCTGGACATTACCCGTCCTACCCTGAATGCCAAAATTGCCAAATACGGGCTGAAACATAATTAAACCCTTCGGATCGCACCTGTTGCCTGAGGACGCACTTCCGGAAACAGCCGGACACGATAAACTTTCAGCCTGACAGCAAACTACCCTGACAAGTCATCCGGCTGAATCACCTGTGAGGTCTTTGATCTGCTGGTTCACAAAAAATATACAACGGCCTTCCCGTGCGACCGCTGAAAGCAAGGGCTGGTGTCAAGGCGAGGCAGAAATAAATGCATTACACATAAAACAACCTTACGGCTTTTATTGTCAATGGAGTTTTCGTCTCACATACCAGACATATACCATGCAAAGAAATGTAAATTTATTTTACTTTATAAAATATTGCTCCGACTCTTTTATAATTGATTTACAGTCTTTTATGATAATTAATGCAAAATTTATCAAATTTTTAACATTTTTCTGGAAAATTACTTGACAATCGCAATTTAAAATTTGTACATTTGCCATTGGTTAGATTATGGTAGCGTGAAATCATGAAAGCCAACTATCTTATATTGCTGATTATGCTTACGGTAGCAATTAATGTTGCTGTTTACGGTCAGGCGAGTGTTACCGGGCATATGGCCGCAGAGATTGTTGATGCTGCGGATGCAAGATTTGAGGGGCAGACTGATTTTTCGCTGAATGTTGAAAACAATTACAAACTGGTCGAACTCGGAAAACTGAACCTGACAACGGCAGCGGATATGCTCTGCAGCGTTACGCTTACGAATGCCAGGGTAACTAACAGGGATGGTGAATCATTCAATCTCGAAACTTCCACTACTCACAAAGACCAGTTTATGACTACTGATGCCCACGGGGAACAGGCACTTGCTTTGACAGCCATTACTCCTGATTTACCAAAGGGCGGGCGATTTGTTGGAAACTATACGGTTGTGCTCGCCTATAACTGATCAGGCCTTGTTCTACGCGCATTACAGCTGCATTCTATCCGGGGGGATGAATGCAGCTGTTCTCTTTCCGAACATCCCTTCCAAATACTTCCCGATACTCTTCCGGTGTATTGATATTGGCGAGAATACCTGCATAAGGCACCTCAAGATATTCAGGCCCTGTTGATTTCAGAAAAATATCTATACGGGCATCCGGATCAGTAGTTTTGAGCATTTTTCCGGCCATTTCCCGTCCAATCAGCACCGGGTGGCCAGGCCTGCCGCAATATGCGGGGATAACAGCACGGGTGTCATTTAACGATTCCAGCAGCAGCGTCAGCAATCCGACACTGGTAAAAGGATTATCCACATTCTGGAAAAAGCAGCAGTTACCTTCGGTCACCCGCTCCAATCCCAACCGCAGTGAATGAAACCTGCCGGTTTCCGGATCTGAATTGATGACCAATTCCACCGGGTAACTGAAGAAATCTGCGCTATCGCTTAAGTGCAACGCAAGCGCATGGTTGCAAACGACGATTATCTGCCCTGCCCCGGCCAGGTGATAAACCCAGGTAAGTTGCTGAATAAAAGTCCGGGATTCACCGAACTGCAAGAGCGCTTTATGGCTTCCCATCCTGCCGGAGTTGCCGGCTGCAAGTATCACACATGAAACATGATTGCCCATGCCCATAAACTGAAAGGATTTTCATTATCTTTACAAACCAGCATGAACTGGCCACTGCAGGTCAGTGGTCATGACCAGCTACCGCAGGTTCCCTCTGACAAACTTAATCAAAAAACAGAGATCGGAAAAGCTTAATACCAAAACAGACAGGACATGGTTCATTCCACAGGGTTCCCGGTTCTTCCCATCCACAGGCTGTGGCAGATGATCGAAGAAGATTACCGCCGCAACGGGAAGATTTTCGGCATTCCGGAAGCATTATTTTTCAATCCGGCAAATTACAGAAAGGGAAATTACCGGATTTTCGGTCAGCACCTAAGGACTCCTTTCGGCGTGGCCGCGGGCCCCCACACCCAGCTTGCGCAGAATATTGTCAGCGCATGGCTTTGCGGAGCAAGCTACATTGAGCTGAAAACCGTGCAAACGCTGGATGAACTTGAGATTTCGAAACCCTGCATCGATATGCAGGACGAAGGCTACAACTGCGAATGGTCGCAGGAACTGCGCATCCACGAGTCATTCGGGGAATACCTGAAAGCCTGGATACTGATTCACCTGCTGCATCACAGGCTTGGCCATCCGGGCTCCCCTGAGGACACTATTTTCAATATGAGCGTTGGTTATAACCTGGAAGGCATTCTGAGCGAAAATGTACAGTGGTTTCTTTCAAAAATGCAGCATTGCCGGGATGAAAAGGAGGCAATGATCAGCACCCTGCTTCCGCTATATCCTGAACTGCGCAACATCAGCATCCCCGACTGCATCTCTTCAAACATCACGCTGAGTACCATGCATGGCTGCCCGCCCGGTGAGATTGAAAAAATCGGCCATTATCTTCTTGAAGAAAAGAAACTTCACACTTTCATCAAACTGAATCCCACCCTGCTCGGGAAGGAACAGCTCAGGGAAATTCTGAATAATCAACTGGGCTATAAGACCATGGTACCCGATGCCGCTTTTGAACATGATTTAAAATATGAAGACGCCCTGGGAATCATCCGCAGGCTGGAGATGACAGCCAGGCAAAACAACCTGACTTTCGGGGTAAAGCTCACCAACACCCTTGAGTGCATAAACCACAGAAAGGTCTTTCCGCCAAAGGAAGAAATGATGTACATGAGCGGCAGGGCGCTGCACCCCATCAGTGTGAATGTCGCCGCCAGACTGCATCGCGATCTGGGTCCCGGCCTTCACATTTCCTTTTCGGGAGGCGCCGACTGCTTCAACATCAGCGACCTTTTGCAGTGCGGCCTGATGCCGGTAACCGTATGCTCCGACCTGCTGAAGCCCGGAGGTTACGGGAGATTGCAGCAGTATATTGAGCAGACCACCGGCATAAACACCGCTGATACTGACCGCCAGGCCGTGTATCTGGAAAAGTATGCTTTATCGGTGGTTGATGACATGCGTTACCGGTGTGATCCGTTTACGGAAAAAAACATAAAAACAGGACGTAAACTGGGTTTATTCGACTGCATTCATGCCCCCTGTGTGGATGAATGCCCCACATACCAGGATATTCCTGAATACCTCAGCCACATCGCCAGCGGGGAATTCAGCAAAGCGCTGGAAGTTATTCACCGGAAAAATCCGTTTCCCAATGTACTCGGTTCAGCCTGCGACCACCCCTGCCAGTTGCGGTGCACACGGATAAACTACGATCAACCACTGAAAATCAGGGAATTAAAATTATTTGCCGCACATAACGGAAAAGCACCTGATGTACCGCTGGTAAATGAAAACGGTAAGAGTGCGGCCATAATCGGAGCCGGCCCCTCCGGGCTCTCGTTTGCTTATTTCATGCGCCTTGCAGGCTTCAGGGTTGAAATTTTCGAGTCACACCCTGACCCGGGAGGCATGGTGCGCGATGCCATTCCGCCTTTCCGCATGAAAGCTGAGCTGCTGGAGAAAGATATTGAAAGGATCAGGTCAACAGGGGTGATCATTCATTTTAACGCACCGGTAGACCGGTCGATATACGGGCAATTGCGCAGGGATTTCGACTATGTTTATATCGCGGCCGGGGCCAGGCGATTTAAGACGCTTCCGCTCGAAGGAGCCGGGGCCGGAGGCATGGTGGATCCCCTCACGTTTCTGAAGCTGGCTAAGGCCGGAAAGAAATCTGACACCGGCCGGAACATCCTGGTGATCGGCGGCGGCAACACCGCGATGGATGTGGCCCGAACAGCCAGACGCACCGCGGCGGAAGATGCTTCCGTCAGTGTGGTTTACCGGCGCAGCAGGGCTGAGATGCCCGCCAGCCGCGAAGAAATCGAAGCCGCCCTGCACGAAGGGGTCAGGCTGCTGGAATTGCTCTCCCCGGAGCAGATTCACGTAAAAGACGGTCATATCGTCGCCCTTTCGTGTGCAAAAATGAAGCTGATTACGCCTGCGGATGGCGGCAGGCCTGCACCCTGCAAAACAGACGAACCATTGATCACATTGCCGGCCGACACCCTGATTCCAGCCCTGGGCCAGGAAACGGATATTGATTTTGCCACACCGGAAGAGCTATCGCTCAGGCCAGAGTCAGATTATGAAACACAGCTTGACCGTGTTTATATCGGCGGGGATGCCATAAGAGGGGCGGCAACCATCGTAAAAGCCGTGGGCGACGGACGAAGGGCGGCCGCAGCGATCGCGGCATCGGCCGGAATCGCCCTTGACACTGATAATCCTCCCGCGGAAAAACACCTGGAAAAATCCGAACTTATCATAAGAAAATCGAGGCGGATAAACATTGATCCGGCGATGGAAAACACTCCGCCATTGCTTACAGCAGAAACAGCCCGCGAAGAAGCATTGCGCTGCCTGCAATGCGACGAATTGTGCAATATCTGCGTGACCGTTTGTCCCAACAGGGCAAATATTTCGTATCAGACACCGGCCGTTGATATCCCGCAGTGGAAAATGATTAATCACAAAAACGGGATTTCTTTTGAGCAGACCGGCATTCTGAAGATAGCACAGTCAACCCAGGTGCTCAACCTGGCCGGTTTCTGCAATGAATGCGGCAACTGCACCACCTTCTGCCCATCGTCAGGCGCCCCTTTCAGGGATAAGCCCAGGTTCTGCCTTTCCCGGGAAAGCTTTAACAAGACCGATAACGGCTATATGCTGCAATGGGCCAACGGCAGACTTACCCTGCTTCACCGCCAGGGAGATCTGGTAAGCCGGCTAACCAGACAAGCAGACAAATATCTCTACGAAACGGAAAATATGAAGGTGGCTTTCGGCCTGACGGATTTCAGGCCTTACGGACCTGAAATAATAAATTCAGGAATGATTAATCCGGACCTTTCAGAAGCTTCCACATTAAAGTTTCTTATTGACAATCCCGATATCACCGCGGGCAGCCTGATTGCTGAGCAGCCATATACATAGACGCGCAGAAACTATAGCCTCATCGGCACTTCAAATACCACGCGCGTCCCGACACCTTCCCCGGCATCATCCTTAAGGTCGATGATACCCAGGCTGATCTTGTGTTTGCGCTTACGGTTGATCACCGCTAACCGCTCCCGGGTTATGGTGGTTGCCACCGACCTGTGTTTTGCATCTGATTTCATTTGTATTTCCATGGCTTTCTCCCGTCCGACACCGTCATCCCTGATTTCACAATAAAATGATCCATTGCTCTGCCAGAACCTGATTTCAATCAAACCTTTGGTTTCTTTATGCTTTATCCCGTGTTCAATAGAATTCTCAATAAAAGGCTGCGCCATCATCGGTGGCAATGTAAGTAGTCCTGTATCAAGCTTTTCATCCACCTCAACCCTGAAGTCAAATTTATCGGCGAACCTCACCCGTTGCAGTTCGAGATAATTCTCAATGGTAACAATCTCTTCCTCAAGGGTAACAAATTCCTGCGCACTGCTCTTGAGAATATTGCGCATCAGCCTGGCGAAATGCGCCAGGTACTTGTTGGCCAGTTCGGGTTCATGACTCAGGATAAAACTCTGAATACAGGAAAGGGAATTATAGATAAAATGCGGATTCATCTGGGAACGGAGCAGGCGCTGCTGTAGCATAATACTTTGCTGACCCGCCTTAATCACTTTCTGCCGGAACAGGAAAAGGAATATCATCAGACCCAAAATTATCAGGCCTGATAACAAAAAGATTACAAGCCGGGATTGTTTGATTTTGAGGACTCCCTGCTCACTTTCCGCCTTCAGCATGGCAATCTTCTGATCTTTGTAACTGGTTTCATAACGGGTATTAAGCTGCATCACTTCACTGCGGCGATAAATTTTCTCCAGCAGTTTTTCTATGCTTACCGCTTCTTCCAGATTTTCAAGAGCGCCCCTGTAATCACCCTGATCTCTGTATATTTCGTAGATACTCCTGTGAGCGGCAATTGCCGGTTTGTAACCGCTGATCTCATAAAACTCAGGCACGTTCTGACTTGGGGTAAACCAGAAGTCAATATTCCTGCGCTGATCCTGATAAAAGGCATGATTTATCGCAATCCAATGCCCGGCAGAAATTGCGCGCCGGTATGATTCAAGGGCTTCACTGATCAATCCGGCACCACGGTAAAAATTACCCAGTTCAAGACTCACTGTTGCCATGTTTTCCATATCTCCTGAAAGCTCAGATAATTTCCTGCTGATTTGGAAATAATACAGGGCTGAATCAGGACTATTCTTATTCATAAAGCATTTCCCGATACCGGTTACCGCCCTGTCGAGCACCTCAATTCGGTTTACCGCCCTTATCTTGTCGCATTGACGGTAAAAAAAGAGGGCGCTGTCATAGCTCTCCAGGGCGTAATAGCAGGTGCCCAGGTGAAGGGCATTAAGCGCTCTGCTTGCAGAACCAATGCTATCGCATACCCTGCTCAGCTGGTCTGCTTCCTTAAAGTACGGAATGGCCTGACCGTAGTTTTCAGTCTGTTTACACACCCATCCCAGCCTGATCAGCAAATCAAACTTTTCGGTATTGCTTTTGGCTGCAGCAAGCAATGGCATGGCCATAAACGCGTATTTCAGAGCCAGTTCACCATTATTGGAGTATAAGTAAGTAAGCACCAGTGACTCAATGGACCTGAACCACATCAGCCTATCCCCGGCTTTGTAAGCCAGGTCAAGGGCATCAAGGCTCCAGCGCACCGATTCCGGGTAATTTCCCAGATGATGAAAGGCGGCCCCCCTGGCATAATAAATTTTTATCAGCCGGTTTATATCTTTCCCGCAATCTTCATACTTCAGCGCTTCAATGGCATAAAAAATACTTCTCTCCGGTTCCTTCTGACGGAAAAAATAGGCCAGTTCAGCCAACGCATCAATCCTTTCCGAGGTGATCCTGCTTCGGGCCTTTATCAAAAGGACTGCCGTATCAACCTGTTCGGGCATATAATACACCTGGGCATCCGCTCCGCACCAGGAACTCAGGCCCCACAATGCAAAAATAAACGGGAATAAACTCCGTACCTGCGCGAAACTTTGATGCATAATATATTCAACATTTAGAAGTTTCCGGCAACCGGCAGAAAGGTCAGAAGCAGTCAGTGCGAATGCATTGGAGCAGAGATCCGGTCAATCGGTCATTCAGGCAATTCCAGATATAAAAACCATCCATTAAAGAAAAATTAATGAAAAAAACCTGCAATTTCAAACCAGCCGGCTCATTTCTTCAGGCTATGAAATCCCGGCAGCATCGCGTCAGATATTTGCCAGCCTGTCAAACATTTCAAGCAGCATCTCCTTTTTGCGGGAAGCAACCGGAACCTTGTGGTCGCCTTTTATGATCACATACCCGCCGTCGGCACGTTCAAATTTCTGAATGTACCTGACATTGATCAGGTATGATTTATGCACCCTGAAAAAGCCGTAATCAGCCAGCATATCCTCGTAGTCGCGCAGTATGGCGGAGGCGGTTATTTTTGATCCGTCGGCCAGGTAAATATTGGTATAACTCCCGTCCGACTCGCAGAAAAAAATATCCTGTATGCACAACAGATGAATGAAATCGCTGGTTTTGACGATCAGTTTTCTGGCCGTTTTATCCTGCAGCTTCAGGTGTTCGCTGAGGGCATCCAGCTGTGTGTTAAAATCTCCCTGAAAAGTAGCATCCGCTTTGCGCACCGCATCAATCAGCTCGTCGGGATCAACCGGTTTAAGCAGGTAGTCAAGCGCTGAAAAACGGAATGCCCTGATGGCAAATTCATCATAGGCGGTGATAAAAATTACCTTAAAATCAATGGGATCAAGCTTTTTGAGCAGGTCGAAGCCGGTTCCGTCTTCCATCCGTATATCGAGCAGTGCCAGGTCCGGATGCGTCCTCCGGATCGCCAGCTCCCCGCTCTCAACACCATCGGCCTTTGCGACCACTTCAACATTCGGACAATACTGATGCACCAGATTTTCAAGGGTCTGGCGCATGTGTGCCTCATCGTCAATGATGACGGTTCTCAGCATATTCAATCCATATTTTTTTTTAAAGATAGTCATTATTGTGCTGATTTACAAATTTTCAGCTCATTATCATTCCTCCGGCAATCCATGCAGACGGATGCCCGCCATCAAAGCCGGGGTTCACGAACCGGCATAGAAAAAAACCTTCCCAACCTATGCCTGCAGCCACAAACTACCCTGTTTTCCATATCCCCGCTTCCGGTTGAGAAGGTTTATTCCAAAAAAATCAGTGTACTGACCAGCAAGGCCTCTCCGGAAAACCTGCATTCAAGTCAGCTCATTGTCAGTTCCGCACAAGCAGCCTGGTAATGGTTCTGCCTTCTGCAGTAATACGGCAACTATAGACACCCCTTGCAAGCTGACCAGGATTGCAGCTTAGCTTCTGATTGCCTTTGCTGCAGTTTTGTTCAACAGGCAATGCAACCAGCCTGCCCGAGAGGTCATACAATTCTATTACAACCTTTCCGGCATTTTTCAGTTCAAGATCGATCCTTATCTCATCTGTTGAAGGATTCGGATAGATCAACAGGCCGTCATTCACGCTTGCCACAGGAGTTTCATAACCGGTCGCCAACATGTATTCATAAGCGCCGATGTCAATCCGGTTATCTCCAATCCTGATATTTCCGCAAAGGCAGAGGGGAGACAGATATTGCGGATAATACCAGGCAGAGGTATCGGGTGTGCCGGCATTCCAGCAGGGCGAGGTTTCACCGGCGAGGGCATAGGGATGAGGACCTTCGCCCATGAACAGCGGATCAGCATCCAGATTAAAGAGATAATCAACTGTTGACCCACCATGAAATCCCTCCTTACCGCCTTCAATATCGTTGTAATAAAATCCGGGGTAACTTGGCCCGATAGCGGTGAAATATATCTGGTCCCCCTCATCAGCTGTATTTCCCCATATAATATTGTTGATGATTTCAGGATCGGAATGCCAGTAAAAGTAAATTGCTCCGCCTTGCCCGCCTGAATTATCAGCAAATGTATTGTTGATATACATACCGTCGCTGTTATCAAATAAAGCAATAGCTCCGCCATATGTTCCAAAATTATTGTAAAACAAACAATTGGAAATAAGGGGATTTGAATATGAATATGAGAATATGGCACCTCCGTATTCAGCTTTGTTATCGCGAAAAGTGCAATTCTGAATCACCGGGCTTGAGTTCGATAAAGCAATGGCTCCGCCACAGGGAGGGTTATTTCCGTCAATATCTGCCAGGTTATTGCTGAAGATTGAGTTATGAATTTCCAAATTGCTGAAGTCTTTCGCAGCAAAAATGCCACCGCTGTTTTCATGACCTGAGCCCTGAGCATAGCCATATTTAAATATGCAATGATCGAAAAAGGAGGTAACGCCGGTATCCGAAACAGCTCCATCAAAACCAATTCCATCCCACCATAGATTAGGATTGGAACGCGTGAACAGGATATATTCTTCATCAGTGCCTTCAGCAACAATACATCCCTTCACATCAAAACGGTATGGTCCGCGAACCTTTACTTCAACTCCCGGCAAAATGGTTAATATCTGTCCGTTTTCAATGCTCTGGTGACCGTCAATAAAATAGGGTGAATTGGCAGTTGTCCACACACCACTCAGAGTACCTTCCGGGATGAAAGTGGCTTTTTGGTGGATACCAACTACTTCGCCAGCTGCAATTTCATATAGTGCGCCATCACGGCCATTGCCGCTGAACAGGCTGTGGTACTGAACATCGGATGTATTTGTTTTCAGATAATGCGACCCGATATCCTTCAGGAACGACAGGGCAACGAACTGCGCCCCGGGCGAGGCATTCTGAGAAATGTTATACACTTTGCCTATACCGGATTCACTGCTCCAGCAGCTTGTTAAGGCCAAAAGCCTGTTGGTATCCTGCAGCATAACCAGAATGGGTTCACCATTAAGTTCAAAAACAATATTGTTGTTGTAATAGTTGCACCAATGTTGTCCGTTCTGGTAGCCCCAATCCTCGCCCTGAACATCCGGCCCAAGGCTTCCAAGCCCCAGTTTAAATTTCAGGTCTCCAATTTCAAACCCCCTGTACTGAAGTTGAAGCATTGTATTGAAAAACCCGGTTGAGCCGTCCAAAAAATGGCCAAGGCAGGCGGCAGGATCGGGATCAAGATTATCATAATCGAGCGACGCTACATAATACAACTGGGTGAGGTGGCCATTTCCATAAGGCTCAGGACCGGTTCCATCGGCATCCCAGCCTGCAAAGCCTTCGTGGTCGGCATTTAATCCCTGCATTGGCAACCTGGGATTACCAACCTCGAGCGTTCCGTTCAGAATATTGTAATAGGCACCAAAGCGCCCGTTACCTGAAAATGCCGAACCATAGGTAGATTCATATTTAAGTATTATTTCAGATCCGTTAAGATCATCGAGAAAAGCCTGCGCCACACTTCTAACCTCAGGCGAACTGAACTGGGCTTTGTATGTAACCGGAGCATAAGCTGTTTCGGTATACCAGTTGCCCGAAGCTGTATTGATATACATTTGCGAATAGTTACAACAGCCGGCAAGCATAGGATGACCATCGAGCTGAATTAAGAAATAATTTTCGTAGTAATTACTATAAGCCCAGTTGTTCATAAAGAACCAGTCAAGACCCTCAATGTCGTCACCCAGGGTACAAAGGCCATATTTTACTTTTACTTGTTCAGGTGTAAAACCATTATCGGCAAGCGCCTGTTCAAAAAGCGGAAAACCGGTCATCCCCGGTAAAAAGTGAAACGCTGCGTGAGTCGGATCCTGCGTGATATAATCATGCGATGATCCGTAATAATACTGGTTCGAAAATCCTGGCGCAGGGACTATATGGCCCCAAGCGGAGGGCTCCGGGCCACTGCCGTCGGCGTTCCAACCCGCAATACCCTCACCATGCGAAACCAGGCCTTCAAACAGTATTTGCTGTTGAGCCATTGTCAATCCATAAGTCATCAGAATGGCGAAAATCACACCAATAAATCTTGTAAAACTTTTCATAGCTCCTTCTTTTTTGGGTTTATAAAAATTAAAACTATAGTTATGAAAAGGCCGAAATGAATCAGATTTATAAACGCCGGGGTTTAATTTATTATCGTCCGGGTTCACTGAATAAACGATCGGAATAACCGATTTTTTCGAACCATCGGAAAAATAATTACATATGAACATTGCATCTTCATAAAACAGGCTGTATCGTACTAAATTCAACTATGTATTGCTTTCACATACAAAATCATCTTCATTAATCGATTACCGGCAATTTTACCGATCCGACAACTCAACCGGAAAAATATTGCTCACACCTGTTAAAACATATAGCCAATCGGACATTTGCATGGCTGCTTAACCGGCTGCTTTCAGCACAAAAACAGTTTTCAGGAGGCAATCTTCATGCGGACCTCACCACTGAAACTGTTTAAACAAACTTAAAGAGCAATCCTATTGTAAATAGAATCATTACAGGAATCAAGCAAACATCCGGTCTGTCTGCAAAAACATATAATTTACACGCGCACCGGTGAAAATACCCGCATGCAACATCGTCTGTCAATCCGGATTCACAATTCCGGTTCCCTTGTTTGAATTGTCACTTTTTTTTCTTATATTGCGGGGAACAAAACCAGTGAAATCATGAAAAAGGTGACAACATTATTATTCACGATCCTGATTTGTACCAACCTGCCGGCCCAGCAGAAAGGGGATACTGTCAGATTGTGGACGATCTATCCGGGTTATGTCATTACGCTTGAAAACGATACGATTCACGGCTTTATCAAGCTCAACAATTATATCGACAACCAGCGGAAAGCATTGTTTTACAACAATCCGGACGATGAAGAATATGCTGTCAGGTATAAGCCCAAAGACATTAAAGCCTATAAAGTGGGGCCCAGATATTATGAGAGTTTTAAATTCTGGCCGGAAACCGCTGCCAGGGGGGTGCATTTTTTTCTCAGGTTAATTGAAGGCCCGGTCACTTACTACAAGTGGTACTATGAGTCACCGGAAGATTCGAAAAAACGGATTGTGGTGGATGAGGAAAAACAAAAGATCACTAAAATTGACCTGAGTTTCAGTGAGGAGAAACTATACACTGAATCCATCGCCATAAAAAACGGCGGTGAACCGGAGAAGCTCAGTACCCTGAATTTCAAAAAAACCATGAGTAAGTACCTGGAGGACTATCCTGAACTGTCCGCAAAGGTAGCCGGCAAGCAGGAAGGATACA
>ERZ795057.1680-NODE-1680-length-18431-cov-6.808174_pt1 | contig 18431 bp, 15 predicted proteins | sample MGYA00375141_ERZ795057 | MGnify/ENA primary metagenome ERZ795057 (study PRJEB30186, sample SAMN05720163) | activated sludge metagenome | isolation source: Anaerobic digester | place: Hong Kong | collected 2015-01-26 ... | reverse complement strand
TTAAAGGAGATGTTTGAACAATGAAAAAAAGGCTTTTCGGTGTTTTATTGATTGCTGCAATTCTGACGACGGCGGTGTTTGGTCATTTTCAAATGATTTATACCCCTAATACATACCTGGGAGAAGACAATGCCAGTAAAATTGATCTTCAACTCATCTTCACCCATCCGGGAGGGGGGACCCACGATGCCATCCCCGACCCTTTGACTATGAACATGGCAGAACCGGTTAAATTCGGCGTATGGAATAAAGGCGAATTCACTGATTTAACAGACCAATTGAAGAAATTTGATTTTACTCACGGTCAGAGAAGCGCAAATGCATATCAAATGTCATACCGATGCAGAGGCATGGGAGACTTCATGTTTACGCTGGAGCCGGGGCCTTATTGGGAAGCCTCGGAGGGAATCTACATTACCCAGTACACTAAGACAATTGTCAACCGAGCCGGACTACCCACAGATTGGTCAGAGCCCACCGGGATGAAAGCTGAAATCCTGCCTTTGAACTGGCCTGTTAACCTGTATGCCGGAAGCACATTTAGAGGCATTGTCATGATGGACGGAAAACCGGTGCCCAATGCGGAAATCGAAGTAGAATTTCTGAACACGAAGGCATTTAAAGGGGCGTTTGAGGATGCTTCATTAACTGAATACAATTTTGAAGGTGACGAAAGTCCTGCAATGGGTTTCATCACAAATGAACAAGGAGAATTCGCTTTCTCGTTCCCCTGGTCCGGTTGGTGGGGGTTTGTGGCACTTATGGAAGGTGAACCCATTGATGGCAACGATCAAGAGGTTGGTGCGGCTATTTTCATGAAAATTGAGAATGATCCGTTTTAACTAATTTTAGGCAATTTGTGAATTTCCGTTTTACCTCATTCACAAATTGCCTGGTTTATTTTCTTAAAAAACTCTGGTTACATGAAAAAATGATTCAACAAAGAAGGTGAGATTGTGAACGGTGTTTGTTTCTTAACGGATGTAAAAGAAAGAAGGAGAATGAGAATTGTCGCTCACACCGGTAGAGAAGAAATTGCGAGAAGATTGACTGATATGGGGTTGGCACAAGGAATGGAATGTGAAATCCTCATTCCCGGAGAAAACCATTCTCCCTATTTAATTGCGGTAAATGAATCTCGGTTGGCATTGGAGGAAGATATTGCGAAAAATCTGCGTGTTCAACTAATTGATGGTTGCAGGCATGGTCATCGCAGGAGAAAAAGAGTGACTAAAAGGCACGGCATGGGGTGGTTTGGACATGGAAAATAAGTTGAGCTTGGATTGCTTAAAACCCAAGGACAGGTGCATCATAAAGGAAATTCTTATGAATGGAGCGTTATCACAACGGTTGTTGGACATGGGTTTTCTCAGAGGCACTCAATTGGAAATCATTCGAAATGCGCCATTTTCAGATCCTTTAGAAGTCAAAATCCGGTGATCCCACATTAGTCTCAGACATGATGAGGCGAAGTTACTGGTAGTTGAGAAATTATGAATCTCAAATTCACCATTGCCTTAACAGGACAACCCAATGCCGGAAAATCAACTCTTTTCAACGCTTTAACCGGATCACGCCAATTCATCGCCAATTATCCGGGTGTAACCGTTGAAAAAAAGACCGGGGTTTACAAATTTCAAGATGATAAGTACACGGTGATTGATTTACCCGGCACTTACAGTTTGACAGCCTATTCTCTTGAAGAAAGGGTGGCAAGGGCGGTTATTTTGGATGAAAAACCCCATCTGGTCGTTCACGTAATGGATGCTTCCAATCTTTCAAGAAGCCTCAGTTTTACATTTCAATTGATGGAATTAGGCTGTCGGGTGTTGATTGCGTTGAATATGATCGATGTGGCAAAAGCCCGAGGAATCAACATCGATGTAGAAGCCTTTGAAAGAAAAATCGGCTTAAAGGTGGTCCCGGTTATCGCCAATAAAAATAAAGGGGTTGACCAGCTCAAACAGCAAATTGCACAAGCTTGCTGTGAAAAACAAAATCAGAAAAGCCCGCCTTCGGAAAAAATGACAATTGATTACGGTCCGCAAATGGAAAGTGTGATTGAACAGATCGAAAAAACATTGTCTCAAATGGAAGATCTCCATGCATTGTCTTTGCGTTGGTTGGCTGTGAAGTTTTTGGAAAATGACCGTGAAGTGGAAGAATTGATCAGCGGGAAAAAGTGTAGGAATTCAATCCTTGCGAAAGAATTGGGTGACAATTGATGGATCATAAAGAGAAAATAATCAAAGATTTATATACATTGCGGGAAACTTTTAATAAACAAGCCGGGGTTAATGCCCAGGTTCTCATTGCGGAATCAAGATACCATCATGCACAACTCATTATGGATCAAGCAACAACGACAACCCAAAGTAAAAAGCACACCCTGACGGACAAAATTGATGGAATCATTTGCAACCGGTTACTGGGACCCATCATTTTGTTTGCAACGCTTCTTCTCGTGTACGAACTCGCAATCGTACAGGGATACAATCTCACTAACTATTGGTGGCCTGTGCTGGGATGGTTCCAAGATACCATTGAATCATTGTTACCGGCACAGGGTTTTTTTGCAGACCCCATGCTGACTGCTTTAATATTATGGGTCGTTCAGGGTATTACGGCGGTTTTGAATTATATCCCCATTTTCATCATCCTGTTTGCATTGGTGGCGATTATGGAAGATTCGGGTTATATGGCCCGGATTGCGTTTATCTTGGATAGATTGTTTAAACCCTTCGGTTTACACGGACAATCCGCTTTGCCGTTGATGCTGGGCGGACTTTATGTAGGCGGATGCGCTATTCCGGGAATCATGGCCACACGGGCGATCAAGGACGAAAAGGCCAGACTGGCAACGATACTGGTTGTGCCCTTGATGAACTGTTTGGCAAAGATTCCGTTTTACGTTTTGCTCATCGATATTTTCTTCATTCAATACGCAGGTTTTATGATGTTTATGATCTCTACCATCACGATCTTCATGGCTTTGATAGTCAGTAAAATCCTTTCTCTCACCGTTTTAAAAAACTATGAGACAGCCCCTTTTATCATGGAAATGCCCCCCTATCACTTGCCTTCTCTCAACAATGTCTTGAGGCGTGTGTTTGAAAGAACTTGGATGTTTTTGAAAAAAGTGCTCACCATTATTATCTTTGTCATGATCGGTTTGTATTTTCTGCTGAATTTTCCCGGCTTGGGAAAAAGCACAACAGAAGCCTATCAGCGTCAAGCAGAACGGGTTGTATCTGAATTGATTACCACCATTGGCATTGATAACCCCTATCGTTCGAGCTTGAATACCCCTGAAAAAATTGCCGCTTACTTTTCCTTTGACAACGAACTAAGCTCGGAAAAAAGAGATGTCACTGACGAGAGCCGGATCTGGGAAATCAATCGAAAGTATTTACTGAAAGATCCGGAATTCTTCAAAATCGCTTCCAAAGGATCTTTTCAATTGGATTCAAAATGGATAGAATCGCTGGAGGACTATAAGCAAGATTACAGGCAAGCCTTTAACACCTTTTCTGTCTACACCGGCTCACTTGACGAAAAAGAGTTGATCCGGGCTTATAATGAATTCTACAGCCGTTGGGAAGAAACAAACTCCCTCTTTTTCGGCATCGTTCGAACGGGGTCTATCACCCTTACAGGCAATACGATCAAAGATACTGATGCGGCTTTGGTATCAAAGCATATCCGGCAAATTGAACGAGACAGGAAGGCAATGAGAAAGGAAGTTCATGACCAAATCCTTGAATCCAGCTATCTGGGAACTTTCGGAAAATGGCTGGAACCCATTACAAAGTATATCGGTTTTAACTGGAAAATCAACGTGGGATTGATCAGCGCTTTGGCGGCTAAGGAAAATACCGTAGCGACTTTGGGAAGTATATATCAAACAGACGATGACCAAGGTTCTCAGGCACTTGGGGAAAAGATCGCCAGTCAGGAAGGCGGGTTATCACCTCTTCATGCTGCAGCTATGATCATTTTCATGGCCCTTTATCCTCCCTGTTTGGCATCGCTTTTAACCATCAGTGCAGAAGCGGGGGTTAAATGGATGTTGTTTGCCTTTGCCTATCCAACCCTGATAGGGTTTATCTTTGCCTTCATTCTTTTTACCGGCGGTGGACTCTTGGGACTTTCGGGTTTGCAGGCAATGTTAGCCTTGTATATTCTTTTGGCAGTTGTGATGATCGGGATGGGATTTATTAAACCCCGTAAAAAGAAGATGGTCTAATTACAAGGTATTTGCCTAGTTGAATCCGTTGTGGTTTTTGATATACTCGATTCATGTTAACTGATATAATCAGGTGTCATCCACAAAACACAAAAGCATGGGACAAAGGAGTTGTTTATGGCAAGACAAGACGAAGGGCATATAATTTTAATGCTGTTGAGGAAAAATGGTCCCATGACCATTGAGCAATTAAAAGGGCATTTCTTTAAGTTCGCCTCTCAATTCGGCTTTGGTTTTGAACAATCGCATCATCATCATCAAAGTCATGGTGGTAAAGGGGATTTTTTCCAGGAACTGAACACTCAAATCGAAATTTTAGCTTATAAGGGACTCATTGAAAACCAAGACGGTCAGTTGTCTTTAACACAAGCTGGGCTCAACGAGGGAGAACAAACCGAAAAACAGTTTCAAAAAGCCGCCGGTTGGGTGAATAAAAACCTACTTTCCGCTGAAGGTGCTACGAAGAACACCCTGATTATCGATGCCATTTTGGCTTTTTTCAAACTCCTGACTGGCTTTATCACCTCAAGTGTGGGTTTGATTGCGGATGGAACGGATGCCGCATTGGACACCCTTACCGCCGGCGTGGTTTTTTGGAGTGTGAAGAAGAAAAAGGAGATGATTGGCAGTTTCGTCATCATCGCCATGATGTCGGTTACAGCTGTTGGATTAGGTGTTGACAGTGTATCAAGTATTTTCGCCACCTTACGTGGGGAATCGGAAAATATTGTACGGCCAGGGCTTGTGATATCGATTGAAGGAGTGGCGTTGGTTTTTGCCTATTTGTTGTCTTTGTATCAGCGTTTTGTAGGGAAAAAGACAAGGAGCCTGGCTTTAATTTCCCAATCTGTGGACTCTAAAAATCATATTTTTGTTGCTGGGGCTGTCATAGCAGGTGCCATTTTTTCAGTTTTTGGTATTCATTACATTGATGCCGCCATTGGGGTGTATATAGCGGTAAAAATCTTCATCGATTCCATAGGTCTGCTCAGGGAAACTTTCAATTCAATGCAGGGGCAAGAAATTGATTTTGACAAGTTTTCGGGGCATATTGATAATCGATGGAAAAGCGAAAAAAACAAAGCATTCATGGCAACAATCCTTTACAGCCTTTTAAAAAATAAGCATATGTCTGAAAAAGAGCTTATCACAATCCTTGAGGATACGTTTCAACCGGGCTATATTCCTGTTTTGAGTGAATTTCAAATCGGATTTGCGTTTAACACGGATTTTGAGCAAATACTTCCAGAAATGATGGCTCCCCTTATAGACCAATCCATTGTCAAACAGGATGAAAGAGGCTATTGGATCGATGAGAAAAAAAGGATTGAAATCGAAGAATTTGTTTCAAACACCTTTGTCGTGGAAACAAAGCCTCAGGATCTCAAGAAACGCTTGATCAACCTGTATCACAACGATTTCGATGCCATAGACGGCATCGAAAGAATCGGTGATTATTTGGATGAAAATGAGACAATAAGCGCCATTACAAGAGGCAAAACAGATCAAACGGTTTGTGTGCTGCTGACAACTCAGGATCGGATTCACATCTTTTCCCGCCGAGCTAAAAATCATGAGTCTATTGCTTATGAAGAAATACTAGCATTCACTCAGACTACCGGAAGATTATCAACCCTCACAATAGACTTAACCACATCCTCCAGGCATTACTCGTTCAGCTACCTTTCTCAAAGAAAATCGTTCGGCTTCATCAACGAGTTGAAAAGACACTTGGCAGCCTTACAAACAAACGATTCAAATCAATCGCTATTAGAAACCGAAGATGAGTTCACAAAAAAAATAAAAATTCTTCATCGCATCCAACGGTATCTTGGTAAAAGAACGCTTTTGAATAACCGTTAAAACTATTTCAAAGAACACATCGAAACAGAGTCATCAAGTGGGCGTTCCATTGCTCAGGGCCAACTTATCCCCAGTAATAAAACCACCGGGAATCCAGTTGCAAAGGAATTCCCGGTGGTTTTATGGTCGATTCAATCACGCTTCTTCTTTGATTATTTCAAATTGTAATTTATCCTCTTCCGTTGGCCCCAGAACCTGAACCACACTGTATTCTTCAACTTTACCTTCCAAGAGCATATCAGAGAGGGGGACTTCGATATATTTTTCGATGGCTCTGCGCATAGGTCTGGCACCAAAGTTTTCATCGTAGCCTACTTTTGCCAAGAACGCTTTGGCCTCTTCGCTGAGCTTGATTTTGATATGTCTGTCCACGATTCGAGAGTTTAGTCTTTCAATCATAAGATCGGCTATTTCCATCACATGTTCCTGGCTCAGGTTTTTAAAAACGATGATGTTGTCCAGTCGATTGATGATTTCGGGTTTGAAATATTTTTTCATCTCGTCCATGACGATTTTTTCCCGTTTCATCTCTTTGTTTGACTCTGCACCAAATCCGACCGTTCTGGACCCTTCGATCAGCTTTTCACCTCCGATGTTACTGGTGAGGATGATGATGGCATTTCTAAAATCCACGATATGGCCTTGCCCATCTGTCAATCTGCCGTCTTCCAGCAGTTGTAGGAGGATATTGAATACTTCACTGTGGGCCTTTTCAATCTCATCCAGCAAGACAACTGAATAAGGACGCCTTCTAACCGCTTCCGTCAACTGGCCACCTTCCTCATAACCCACATAACCGGGAGAGGCTCCAAGGAGCCTGGAAACGGCTATTTTTTCGGTGTATTCGGACATATCGATTCTGACCAAAGCCTGCTCACTGCCAAACAACTTCTCTGCCAACGTCTTTGCCAATTCCGTTTTTCCCACACCGGTAGGACCCAAAAAGAGGAATGACCCTGTCGGCCGTTTGGGATCTTTTAATCCTGATCTGGATCTTCGGATGGCTTGTGCCACGCTTTGAACCGCTTCTTCCTGGTTGATGATGCTTTGATGAATCAGGTTTTCCAGATTCAGGATTTTGTCTTTTTCCGATCGGAGCATCTTGGTGGTGGGTATTCCAGTCCATTTTTCAACGACTTCGGCTATGATAAATTCGTTGACAATTTTGGGCTTTTTGTCTTGTTCTTCTTTCCAGGCTTCGTATTGCTGTTCGTATTCTTTTTTCAAGTTTTCCGTTTCGTATTTTAACCGGGCTGCTGCTTCATAATCGCCTTTTTCGGCCTCTTTTGTGATGGCTTCCTCTTTTTCCTTGTATGATCTTTCCAATTCTGTAATTTGAATGGGCACATAGGTCGTTTCGATCTTGATCTTGGAAGCCGCTTCGTCAATCAGGTCAATAGCCTTATCCGGTAAAAAGCGATCCGTGATGTAACGGTCAGAAAGCTTGACGGCTGCTTCTATGGCACTTTGGTTGATACTGACCCCATGATGCTTTTCAAACACATCTCGTAATCCCGTGAGTATTTCGATGGCATCCTCAACGGAAGGCTCTTCGATCATCACTTTTTGAAAACGCCTGTCTAAAGCTTTGTCTTTTTCGATATGTTTTCGATACTCATCAAGGGTAGTCGCTCCTATACAGCGCATTTCTCCCCTTGCTAAAGCAGGTTTCATCAAGTTGGCAGCATCCATGGACCCTTCTGTGGACCCTGCCCCCACGACCGTATGCATTTCATCGATGAACAGGATGATTTCACCGCCCCTTTTCTTGATGGCATCGATAACCCCTTTCATACGTTCTTCAAATTCACCACGGAATTTGGTTCCGGCGATGAGTCGGCCCATATCCAATGACAGGATGGTTTTGCCTTTTAGATACTCCGGGATATTACCCTCCACGATTCGTTGAGCAAGTCCTTCGGCAACGGCGGTTTTTCCCACACCGGAATCGCCTACCAAAACGGGGTTGTTTTTGGTCTTTCTGCCGATGATTTGGATGATGCGTCGGATTTCATCATCCCGACCGATGACGGGCATGAGCTGCTTTTCTTTGGCCAATTTGCACAAGTCTGTGGTGAACTTTTGCAGTGGTCCCAGGTTTTCCTTTTCCTTGGTGCCTCCGGATGCCCTTAATTGTCTTAAATTGGCATACACCGATTCTAATATCACTTTATGTCGTTGCAAGATTTTTGCCGCTTCACAGGTTTCTACTTTTAACAGCCCTAACAGAAGATGTTCGCCACCCACTTTTTGATCTTGCATTCGATTGGCTTCGTTCTTGGATTCTTCCAGTACCTGCCGGGCTTCCGGTGTGATAAATATTTGGCCGCCGGGAGCCATTGCGCCGGCTGAACCGTATTCTCTGACAGCTTTTTCTGTGTCCTGCTTAAGTACAGCGATATTGTCGGCTAACGCTTGAATAACCTGAGCGCCTGTATTTTCATCTTGTTCCATCATTGCCAATAACAAATGCTCTGTTCTCAGTTGATTATGCTTGAATCTGGCCAGTATATCCTGCATTTTGTTGAAGATCTCTTGTGCGCTCGATGTATAATCATTCATGTTTATCATTTATTTTCACCTCTATTCCTCTTTATCTTCCTTGTAGAATGAAAATTCGTATTTTTTGTACTCTATTTTAACCGGCAAAGGCGGTATCTCTTTCTTCATTTTTTGCTTCAAAAGCTCGTTTTCTCTATTTAAGAGTTGAATTTGCTTTCTTGCTACATTTAGCTTTTCCTCCAGCTCGATGATTCTCTCGATACCGGTAGTGGGGATTCCCTCATCGGCTAACTCTTTGATGTGATTGAGGACTTCTATGTCATGCTCGGAATACAGTCTCAGATTGCCTAACCGGTAGGGTTCAACGAACCCCCTTTTCTCATATTGGCGGAGTGTTTGCGGGTGGATGCCGAGTATATTGGATGCCACACTGATTATAAATTTGGGCATATTAAATTCATCTGTTCTATCAATCTTTTTTCTCATCATAGGCTCACCTCTATGGTGCTTGTGATTTTACTTCTTTAAAAAAAGGCAGGCTCTGACCGAACCCGCCCCCTATTCGTTCTTTATTTGTCTTTATTTGTCTTGCTCGTCGTCTACATCTTCGTAATCGGCGTTGACTGTATCATCACCGGCTGGCGGTGTTTGTTCGCCTTGATCAGGATTGGGCTGTGATTGCTGTGCTTCCTGCTGCTGTTTATAGACATGTTCGCCGGCTTTCATGGTTTCTTCCTGAAGCTGCTCGGTCAAAGACTTGATTCGGGCGATATTGTCGTTATTGATGGCTTCTCTTAAATCGTTTTTCATGGATTCAAGATTTCCCTTGATGTCGTCGGGTATTTTATCTCCGCTTTCTTTCAGGAGTTTTTCGGTGGCGTATACAAGGGAGTCTGCCTGGTTTTTGATTTCGATTTCCTTTTTCTTTTCTTCGTCTTTTTCCTTGTTTCTTTCTCCCTCTTCAACCATTCGGTGGATTTCATCTTCCGAAAGTTTGTTCCTTCCAGTTACCACCATGGACTGTTCTTTGTTGGTCCCTTTATCTCTAGCGGTTACATGAACAATACCGTCTGTATCAATGTCAAAGATAACCTCGATTTGCGGTATTCCCCTGGGTGCAGGTGTGATACCAACCAGTCTGAAGCTTCCCAGCATGTGGTTTTGTGAAGCAATGCTTCTTTCTCCCTGATAAATCCTTACTTCAACTTCTGTTTGTCTGTCTTCTGCCGTGGTAAAGACTTTGGATTTTTTCACAGGAATCGGCGTATTTCTGTCAATAAGGGGCTCCATGAGTCCGCCTTTGACTTCTACACCCAATGTGAGAGGGGTAACGTCAACCAATACCACATCTTTTCCCATGTCACCGGACATAATGGATGCCTGTATGGCTGCGCCAACGGCTACGGCTTCATCCGGGTTGATTCCTTTGTTGGCATTCTTGCCGAAAATGTCCTGAATAAACTTCTGCACCATGGGCATTCTGGTCATTCCACCAACCAAAAGGATTTCGTCGATTTCATCCGTGTTCAGTTTGGCATCTTTCAAAGCGTTCATGATGGGTCCTCTGGTACTCTCAATCAAATCCCTAACCAAAGACTCCAATGTGGATCGGGTTAATTTCTGCTCCAAATGAAGCGGGCCATCAGATGTTGCCGTGATGAAGGGCAGGTTGATGTCCGTTTCCAGTTTGGTTGACAACTCAATCTTGGATTTTTCAGCCGCTTCTTTTAAACGCTGCATGGATTGTTTGTCATTTCTCAGGTCTACACCATGTTCTTTTCTGAAATTCTCAGCCAAATGGTCAATGATCTTTTTGTCAAAGTCATCGCCTCCCAAATGGTTATTTCCGTTGGTTGATACAACCTGAATGACGCCATCGCCAATTTCCAGTACTGAAACGTCAAAGGTTCCGCCACCCAAATCGTAAACGACGACATGTTCGTCTTTTTCTTTGTTCAAACCGTAGGCCAGCGCTGCAGCCGTGGGTTCGTTGATAATTCTCAAAACTTCAAGTCCCGCAATCTGTCCTGCTTCTTTCGTAGCCTGACGCTGCGCATCGTTAAAATAAGCAGGGCAGGTGATGACCGCTTTGTTTACTTTTCCGCCCAGAAAACTTTCCGCATCATCCACGAGTTTTCTTAAGATATAAGAACTAATCTCTTGGGGGGTATATTCTTTTCCATCTATGCTGACTTTGTAATCTTCACCCATATGCCTTTTGATGGATCTGACGGTTCTTTCGCTGTTCAACACTGCCTGTCTTTTTGCCGGTTCTCCCTTAACTATTTCTCCAGTTTTGCTAAAGGCAATGATGGACGGTGTTGTTCTCGAACCTTCAGAGTTGGGAATAACCTCCGAAGTTTTATCCGGCTTTACCCATGCGATACATGAGTTTGTCGTACCCAAGTCAATACCTACTACATATTCTTTTGCCATTTAAAACACCTCCAGTGTTTATTTTCTTAATTTCGTATAATCTGACGATAGTTTATGTCTTTTTATTTCAAAAGTCATAGTTTACATCACTCGATATGTATTATATATAATTATCTGTAGTATGTCAAGCTTTTATATTATATCTAACTTACAGTTGATCAAAAAAATCGGCAACACCCATTACTCCATTCTCTCATTGCCTTTTTGAGGTTAATGATTCAGTTTTTTTGTTTTTTTGAAGTTTTGATATTGAAGAATATTTATTTGCGACCAAAGATTCGTTTTGTGATGGTTTGTGCCGTTTGCGTGGCAGCAATACCGCCAAGAGCCGTTTCACGGAATTCATAGGGAATGGCATGGCCTACTTTGGCCATAGCCTCAACAACTTCGTCGAAGGGGATAACGCTTTGTATGCCGGCCAAGGCTTGTTCGGCAGAGATAAATGCGTTTACAGCACCCGAGGCATTTCGTTTGGCGCAAGGTGATTCTACAAGGCCTGCCACCGGATCACAAATCAAACCCATGACGTTTTTTAAGGCGATGGCTGCCGCATGAAAGACTTGTTCCGATTCACCTCCCGCCATTTCCACAACAGCTCCTGCCGCCATGGCAGCGGCTGATCCGCATTCTGCCTGGCAACCTCCTTCGGCTCCCGATAAAGTAGCGTTGATGGCGATTATTCTCCCTATTCCGGCGGCTGTAAACAACGCATTGATTTTTTCTTCTTCGTTTGCTTTCAATACTTCTGCTGCGGTAATGATAACAGCCGGCAGAATGCCGGATGATCCGGCTGTTGGAGCTGCACAGATTTTCCCCATAGAAGCATTGACTTCGGATGTGGAGAAGGCCCTTGCCATGAGCAGATTAATCGTGTCTCCGCAAATCGAGAGACCTTTTTGACGGTATTCTGTCATTTTCTTTGCCTCAGAGCCGATGATACCGCCCAGCGACTTAACGGGGGTTTTTATGGCTTTTTGTGCTGAACGTTTCATCACATCCAGGTGTTTTTTCATCTTTTTCCTTAGGGTTTTTTCGTTCATTCCGGTTTGCTTGGCTTCTTCTTCCAGGATGATCTCCCATATTTTAACATCCCTTGTATGGGCTTGTTTGATCAATTCATGTGCGTTCGTTATCATCTATAACGCCTCTCTTACAAGGTTAATCACGCGAATGGATAACACATCTTCTACTTGTCCCAGGATTGTTGTGAGTTCGGGTGTGATCACACTGTCGGTTTCTATGGTCATGGATGCTACATCACCTTTTGTTTTTCGGCTAACGGACATTTTTGCAATATTGATGTCGTTAGATGAGAGGATAGATGAGATGCGGCTGATCAACCCTCTTTTATCTTTGTGTGTAATCATAATAGTGGGATATTCATCGGTGAAGTTGATTTGAAAGCCATTAACGTCAGTAATGACGATGGCTCCACCACCGATTGAAGAACCGGTAACAAATGTTACATTGCCGTTTTCACTTTCAATTTCAACTTTGACAGTATTCGGATGACCCACGGCGATATCAAAAGGAAGGAATTCGATGTAAATCCCTAAATCTTTTGCAATCTTAAGAGAATCAGGCAATCGGACATCGGAAGGTTCCATGCCAAGAACGCCTGCCACCAAGGCTTTATCGGTACCATGCCCCCGATAAGTTTTTGAAAAAGAGCCATAAAGATGAAAACGAGCGCTTTTGATTTTTGGTCCAGCAATGTATCGGGCAACTTTTCCGATTCTTGCGGCTCCAGCCGTATGGGAACTCGAAGGTCCGATCATAATCGGGCCCAAGATATCAAAGATACCGTAATTTTCCATCACAGGTCCTTTCGAGATTTTGATGATATTATTTTTTGCTTTGAAAAGGGCGATTCGTGAATCGCCCCTACGATTTTCAAATCACAATTGGATATTCTTAAAATAATCGTTTAACCCGTTGATAAATCCGCCGATTTTATCCACACTTGAGAGGACTTCTTTCACATCAGACAGGAATTTTTGTATGGAGGCACTGATTTCTTCGGCCGTTGCGGAGCTTTCTTCTGAAATAGCCAACAGATTTTCGATACTGCTGGATACCTGGTCCAGTTTTTCGGCATCATCTTGCAATCTTAATATGATTTCATTCAATTCACCTGAAATATCGGATATATGCTTGCTGGATTCTTTGTTTCTTTCGGAATTCTCTTTCAGGCTTGCAGATTGTGTTTTCATGTTTTCGAACTGATCCATGAGTTTTTCAATTAGTGTGTTGATTCCCGTTGAAATTTGCTTTAGGTTGGTTGAAATCTGATCCGATGAATGATGGCTTTCTTCGGCTAACTTTCTGATCTCATCGGCAACAACCGAAAAGCCTTTACCGGCTTCTCCGCTTCTGGCCGCTTCAATAGCTGCATTCAAAGCCAACAAGTTCGTCTGGTTGGCTATTTGTGAGACGGTATCAGCTATTTCCATGATGGTGCTGGCTTGATCCTGTACTGTTTTTCCCACACTGACAAGGTGATCGAATTGAACACTCATGTCTTGTATGCCTACCGCAGATTTTTCTACACTTCCTGCGGAGTTGAGAATGGTTTTTACCGCTTCGTTTAAAGCCTTGACCATACTGGTTTCCTTAGCAACTATATCGTTTAAGTTGGATACGTTGGTACTGACCGCTTCTGAAATGGATTCCGTGTCATTGCTGATATCCACTGCGGTGCTCGCAACCTGATTGGATAGTTCGCTCATCGTACTGGTTAATTCCACCATCTCATGGGCCGATTCGGAGATTTTGGTGTTAAAGGTATTGATTTCCTGGAGATCTCCGGAGAGTCCAGACATAAGTTCTTTGGATTGAACTTGGGCATTATTGTAGGATTCAAAGACATCGGAAAAATTCTTTTCACCCTGGAAATAAATAGGTGTGTCGTAATTTTTGTTGTGAAGGTTTTCAAATCCATTTTTGGTTTCTTTTAGACCCTTTTTGACAAAACCAAAACCCAAATAGGAGAGGACAGATGTCACCGCAGCAATAATAATAGAGGCAATCCAATTCTGCTGGATATATTTAAACGATACCCATGACACCACTCCGATGACAACCGGAACAATGACGGTGAAAATTAGTCCAACGTTTTTGGTAATTCCCAAAGACAGCCATTTCATACCCTTTATTGTCGGAAAATGCCCGTAGGGCTTGGTGGTTTTGATTTCAATTTCGATAAACTCTCCGCCGGTGTCACTTTTGCCTTTATTGATTATTGTAATTTGGGTGGGATCGTTGAAATGTTTACTGGCACCTTCTAACAAACCAATAAAGTAGTAAGCATAGGATCTGTGAGATTTATACACGATGTTTGCCGAGGTGGCGTCACGCTGGGTAAAAAATATTCTTGGAGGTTTTGCACCGGTAATTCTTCTCGTCAGTATTTTATGAACCATATCCATGGCTGCCATAAATGACATAACGCCGGGTTTTTTGAAGTATTCCGGATACCACTTTCTAAAGGTTTGTATGTTCTGATTGCCCGTTTTTTTCCAAAATTCTTCTTCAGAAACGCCCGTTTTTGATATGATGGCACTGGAAATCTCTTTCAATCGTTTTTCGTCAAAATCTTCTAATGGCGTGAAGGCTTTGTTTGGATCAACGCCCATCTTCACGGAGATTTCTTTGACCAGTTTATCCCCATATAAACCTCTCCAGGTTTCTAACCAGGTATTTACAAGCATCCCTTTCATCTTTTCAACCTCCATTGATCGTAGAATGTGGGTGATGTTGAGATTATAACATTTTTAAGGTAGAATTGGAGTAAGTAGAGAATACCTTTAGAGAAATAAGATCGTTCGTTGACAGATCAATTTTTGAGTGTTCCAAGCATTAAAAAACGGATCATCTAAATGATCCGTTTTAATGTGGGGGGTATATTTTTCTTTATATTCTCAAGGGGGATAGGGGGGTCCTATCATTTTTTCTCTTTACATTAGTTTTGACTGTACCACGTTGGAAAAAGTTCAAAGTTGATTGTGGTATAATTTTTTGGGGGGAATACTATTTGGAAAACTGGTTAGAAAAATCAAAAACGATTGCTTTCTATATTTTCTTCTTAATTGCTTTAATTACTGTTTTTGTGTATGTTTATCCCCGATACGAGTTTGATATTGGTAACTCAGATGTAACGATGGGGTTCGAGAATGGTTACAATGCCGAAATCGAAATGTTTTATGCCATGCGAGAAATTTCCGAAATCGGTTTAGCGGGTGAAAGGGTTGTTTATTATTTGAATTTCGATTCTTTGAGTCCCAACCAGGCGCAAATCGAAGAACTGCTCCGACAACGCACAGGCAAAAAAATCATCTTTATCGGTAATCCCCCTGAGATCAGTCCGGAAGAATTTGCCCAATGGCTGGATCAATACCAGATTGAAATTGGATTTTTAGAAATGAATCAGATCACAAATTGGCTCCGCAGTGTCATCCAGAATCGAAAGGAACCCAATCAAAAAAAGTTATTTCGGGTTCATACGGTTAAACCAGCAGAAATTGAAGCCCTCAATCTTTCTTATCCCATGGTGTTAAGGCGTTGGATAAGGGCAAAACAGGAAAGAAGTATCGATTTTTTCTGGGTGCAGCCTCTGGATCTTGAATCGGTCTCTTATGAGCAATACGGGCAAGATATTGCCAATATTCTCAATCCTTCGGATACCATCAAAACAGCCGATCCGGAATCTACACTTCTTTTTAAGTCCCTTCTAATATTAAGTTCCATCGCAATAATCTATTTTTACTCCCCTCTTTTTGCCGTGATTTCTCTGGGGATTTTCCTATTCTTTTTTTTCACGAGTTCTTTCAACGATGCCACTCTATATCTGGCCGGATTGGCCGGCTCTTTTGGCATGGCCGGTATATATAAATACCTGCGTGATTTGCAGCATTCTCCTTTTTTAAAATACCTTTCTTTGATTTTATCGGCTTTTATTTTAGGAATTACCATCAATGCTTTAAGTTTCTCTTTCGAATCAGTCAATCAGATTTACATGACACATGGTGTGAAGCTGACGCTTTTTTACCTGCCTTTCTTGGTTTTTCTTAGGGAATTTGCCCTGTATGGTTATAAAGATCTGGGGTCAAAACTTCATTGGGCCGATTTGCTTGTCATCATCTTTGTTGTCCTGTTTGGCGTGTACACCATTACTCGATCCGGTAACAGCGGATTCGTCCTGACGGCAGAAAGACAGTTTCGTGATCAATTAGAAGTCCTTTTGGGAATCAGGCCCAGATTTAAAGAAATCTTGGGAATTCCCGCCCTTTGGTTGTATATTTTCGGTTACCATAAACGCTTCGGCCGCTATGCTTTTCTTATTCCGTTTCTTGGGGCTATCGGGCTCTGTTCCGTTGTCAATGCCTTTCAGCACGTTCATACACCCATGTTTACCATCCTTTACAGGGAGGGGGTTGGGGTCACCATTGGAACTCTTATAGGGGTTGGGGTGGGTTTTTTGTTCAGAAATAGACCCAATAAATATCAGAGCGAGAAATAATTTAACATTTTTCGAGAAAATGTGATAAAATAGAATGAGAATACTGGAGGTGGGAAAATGAAAAAAGCAATATTTGCGTTGTTGATTAGTTTGGTATTGATTACTGCAAGTTGTTCAATTTCAGCCGGAATCCCTTGGATCTGGGGCGGTTGGGGCTTTTTTGCAGATTTTGGTGTCGGCTTTTCTGCTGCTCATGATGGTGAGATGGCGCAAGAGGGGTTCTTGAATATCAACGAGCAAAATGGCAAGGATCTAGCAGGAACATTAGCAATTGGAGGCAATTCGTTTGAAGTCAGAGGCACATGCCTCGGTAATGGGGAAATTGTGTTAAATCTTTTCCAGGATGGTGTGCTGTCCAAAACCTTAAATGGTAACGTAACAGCAGAAACAATGACTGGATCGGACTGGCATGCAGTAAAGGCAGAGTGATCGATTATGAAAAAAATCGCTATTTCTGTCATCGCAATCCTTGTACTGGGTTTCGTTCTATCTAGTTGTCAATTTACAGTCGGTCTTTTCCCTACAATCGGAGGAACGATCTGGACTTATTCCACTGAGATTGGTGGGGTTGACTACGAAGGCACGCTTTATTTTGGCAAAAGAACAAACAGTTTTAGCAGTTTGGATGGATACATCACCGTTCAGGTTCCTACACCTGCTGAAAAGCTTTTCACAGGACATGCAGACAGATATAAATTCACCATTAACACCATCGAATTAGGTGGAGGGGCTGCAATTAGATTTGAAGGTGAAGTAGATCATCGAGATCATGACGAATTGCTAGCCGGTTCCATGATCTTTGTCACTAACGATATCACAGCTGATCCTGTCGTTTGGGAATCTGGTCCGTGGATAGGAAAAATGAAAGACAAATAAGCTATTCTCATGTATGTTCAATAAAACAGGGCGGTCTTGATATCGCCCTGTTTTGTTACCGAGAAGACACCATCTCACAATTACCCCCAACGGAGTCCTAAATATGTTTAAAAAGCTGAGATTTTCAATCTTTATTGTCGATGTATTGGTTCTTTGGATCCTTTTTTTAATAACCGAGAAGGCTTTTTCCAGTATCAGCCTTAATAGTCTGCTTTTATTTGCCTCCCTATTACTCCTCATATTCACATCACTAAGAGGGTATGATTTTCGCAGAATCTATTCTCCCAGATGGACCATGACATCTTTCTCGGTGTCACTTTTTTTGAGTCTTTTTTTAAATACCGTTTTTTCATTTTTCTTCCGTATCGATCTGCAATTAGACCATTGGGGAATGATTCTTTATTTTCTAATATTTGTTAACCTTTTCAATCCAACTTTTTTTCGCTTTGTTGCCGGCAGATATCCGGTCATTATCGAATTACCCGAAGGGGTTGATGAGACGATTTTCAATCGAATCAATGAGAATGAGTATTTAAAACCAGTTTTTTCAAGAAAATACGATGAGAAAAAACAGCTTTTTGCTTACAGACAAATTGCTGCAGCCCTTGGGGAAATGCCGAAAGAATTGTATGAAGAAATGGATGGCAAATTGATTCAACAAGATATTTCATCGAAAAAAATGACCGCATGTTTTTTGAGATTGGTTGATGTGTGCCTTTCTTTTATCTTTTTAATGATCTCTTCACCTTTTTTTCTCATTTGTTCGATTTGCCTTCTCATTGTACTGGGAAGACCTGTTTTCTATCGGCAAAAGCGAATCGGGAAAAATGGAAAGCCATTCACTTTGTACAAATTTCGAACGTTAAAGCCGGGAGAGGCAAAAGTAACCGATATTGAACGTGACCATATGGAAAGAAGCACTTCTGTTGGGAAAATTTTACGTTCATTGAGACTGGATGAGTTGCCTCAATTGATCAACTGTATCAAAGG
>ERZ795057.1675-NODE-1675-length-18450-cov-6.043110_pt1 | contig 18450 bp, 11 predicted proteins | sample MGYA00375141_ERZ795057 | MGnify/ENA primary metagenome ERZ795057 (study PRJEB30186, sample SAMN05720163) | activated sludge metagenome | isolation source: Anaerobic digester | place: Hong Kong | collected 2015-01-26 ... | reverse complement strand
CCACCAGGAATGCCGACGCAGTCGATCAATTGCCCTTCGCAGGTGCAGGAAGGGGTGATCACGTCATCCCCGGTACTTGGATCTCCGTCATCACAAGGGTCTCCAGGCACGCCGGGCAAACTTGGACATCCGTCCACACAGTCGGGCAGACCGTCGCCATCACTGTCCTGGTCGGAAACCCCGCAACCACAGGTCCCGGGCTCCGTCTTCAAGGGGTCCTGGGGGCACTGGTCGTTCGCATTGTCCACGTATCCCACGGGTTGACCACAGGCCAGGCTATCCAGGGAAGGATCACCGGCACCGTCATTGTCCGTGTCCGCATACCAGATCGTGGCTGGTACCTCGGAAAGGGATACCTCAGCGGTGGCTGGTCCGCAGGGAGCAGTACCGTTCACCGTGTACTCATAGATCCCCGCCGGGTCGGTACCAGGGTCGAAGGTGCCGGTGTGCAGGTCACCGTTCGGGTCCGTCCATTGACCACCAGCCTGGGGTGTTCCACCCAATGCAAGGAAGATGTCCACCGGACCGTCGGTGGAACAAAGCTGCAGCAACGCATCACCACCAGCCTGAGGTGGGGCAACGATCGTCACGGTGGCCCAAGCCGAGGCATCGCAGGGGCCTTGTACCACATACTCCATGGAGTAGGTACCAGGCTGGGAAGCATCCAGGTCGATGATGCCGGTCGTAGCGTTGACCACGACCCCTGGGGGGGCGGTGAAGTAGGCCGATGCAGCAGCAGGACCGAAGCTCAATGGTGCGACGGAGCCGCTTCCCTGGCAGAAGCTTGCCGCCGGATAGCTCAGGAAGGGTTCCACTGGTGGAAGCACGTCGATCGTGAACGAACAGGACGTGGCGTTTCCGCTATCATCGGTGGCGGTCACCGTCACCGTGTGCATACCGGGGGCGAACGCGGTCCCGGGTGCATGGGAGTAAGTCAGGCTCGCCGGGCCACAGCCATCGGCGGCGGTGGCCACGAAGGAGAGCACGGTATCGCATTGGCCGGGAGCCACCTGCACGACCATGTCACTAGGACAACCGATCGTGGGTGCAGTGAGGTCCACGACCGATATCTGATCGATGTTGTAGGATCCGTTCCCATGGATGTCCGTGAAGGTCATCGTGCTGGTGAACGAGCCGCTCACCAGTGTGCCTGGGGCCGGTGTCTGTTCCACCGAATAGGCGGAACAGTCGCCGTGAAGGACACTGTCGATGAGGTTGGGCATCACGGCATCGCAGCCGTTGGTCGCTGGAAGCAAGACCGTGGCCGGCAACGGACAGATGAACCAGGGGGCTTCCTGGTCGAGCACGGTGATGCGATACCTGCAGGTACTGCTGTTTCCCGCCGTGTCGGCATAGGTCTCCGTCACCTCATGCGTGCCGATCGGAAGGTCGGCGTAGGCCGACGTGGTCACATCGATGGCGGCCGGCTGGAGGGCGGAGTCCACATGCAGTTGGAGAAATGCACTGATGTAGTTGGCCGAACAGTTGTCCCAATAGGGAACGACAGGAAAGGTGAACCGGGCGCTGCAGCTGTCCGGCAGCAGGCTCAACGTGGTGTCTCCTGGACAGACCGCTTCCGGTGGCAGCGTATCCAGAACATGTACCACGTAACTGCATGTGCTGCTGTTGCCCGCGGCATCAGTGAAGGTGCGTGTGATCTGATGGTGACCCGGACCAAGCTGTAGCCCACCTGCCCCGATCGGCAGCGGAGCCGGCGAAAGTGGCCCCGTGTTGATGACCTGGACCGAGGAGTTGGCGGTGATGAACGAGGAGCAGTTGTCCGACCAACCGATCGGTGGCGGCATGAAGCTGACGGTGCAGGAGTCAGGGCCGAGGTGCAGCGTGGTGTCGGCCGGGCAGTTCAGGATGATCGGCGGTATGGTATCGCCCACCTCGATCAGCAGGGTGTCCGCCCAGACGGCCCCACAACCAGGTGACCAGATCCTGGCGCGGACATGGACATCGCTGGTCAGTGCACCGAGCACCAGGCTGTCGGCGGTCGAACCGGAGATGTTCCAAGGCCCGTTGCTGGATCCGGACGTGGACCACTGTACCTGGTCGCCCACATACCCTGATAGGTGAACGGTAGTGCCGGTTCCCGGACAGACAAGGCCGTTCGGCCCGATGATCGTGCCTGCGACCGGAGGGGTGCCCACCTGGATCGACCGTTCCAGGAACTGCGTGCAGGTACCCTGTCCCACGGTGTAGGTGAGCGTGTGCGTCCCCGGTCCCGCAAGGCCCGGGTCGAATTGGTTCCCGGTGACTCCATTGCCTGACCAGAGGCCTCCTGAGCGCGACCCTGTGAAGTAGGTGACCGCATCCACGGCTATGTCCGCGGATGACAAGCTCCCTGCCTTGCTCAGGCTCAGGAAGCGCATGTTCCCGGATACGGGCATGGCCCGGGTCACCGACTGGGTGATCGCATTCTCCGGCAGTGCACTGAAGGTGGTCCAGGTGGTCCCGTCCAGACTGCCGCGAACCATCGGTCGCGCCGTGCCCGTGGAAAGGAGGCTTCGTCTGAAGGTGATCCGGAGCACATCCCCGACACGGAGTGTATCGGTCAGGTCCAGGACCACGGAATCGCCGTTGTTGTCCAGGTATCCCACGGCGCCATCGGGTGCTCCGAGCATCGAACCGGGAAAAAGGCCTCCCGCATTCGTGATCACTGCATCGGCATGTCCATCACGATGCCCTGGAACCAAAGGGTCCAAGGAGATCGTGGGGCCGTTTGCACAGATCCGTCCGGGATGACGCCAGTAAGCGGCCAAAGGGCCGGGGATCAAGGCCATGGGGTCCAGGGCCTTCCCGAGGAACAGGTTCCTGCCGGAACTTCCGGAGGCGGTGTAGGGTGAAAGGTCCAGTGCGTCCCGATAAAGTCCGCCGGCGAAGAAGGAGCTGTTCGGCCCACCGGTCACGGCTCTGGCCTCGTCGTCACCACTACCTGAAAGTGCCATGGCCCACTCCACGTTACCATGCCAGGAAACACGCATCAACAGGGCATCCTGACCAGTGCTCCGGACCAGGGTGCCATCGGTGAAGGTGAGGTCGTCATCGCTTCGTCCGGCCACCAGCAGATCGCCGTCCGGGAGCAGGTGCAGATCGGTGATCCGGGGTTGGTCGCCGCCGCTGTTCGCTTTGGCCAGCAGTTTCCGGTCCAAAGCACCCGTGGTCCTGTCGAACCAGGTGATGAACAGCATCGGGTCGCCACCGCTCAGTACCGTGAGGATGTTGCCCAGCAGACTGGCCCCCTCTTCGAGCGAACCACCAGCTATCACGCGGTCGCAGTCCAGTGCGATGGCACCGGCAGGAAGGTCGTTGCTGGGGTTCCCGATGGCCTGCTTCCACTGTATCTGTCCATTGGGGTCCACCAACAGCACATAGACATTGTCATCCTCCGGTCCACTTTGGCTGGTGCTGCCCAGGTTGGTCCCGGTCCAGGTGATGGTGGGCTCATGGAACACGCCGGTGATCGCGATGGCGTTGTCGTCCGCTGAGATGCCTCCGGCCTCGTTGTCATCGTTGCTCTTCCCCTCGATGTCCCACTCATGGGTCCCGCTCAGCGTCAGCTTGGTCAGGAACACGTTGGTCTTTCCATTCCCGCCGGGGGTGCTGGCCACGCCTTGGTGTGTCAGCTTGGAGAAGAACTCACCATGCACGAAGACCCCGCCCGAGGTCACGGCCACGCCCGTCGCACGGTCGTCGCCGGGGCTGCCCAGTACATGGCTCCAGACCAGTTCGCCGCTGGCATCGATGGCGAGCACGACGGCCTCCCTTTGCGAGCCCACTGACGATATCGTGGTCTGGATCCCGGTGGCGGAAATGAACGAGGCCGTTCCTTCGAACCATCCTGCGGCGTACAGGGTGCCATTCGGACCCATGCAGACGGAGGCCAGCGAAGCATCACCTGGGCCGGTCAGGAGCATCTTGGCCAATGGCTGCCCGTTGGTGTTCAACCGCACCAGGAAACCATCCATGCCATTGCTGGCCGGCAATCCGAACGCCTGACTGGTGATCGCCGAAGCGGTCTGATAACTGCCGACAGCAAATAGGGCATTGCTGGAGCGGTCATGGACCAGGTCGTTCACGACATCGGCCATGCCCTGGTCGGGCAGGTGGGCATGGTCCCAATCCCATGGCTGTGCGGCCAGATCGGGGGAATGCGACCATCCCAGAACGACCAACTGGGTCGTCAGGAGCAGTTCGGCATACCGGCGAAGCATACGGGTGGTCCTGTTCATGGGCCCCCTTCATTGAAGAGTTGGCACTCATACGTGCCCGGTGCTCAGGGGTTTCCATGTACGGATCGGGAACTGGTCCCGTTACCTTGCTCGGGTCCGGCATTGCAGTTCCAGAAGGAAGGGATGGAGACCAACGGAGAAGCGCTGCAGATCGAGGCCGCAAAGCGGGACCCGGCGCGGTTCGGGCCGCTCTATGAGCGGTACTTCGGTGACATCTTCCGCTTCCTGGCCCGCCGCACGGCCCGGGAGGCCGACGCCGCCGACCTGGCCCAGCAGACCTTCCTGAAGGCCATGCTGGCCCTGCCGCGCTATCGGGACCAGGGAGCTCCGTTCCGGGCCTGGCTCTACCGCATCGCCCTCAACGAGGTGCGCATGTACTGGCGATCCAGCAAGGGCAAGGTGTACATGGACCTGGGCCTTGCCGAGACCCTGCAGCTGATGCAGGATGCCGAACTGCCGAACGGGGAGGAGGACCTGAGGGCGCTGGAAACGGCCCTGGGCAGGCTACGGGAGGCCCCAGCCGCCCTCATCGAGATGCGCTACTTCGACGGCATGTCGTTCGCCGAGATCGGTCAGGTCCTGGGCATCAGCGAGGACGCGGCCAAAATGCGCACCCACCGCGTGCTCGGGGCCCTGCGCTCATCTTTGGAAAGGAAGGCATGAGGAAGCACTACCGCATCGGACGCAAGGACCGGCCATCGGTGCCGGACGATAGGACGGTGTCCCGCTACAAGGACATGGGGCGCCTCATGTACAACTATCAAAAGGCCACCCGCCCGCTGTACGAACGGCCGCTTTACCGTGATCCCCGGGCATTCCTGGCCCTGCTCATCATCATCCTGCTCACCATCCTGGTCTGGGAGGCGGTGGAGGAGGAGCAGCGCGGTCCATCACCCGATGCACCTGCCGTGGAGGCTCCGGCCTCGTGAACCACGGACAGGCCTATCTTGCGCGGGACCCTATCCGGTATGATGAAAAGGACCGCTCTCCTCGCCCTGATCCTGCCCCTTTCCCTGACCCTCCAGGCCAAGGAGGGCATGTGGCTGCCCACCGTGCTCGCCAGCATCGAGGATGACATGCAGGCCATGGGCCTACAACTCACCGCCGAGGACATCTACTCGGTGAACCAGGGCAGCCTGAAGGACGCCATCGTGCTCTTCGGAGGAGGCTGCACGGCGGAGGTGATCTCGAAGGAAGGCCTGATCCTCACGAACCACCATTGCGGCTTCGGCGCCATCCAGTCGCACAGCTCCCTGGAGCACGACCACCTGAAGAACGGCTTCTGGGCCGGCGATCGCGCGGCGGAACTGATGAACGAGGGGTTGACGGCCACCTTCGTGGTCCGCATGGAGGACGTGACCTCCCGGATGATGGAGGCCATCGCGGGTGCCTCGGACGAGGCGGCGCGGGAGTCGGCCCTGGCGGAGGTCGCGGAAAAGCTGGTGGCCGAGGCCACGGCCGAAGGGCATTTGAACGCGGTCATCCGGGCGTTCAACTACGGGAACAGCTACCTGCTCATCGTCACCGAGACCTATCGGGACGTCCGGTTGGTGGGTGCCCCGCCCAGCGGCATCGGGAAGTTTGGCGGGGATACCGACAACTGGATGTGGCCGCGCCACACGGGCGATTTCTCCCTGTTCCGCATCTACGCAGGGCCTGACAACCTGCCCGCCGATCCGGCACCGACCAATGTTCCCTTCCGTCCCAGGCACAGCCTGCCCATCGCCCTGGACGGGGTGAAGGAGGGTGACTTCGCCATGATCTTCGGTTTCCCGGGGCGCACCCAGCGCTACCTGAGCTCCTACGAGGTCCGGCACATCATGGAGCGCCAGGACCCCTTGCGCATACGCATGCGCAAGGCCAGCCTGGCGGTGATCGATCAGGCCATGCGCTCCGATGATCGCACGCGCATCCAGTACGCCGCCAAGCAGTCGCGGATCAGCAACGCCTACAAGAAGTGGATCGGCGAGCTCCGGGGCCTGAAGGAACTGGACGCCTTGGACCAGAAACGGGCGCTGGAGCAGGAATACCAACGCCGGGCCGACAGCGCCGGGGTGGATCGCTTCCAGGGAGTGCTCCAAGACCTCGAAGGCATCCAGCAGGAGGTCGCACCGTATTCCGATGCCCGAGACCTGTTCGTCGAGTTCGTCTACTACGGCCCGGAGGTGCTGCGGTTCGCCGAGCGGTTCCGGCAGGTGGCCGAGGACTGGGAGCAGCTGGACGAGGACGGCAAGCTCGATGCGGAACTGGAAAAACTGCGCAAAGGGGCACTGGCCCACTTCAAGGACTATGACAGGGATGTGGACCGTCGCGTGTTCAAGGCGCTCCTTCCGCTTTTCCGCGAGGCCATTGCTCCGGAGTTGGCGCCGGAGTTCCTGAGCACGGTGCAGTCCCGCTTCAAGGGTGACACCGATGCCTATGTGGACGCGCTCTACGAGGAGACCCTGTTGGCTTCAGAGGAGGACGTGATGGACCTGCTGGACGGTTGGAACAAGCGTGCCGCGAAGCTGGTGGCCGCGGATCCCGCATACACGGCGGCCCGCTCCTGTTTCACCGCCTACCTGGAGCGGGTGCGTCCCGAGTACGAAAGGCTGGGGGGGGAGCAGGAAGTGGCGATGCGCACCTACGTGGAGGGTCTCTCCTCGCTGTTCCCGGAACGCGTGTTCTGGCCCGATGCGAACAGCACGCTCCGCCTGTCCTATGGCCGGGTGGAAGGGTCCAAGCCCAGGGATGCCGTCACCTACCTGCCGTTCACCACGCTGGATGGGGTGGTGGACAAGCACGTGCCCGGCGATCCCGAGTTCGACGTGCCGGCGCGCCTGCTCGAACTGCATGCCGCCAAGGACTTCGGGCCCTATGGGGAGGAGGGCACCATGCCCGTCTGCTTCACCGCCTCGCTGCACACCACGGGCGGCAACTCCGGAAGCCCGGTGCTGGATGGCCGGGGCAGGCTCATCGGGCTGAACTTCGACCGCTCGTGGGAGAGCACCATGAGCGACATCCTCTTCGACCCGGCCAAATGCAGGAACATCGCGGTGGACATCCGCTACGTCTTGTTCATCATCGACAAGTTCGCGGGGGCCGGGCACCTGGTGGCCGAGATGGAGCTGCAGAGCAATGCCGAGGCCATGCGCACCATTGAACTGCCGATCCACCGATGAGCAGCTGGAAAGAGACCGACAAGGCGCTTGAACGCACGTTCACCTTCGCCGACTTCAAGGAGGCCTTCGCGTTCATGGCGCGGGTGGCCTTCGAGGCCGAGGCCATGGGCCACCATCCGGAATGGACCAACGTGTACAACAAGGTGACCGTGCGTTTGTCCACCCACGATGCCGGTGGAAAGGTCACGGACAAGGACCGGGAGCTGGCTGCCGCGATCGATCGGGTCGCCGGCGCCTGACGGCCCCGGCCTGAACGAGAAAGCCCCGGCGATGCCGGGGCCTTCAAAGCGTCGGTAAGGCGTATCAGCCCACTTTCTGCACGTTGGCCTTGATGCGCAACGTGGTCTGCTTGGGCTCGGTGTTGGCCACCACGGTGACCGTCTTGTTCTGGAGGTTCTCCTGCTTGCCGGGCTTGTACACCACCTCGATCTGGCCCGTGCCGCCGGGGGGAATGGGCTCCTTGGGGTAGTTCGGTACGGTACACCCGCAGGAACCCTTGGCGCTCTCGATGATCAACGGCTCCTTGCCGGAGTTGGTGAACTCGAACACATGCTTGTTCTCGGAGTCCTGCAGGATGGTTCCGAAATCATGGTCCATGTTCTTGAAGTTCATCACCGTCTTCGGCGTGTTGTCCACCGGCTCGGCAGCCTGGTTGGCGAGCGGGTCGAAGGGCTTGTCGTCCTTCGCGGCGAGCGAGGCGGCCTGCGCCTTGGAAGCAGCAGGGGTGGCTGCTACCGAGGAGGACATGGTGTCGGACGAGGCACTTCCACCTCGTTGCCCCACCGTTTGCACGATGAGCGTCACGGCGATGATCGCCAGCAGTGCGATCTTGATCGTCTCTTTCATAGCGACAGGTTTTTCAGTTGCGTTGGAGAGGTGCGAAAATACACCGGTGGCCGCCCTTCGTCGACTCGTTAACGATCCATTAACAGCATCAACGGCGTTCGGCCAGTCCAAGGCGCTCGAAGGTGTCGTCCGAGAGCGCTTCGATGGCTCGCTGGAAGCTGTGGTCCACCGGATTGGTGGGATTGATCACCTGCCAGTAGGCCGAGGTGTTCCATAGGTCCCTGGCGATCAAGGCCTTAAGGCGAAGTTCGATGAGCTCTCGCGACCGTTCGAGGTCGGCTTCCGATCGTTCCACACCTTCCTTGGACGCTTCCGACCACAGCAGGTCGTACAGCTCGCCTTCCACCTGGAAATCCTGCTGGAAGCTCGAGACCTCCGGGTACGAACCCAGGAGTCGCTGCCGGTGGGCGTCCACGAAGGAGATGGCGGTGGTGTTCAACACGCCACGCCTGACCAGGGCACTGAAGAGCGGCGAGCTCTGTGAGGTGTCCAGGGGCACGAACAGGTCGGGCATCACGCCACCTCCGCCATAGACGATGCGCTTGTTCATGGTGTAGTAGCGCATCGTGTCGATCGGGTGGATGCTGTCCGCCGAGGTCAGCTCCCCTTTGCTCAGGCGCTCGACACGCTCCTTGCGGTAGGCCTCGACCCCCTCGTCATAGGGTTTCTGGATGCAACGGCCGGAAGGGGTGTAGTACCTCGAGACCGTCAGCCGCACGGCGGAGCCATCGGGAAGCATCACGGGACGCTGCACGAGACCCTTGCCGAAGGATCGGCGACCGATCACCACGCCGCGGTCCCAATCCTGCACGGCGCCCGTTACGATCTCGGAGGCCGATGCGGAACCCTCATCGATCAGCACGACCAACCGGCCCTGCTCAAATCCGCCCGCGGCCGTGGCGTAGGTGTTGTCCCTCGGTGAGGACCGTCCTTCGGTATACACGATCAGCTGCCGTTCCCCCAGGAACTCGTCCGCCATCTCCACGGCCGTGCGCAAGTAACCACCGCCATTGCCCTGAAGGTCCAGGATCAGGTCCTGCATGCCGGACCTGCGCAGCTCGGCGAGCGCTTCCCGGAATTCCTTCATCGTGGTGGCGCTGAACCGGCTGACCTTCAGGTAGCCGATGCGCGGGGAGGCCATGTAGCTGGCTTCCACGCTGTGGATGGGGATCTTGTCCCGGGTGATGGTGAAATCCAGAAGGTCCCGTGTGCCCCGGCGGAGTATGCCCACCTGCACCTTGGTGCCTTTGCGACCGCGCAGTCGGTCCATCACGTCCGAATTCCGGAACCCGACCCCCGCCACGACCTCGTCCTCGATCCGTACGATCCGGTCGCCGGCCCGGATGCCGAGGCGCTCGGAGGGGCCTCCGGCGATCGCGTCCACGACATAGATGGTATCGCGGATGATGTTGAACTGGATGCCGACCCCCTCGAAATTGCCCTTCAAGGGCTCGTTCACCTGCTGCAGCTCCTCCTTGGGGATATAGATGGAGTGGGGGTCCAGCTCTTCCAGCATGCTCACGATGGCACGCTCCACCAGTTTCCCATCATCCACGCTGTCCACGTACATCCGGTCGATGTGGTAGAGCAGCGCGTCCAGCTTGCCCGTGGTGGTCTGTTCGGGACCCTGGCCCCGGGCGTTCACGTGAAAGACGATCAGGAGCAGGGCCGAAAGGCCCCGTGTAAGGAACATGCGCATGGTCAACTGGAAAGGATGACAAGTTAACGCAAGGGCGGCCCGATGGGTTGCCACAGGTCGTTAACGAACGTTAAGGTCAGCGAGGCCCCATCCGGTAGGTATGTCCAGGCAGGAGCTCGCCCTGGCGGTATTTCTCCACACGGATCAGCCGGTCGTTCCGGTCGTAGTATTTCCACTTGCCATGCTTCAGGCCGTCCTTGTAGTGCCCTACGATGCCCTGATCGCGGAAGGCCCACGTGCCCGATCGCTGGCCGTCCCTGTACTGGCCCTTGACCACCACTCTCCCGAACTCATCGTACTCCGTCCAGTCCCCGTGCAGGTTGCCCCAGCCGTAAACGGCGAACACGAGGGGTTTGCCGTCCGGATAGTAGGCCCTGTACACACCGCTCGGCCGGCCTCGTTTGTAATCGAGGGTCACGGCCGTGCGCGTGCTGTCGAAGGCATACCACCCCCGCCTTTTGAACTGTTCGGTCTGAAGGATCGGCTCGTACTCCACCGGATAGCGGTACACGGAATCCCCCGAGGCGACGAACAGGGTGTCGGGCTGAGCGGACAGCGGGGAGACCGCCAGGGTGAGCAGGGCCCACGGGACAAGGCCGAATGGCGACCAACGCATGTCCGCAAAGGTAGGCCTGTACCTGAGGTCTTTCCGGCTCCGGACAACCCCGTTGGCATGGCCCGCGTCATGGTTCCGAACGCCCCGTTGGCCCGGACCGGGTCTTGTTGGGCAGGAAGCTTATCTTCGACCGCTCACAGTTACCATCCATGAAGCGTAGCCTACTCAGTCTGCTGGCCGCAGCGTCCCTGACGTTCTCGGCGTCCGCCTCCCACATTTCCGGTGGAGAGCTCCTTTGGGAATGCCTCGGTGGCGATTCCTACGAGGTCACCCTGATCCTCTACCGGGATTGTGCGGGGATCGATGTCAGTACCACCGAGACCGTATTCGCCAACAGCCCGTGCGACAACTTCTCCTTTCAGGTGACGGCGGCTCCGGCCGTCGAGGTGTCGCAGCTCTGTGCCCAGGATATCGGCAACAGCACCTGCAACGGGGGCTTTTTGCCCGGCATCGAGATGTACGTGTACACCGCCATCGTTGACCTGGAGGCCTGCGATACGTGGACGCTGAGCTGGAGCCTCTGCTGCCGGAACAATGCCATTCAGAACCTCACGAACCCGGACCTTCAGGACACCTACATCGAGGGAACCCTGAACAATGCGCTCTCTCCCTGCGACAACTCCCCCCAGTTCACCAACGAGCCCATTCCCTATGTCTGCCTGGGCACCACCGTGTCCTACAGCTACGGCGGATTCGATGTGGATGGGGATTCGCTTTCCTACCAGCTGATCTCCGCCATGGAAGCTGGGGGAAACCCGCTCGCCTATGTGTTCCCTTACACCCCCAACGAGCCCATCACCGGCCTGACCTGGGATCCGGTGACCGGTCTGGTGACCTTCACCCTGAACCAGCAGGGCAACTGGGTGGTGGTCATGGAGATCACGGAGTGGGACACGGACGTTTCACCCCCCGAGCCCATCGGGACCGTGATGCGGGACATGCAGTTCGTGGGTTACCCCTGCACGAACCAGCCATTGGACCCCAACCAAGGCGAGATTTCCAACTTCCAGGGGAATGGTGCTGTCCAGACGGGGCCCTATTCGGTGGAACTGTGTGAATCGGATGGGTTCTGCTTCGAGATGACCTACCTGGACCCCGATGCGGGCGACACCTTGAACGCGGTCTCGAACGTGGTACAGAACCTTCCTGGTGCCACCTTCAGCTACACGGGTACGAACCCCATCACGGTCACGGTCTGTTGGGAGGCCACTCCCGGGACTTCCGGCTTCTTCCCGTTCATCGTGACGGTGAGCGACAACGCCTGTCCGATCGTGGGTTTCAACACGTTCGTGTACTCGGTGAACGTGTTGGAGCGGACCTCGGCCGGTCCTGACCAGACCATCTGTGGAGACCAGGTGGCGCAACTGAACGCCGAGGGCGGGACCCAGTTCACCTGGTCGGTGCTCAGCGGCGATCCCATCCAGGTGGGTGTCAACTTCACCTGCAACCCCTGTGAGAACCCGATCGCCGACCCGGACAACACCACGACCTACATCGTGACCAGTGACCTGACCGGCTCGTGCATCAACGGCGACACCGTCACCGTGTTCGTGGTACCCGACTTCACCTTCCAGGTGACCCAGAGCGACACCGTGGTGTGCCTCGGCGAGCAGGTGCAGTTCAACACCACCTTGAACCCGAACCAACCAGGGTACACGTTCGAGTGGACCCCTGACCTGTACCTGAGCAACCCGACGCTGGGGAACCCCGTGGGAACCTACGTGCAGCCAGGTACCTTCGAGTATCTGGTGGAGATCACGAGCCCTGATGGGTGCGTGAAGCAGGACACCACGCTACAGGTGATCGTAACGCCAGGCTACAACCCGGACATCTCGGTGACCCAGTCCGATGAGTTCGTTTGCGAAGGAGGCACCACCCAGTTCCAGGTGACCCTGGATTGCACGCTGCCGGGGTTCTGCGGGCTCTATGACGGTCCCTGCTGCGGTCCGCTCTCGGTGGGCGACGTGGGCGATGGGACCAACGCGACCCCCGCTACGGGCACCTTCCCGCCAAGTGTGTTCGGCAACTTCTACAAGTCCGGACGTGTCCAGATGCTCTATCTGGCCAGCGAGTTGCAGGCCCTGGGATTCGCCGGGGGCAAGATCAACGAGTTGGGCTTTGACGTGACCGTGATCCCCGCGACGGCGGCAGACCAGTACCTGAACTACAGCGTGAAGGTGGGCTGCACGACCCTGGACGAGATGACCGGTCAGAATTACGTGCAAGGTCTCACGGAGGTGTTCTCCGCGGATACGCTGGACGTGGCTCCCGGCTGGAACATGTTCGCGCTGCCGGTCTCCTTCAACTGGGATGGGGTATCGAACCTGGTGGTCGAGGTGTGCTTCGACATGATCGCCCTGCCAGGCTTCACGCAGAACTGTCCCAATACCTACACGACGACGACGTTCAACTCCGTGCAGTGGGACTTCGACGATTTCACCAACATGTGTGACAACACGGGATTCATCACCACTTCCGGTGACCGCCCGAACATCCGCCTGGTGTACTGCGGTGGTGTGGACCTGAACGACCTGGAGTACAGCTGGAGCCCGACCGTGGGTCTGGACGATGCCACTTCGGCCAACCCGAACGTGACCCCGCCGAGCAGCCCGATCACCTACACGGTGACGGTGGGCGAGACCGGTTCCGGTTGCGAGAGCACCGCGGATGTGACCGTGGGTTGGTATCCGCCGGCCGATGTGAGCTTCATTCCGCAGCCCGACGAGGGTGTGTACCCCTTCGCGCCCTACTTCAACAACACCTCGGCCAGCGACGTCACCTCCTTCGTATGGAACTTCGGGAACGGGGACGGTTCCACCGATCAATTCCCGAACTACACGTTCCAAGGACCCGGCGTATACGTGGTCACCCTGCAGGGCACGAGCGTGAACGGCTGCGTGGGGCTCTTCGTGGATACGGTGATCGTGCTCGACCAGCCGATCGTGGAGATCCCCAACGTGTTCTCCCCGAACGGCGATGGTGAGAACGACACCTTCGCATTCCTCGACTTCCGCGGTTTCGACACCTTCTCCTTCAAGGTCTTCAACCGCTGGGGCATGCTGGTGCATGAGACCCGGAACGTGCGTGACGGCAACAACACCATCTGGAAGCCGGCCAATGACGTGCCCGACGGAACGTACTACTACGTCTTCAACGGCAAGGGATTGAACGGCGATAGCTTCGAGAAGACCGGACACATCACCTTGGTCCGCTGACCTAGGGCCATTCGACCGGTGAAAGGGACCTCTGCGGAGGTCCCTTTCCATTTGTTGGGATCCATGGAGTGCGCAGGACGGTGCCCCGGAACGGACCGGCCGATCGGTGTACCTTGTGGTCGCGCTATCAGAACATCATTTCAAGCATGCAGAAGAAGATCTTGACGGCCGCCCTGTTGGTGGCCATGGCGGGTCCGGGCCTGGCACAGGAGTACATCAAGGGTGCTCCGTACGGGTTATTGGTCCAACTCGGTACGGAGGACGTACCGGTCCTTCGTTCCCCGGGACTGGACATGGATGCCGTGATGGCGGAAGATGCGACCAGGGACGCTGCAGGAGCCCTTCCCATGTACGGCCGTGTGGTCCCGGTCCATGCGGACCTCCTGACCACGGGCCTCTGGACGGTGCTTCCCAACGGTGACCGGCTATGGAGACTTCAGGTGGAAAGCCCTGGCGCCCTGGCCGTGGAAGTGTTCTTCGAGGACCTTCGTGTTCCGACCGGTGGTCTTCTGCACGTCTATTCCGCCGATGGGGCACAGGTGTTGGGTGGATATGACCAGCGCCATGCCGGTACGGACGGGGTGTTCAGCTCGGAGCAGGTGCTCGGTGAGGCCTGCGTGGTGGAGTTCCTGGAGCCGGCCGCCGCCATCGGTGAGGGCAGCCTGCGGATCACGGGAGTGGGCCATGCCTACCGGGGTGTGGGCTCGGCCAAGGCACAGGACTGTCAAGTGGACGTGGTCTGTGTACCGGAAGGCAACGGTTGGCAGGAGGAATCGGACGGCGTGGTACGCCTTCGGGTGAAGGAGGGAAGCCAGTTGGGCTGGTGCTCAGGTTCCCTGGTGAACAACACGGCCTCCGATTGCCGCCCGTTCATCCTGACCGCACTGCACTGCGGCGTGAACTCGAGCACTGCCGACTTCCAGCAGTGGAAGTTCTACTTCAAGTACCAGCGTACCGGATGCGACCAGGGTTTCGCCTCGGCAAGCAAGGTGATGACCGGATGCATCAGGAGGGCGGACAGCAACGATGGGGGAGGCAACACGGGTTCCGATTTCCTGCTGGTGGAAACCGAGGATCCCGTTCCGCCCAGCTATGGGCCGTATTGGAACGGCTGGGACGCCACCGGTACGGGTGGGAGCAGCGGGGTTTCCATCCACCATCCGGCTGGCGATGAGAAGAAGATCAGCACGTACACCTCCAACCTCATTTCCTCTTCCTGGGGCGCCAGCCAGACCCACTGGCGGGTGATCTGGAGCGGTACCACGAACGGGCATGGTGTCACCGAAGGTGGTTCCTCCGGCTCTCCGATCTTCAACTCGGCCGGGCGGATCGTGGGTACCCTCACCGGAGGCGGTTCCTACTGCAACTCGGTGGTGCCCGGAGGCCAGAACCAACCGGACTACTACGGCAAGATGGACCGGCACTGGAACTCCAATCCGAATCCTGCCAACGAAAAGCTCCGGGTCTGGTTGGATCCGGGGAACACGGGCCAGACCACCTTCGACGGCAGTTACGATCCCTGTGGGAACGTCGGGATCGGTGAGCGTGCACAGGAGGAGGGGCTGCTGGTATTCCCCAATCCTGCGGACGACCGACTGGTCGTGGAGTATCCGGACGGCCTCACCCGGGTGGACCGGATCGAACTGCTGGACGCCTCAGGTCGCGTGGTGCGATCGGAGGTCCCGCTGAGTACCGGCCGTACGACGATCCCGGTGTCCGACCTGACCTCCGGGTTCTACCTGGTGCGGGTCATTGCCGGAGAGACCGTCCATCCTGCCGCTCGTGTGAGCGTGATGCATCGCTGAGCCTGGGGCGGGTTCCAAAGAGAAAAGGCGCCGCAAGGCGCCTTTCTTCATGGCGTGGGTCGTGCTCCTCAGCGGAACTTGGAGGAGGGTTCCACGGTCTTGCCCGTGGTGGCCAGTTTGGCCCGGATCTCCGCCAGTTCCGTTCCGGCCGTCTCGGCGTCAGGGAAGCGGGCCACGCTCGTGGACCGCAGCCGCTGCACCACCGGGTCCGTCGCCTTCATCTGTTCCAGGATGGCGTTGTTCGTGAGGGCGGCATCCACCTGGATGATGTCGGTGACCACCGTGTGTTGCCCCAGCTGCCCCATGACATACACATGTTGCGTGGCGGGTGCCGCGGATCCCTGGGCATGGGCGCCCATGGAAAGGCCGATCAGCAGGCTGAAAAGGATGGAACGGATCATGGTCATGGATCGGGTCAGTTTCCAGCAAGTTTACGACGATCGCAGGGGAGACGGTCCCATGGCCCCGTTCACTCACCCTGGCGCAGCTGCTCCGCCTCATCGGCGGGGATGATGCGCCCGTTCACATCCCCGACGACGAACGCATCCTCGAACCCGAGGTATTGCATCTCGCGTTTGGCCAGCTCCGCAGCAGCGCGGGTCTCATAGGTACCATAGAAGTAACGCACGGCATCCGTGCTGGTCACGGAGGTCACATCACCCACTTCGATGTAACGGCTCATGACGTCGGTGGGAACGTTACCGGCAAAGGTGCCGACCTGCACGCGGAAGCGCACGTTCTCCGGATCGATGCCCACGATGGGTGTGCTACCCAGGTCCTCCGGTCGGGTCAGACGAGCACCGGCCTGCTGGAGGGATACCCTGCGTCCTTCCTGGAAGGCCACCAGGAAGGCCCCATCAAAGCCCTTCAGCAGCATGTCCACCTTGTGCCTGGCGGCCTGGTTCACATCCTGGAAAGCGCCGGTGTAGTAACGCGTGAGGCCGTCGTCGCCCTTCAGCACCACCAGGTCCGGAACATCCTGGAACAACTCCTTGGAAATGCGGCTGCGGAACGCGCCCAATTGCACGCGGATCACCGCATCCCGGCCCACCATGTCGTTCAGGGTGCTGTCCATGGCCAGTTCGCGGACACGATCGGCCTCGTCATCCACCGGGATCAACCTGCCGCGTTCCTCGGCCATCACCCGGCCGCTGATCCCCCCACCCTCAAGTGCCAGCTGACGTTTCACGGCCTCCGGTAGTTTGTCGTAGTCGCCCACCACGTAGAAGGTGGTATCACCCTGCTCCACCGTGCGGACGTCCGGAATGCTCAGGATCAGCTGCATGAGCGACTCGGAGATGCCTTCCCGTTGTGAGCCCACCTGCACCACATAGGTCCGTTTTCCGGGACGCAGGACCTTCGTGGGGCCCGCGCCGCCGATCGACTCGACCACGCCGGTGACCACGGTGGCGTTCGCCGAATCCTTGTAGTTGAGGTAGGCGGAGAGCAGGTCATCGTCGCTGAGCCCAACCCCGCGTTCGTTCACCGGCCGGCCCGCCGGGGTGTCCGGTTCATCGTCCAGATGATCGGCGACCCCGTCACCGTCGCTGTCCACGGCACAACCGAACGCGTCCACGGCCACCCCTGGGGGGGTGCCGGGGCACAGGTCCTCCATGTCCGTCACGCCATCGCCGTCCTCATCCTCGTTCAGCACCAGCAGGTCCATCTCCTCGGGGGACAGGGTGGGCTTCGCCGCCTTGGTCCGGCGACGCGTATCGATCCCGTAGCTGAACGTGACGGAGGAGAACAGCATCCGGTCCATGCGGTCGTCACCCTGTCGCCGCCCGGTGCTTTCATCGGAGACGCCGTCGATCATGTCCGTCAACGTGAAGTGCATGGTCGAGCTCAGGCGCAGGTCGAAACCGCCACCCAGGCGCATTCTGGCCCCGATGCCCACGGGGATCCCGAAGGTCCGTTCATCGTACTTGCCGAATCCGTCCAGGTCGAGTTCACGGATGTCGCTTTCGTACACGTAGTCCCGTTGCACGAGCACGGCATCCGCCGCATTGGGGGCATCCTCGGGGATGTCCCGGATGGTGCCGTCGCTCCAGTAGTTGTAGGGCCTTCCTTCAGCGTCCAGGTGGTCCGTCTTGGACAGGAACTCCACGGTCTCGAAGCCCAGGCTCACGAACGGTTCGACCACCCTGTCCGGGGCCAGGAATTGATCGAAGTTGTAGATGAAGCGGAAACCTCCCGTGGTGATGCGCGACTCAAAGTTCAGGTTCCGGTCCAGGGAGTGTTCGTTCACGCCCACACGCCCGTGCATCGCGAACAATCCGAACTCGAGCCATTTGGTCACCGGGGTGGAGGCATGCAGTTCATAGCCAAGCCGGGACACCAGGGGATTGTACCCCGCGTGGTCACCTCCAACATCCCCGAAGAAGGCCAGCATGCCCGCTCCAAGCCCGAAGGTCGGACGAAGTTGCTCGACCGACGTACTGTCCTGGGCCTGCACCTGTGCGGGCGCCACCGCCAACGACCAACCCACCACGAGGCTCGCGGCCAGGCAGGATCGGAGATCGGCGGTTCGGCGCATCGGGTGCGTTCAGCAGGCCGAGGTCAGGGCACCCATTGCTGGTTGCTGATCATCAGGGCTTCCTGTACCGTGATCCGGCGGCCCTGGTCGTAGGCGGTCACGAAGGGGCCCGGGAAGCGGTGCCCTGCACGGACGAACGCTTCGCGCTGGTCGCGGGCGGCGCGGTAGTCCGGGAACTTCCCGGTCACGTACTTGATCCAGCCCTCGTGGCGTTCGATGCCGAAGTCGCCGGAGTACCTGTGGCGTTCGCGGAAGTAGTCGGCCCCCACTTCGCGGTGGGCGGCGGTGATCTGGACCTTGAAGTTCACCCCTGACTCGGGAGCGGGGATCCGGT
>ERZ795057.1664-NODE-1664-length-18535-cov-9.506548_pt1 | contig 18535 bp, 19 predicted proteins | sample MGYA00375141_ERZ795057 | MGnify/ENA primary metagenome ERZ795057 (study PRJEB30186, sample SAMN05720163) | activated sludge metagenome | isolation source: Anaerobic digester | place: Hong Kong | collected 2015-01-26 ... | reverse complement strand
GTGTTTCACCCACGATGGAAGCGGCCCGGCTGATTATGAAAGCAGGAGGGAAGCCAAAGCGTACCATTCTGGTGTGCCTCTGGGCCGCAGAGGAATTCGGGCTGCTCGGATCACAAAGTTGGGTTGACAGGAACCGGGAGAAACTTCCTTACATCTCAAACATGTTTAACCGCGATTCAGGGCCATTGGCGCCGGTAAGTATCAGTGTTTCCGAAGCGATGTGGTCCGAAATGGAAAAGGTCTGCGCTCCCGTTACTGATATTAATCCGGATTTTCCTTTTGAGATGAAAAAGCGGGATCCTTCACCGCGTCCGTTGAAACCCTGGGGAACCGACAGCGGACCGTTTGCCGTTGAAGGTGTGCCTGTGATGAGTTTCGGCCTTGAGGATGTAAAGGGGTATAATTTTAACTACCGGGAGATCTGGCACACCGAAAGGGATACCTATAATAAAAGCATTCCGGAATATCAGGAGCATGCGGCTGTAGTAACTGCCGTGGTAGTCTATGGCATCGCCGATCTGAAACGCCTGCTGCCGCGGGAAGGATATTTCACGGAGTAGAGGTCAGGCGGGCGGAATAAAAAACCATTGCTGATTTTCAGGTTTTCAGGCCTGGTGCATGTCAGTATTGCTGATGTGCCTCCGGAGTTCATCCATAATCGTCCGGGTGGCTCCTGTCCTTTGCGAAACATAAGTACCTGCATTGTGCGCGGTTGTTTCCAGCTTGTGCTGATCTGAAAGCAGTTGAATGACCTTGTCGCAAAACTCTGTAGCCAGACTGACCGGGAAAGCGGTGCCCTCGGCGGTCATTTCGCGTGCCTCCCTGAACCGGTGGTAGTTCGGGCCAAAGAATACCGGGGTCCCATATGCTGCGGCTTCAAGAATGTTGTGGATCCCGGCGCCGAATCCACCGCCAATGTAAGCAATGCTTGCAAACCTGTATAATTGTGAAAGGATGCCGATGGAATCAATAATGAGAAACTGCTTGTTTCCGAAACTGGTTTCCGGAGCCTGACTGTAGAAAACCGCCCTGTCACCCAGCATCTGCGACAACTCCCTGAGCCGGCCCTGATTGGTTTCATGGGGTGCAAGGATAAATTTAACGTTGTCGCCGGTTTTCCTGCTGAGCGCTTCGATCAGCTCATCATCGGGAGGCCAGGTGCTTCCTGCTACTATCACATGTTTGCCTGCAACAAATTTATCAATCAGCGGGAAAGGTTTTTGTTGTTCTTTGATGGCAGCTACCCTGTCGAACCGGGTGTCTCCGCTGATCACAATATTGCTTACATCAACCATCCTGAGCAATTCGGCCGATTCTTCATCCTGAACAAAAATCATATTGATCTTCCGCAAATGGGTACGGAACCAGCCGCCGTACCATTTGAAAAAATGCTGGTTGGGTCTGAATATGGCAGAAACAGTAAAAACGGGGATGTGGTTGGTAAAAAGTTCATTCAGATAGTTAAACCAGAATTCATATTTTACAAAGACAGCAATTGATGGTCTTGTTATTTTGATAAAACGCCGGGCATTCCGCCTCGTATCGATGGGGAGATAAAATACATGGTCAACAAAGTCGTAATTCTGATGATGGTTATAGCCCGATGGGGAGAAAAAGGTCAGGAGGATGGTATAGGAAGGGTACTCTCTTCTGAAAGCTTCAATTACCGGTTTCCCCTGCTCAAATTCACCAAGTGATGCGCAATGAAACCATATCACCGGAGCCGGATCATCGGAAGCGTAATGACTGGTAAAAACATCGTCGAGTTTGTCGAAAAGCGATTTCCGGCCATAATGCCACGATCTGGCTTTGTGACTTAAGATTCCGGCCAGCCTGAGAAACAGGTAATAAAGCGCTATTGCAGTGCTGTAGAGAAGCCTCATGATAGGGAACTGTTGATGAACATTTCTTTCACAGCAAGCGCTGATTTTCAATAATAGTAAAACTCTTTAGGTGCCCTCCGGTAAACAGGAATGAACCATCCGAACCTGATACCGGCAAAGGTATCAATAAAACTACCTTTATGGTACTTTCTTTCAGCAAAACTATAAGGCCGCACGTTGGCGGTTTCTGCCAGTGAAAAATCAAATCCGGCATAGAAATTTACCTTGTTGCTGTTGCTGAGGTAAAGATAACCCAGAAAGATATTGGAAACAAATCCGTTTTTGAGTTCATCATAACCTTTTAAATATTCACCGGTGATCTGCGGTGCGGTTTTGTCCCGGTGTTCTATGTATATTTTATGCTGAAGGTATCCTCCTGCCAGCGTCAGCAATATTCCCGAGTTGCGGTTTGGCCCCCATGCGGGTATAACTTTTCCTATTCTGGCCATCGCATTAAATCCCCGCATATAGAAATGATAGTCGGCATAAGTGCCCTCCGCGTCAATGATATTACCATCCGAAGTGGCGATACTCTGCAGGATATTGTCACTGTTTTTAACAACTCCGCCAAAAATAAAATTGCTTTCAATTCCCAGTATCCAGTTAGTCCTGGTTTTGAACATATAACCGGGTCCTACCTGGGCAAACTGTCCGAACCGTCCGGCCAGATCATTGCCCGGCAGCTGCATGGACAAGCTGCCATGGATAAGATGTGTGAATATGGCGGAATCACTGATGCTTTTCTGTGCGGTCAATCCGGGTGAAGTCAGCAATAAGAGGAGAATGAGTTTAATTGTGTGTTTCATCCTTGGATGTTTTTTCAAAAAGTCGGATCGTGTGAATCATCTGCATCATCAGCAACATCTGCATCCAGGCAGAGGTCATAATCTGTCAGCGGACTTTGCGGAAATCCGGATGACTGGTAAACGGCGCAAAGTTGTCTAAGTCAGAAAGGGGCTTTTCACCTGAACTGCCTCCTGAAGATAATTCTCCTGAACAAACAGACTGCCGTTGAACAATATGGCAAAGATATGAAATTGAATTATCGGAAGGTATTCCTTTTACAAGGCAACAGTTAAGTATTTATAAAAAACTCATGTTTGTTTACGGCATATTAGCAGGTGGACAGCCTAGTTATTGTATCTTTGCCGCGCATAAAAAATTGTCAGGTTTTTGCCCGGCAATTAACCCAACCTCACTAAATCTGCAGCCGATGAACAAGATTGCCATGGTTGACCTTAAGCGTCAGTATGAAAAAATTAAACCTGAGATAGATCAGGCCATCAGTGATGTAATTAATTCAACAGCCTTTATCAACGGGCCCGCGGTAAGAGCTTTCCAGGAGGACCTGGAGAAATATCTTGATGTAAAGCATGTTATCCCGTGTGCAAACGGAACAGACGCGTTGCAGGTTGCCATGATGGCTTTGGGAATCAAGCCCGGTGATGAGGTGATTACAACCAACTTTACATTTATTGCAACCGCCGAAGTAATTGCCCTGCTCGGGTATACCCCGGTGGTTGTAGATGTTGATCCTGAAACATTTAACATCGATCCTGATGCCGTGCGCCGTGCCATCACGCCTAAAACAAAGGCTGTTGTTCCGGTTCATCTTTTCGGGCAGTGCGCCGATATGGAGGCCATGCTTGAGATAGCGAAGGAATACAATCTGTTTGTGATAGAAGATGCCTGTCAGGCTATCGGAGCCGACTATATTTTTGCCGATGGCAGCCATAAAAAGGCCGGGACGATAGGTCATGTAGGTTGTACTTCATTTTTCCCGAGCAAAAACCTTGGTTGCTACGGGGATGGCGGTGCGATTTTTACCAACGACGATGAATTGGCCAAACAATTGCGGGTGGTGGTAAATCATGGAATGACAGTCAGGTATTATCATGATTATGTGGGTGTTAACAGCCGGCTCGACAGCATACAGGCGGCTGTACTGAAGGTGAAACTGGCCAGGCTGGATGAATATGCTGTGGCCCGCAATCGTGCGGCATCATTTTACGACAAGGCCTTCGGTAATCACCCGAAGCTTAAAATCCCCGTAAGGTTTGAACGTTCAACCCACGTATTTCATCAGTACACCCTGGTAACTGACGGCATCGACCGGGCGGCGCTGATCGATTTTCTGGCCAGGCGCGATATCCCTGCCATGATTTATTATCCGGTGCCGCTTCATATGCAGAAGGCATATATTGATCCCAGGTATCAGGAAGGCGATTTTCCGGTTACTGAGCATCTCTGCAAAACGGTAGTTTCGCTGCCCATGCATACCGAACTGGATGAAGAGCAACTGAATTACATCACAACATCAGTGCTGGAGTTTGTGAATCAATAGGGTTGACTTACGATAAATGCACAGGCCGGTTTTTTTCCGGCCGTTTTTGTTATTCAATCACCGAATCAGTAAATTTACATTTGCATTTTAACCTGCAATAATGGCAACAGCTTAAAACAGGAATTATATGGAAAAAGATTTTTTTATACACGAAACCGCCGTGGTTGACGAAGGCTGCACAATCGGAAAAGGAACCAGAATCTGGCATTTTTCGCACCTGATGACAGGCTGCAAACTGGGTGAAAACTGCAACCTGGGGCAGAATGTGGTGGTATCGCCGGGTGTTGTACTCGGAAATAATGTGAAGGTGCAGAACAATGTCTCTGTTTATACCGGCGTTATTTGTGAAGATGATGTTTTTCTCGGGCCTTCCATGGTTTTTACCAACATCGTAAATCCCAGGAGTGCAGTGGTCAGAAAAGGGCAGTACGCGGTAACAACGGTTCACAAAGGTGCCTCAATAGGAGCAAATGCCACCATTGTTTGCGGGCACGATATCGGCGAATATGCATTTATCGGAGCCGGTGCAGTGGTAACGCGTTCGGTACCCGCTTATGCACTGGTAGTCGGGAATCCGGCCAGGCAGATCGGATGGATGAGTGAATACGGACACCGGCTTAACTTTGATGCAGGCGGAATCGCCGTTTGTCCCGAAAGCGGTGAGAAATATCGGCTCGAAAGCAATAAAGTCAGTAAATTGCAGGAAAATAAGTAATCAGGTATGAGGATACTCGTAACAGGCGGTACTGGTTATATCGGCTCACATACCGTTGTGGAACTGATGGAGCAGGGTTATGAAGTTGTCATCGCGGATAACCTCTCCAATTCACATGCAGAAGTGGTTGACCGGATTGCTGATATTTGCGGAAAGCGGCCTGAATTCTGTAAAATTGACCTCTCCGGCCGGGATGAAACCAGGGATTTCTTTGCCGCTCAACAGAAACTTGACGGAATCATACATTTTGCCGCCTTCAAAGCTGTTGGAGAATCTATGCATGAACCCCTGAAGTATTACCGCAACAACCTGGATTCGCTGCTAAACGTCCTGGAAGGAATGAAGGAGCATCATATCCCCAACCTGGTTTTTTCTTCGTCGTGTACGGTTTACGGACAACCCGACGAGTTGCCTGTGCGCGAAACCTCTCCTGTGAAGGAAGCATGGTCGCCTTACGGGAATACCAAGCAGATGTCGGAACAGATTCTGCGTTTTGCGGTGGAAGCCCACGGGCTAAAAACCATTGCCCTCAGGTACTTTAATCCCATCGGGGCGCATGCCTCGGCCCTGATCGGCGAGTTGCCTTTGGGCGTTCCCAACAATCTGGTGCCCTTTATTACCCAGACAGCAATGGGGTTGAGGCCGGTGCTGAACGTATTCGGGAATGATTACGATACCCCTGACGGAACTGCCATTCGCGATTATATTCATGTGGTTGACCTTGCCAAAGCCCACGTGGTTGCTGTTGACAGAATGATCTCCGGCGCGTCAGCGTCACCGTTTGAAATTTTTAATCTGGGAACAGGCAACGGTTTCAGCGTGTTGGAAGTGATACATTCATTTGAGAAAGTAAGCGGAGAGAAGCTCAATTACCGGATAGTTGACCGGAGGCCCGGAGATGTGGAAAAAGTATGGGCCGATACTTCATACGCCAACAGGGAACTGGGATGGAAAGCCGGAAAGTCGCTGGATGAAATGATGCTTTCGGCCTGGAACTGGGAAAAAGCCCTGGCAAATAAAAAATAACTTTAAAATTACCATTATGAAAACCATCCTGATCACGGGAGGAGCCGGCTTTATCGGTTCTCATGTTGTCCGACTGTTTGTAAAAAAGTATCCTGACTACAGGATCGTTAATCTCGATAAGCTCACCTATGCCGGCAACCTGGCCAACCTGAAGGATGTTGAAAACTGTCCCAATTATATTTTTGAGAAAGCCGATATTACTGACGGCGGGCGAATGCTGGAGTTGTTCTCGGCATACAGGTTCGACGGGGTAATCCATCTGGCGGCCGAATCGCATGTTGACCGTTCCATTTTAAACCCGATGGAATTTATCCTTACCAATATCGTCGGAACTGTTAACCTTCTGAATGCAGCCCGTGCAACCTGGGGTGAAGATATGCAGGGAAAACGGTTTTACCATATCTCCACGGATGAAGTTTATGGCTCCCTGAGCGATGAAGGTAAATTCCTTGAAACCACCCCTTACGACCCGCGAAGCCCCTACTCTGCGAGCAAGGCCAGCAGCGATCACCTGGTAAGGGCTTATTTTCATACCTATCACTTGCCGGTAGTGCTTTCAAACTGTTCCAACAACTACGGTCCTTACCAGTTTCCCGAAAAACTTATTCCGCTGTTTATTCACAACATCCGCAACAACAAGCCCCTGCCGGTTTACGGAAAAGGCGAAAATGTGCGTGACTGGCTGTATGTGGTTGATCATGCAAAAGCAATAGATCTGATTTTTCATAGAGGCAGGGAAGGGGAGACCTACAACATTGGCGGAAACAACGAGTGGCAAAACATACAGCTGATCAGGAAACTATGTGAAATTATGGACCGGAAACTCGGCAGGGAAGCCGGGGAGTCGGAAAAACTGATTACCTTCGTTAAAGACCGTGCCGGTCACGATCTCCGGTATGCCATTGATGCTGCAAAAATCAAGAATGAGCTGGGCTGGGAGCCGTCCATCAGGTTTACCGAAGGATTTGAGGCTACCGTTGACTGGTATCTGGGCAATGAAGAATGGCTGAATAACGTGACTTCGGGCGATTATCAGAAATATTACGAAGAACAATACGGGAAAAGAGTTTAATAACTCCCGGGGGCTTCGAACATTATATTGTGGAGTTGAAAAGGCAGAGAGGCCAGTGGTTCAGGCTGAATTCTCTGAAATATTATCGTTTATTCTTTTCTTTTCCGGATATGATTTAGTTTTTTTTACGGTTAACCGGTTTGAATGCTATGGCAAAAGAGGATGATCTGGTTTTTATTGAAGCTGGTGCTGAAGACGCATTTGAAAAGGGTATCTGCTGCAGCAAGGATAGAAAATCAAAGGGTTATCAAGCCAAGGTTTCCTGGCTTCAGCAGCCCCATAACAGAGAAGTCCGGCTTCTATTGGTAAGCAAGCACGTTGATGGCATTATCGGCTTTGCCGAATACATGCCTTCCGAAGCTGCATGGCGGCCGGTTTCAGCGGATAATTACATGTTTATTCAATGCATTGTCATGTACCGGAAAGCATCCCGAAGTCAGGGCGTAGCCGGGAAAATGCTTGCGGTTATTGAAGAAAAGGCTTTGTCGCGGGGCATGAACGGGGTTTGCGCGATGTGCAGCAGCGGAACATGGATGGCCGGAAAGAGTCTGTTTGAGAAAAATGGATATGAAGTTTGTGATCAACTCGGCCGTTTTGAACTGCTTTACAAAACCTTCCGGCCCGGTGTGCCGGCCCCTTCGCTGATTGACTGGACCCTGCAGCTTGATAAGTATCAGGGCTGGCACCTGCTCTATGCCGATCAGTGTCCCTGGCATCAAAAAGCCGTAAGCGACCTGATGGAGGCTGCTGAAGAAAATCATCTTGAACTTTGCGTAACACGGCTTGAAACCCCTGAACAGGCCAGGTATGCGCCAACCGGATACGGTACCTTCGGGTTGATCAAAGACGGAAAACTGCTTGCCGATCACTACATCAGCAGAACACGGTTCCTGAATATCCTGCGGAAAGAAATCTGAATAAGTGAAACCGGACAAAGGCCGGGTGGCCTTCTGTCCGGTTTGATCCGGTTGTAAATACCTCCGGATATCGCAAAACACACTATAAACTGCCGCTGACTTCGCCGGTGTCAAAATTGTAAACATTGCCCGAAGGGTTGCCCGAGAACGAGACACTGGTATGTGTTAAATTGCTGTCATCGTAAAGCCTGATCCCGAAGTATTTTGAATTTCTGAGTGTTACGTTGTTCATTGCGAGGAATACGTAATATTCAATCACCTCATTGCATTAAAAAGTGATGTTTTCCAATCAATGGGGAATTTTGTTCCAGACTTCATAGTAATAAAAGCCTGGCTCAGGGAACAGCCGGGTTGAACTTTATGATGTGGGAAATGTTAAACTTTTCATCCAAAATAAAGCATCATGAAAATCAGTGCAAGAAATCAAATCAAGGGCGTCATTACGGAAATCAAGCCCGGTGTTGTTACCGCGCGTGTAATTCTTGACATCGGCGGGGGAAATCGCCTGAGTTCGGTCATCACCATGGAAAGTGTGCAGGAGCTGAACCTGAAACCGGGCGATGTGGTTTATGCCATCATTAAGTCGACCGAAGTAATGATCGGAAAAGAATAAAAAAAAGCCGGGCAACCGGCTTTTTTATCACTTATTAAAGTTTATGCACTTACTGCTTCCACATCGGGAGCTATTTTTTTTACCAGTCCCTGAAGAACGGTACCCGGGCCTACTTCCACAAAATGGGTAGCGCCGCCGGCAACCATGTTTTGAACGCTCTGGGTCCACCTCACCGGAGCCGTAAGCTGCGCGATGAGGTTTTCGCGGATCTGAGCCGGGTCGGTATTCGGTTTGCCGCTGACATTTTGATAAACAGGGCAAACCGGGGTGTTAAAGCTGGTTGCATTTATGGCTGCTGCCAGTTCGACGCGGGCAGGTTCCATCAGGGGGGAATGGAAAGCGCCTCCTACTTTGAGTGGAAGTGCGCGTTTGGCGCCGGCCGCTTTAAGTTGTTCGCAGGCAACTTCAATGCCTTTCACCGAGCCGCTGATCACCAGCTGTCCGGGACTGTTGTAGTTGGCCGGAACAACCACCTCGTCAATGCCCGATAAGACTTCTTCAACTTTATCGTCGGCCAGCCCAATAATGGCGGCCATGGTGGAAGGCTCTGCTTCGCAGGCTTTCTGCATGGCCATGGCACGGGCATAAACCAGCCTGAGGCCGTCTTCGAACGACAATGCGCCGGCAGCCACCAATGCCGAGAATTCACCCAAAGAATGTCCGGCGGTCATATCGGGCCGAAACGATTCGCCCAGGGTTTTGGCCAGGATCACCGAATGCAGGAAAATGGCGGGCTGTGTTACCCTGGTCTGGCGCAGGTCTTCGTCGGTGCCGGCAAACATCAGGTCGGTGATGCGGAAGCCAAGAATTTCATTGGCTTTTTCGAACATCTCTTTCGCCATGGCATTGCTGTCGTACAGATCTTTGCCCATGCCCACAAACTGGGCGCCCTGTCCGGGAAATACGTATGCTTTCATAAGGTATGAGTTTTCAAAGTTTCAGCCGGCAAAGTTACAAAATACCCGTTAAAGCCGGCTGCTGCGTATTATACTAATATGCAGGCAGTTAATCGGATCAGTCTCTGAATATCCTCAGATTCGCGGGCTTTTCTCCTGGCGATACAAGTACGGTATCCCGGATAAAAAAATGATCCAGGAGCTGGGTGGAGAGGATCCCGGCAATGGCCATGTTCTCGACTTCCGTTGCCTGACTGCCGGGCTGTCCGAGTTTATCAACAAGCTTATTGACTTTTTGCGGATCGAAAATACCGGTAGCATTGATCAGCCTCTCATCAAGCATTTCTTTTACATATTCGGGCGCTGCTGAACCTGTGAGACTTGACGAAACCGGCGCCCTGTAAGCTTGTTTGTGCCTGTGAAGGATCGAATCCGGAATTTTACCCTGCATCATCTTTTTCAGGATAAACTTCTCGTTCAGGCTGTTCAGCTTGTAGCTTTCAGGCAGCCCGGCGGTAAATTCGATCACCCTGTGATCCAGGAAGGGATAACGGCCTTCCACCGAATTGGCCATAGCCATACGGTCACCCTGGGATGAAAGCAGATATCCGGACATAAAGATGGTGGATTCCAGGTATTGTGACCTGGCCAGGTCTCCCCATTGGCTGAAGTTCTCTGCCAGGTTTTTACTTACCTCATCCAAAGGGTCATATCCGTTAAGACCGGCAATGACAGGGTCGTTGAAATAATTCTGCAGCCGCGAGGTATTGTGCCAGCGCAGGAGGTGTGAGTAATAAGGACTATCGGTATCGGATAACTTGTAACCAAAAAACATCTTAAGTACGGAGGATTTTGCGTCCTTCATCATGGGAAGGTAGGGGTAAAGTTTCTTCAGCAATAGCGGACGGATGTCCGATTGTGGATTGGTTGCCCAGAAACGCCTGATTTTGGCCTCTTTGAAGATGTTGTATCCGGCCAGCATTTCATCGGCGCCTTCACCGGTGATCACTACTTTGATGTTATGTTCACGTACTTTTTTCGAAAGCAGGTACATGGGGGTCGGTGCCGTGCGGAGGACCGGGAACTCGGTGTGCCGGATCGTGTCGTAAAAATGTTGGCCGATCTCTGCGGAAGTACAGGAAAATGCAGTGTGGTGCGTGTTGAAGTATTTCGCTGCTTCCAGCTGGTAGGCGGTTTCATCGAAAGCTTTATCGCTGAATCCGATAGAGAAGGTATTGAGCACACCCGGCTCCAGTTCGTGGATAAAGGCGGTGGTTACACTGCTGTCGATACCGCCGCTCAGGTAGGCTGCCACTTCAACATCGGCCCTGAGCCTGATTTTTACGGCATCTTTAAAAAGCCCGCGCAATTCTTCTGCAGCTTCGTTCAGGCTGAGGTTGCCATAATTTCCATTCTCCGGAAAAGTAAGGTTCCAGTAACGGGTAATTGCAGTCTCTTCTTTGCCAATTGTAAGGTAGTGCCCGGGGGGTACTTCAAAGATATCTTCAAATGGTGTATCGGGGGTAATGGTGGTCCAGAAGGTGAAAATCTGCGAAAGCCCTTTGTGACTGATTGCCCTTCTGACGCCAGGTACCTGAAATATGCCTTTGATTTCGGAACAAAAGATGAAGCGATCGCCTGAACGGGTATAAAAGAGCGGCCTTATCCCCACCCGGTCGCGGGCCAGGAAAAGCTCTTCCTTGTGGCTGTCCCAGATGGCAATGGCAAACTGCCCGATGAATTGCTGAAGGCATTGAGGCCCCCACTGCGCATAGGCCTGTATAACAACTTCCGTATCGGTGTTGGTTACGAAGCTGATGCCGAGTTTCTCAAGCTCCCTGCGGATTTCTATGTAATTGAACAATTCGCCATTGTATACGATCCAATAGCGCTTATCCCGTACCGATATCGGCTGCAGTCCGGACGAAAGGTCGAGGATGCTGAGACGTACATTGCCCAACCCCAGCTTATGATTCAGGTAGATCCCGCTCTCGTCGGGTCCCCTGTAACGGATAGCTGCCAGCATGGATGTAAGCTGTTGCTCGGTGGGGGCAGTTTCAACTCCTCCAAAGTTCAGAATCCCTGCAATGCCACACATGGTCCGGGTATTAGTTTAACTTGCTGCTGATGAAACCGGCAATGGCGTTTACTGACTCAAAATTGCCTTCAAGCAATTCGGAATCAGCAGCTTTAATCTTGAAATTTTCTTCAATAAAATTTATCAGAGCCAGAAAACCCATCGAATCGAAGATTCCTTCAACAAAAATAAGGGTGTCGTCCTGAACCTTTTCGGCAGGGACAAAGGCTGTTTCAACGATGAATTTTTTCAGCTGGTCTTTAACTTCACTTAATTGCAACATTTTTCGTGTAGGGTTATAATTTAAAATAGCAGAAGGATAATTAACAGAAACAAAAGTTATTTTGTTTCTCCTTTGAGATTTGTTTTTTCGCCATTATTTTCAATAACATCCACAATTCTGGAAGCGAAGAGGGGGGCTACCCTTTCGCCAAACTTCGCTGATGGGTGCGAATCTCCCTTCTTTGCAGAATATTCTTCCTTCAGGTATAACCCGCCTTCGGTTTCCAGCGCATAGAAATCCCAAAGAAAGATGTTGTCACCTGGTTTATCCCATTCCTGTATTACCCAGTCAACAAATTCGCGGGTACGCAGGGCCTCTTCTTCCGTAACATTTGACTGCACATGGGCAGCAGCTGTCCAGAGTATGAACTTATTTTCAGGGAACTGAAGCAGTTTTTCCCTGATTGCTTCGTACTGGGCTTTGTAGTTCTGAAGCCGTTTCTCCGGAGAGTCAATGTCTGCAGAGTCAAGATCAATGTCAATATTGCTTACCGGGAAGCAGTGCTTGAACACAATGAGGTTATAATCCTTTGTGAGTAGTTCGAGGGTCGGCTCCTCCATAAAGGTATTGTCGCCCGCGTTTTTCACCCAGATATTGTAATAGTCAAAAGGATAATTGTTCCATCCATAGGGTTGGGCTTTAGGAAAATTCTGTTCTGTAATGAAATAATCGGTCCCGTTCTCCTTGTTATAATTTTCAAACCAGGCTGGAACGGCTTCTTTTTTTCCGAATAACCCCTTTATTCCGCCTGTTTCACCTTTCCAGATCACATGGCCCGTGCTGTGATGGAGAAACATTATTTTGTACGAGTTTGCGCCGGGAACCATTTTTGTTTCGTTTTTACATCCGGTTAATAAAAAAACAAAAACAAGCGCTGCCGTAAAAAGCAAAAAGTTTAAATTTGTCTTGAACATAGCGTTTGATTTAATAGTTTATTAGGTTTTAATTCATTCAAACAGATCCGGAACAGGTGCAATTCGACTCGTTATACTTTTTCGTTTTTCTGGCAGTTACATTTCTGCTGTATTACAGGTTAGGACACAAGTTCCAGCAGCTGGTGCTGTTTTTGGCCAGTGTCTTTTTCATTGCTTTTCTTTCACCAAAATTAGTCGTTTTTACCCTGATCTTCGTTATATTAAACTATTTTCTCGGCATTTGGTTGCAGAAGAAAGCAGAAACCAGGTTCCGGGTGACGGTTTTCTGGATTACAATCGCTGCCAATATTGGCATTCTTGGCTTTTTCAAGTATATCAATTTCTTTTTTGAGAATGTCAATCTGTTTTTGTCGTTAATTAACGCCCCGGGAAGTGTAAAACTCCTTGATCTTATTATTCCTGTTGGGATTTCTTATTATACCTTCCAGGCATTGGGATATCTTATCAGGATCAACAGAAAGGCGGAAAAAGCCGAGACTTCATTTCTGGCTTTTGCCAATTACCTGATCTTTTTCCCGAAATTCCTTGCAGGTCCTGTAGAGCGATCCAATCATTTTTTTCCACAGATCAGCAAGCCGGTTCTTTTTCAGGCGGATAACGTAACGGCAGGGCTGAGGCTGTTTCTGTGGGGGATGTTTAAAAAGGTGGTCATCGGTAATAATCTGGCAGATCCGGTTTACCAGCTATACAACAATATTGAAAATTACACTGGTTTGCCATTGCTGATCATCTTTTTTCTTCAGGCGATCCATCTGTACGCTGATTTTTCCGGATACACTGATATGGCGCTTGGTGTGGCGCGGATTTTCGGGATAAAACTGGTTGACAACTTTAACCGGCCGTTTTTTGCCAGAAATGTGGGGGAATTCTGGAGGCGCTGGCATATTTCGCTTTCATCCTGGTGCAATGACTTTATTTTTTCCCCATTCATTGTTAAATACCGCAAATATGGCAATAAGGCTGCCATTGCCGGTATCTTTATAACCTTTTATGTTATTGGTATCTGGCACGGGGCTAACTGGACCTTTGTGGCGGTGGGCCTTTTACAGGGCATTGCCATCAGCTATGAGTTTGCAACCAAGCGGAAGCGTCTGCAGATTGCTTCCAGGCTGCCTCAGGGGCTGGTAACATTCGTCAGCCGGACCCTGACCTATTTGTTTTTCAGCCTGACACTGGTGTTCTTCAATTCGCAGAATATCCATGATTCTTTCTATTTCCTTTCACATATTTTCTCCGATTTCAGGTTTAACCTGAGTGGCAATAAGCTGATCTACGATTCTTCAAGCTTTTTTGTCGCAATCATAGCATTCGGGGTGATTTATATCAAGGAGGCGCTGCAGGAGGCGAAAGTGGATGTGCCGGGATATTTCTACGGACTCCCGCGTGGCTTGCGATGGACGGGCTATTATCTGATGATGGCATTTGTTTTTTATTACAGCGGCGCTGGTGACGCATTTGTTTACCTTCAATTCTGAACCAGGAGGATTTTTATGAATAAATACCTGCTCAAAGGCCTGATCTTTTCCATTCCATTGCTCCTGTACGTATTGATCATCATCGTAGTGGACCCTTATAACTTTCTGAATATTTCCCACGTTATCAGCAATGATGATAAGTTCAGGGTGATACAGCGCACGGATGAAAGCAGCCCTCGGGGAAATATACTCTGGAAAACCGTTGAATTCAGGCGTAAACCTGTTAAGAACCTCATAATAGGGGATTCTCAGGGCAGGGACATTAATGTTGGTCTGATCAGGGAACTGACGGGTGAAGATTACTACAATTTCTGCTTCCCCGGGGCAAGTTTCAATACCATGTTCGAGACTTTCTGGTTTGCCGTTGAGCATGTGAAGCCCGAAAAGGTTTATTTTCAGGTGGCCTTTATGAATTACAATACCCATCGCGAATATGATCTTTTTCACTTCGCGCAGGACTATTTTGACCGGCCCTGGGAATATTTTACGACCAAGGAAATCTTTATCGACTCATTTATGAATCTCGTCTGGGTATTAACCCGGAACCCTAAGGTTATCAACCGGTCGTACGAGTTTTTGAATCAGGAGGAACTTCAGCATCTCGCGCAATTCCGGCTTGATCTCTTTTTTAAGAAATATGAATATCCACAGAATTATAACAGGGAGTTTAAGAAGATAAAAGCCTATTGCGAAGCGCATGGAATCGAACTGGAGTTTATCATTCTTCCGGTGTATAAGGGGGTGGACGAGCACCTGAGAAATACCGGACTATTTGATGAAAAACTGCGGTTTAAAGCAGATATGCAGTCCCTGGGTACAACCTACGATCTCGACCGCCTTTCGGAGATAAAATCAGAGCGTTCGAATTTTATCGATTATTTTCATCCCCAGCCCGCGATCATGGATTCGCTGGTAACCATGTTATGGGGAAGTCAGGGTATTATCGGAAAGTAATGCGGTCAGTATTTTGATTTCTTTCCGGCCGCGTTGAAATTAAGCCTGGTGTCAAATGCCACAATCTGAGGGACCTTGAATGAAGCGAGGCTTCCCGCGCAGTGCTGTCTGATCTCATCGGCCGTGAACTTATCAAGATCGGATTCATTCACCACAACGGTAGCTTTGATGGCCTCCCCGGCAATATCGTCCTGTTCGGCCGTGATGGTACAATCAATCACTCCGGGGTACGCAACTATCACGGCTTCAATTTCCTTGGGGCTGATACGGATCCCTCTTACTTTGATGATTTCTTTGGCGCGCGACTGCATAAAGATATATCCCTCATCGTCAACAGTGGCCATATCGCCGGTGTATAGCCAGCCATTCCGGATTGTGGCAGCCGTAGTTTCCGGATCCTTGAAATATCCTGCCATCACGTTGTCGCCCCTGGCAATGATTTCCCCGGTTTCTCCGGGTTTTACCGGTTCTCCGTGCTCATCGACAACCTTAAGGGTGACTCCCGGAATGCCGCGACCGAGAGAGCCGAGTTTCTGACGCAGAATCTCAGGAGGAAGGTATGAAAGCCTTGCAGTGGCCTCTGTCTGGCCATACATCACATAGAACTTGATATCAGGGAAAGCGTCAATAAATTCCTCGATAAAGGCAGTGTGTAACTTGCCACCGGCCTGGGTAACGTAACGAAGTGAATGGAATTTCGTGTTCTTGAAATCCCTTGTCTTTCTCAGAAGGATCTGAAAATGACTTGGCACCCCTGCAAATCCGGTACAGTTGTATTTATTCAGATCGTCAATGACACTCCCGATAAAAATAAAGGAGTTGTTCATGTGGACTGCTCCGCCAACCCGCAGGTGGGTATGCAGAAGCGATAGTCCGTAGCAATAATAGAAGGGCATCACCACCTCAATGATGTCGGAAGAAGTGAGTTTCAGGTATTCGATGATGGACTCGGAATTGGCAATAATATTCCGGTGGGTTATCATCGCCCCTTTCTGCTCGCCCGTTGAACCGGAGGTGAAAATGATTTCTGCCAGCCTGTGACCGTCAAATTCAGGGTCAGGAAAAGGAACAGCAGCCGTTGTTTCTTCAGTATACCACTTCTCCAGGGTCAAATCATCGTAAACGGTAAAATTATAAGCACCAAAGCGTTGCTGGTATTTCCTGCTGATAAATGCCAGGGTTGAACCTGTTTTTTCCAGGACTTTATCCAGATTTTCCAGTTCGATGGCAGGATTCAGGGGTACACAAATATTCCCCGATTTCATCAGGGCGAGATAAACCGTGATGAAAAATTCGGAATTCTCGCTCAGCATGATGACATAATTATTTTCTCCGTGGATTTGTTTAAACCGGGCGGCTGTCTTTGCTGAATTTGCAAATAAGCGGGAATAGCTGACCGGTTGTCGGCCAGTAACAGCTTCCTTGCTCAGGGCCGACGTGTTTTCGAAGAAATAGTCAAAAGCATTCATGGCGTTTCGCTTAAATCACCGGGAAATAATAAGGATTGGCTCTCAGGTATTCAGTAGTTTTTTTCTTGCGGGCGAAGTTGTCAAAAATAATCTGCACCTCTTCGGCCGGGATTCCCATCACTTCGCCTACTTCATCCGTTGAGTAGCCATTTTCGAAGCCATACCATAATGGATCCATCATCTCAAAAGGCAGCTGATAGAAGAATTCTTCCTGGGTTTGTTCGGCGCTGTAAGTGTCGGTAGTAGGTGTGCGTTGTATGATTTCATCGGGGACACCCAGATATCCGGCAAGCTGATAGACCTGGGTTTTATACAGATGGGCCTGGGGATAAAAATCAGCTCCTCCGTCGCCGTATTTCACGAAGAAACCCTGGTCAATCTCATGCTTGTTGGCGGTTCCTATTACCATGTAGTGCATCTTTTCAGCATAGTAATACACCATCGACATCCGGCAACGCTGTTTGAAGTTTGAGGCCGCAACGATCTGCAGGTATTCGTTAATGGGAATAATTTTACTTTTCTGGTTGCCGTTTTTATCGATGATCGTCAGGTGAAATACCGGAGGGAGCTTCTGATCCAGACCGGTTTTGTTGATGCCAATCTTGGATTTGTCCGTAAGCGGATCAAACTCCGGAAATACCCTTTTAATGGCTTCATCACGTCGTTCATAACATTTGAATCCTTCCAGGGCAGGCCTGATATTTTCAACGATATGCGGCACCCCGAATTTCTTTGCCAGCTTTTCCGCAAGGCTTTCGCTATCGGGGCTGGAGTCCTTTTCCGGCATCATCACGCCGAAAACCCGCTCAGCGCCAATGTACTTTGCAGCCAGGGCCATAGAAACCGAAGAGTCAATCCCTCCGCTGATGCCGACCACGGCTCCGCGCCGCTTGTATTTAACAAAAATTTCTTCCTTGAGAAGGGCGCCCAGATGATCGGCCAACGCCTCTATGTCTTTGATTTTCAGGATGTCTTTTGAGAAGGGGGGTCTGTTCATAGCTTAATATGAATTCATTTATGAATGTTTAATTACAAATATAACAGATTGAGGCTAAAAATGCTTGAGAAAGCTGAATATTTTGTTGTTCGTCGGCAGGGAGAATCTGTAAAATCCCCCGGGGACAATGCAACCCGAAGACGTGAACCTGCAACAGGTTCAATTCAGTTGCCTTCCCATTCGGTAAGGAATTCAATCAGGTACGACTGCATGAACTCATGCCTCCGGCAGGCCATCCGGCGTCCGGTTTCAGTATTCATGCGGTCTTTCAGCAAAAGCAGTTTTTCATAAAAATGATTGAGGGTGGGTGCGTTGCTTTTCCTGTATTTTTCCTTGTTCATGGCCATGTCGGGCGGGATTCCGGGATTATACAGCTGCCTGTTTTTATGCCCTCCGTAATGAAACGCGCGGGCTATACCAATGGCCCCCATGGCATCAAGGCGGTCGGCATCCTGCACCACCGATAATTCCGGCGACTTAAAGGTTGCCGGTGTATTTCCTCCCCCGAAGGAAACATGCCGGATGATCATCTCAACCTGATAAATAGTTTCTTCATCAACATGCTGGGATGTCAGAAATTCCCGGGCCAGGGCCGGGCCTTTTTCTTCATTGCCGTCGTGGAATTTGGCGTCAGCAATATCATGCAGCAAAGCTCCGAGTTCAGCCACCAGCATATTGCACGATTCTGTGGCCGCGAGGGTGCGGGTGTTTTTCCAGACCCGCTCGATGTGAAACCAGTCATGACCACCTTCAGCATCTTTCAGTGTTTCTTTAACAAAGGCTATAGTATTGTTAATCAGAATTATATATTTATCCATTGGTAAGATCGGCTTAGGTTGTCGGATAGGCTAATTTACAAAAAGGTAGTAAACTGCAGGT
>ERZ795057.1647-NODE-1647-length-18667-cov-10.225338_pt1 | contig 18667 bp, 17 predicted proteins | sample MGYA00375141_ERZ795057 | MGnify/ENA primary metagenome ERZ795057 (study PRJEB30186, sample SAMN05720163) | activated sludge metagenome | isolation source: Anaerobic digester | place: Hong Kong | collected 2015-01-26 ... | reverse complement strand
CACTTTCCCTGGTGTGTGAAGAAGTGCCCTTATTGTGATTTTAATTCGCACACATTAAAGAAGGAGCTGGAAGAGGACAAATACATTGATGCTTTGATTGAAGATTTGCAACACGATGTTCCTTTGGTTTGGGGAAGGCCGGTGCATTCGGTGTTTATGGGTGGTGGAACTCCGAGTTTATTTTCGGCTAAGTCTATTGAACGGTTATTAAACGCGGTGCGGGCTTTATTGCAATGCAAGCCGGATATGGAAGTCACCATGGAAGTGAACCCAGGAACCGGTGAATATGATAATTTTGTGGGTTATAAGCAGGCTGGTGTGAATCGTTTGTCGATGGGTGTACAAAGTTTGGAGGACACTTACCTGAAGAGTTTGGGTCGAATTCATTCATCAGAACAGGCGATAGAAGTTTATCAAAAAGCCAGAGATGCCGGCTTTGATAATATCAATCTGGATATGATGTTTGCCTTACCGGGACAAAATTTAAAAGAGGCAAAAGAAGACTTGCAAAAACTAATCGATTTACAACCCAATCATATTTCCTATTATCAATTGACGATTGAAGCCAATACGCTGTTTGCTGTTCATACGCCTAAAAACTTACCAAAAGACTCCGAATTAGAAGCCATGTATCTTCAGGGAAGAGAACTGTTGCATGAGAGTGGATATACTCAATATGAGGTTTCAGCATATTCCAAAGACAATCAGCAATGCCAACATAATTTAAATTACTGGAAATTCGGCGATTATCTGGGTATTGGTGCCGGAGCTCATGCCAAAATTTCATTTGGCTCATCAGGTGAGGTTAAACGATATATAAAACACAAGCATCCACAAAAATATTTGCAACAAAACTCCGGCTTCATTCAGGAAGAGAAGTTACTGAATAAGAATGACTTGCTTTTTGAGTTTATGCTCAATGCGGTGAGGCTTCGTCAACCAATAAGGTTTTGCGATTTTGAAAATAGAACTGGTCTGGGTAGTGATATTTTGATGAGCACACTTCAACCGGCTCTAGAACAAGGTTGGATTGGGGTATTGCCGGATGGTTTGATGTTATCCGAAGAATCGTATTTATTGAGTGATGAGATATTAAAGTTATTGCTTTAAATGTTTTTGTATTGATATAAGTTGAATAAAACAGGACATCTTGGTTTTATTCTTGCATCTCCACTGAGTTTCTTTGAACTGTGTCAATATATTCGGTAAAAGCCAAAAAATTCAAAAATAATTCTTGCTTTTTCAATACTTTAAGAGTTATTCTTACGATTAATTCTCAAAAGAGTTGGGGAAAAATGTAAAACTGTGAAGTGACACGCAAAAAATAGTTGCTTTATTTGTTCTTATAGAAACCTAAGAAAATTGAGAAAAAATAACAAATTATTAATTATTCAATGAGAGAAAATTGTGGGTTTGTTTTCAAATAAGAAGGTGCAGATATTTGGCGTGGATGTGAGTTCATCAGCCGTAAAAGTTTTGCAATTGGGAAAATCAGGTCAAACTTATAAAGTTGAATATTATGGTATTGATTCACTTCCTGCAAATGCGGTTGTAGAGAAAAACATCACTGAAGTTGACAGAGTGTCAGCTGCAATCTCCAATGCAGTTAAGAAAGCAGGAATTAAAAGAAAAAATGCTGCAATTGCTGTTTCAGGGTCAGCCGTAATTACTAAAACCATCAATATGTCTAGCGATTTATCTGAAGATGAGATGGAAGAGAGGCTTTCTTTGGATGCCAATCAATATATTCCTTACCCAATCGAAGAGGTGAGTCTGGATTTTAATGTTCTTGGACCTATGGAAGATAATCCTGCAATGTCACATGTTTTAATTGCTTGTTCCCGTTCTGAAAATGTAGAGGTTTGTACTGAAGCGTTGGAAGGTGCCGGATTAATTCCAACGATTGTAGATGTGGAATCATTTGCCATTGAGGCTTCATTTAATGAAATGGCAAAAAGTCTTAATTTAGGTGAAGATGAAATTGTTGCACTATTCGACATTGGAGCAACGACGACCACATTGCATGTCATGTATAAAGGCAGAAGTATTTATACCAGAGATCAAGCTTTCGGTGGAAAACAATTGACCGATGAAATTATGCAAAGATACGGTCTCTCGATGGAAGAAGCCAGTCTTGCCAAGCGTCAGGGAGGATTGCCTGAAAGTTATGAGACTGAAGTGCTTCAAAGTTTTAAAGACTCTTTGGTTCAGCAAATTAGCAGAGCATTGCAATTTTTCTTTTCCGGTACGGAGTTTAATAATGTTGACAGGATTGTATTAGCAGGCGGAACAGCCTCGATTCATGATTTGGATGAAATGACATCACAGCAAATAGGAGTCCCGACACAGATTGCTAATCCTGTTGAAGGATTTGAACTGGCATCTCGTGTTGATGAAATGGCAATGAAGGAAGACGCACCGGCACTAATGACTGTGATTGGTTTGGCAATGAGGACTTTCGACTGATGGCTAAAATTAATTTATTACCTTGGCGCGAAGAAAGACGCCAACAGCTAACAAAAGAATATTACGTTATGCTTGGTGTTGCTGCTGCAATTGCTTTAGCAATCGTAGGAGCTGTTTATTGGATTTATTCTCAAAATATTGACTTTCAAATTAAAAGGAACAACCGGATTAAGAATGAAATCGTGAAAGTTGAGGCTCAAATTAAGGAAATTGAAGGTCTTGAGAAAAAACGCGATGATTTGCTGGCCAGAAAAAAAGTGATTGAAGAGCTTCAAGCAAACAGAACTCAAATGGTTCATTTGTTTGACGAGCTGGTGAAAACAATTCCTAATGGCGTGTTTCTGGAAAATATTAAGCAAAACTCCAACACGATTTACTTGGAAGGTTATGCCCAGTCACATTCGAGAGTTTCTGCTTATATGCGCCAGATTGAAGCCTCAGAGTGGTTCAAAACTCCTGTAAATGTTGAGTACATTAAAGCAGATGATTCGTATGATACACACGAACAAAAATTTAAATTAATTGTTACATTGATTAATCCTCTGACCAAAAATAACGAGGAAGGAGAGTTGTCAGAATGAGTTTTATTGATGAGTTAAACAGTTTAGATACTTCTAATCCCGGAGGTTGGCCTGCTTGGGTTAAGTTAGGAAGTATTGTTCTTCTTATGGTTGTGATATGTGCCGGTGGGTACTTTTTACAAATCAAAAGTCAGATGGAAGATTTAGCAAAACATCAAGCAACCGAAAGGTCAGAGAAAGATGTTTATAAAATCAAGCAGCAAAGAGCGGCGCAGCTTCCTGCATATAAAGCTCAACTCGCTGAAATGGAAGTGATTTTACAGTCTATGTTGCGACAGTTGCCAAGTAAAAATGAAATGTCAGATTTGATTGTTGATGTTTCACAAACGGCATTAGCAAGTGGAATTGATAATGAATTATTTGAACCGGGTGCTGAGATTCTAAAAGATTTTTATGCAGAAAAACCGATTTCCTTGAGAATGGTTGGTAAATATCATCAGTTTGGAAGTTTTGTGAGCGGTGTTGCTTCATTACCTCGAGTTGTGATTCTTACCATGCATGATATTTCTTTAAAGCCACTGGCGAATGGAGAAAGCGGGTTGTTATTGCTTGAGGGAACAGCAAGAACATACAGATACCTGGACTCAGAAGAACAAGCTGCAATGGATGCAGTGAAAGCAACTGTCAAAGGAGCTAAGAGATGAAGAGCATGGTAAAAATTTCATTGATAATGTTCTTGGTTTCCATTTTGGCATCTTGTAACAACAGTATGAATGATTTGGATAAGTATTTTGAAGAAGCTAAAAAAGCCCCGCCAAGACCAATTGATCCGCTTCCCGAAATTAATTCCCCTGAGATTTTTGTCTATGAAGCACAAGAATTAAGAGATCCTTTTTCTAATGACTTGGAGATTCTGGAAGAACACAATACAGAAGAAAATAAATTCGTTGAAGGCGAAGGTCCTGATTTGTCCAGAAGAAAAGAATTGCTGGAAAACTTCCCTCTCGACAGCTTATATATGGTAGGTACCTATAGCCAAGAAGGCAGTTACTGGGGATTGATAGAAGATCCCGAAGGAGTGATTCATCGAGTTTCCATGGGACAGTATATGGGACAAAATTACGGTGAAATCGTTATGATTAATGAAGACCAAATTGATGTATCGGAATGGATACCTGACGGCTTGGGAGGCTGGATTAAGAGAGAAGCCAGCATAGCTCTGCGAGAAGAAGAATGAAAACTTTAATATTAAAAAACAAAGAAACTGAAATTGAGATTGTAAAAAAAGGGTTTGTGAATATGAAGTCAAATGCTTGTAAACACCAAAAGCGATTCAATGCAATATTTGCATTGATGCTTATGATTGTATCATTTTCAGGGTTTGCCCAATCAAATCTTGAATCGGTTGAACACAGCAGCAACCTTGATGGGTCTGTTGAATTTCGATTGAGGTTCGACGGTGAAATAGCTAAACCGGAAGTGTTTATGACGGCTCGTCCGGCTCGTTTAGCTTTTGATATGGAAGGAGTTTACAATAATTCAGGTGTGAAATTGCTTCCGGTATCAAAAGGAAATACCAAAAGTTTGCGTATTGTTTCAGCGAGTACCAAAACCAGAGCAGTTATTGACTTGTATAGCCCTGCACATCATGAGTTAGAGGTCAATGGGAATGAGTTGGTTGTTAAAATAGCAAGTGGTGCTAACATTGCAAAAACAATGAATGAGATGGAATCTAAGTATGCCATTGAAAATGTTGATTTCAGACGTGGAAAGGAAGGACAGGGCAAGGTTGTTATCACATTTAACAAACCGGGTGCGTTGGTAAATTTGAGGGAAACCGCAGAACAAATTAAACTTGAAATTAAATCAACGGAGCTTCCAGAAGCCAATGATCACAAATTAGATGTAATGGATTTTGCAACACCGGTTTCTTTTGTAGATGTTCGTTCGAGCGCAGGTGATGTGAAAGTTGATATCATCGCCTCCGGTAACTACAGACATATGGCATACCAAACTGGTAACCAATATGTTGTTGAGGTGATGGAAAATAAAGATGATATTGAAACTGCCGCACAAGGGTTGGATAAAGAAAAAGAATATACAGGGCATAAAGTGAACTTTAATTTCCAAGATGTGCCTGTGCGTTCTGTGCTGAGTATGATTGCTGATGCTTCACAGTTTAATATTGTGGTTTCTGATGCCGTTGATGGTAACGTGACATTAAGGCTTAACGAAGTTCCCTGGGATCAGGCTCTGGATGTAGTGTTAAATATCAAGAAATTGGATAAACGTCAGGATGGCAATGTGGTTTGGGTGGCTCCTGCAAAAGATATTGCTGACAGAGAACAAGAAGCGCTCAATGCATTGAAAGAAAAAGAGGAGTCAGAACCTCTAAAAACCATTATGATACAGATAAACTATGCTAGAGCAGAAGAGTTTGCAACTTTATTAATGGGTAATAGCAAAAATATTAACACAGGTGGCGGGTCAGCTAATTCTGCGAACGGTACTAGAGGTATGTTGTCATCAAGAGGTTCGGTTTCATTTGATGAAAGGACAAATACACTATTGATTACCGATGTTCCATCTAAATTGGTGGTAATTGAAGAGTTGATCCAATCATTGGATGTGGCAGTCAGACAGGTTCAAATTGAATCAAGAATTGTGATTGCATCTGATAAATTTGGTGATGAACTGGGTGTTAAGTTCGGTGTTACAGGTTCTAAGCAGGATAGACATGGAAATATCCTCAGTACCGGTGGCTCGCTTGAAGCACTCGATGATTTAAACTCTGTTGCAATCGCAAATAGATTGAATAATCCAAGTGGCTCGGGACTTCCTAATTTCACACCGACAACACCGGGTTTGGGAGATCGTTTGAATGTTAATTTACCGGCTGTTGCAGGAAACGCATCAAAATGGGCGTTTAGTATTTTGGCAGCCGATTACTTATTAGATTTGGAGTTATCAGCATTACAAACCGAAGGTCGTGGTGAGGTGATTTCGACACCGAGAGTCGTCACAACCAACCAGAAAGAAGCGTTCATTAAGCAAGGTGTTCAGATTCCTTACGAGGAAACTGCGGCATCTCCTACAGGTGTTCCGACGATTAGCTTCAAAGAAGCAGTAATGGAGTTGAGTGTAACTCCATTAATTACACCGGATGACAGAGTGGATTTAAGTTTGAGAATTACTAAAAACACAATTGGTGAGTTGTTCAATGGTGTTCCGTCAATTGATACCAGAGAGATGGAAACTAGAGTTTTAGTTGGCAGTGGTCAAACCATTGTTCTGGGTGGCGTTTATGAACACGTTAAAAGAACAGACAAATCAAAAGTTCCTGTACTAGGAAATATTCCGGGCTTGGGAGCGTTATTTAGAAATAAATCAGTAACTAACGATAAAGCAGAGTTGTTGGTATTTATCACGCCAACAATAATTAAAGAGAGTTTATAACAAGTGTTAAATAATAATTTTACAGGTATTCATACGATGAAAAGAACAATATATACATTTTTGCTGATTGCAATTGTAACAACATTAACATCTTGTGGCGGAGGTGGTGATGGAGCTGCTGGCTCGCCTCCCAACTCTAATCCAACGAATGGATTTACCATTACGTTAACACCTGTTGATAGCAGTTTGCCAGCGAATACTCTTAATTACCCAGCATTTATTGGTTCCCCATTTGTAACTCAATTAAATGTGAGAGTCGCATTTAACAACGGAGGAGTTGCTCCGGATGGGACAACTGTAAATTTATCAACTAGTAATGTGAATGTGGCTTATATTTCGGTTCCTAATGATTTTGGGACTGTTAACTCATCTCATAATACAACGACTTCCGGTGGGATGGCTACTTTTTATATCCATAGTGGTGGTTCATCAGGTAACGTAACCTTAACTGCGTCTGCAACAACATCAAACAGAACATATACCGGCACTTTGAATTATTCTATTTCACAAGGACCGGCGCCATTTGATCAACTGAGCGCTGTTATGCCAAGAACAGAGTTGCCTGTTAATAGTCAGAATATTGCTTATTTTAGTGGCACTCCATTCGTCATGGAGGTTGATATTCAATTTAAAGACCCACTAGGAAACTTCACAAATCCTTTGGGCGATCCTTCAACTGTCAATGTTTCAGTTAACCCTGTGAGTTCATTAGCATTCTCAACTTTGGATGATCCAAGTACAGAGGATGTGAATGAGTTCTTTGTTTTGATGGGGCAAGGTCCGGTGAATATGAATGCCGGTCATGGTAATTTATTCTTGTGGGCAGGAGATATTCAGGGTTCAGCTTTGGTCACAATCACAGCTGTAGAAGCAGGAACAGAAATTGAACATTCCACTTCTTTCACAATTGATGTAGTTGGCGGTCCAGTTGGTCGCCCTACAGATTTAACATTAAATAGTGGAGGTCCATTGTACGTGAATGGTTCAGGTGGGAATACGAGCCAGGATGTTATAGCTTTAGTTACCAGTAGTGGCATTCCTGTTCCTGATCCACAGGTTAATAATGTCAGATTGTCAATTGTTACAGATGCCCCAAATAGTGGAGAGAAATTATCCGGCACGAATGCTAATGGTAACGTGGTTGAAGGAACAACAATAAGAGTTCCAACAATAAATGGTGTGGTCAATGCTTTGGTTCAGAGTGGTACAGACTCGAATACTATTACCTTGACAGCAACGGTCGATAAAGCGGATAACAATGTTGATAACGGCATCCAAGATCCTTTAAGTGCGAGTACAACCTATACAGTTAGTGATGGTGTACTCTGGGCGTTAGAATTAACAAGCCCTGCGATTGATGCAATTACGGTCAATGGTGATACTACAGGATCAGGTGCTGATTTAGAGTATAACTATCAAGATGGAACCTACAGTTATGTTGTGAGTGCAATTGGTACAGATAAAGCAGGTAACCCTGCACTGCCACAAACTCTTGAATTTAACATGATAAATAGCCCGATTGTAGGATACCCTGAGAGTGGTGCAGGTGTATTTGTACATTCTGCAGGAGATGGTAACCCGCAAGAAGGAGGCACAACTTTCACATCTGCCAGTGCTGCATTTATCACCGCTGCAGGTGGTGTCCAACCAAATGATACTTTGATGGTATTTGGAGAAGAATCACTCGGTAATGAAGATTTGGAAAGTGCTTTGAGAGTAGCGACAGTTAACTCCGAAACCAGTTTAACTACAGTCGAAAAATTCAATAGAAATGATGAAACCGGAGCGATAAATAACGACTTTGGAATTCTACCTTATGCAGTAGGTAGAGCTGTAGATGGAAATATTACAGCAACAGCTGTTATGAATGAAATGGGAGTAGCAACGACTCGTTTGAATTATCCTGTATCGCAATTAGGTAGAATAGCAGTTGTTTCTGTTAAAGGACAAGGAAGACAAAACACTACAAATGGAGTCTTCAAGTCAGTCACTGATGTAGAAGTAATGGCTTTTCCTGGCGTTGAAGGATTTAATGGTCAATCGAGTACAATGGTCGTTTCACCGAGTGTTATTCCGGCCAATACAAGTGTTGCATTTAATGTTTGTCTTATGGACTCAGCAAGAAATCCATTGCCGGGCAGATTTGTAGCATTTAACTATGTTGGGTCAAATGGACAAGGAGCCATTGATGGGGTTACAACAGCTGGTATTATGGATAGTGCGACAGGCATGGATGGTTGTGCATATGGAATTGCTACTACTACCGGTGTTGTACCGGGCTCAGGTTCTCCAGGTTTTAATTTCAATGCAGCAGGGATTACTTGTGATATTGAAACATCAAATACAGAAAACTGTATGGATGTTCTCGCGCCAGAAAATGGAGTATTAAACGCGAATCCATCATCATTTTTGGGCAGAGGAATAATAACGATTACACTTTCTTTGTATGATGGTTCCGGTAACCCGATACAGGGCGCACCGATTTCAGGAAGTTGTGATTCTGTGGATGGTGGTAGCTTGTCAATCAATTTTGGACCTTCATTGACTAATGTCGATGGAAATAGTTTTGTAGATGTGTTTGTTGCTCTTGATGCGCCAGGCGGTGGTCTTAATGGAACATGTACATTTGCGACAGCTTCAGGAGAACCTTCTGTAGATGTTCACTTCTCTGGTGGCGACTCTTGTTTCCTTGGAAGTACAGCAAGTCCACAACCACCTCCAGGAGAATGTGATGGAATAGGTAATACTGATAGTTATCAGGTTGGTGGTCAGGTTCAAGGTATGACTTCATCGGGACCACTTGTTCTACAGAATATTGTAGGCGGCGGTGCTACGTCAACAATTGATATTACGGGTAATGGAGGATTTTTCTTCCCTGCTCAACCTGATGGTAGTACTTATGTAGTATCAGTTACTACTCAACCACCAGGTCAAACTTGTACTGTAACTCCAGGAACAGATTTTGGCACAGTTTCTGGATCGACAGTTGATACAGTTGTTGTAGTATGTACTCCATAATACATAGGAATTAACTATAAAAAATGCAAATCTTCGGATTTGCATTTTTTTTTGAATAAAACTATCGGCAAGTTCATCTTTAAGTTAAGATTCGAATCGTTATAGAAAAATTGATTTATAATTCCGATGAACTTCCCAACTGTTAAACAATTGCGATACTACATTGCATTAGTGGAAAATAACCATTTTGGTAAAGCAGCGGAAAGCTGTTTTGTTTCCCAGTCAGCATTTTCTGTGGCTATAAAAGAACTTGAGATTGTAATCAATGGTCAGTTGGTAGATCGTACAAACAAATCGGTAACAATCACATCTTTGGGAAAAGAGATCTATACACAGGCAAAATTAATTATTCGTGAACTATCACATCTATTGGATATTTCTCAAGGAAATGACAAACCTTTGTCAGGAAAGTTATCACTCGGAATCATTCCTACAATTGCTCCTTTTTTGTTGCCGAAGTTCATGTTTGAATTACAGAAAACATATCTAGACTTAGAGTTGTACTTGTATGAAGGTACGACATTAAAACTCTATGACAAGTTAATGAAAGGTGAATTGGATGTAATTTTAATTGCTTTACCATATTCATTAAAAAATACAGAAACATTAACTTTATTTAAGGAGTCGTTTTATCTCGCACACAGAAAAGAAAGTAAGTGGATTAAGAAAAACATGTCAGAACCATCAGATGAAAGTGTCATACTATTAGAAGATGGACACTGTTTAAGAGAACATACCCTCAGCGCTTGTAAATTAAAAAATTCAGAGCAAATCAGTCAATATTCTGCAAGCAGTATGTTGACTTTAATTGAGATGGTTAAAAGTGATGTTGGAATCACATTCTTACCTGAAATGTGTTTGGATTCGAACTTAATAAAACAGCAACCATTAGAGTTAAAGAAATATACAAATAGTTACAGAGAAATCGGTTTGGTTTGGAGAAAAGGGAGTTCTCAGACGAAAGAGTTTGAAATGTTAGGAAACTTTATTAATGGACATAAATAATCGATGGGAATAGGTGAAACTCTATCGCTTCTGTGCGCCTTCATTTGGGCGGTTGCAGTCATCTTGTATAAAAAAGCAGGTGATCATTTTAATGCTTATGAAATGAATCTGTTTAAGTCGGTATTCGTTTTTATTTTGATGATTCCAACAGTGTTATTTTTTGAAAGTTGGGAAATTCCACAAATGTCATATTATCAAATGAGTGTTATTTTGATAAGTGGAATCATAGGCATCATGTTAGCAGATTTGTTTTATTTAAGGGCTTTGCAATTAATAGGCGCGAGTTTAACCGGAATTACAGGGAGTTTGTATAGTCCGTTTGTTGTAAGCTTATCAATGCTCCTGTTGGCAGAAAGTCTAAATAGCTGGCAGTATTTTGGAATGTTACTGGTATTGGCAGGAGTTGTTTTGGTTGGCTACAGGAAAAAAACTCTAACAATTGAGCATCCTCCAATTCGAGGGTTTGTTTATGCAGCACTTGCTGTATTTTTTACAGCGCTTGGTATAGTAATAATTAAACCGGTTAGTACAGAATTACCATTTTTTTGGATAATACTGATTCGATCTTTTGGAGGTATGATTGCAATGGTGTTGTATGGATTGGCAATAAGACAACCATTGACAGTTTCACATATTCTAGAGGCCAAAGGAGGTATGTGGCTCATACTTGGAACGTTTTTAGGACAATATGTTTCAATGATGATTTGGGTGGCAGGATACAAATACACAAGTGCTTCAGTTGCCTCAATTCTAAATGAAACCGCATCCGTATTTATATTGCTTCTTTCTTGGATATTCCTAAAAGAACATCTCAATTTCAGAAAAGTGATTGGGGTTTTGATCACAATTACTGGAGTGCTATTCGTACTGCAAATATCATTGTAATGCAAGTTTCTTCAGTTTTGTATAAATCTACAATCTGAATAAAATCTTGATAGTTATCAATAATAATTAAATTGCAAATCAGTATAATTCTCGCATCAATAACTTAACTTGAGTGAGAATAATTATGAAAATGTCAAAAACAATTTTAGCAGCTGCATTGGCAGTTGTATCCGGTGCATCAATGGCAGCCGACAAAGGCGATTGGTTTATGCATGCAAGAGTTATCAACATTAATCCAAACGATGACAGTAGTGTTTTGAACCTTGCAGGTGGTGACGTTGCAGGTACTGGCGTTGAAGTGAACGATGCAACAACTTTGGGTGTTTCAATTGGTTATATGTTAACTGATAATTTTGCATTAGATTTATTGCTTGATCCAAGTACTCAACATGATGTTAGTGCTTTTGGTTTGAGTGGACTAGGTGTTCCAGATGGTACAGAAGTTGTAAATACTAATGTATTGCCACCTACATTGTTCGCACAATACCATTTTAATCCACAGGGTAAAGTAAGACCTTATGCTGGTGTTGGTTTAAACTATACATTATTCTTTAATGATGATTTAACTGATGCGGCTCAAACTGTATTGGGTGCGTCAAATCTTGATATTGATTCATCATTTGGTCTTGCGGGTCAATTCGGTATTGACTTCGAAATGAAAAATGGCTGGTATTTCAACGTTGATGTTAAATATATCAAAATTGACACAACAGCAACATTCGATACAGCTTTAGGTGCAGTATCAGTTGACGTTGATATTGATCCAACTGTCGTTGGTATCGGGTTTGGAAAAACTTTCTAAATCAATATTACAACAAATAAAAAGGTTGTGTGTTTGTGGCACGCAGCCTTTTTTCGTTTCTAAAAAAAATTAAGATTCAGCAAGTTCGTTTAGAAGGTCTCTATCTAAAATAGTTAGAATATGTTTTTTAAAACTGACAACTTCCATTTTTTGAAGTTTTTTAAAAATACGGCTTAATGTTTCTTCAGCCATTCCAAGATAACTGGCAATATCTCTTTGAGAAATTGGTAAGAAGAATTCGTCTTCTGAATAACCGCGAATCTTGAATCTTTGTGAAATAGTCTTAATAAATAAAGCTAATTTAGATTTACTACCAATATCAATATGATTTTTCTTACAGCTGTAGAGCTCACGGCTCATCACTTTTAAAAGATTTGCCTGCAGAACCGGGTAATCTTCTGATATTTCGAGGAAATTATTAAATGAAATTTTACAATATGAACTCATAGTTAAAGCGGAAGCTGTTGACTGAAAGGTCTCATCATAAATTCCATCTAATCCCATAATTTCTCCGGGAAGATGAAAATTGAGGATTCTTTCCTTACCATTCTCATCAAGCGATGTAGTTTTAAACATTCCTGAGTGAACGATGTATAAAGCGTTGAATTTTTCTCCGATAGAAAAAAGCTGGCTGTTTTTATCAACAATTTGAGAGGCGGAAATCATTGACTCTAAATCAATTAGTTCTGATCTTGATAAACCGGTTGGTAAACATAAAGAACTGACAGCACACTTCTCACAACGTGATAATTTACCAACAACTTTATTTTGAAATTGCTCTAATTTATGATTTTGATAGCTTGGCAATTTTATATACCTGAATGACAATGAGTTAATTATGGCATAAGTCGAAAAATTATTGAAAAATAATGGTTAAAAATATCCATAAATCCAAAAATTGACTAAAGTCAATATACGAGGGTTGCTTATTTCATATAATGGGCGACCAAGATTATAAATGCGAGGGTAATAAATGAAAACTAACTTTACTGATGAAATTGTCAAAAAGTTTGCCATTGTCACCATTATGTGGGGCATTGTTGGCATGCTTGTTGGCGTCTTTATCGCGGCACAATTGGCTTGGCCGGCGTTAAATTTTGATATTCCATTTTTAACATACAGCCGTTTGAGACCACTACATACCAATGCCGTGATTTTTGCTTTTGGTGGAAATGCTTTAATAGGTACTTCGTTCTATGTGGCACATAAAACTTGTAAAGCAGAGTTGTTTGCTCCCAAATTGGCATCTTTTGTTTTTTGGGCGTTCCAATTAATCATTGTTGCGGCGGCCTTGACACTTCCATTTGGTTACACACAAAGTAGAGAGTATGCTGAGTTAATTTGGCCGATTGATGTCTTTTTGACAATCGTCTGGGTTGCTTATGCCATTGTGTTCTTTGGAACAATTGTTAAAAGGCAGGAGAAACACATCTATGTTGCGAACTGGTTCTATGCAGCGTTTATTATTACCATTGCGTTGCTCCACATCGTAAACAATTTACAGATTCCGGTAAACTGGCATTTGTCATACTCAGTATATCCTGGTGCTGTTGATGCGCTTGTTCAATGGTGGTATGGTCACAATGCAGTTGGGTTCTTCCTGACAGCCGGTTTCTTGGGAATGATGTATTACTTCGTACCTAAGCAAGCTGAAAGACCGGTTTATTCATACAGACTTTCAATCGTTCACTTTTGGGCATTGATTTCTTCTTATATGTGGGCAGGTCCACACCATTTGCAATACACTTCATTACCTGATTGGGCACAATCTTTGGGTATGGTTTTCTCATTGATCCTGTTAGCACCTTCCTGGGGTGGTATGATTAACGGTATCATGACTTTATCTGGTGCTTGGCATAAATTGCGTGATGATCCAATAATCAAAATTTTGATTGTTTCATTGTCATTCTATGGAATGTCAACTTTTGAAGGTCCGATGATGTCTGTGAAAACAGTTAATGCGTTATCTCACTATACTGATTGGACTGTAGGTCATGTTCACTCTGGTGCTTTGGGTTGGGTTGCGTTAATGACAATTGGTTCGTTGTATGTATTGATTCCAAAACTTTGGGGTAGAAAATCAATGTACTCAACGAAACTAATTAATGCTCACTTCTGGATTGCAACACTTGGTATCGTTTTGTACATCGCTTCAATGTGGATTGCCGGTGTGATGCAAGGTTTGATGTGGAGAGATATTAATGCTGACGGTAGTGTTGTTTACTCATTCATAGAAAGCATTAAAGCGACATATCCGTATTACATTGCACGTTTCTTGGGTGGAACAATGTTCCTCAGTGGCATGTTCATTATGCTGTACAATGTAATTAAAACTATTAAATCAGACAAAGTTTCAGGAGAAGCAGCATGAAACATCAAAAACTAGAGAAAAATATTGGGTTGATGGGTGTGTTGATTGCAATTGTCGTCAGTTTTGCGGGTCTTGTTGAGATTGTGCCACTGATGTTTCAAGCAAGCGTTGTTGAACCTCATCCAAATCTAAAACCTTACACTGCTCTTCAATTAGCAGGACGTGATATTTATATTTCAGAAGGTTGTTACAACTGTCATTCTCAACAAATTCGTCCGTTCGTTGATGAAACTATGAGATATGGGCACTACTCAATGGCAAGTGAGTTTGTTTATGACAGACCATTCCAATGGGGTTCAAAAAGAACTGGTCCTGATTTGCACAGAGTTGGTGGAAAATACTCCGATGAGTGGCATGAGTATCACTTAATGGATCCTCGCTCAGTGGTTCCTGAGTCAAATATGCCAGGTTATCCTTGGTTGGCAGAACAAACTGTTGATGCTGAGCAAGTGGCTGCCGGTATGAAAACCTTGAAAGACTGGTTTGGACATCCTTATACAGATGCACAACTTGCAAGTGCAAAAGCTGATGTTGAAGGAAAAACCAAACTTGAAGCCGTGATTGCTTATTTACAAGTTCTGGGAACTTCAATCCCAAGGAGCTACAAGTGATTAATGGCATATTTATAATTGTCATGATGATACTGTTTTTTGCAATTGTTGCATGGGCGTGGAGTGACAAAAGAAAGGTTGAATTTGAACATTTATCAAATCTTCCATTGGAAGATGATTTTGAAACATTAGAGAAAGGTGAGCAAAATGGACATGAGTAGTGGTTGGAGTATATATATTATCGTATTGGTAGCAGCCCATATTGTTGGCTATTTATGGTTGCTATTCACTTCATCTAGAATGCAGTCTGACGAGCACAAAGATGGCGATACAACAGGTCATGTTTGGGATGATGATTTAAAAGAGTATAACAATCCGCTTCCAAAGTGGTGGTTATATCTTTTTATCTTAACAATCGTATTTTCTATCGGGTATTTAACATTGTATCCGGGCATGGGTAACTATAAAGGAACACTAAACTGGACTAGTTTCAGCTCATGGGAAGATGAAAATAAAGATGTGATGGCAAAAAGAGCTGAGTTATTCAGTACATTTATCAACAAACCTGTCACTGAAATGGTGAAAGACACTAAAGCGATGGAAATTGGTGAAAGGTTATTTGCTAACCATTGTAGTACTTGTCATGGTTCTGATGCTCAGGGTGCGGTTGGTTTTCCAAACCTGACAGATAATGACTGGTTATACGGTGGTGATCCTGACACAATTATTCAGTCAATTACAGCTGGTCGTAATGGTATCATGCCACCTTGGGGTGCTGCTCTAGGTGATGAAGGTGTTAAACAAGTTGCGGCTTATGTTAAGAGCTTTACTGATAAGTCTCAGAATGTAGAATTAGCAGCAGAAGGTCAAAAGAAATTCGCCATGTTCTGTTCATCATGTCACGGTGCGGATGCGAAAGGTAATTATATGTTTGGTGCTCCTAACCTGACAGACAACACCTGGTTGCACTCTTATGATTCCGGAATTGTTGAAACAGCGATTATGCAAGGTTTATCAGGTAAAATGCCGGCACACGGTGAATTGCTTGATAAGGATAGTATAAAAGTTCTTGGCGCCTATGTATATTCACTAAGCAATGACTAATAACGATAAAGATATCAGTTTTAATGAAAGACAGCTTAAGCGTATATTTTACAGACGCTTGGCTGTCGTTCTTTGGACTTCATTTTTAGTAGCGGCTGCACAAACAATGGTTTTCTTTGCCATTTTTGATCCGCAACTTTTGCTGCAACTTTCAACATGGAGTGTCGAGGTTTCTGCAACACAAGGTTATACCTTTGGATTTGTATTTTTCTGGGTGTTTTCTTTTGTCGCAACATTCCTTGTCGGGATTGTGATGGTATTACCCAGAACAAAACTCGCACAAAGAACTCGACCCAAAGAGGACGATTAAAACTAAAGCGAAAGGCTTTAACAAAGAGTAAACTGCCAAATCAAACTTATATAGATTTGGCAGTTTTGTAATTTTTAATCAAAATATATTATCAAAAACTATGAGTCAAGATAAACAACCACTTGGAATTGAACTATATCAATCCAGAAAGAAAATTCACCCTCGTGAGATAAATGGTTTTTTCTCGAGATTAAGAAAGTTATCTCTTTTTACTCTACTTGGTATTTTTTATTTCTTGCCATGGTTGAATTATGATGGACATCAGGCAGTATTATTTGATTTGCCTGCTAGGAAATTCTATATTTTTGGAATAACATTTTGGCCTCAGGATTTTATTTTCCTTTCCTGGCTGTTGATTATAGCTGCATTTTCCCTTTTCTTTTTTACCGCATTGGCAGGAAGACTATGGTGTGGATATACTTGCCCCCAAACTGTTTGGACAGAATTGTTTGTACAAATAGAGCATTGGGTTGAAGGTGATCGCAATAAACGATTAAAGTTAGATAAACAGCCATGGAATTTTAATAAAATTCGTCGCCGGGGATTAAAAATTCTGCTTTGGATTATTCTGGCTTTGTGGACAGGCTTTACATTTGTCGGTTTCTTTACCCCGATTAGAGAACTATGGTATCTGGTACTTGAGTGGAATCTAGGTTCTTGGGAAACATTCTGGATTTTCTTTTATAGTTTAGCGACTTATGGAAATGCGGGTTTCTTAAGGGAACAAGTATGTACGCACATGTGTCCTTATGCACGATTCCAAAGTGCGATGTTTGATAAAGATACATTAATAGTATCATATGATGTTGCCAGAGGAGAACCTCGTGCCGCAGGGAAAAAACGTAGAGAAGAGATCGAAAATGTCGGAGATTGTATTGAATGTACCATGTGTGTACAGGTTTGCCCGACAGGGATTGATATTCGTGACGGATTACAATACGAATGTATTGCTTGTGCGGCATGTATTGATGCTTGTGATGAAGTCATGATAAGTATTGGTAAAGAACCGGGTTTGGTTCGATACACAACAGAACACGAACTTCAAGGTAAGAAAACACGAATTTTCAGACCGAGAATGGTTCTGTATATGGTAGCCTTAAGTATAATGATAGGATTGTTCTCTTATACATTGTTACATCGTAAAAGCATAGCGGTTGACGTGTTAAGAGATCGAAATACATTTTTCAGGGTTGTGGACTCTCAGACAATTGAGAATGTTTATAAACTGAAAATAATGAATAAAGGCGATCAGCCACAACAATATATTGTCTCAGCAGAAGGAATCGAAGGGGGATTAGAGGTTGTTGTTGATGATAATTATAAAGACAGACAGTTACCTCCGGGTGAGGTTTTGAGTCTGCCGGTTAAAGTCAGAGCAAAAACTGCAAATGTGACGAGACATATTCAAAATATTGAATTGAAAATTCACGTTGTAGGTGATGAAAGCACAGTTGTTACAGAGGAGACAAAATACTTTGGACCAAAGAAATAACACACAAAATGAATCCAGACCTTGGTACAAAATACCAATGGTCTGGTTTGTTATGGCACTACCGTTAACAGCGGTTGTAGCATCAATAATCACTCTGGTGATTGCAGCCAAACATTCTCCCGATGTCATTCAACATAACAGACATTCATCAAAAATTATCACTCCGGTTGATTCTGATAAAACAGAACAAGGAAACAGCAATTAAGAATGTCTGAAAAGGCTTGTTTTCACTGTCACGAAAAGATTCCTGACAATGTTAAGATCCTGGCAAAAATTGGTGGTGAGAGCAAAGCAGTCTGTTGCCACGGTTGTAAAGCTGTTGCGGAATTTATTGACGAACAGGGTTATTGTGACTTTTACGAATATCGCGGCGATTCGCTTCCGGCGTCAAAAGCTGAAGTTGCGGAAAAAAAGTGGCAAGTTTATGACGAGCCGGTCAATTTCGATTCTTTTGTTACTCAGCTAAAAGACAATCATTATAAAGTCTCCATCAACCTCGAAGGCATGTATTGCAGTGCTTGTGGCTGGTTGATTGATAAACATCTAAGAGGATTGATTGGCATATTTGATGTGAGATTAAACACCATCACAAAAGTTCTTCAGGCTGAATTTGATGCTGAAAAAATAAAACTAAGCGAAATTTTATCGGCAATCAATCGTTTGGGTTATAAGCCTACACTCAGCAA
>ERZ795057.1644-NODE-1644-length-18689-cov-7.074702_pt1 | contig 18689 bp, 20 predicted proteins | sample MGYA00375141_ERZ795057 | MGnify/ENA primary metagenome ERZ795057 (study PRJEB30186, sample SAMN05720163) | activated sludge metagenome | isolation source: Anaerobic digester | place: Hong Kong | collected 2015-01-26 ... | reverse complement strand
CAGGGGTTTTTCGCGCCCAGCAGGAGTCGAACCTGCGACGCACGGATTCGAAGTCCGACGCTCTATCCACTGAGCTACGGGCGCAATTTAAAGAATACTTATTTTCATATCTGAATATTGTCAAGACAATTTAACGTGGTACTGCCGATAGAGAAAGGTCAGTACCACAATTTTTTAAAATACGTCATAATCCTCTTCAAGTTCACTCTTTCCTGACTTCGGAGCAGCCTTCTTCTCATCGTTTTTTTTGTCGGAAGTCTTGCTGGTAGTAAGAGCTGCAGATTTAATCAGCTGTTTTCTTTCAACTTCGACTTCAGAATCAATTTTAAAGACCTTGAGCATGTTCATCAGTTCAAGCGCCTGAGAGGACATCTCTTCACTGGCTGAAGCTGTTTCCTCAACAAGGGCGGCATTCTGCTGTGTCATTGTGTCAAGTTCCATAATAGCAACATTAATCTGATCTATGCCGGACTTCTGTTCATCACTGGCAGCTGAAATTTCAGATATAAGTTGAGTAACATTTTTAATTGAATTTATTATCTCACTGATTGCATCACCACTATTATTGGCCTGTTCTGTGCCATTTTGAATTTTATCTATTGATTCCCTTATCAGTTCTCCGATCTGTTTAGCGGCTTCACCGGATCTTTGAGCGAGATTTCTGACTTCGCCTGCAACAACCGCAAAACCACGTCCCTGTTCACCCGCACGCGCGGCTTCAACAGCAGCATTAAGAGCGAGAAGGTTAGTCTGAAAAGCAATTTCATTGATTACAGAAATGATCTCACCAATACGCTGACTTGAATCGCTTATTTCATTAATAGATGCGACTGCCGAATTAACAAGTTCTCCTCCTTTTTCCGCAATTTCATAAGACGCAATTGTTGTTGAATTGGCATGTTTAGCATTATCGGTATTCTGGTTTATCGTGGCAGTTGTTTCTTCAATGGTAGAAGCGATCTCCTCCAGAGATGACGCCTGTTCTGTTGTTCGTTGAGACAAATTCTGGTTACCCTGACTGATTTGTTCTGTTGCGTAATATAAATTCTGCATGGAGGTGATTATGGAGGTAATCATATTTTCAAGGTTTTCATTGGCGAGATTTATGCTTCTCACAAGTGTACCGACTTCATCTTTTCTGTCAGCGAATTTTATATCAATCCTGCTGGTAAGATCACCATCAGCGAGTCTGTTCGCGATTTTTGATGACTCAACAACCGGCTTTGCCAGTGAATTACCAAAGAAGATTGAGAAAATAATTATAATTAAAGATATACCTCCTCCTATAGCTATAACTGTTATCAGAAGAGTCCTTATATAGGCACGATTAGCCTCTTCCGCGGCACTGATTACTTTTTCTATGTCATCAACATAATTACCTGTGCCGACGACCCATTTATATTCATCAAAGGATTTACTGTAACTTCTTTTTCTGTTGGCAACAGTTTCACCCGGTTTCGGAAACCAGTAATCTGTAAAACCGCCTTCAGCTTTACGGCCGTTTTCAATGATCTCTTTAATCATGAGCTTGCCGTTTACGTCTTTCATATCTATCCTTGATTTCCCTTCTGCCTCAGTGTTCCCCGGGAAACAGACATTTATACCGTCAAAGTCATCAATCCAGAAATAACCTGATTTGTCATATCTGAGCCCTCTGACGAGTTCCCGGGCAAGGTTTTTCCCCTGCTCAATAGTGAGATTATTGGCAATCTGGTATTTGTGTATTGTTTCGATTAGAGATACTGCATTCTCCACCTGATTTTTGACATTTTTATCATAATCCTCGAAAACAACATCGCTGTTCATTTTAAGCAGCTGATTACTGTACTTGTTTATTGAAAAGATGCTTATACCAATTATTAAAACCAGCGTGATCAGTCCTGTCCCGAGTGTAAGAAGAATAACTTTCAATCTCAGACTTTTCATTATTTACCTCCTTTTAAACTGGTCTGAGATTAAAATAATATGATAATGTTATTATATCAAAAATAGTTGTGCTTTTATTAAAAAATGTATGATGATAATTTTCATTCAGAGTAATGAAAATTATCATCATATATAGCAGGAAGATTGCTGATATTATCAGCAGGAATTAATTAGACTTAAATCCGTGAAGAGAGCAGGGCGGCAGTATTATTGACGGGAGGGGATAACCTGAATCATATTCCCCGGCTCATTATAATACCTGTTGTCATGAAAGATGAGCGGTTTGGCCCCGGATTTATTCAGTTCTTTAAGAAAACGGATATTATTACTGTGACTGACTACTGAGCCGTTGCCTTTCAGGTTGGTGATATTATCTTCAGTATATGCTTCATCACCGGTAAGACAATATTCTGTTTCACCATGTTTAAAAATGATCACCGAAGAACCGACTGAATGTCCTCCGACTTTTTGTATTCTGAAAAAATCAAAAAGTGTTATTGATTCTTCGAATGTATATACATCCGAATTGTCTTTAAGAAATTCTCTGACCTCATTGAGACCGTTGCCTTTCATAAAAGATGAAAATTCTTTTTTATTTATTATTATTCTTGCATTCACATAATTATTCAGTGTACCAATATGGTCAAAATGTGAATGTGTTATTATAACGTCAGTTATTGTCTCAGGTCCTATCCCGTTTTCTTTAAGGATATCAACAGGATTGCGGAAATCCGATATATCGAACATCCTTCTAAGCTTTTCATTATTAAATCCGGTATCAACAAGTATTCGTCTGTCCCTGAACTCTATGTAGTAGAAAAGCCAGGTAAAGGGGAGTTTATCTGCAGTGTTATCACCATAGTAAATAAACTTACGGGGAAATTCAGATTTCCCGTATTTTACAGCGTAAACCTTTAAATTATTTTCTCCCTTACTGCTGCAACCTGCAGAAAGGGAGAAAAGTAACATTATACTCATTATTAAACCTGCTGCTGTCCTGATCATTCTTTTATCACAATAAAGAGGAGAATAGCCGCGACATATGTTGCGAATCCAATCATCAGTGTTGTATTCATCCCATATGTAATGTTCAACAGTAATGAAAGTGATACGGCAACCGTAGACAGTATACAGTTAACCCCGAACATGAGGGTAGCATATTCATCAGAAACGTCCTGCTTAACCTGTTCCAGCGCGTGCGGGAACGGAATTCCCATAAGGAATGCAAGCGGGAAGATAAGAAGTGAAGCTATTATAAGTTTCATCACGAAACTGAATTTGGCGAACAGCATGAATACATCGTCAATAAAGAATGTCTGGAACAGAATTATAAAAGGTATTATTGAAATACATATAACGAGAAGTCTCTTGTTAAAGTTCCGGCTCAAAAAGCTCCCGAGACCACTGAAAAAGAGAAGTCCGCCCAGTATAACAATTGTCGAGTATATCGGTGAGCCGATAAATCTCTGGTATTTCTGCATCAATACCACCTCGATAAGCATAAAACCGAAACCGAGAAGTGCGAAGAAAACCGTATGCCCCAGAAGCCTGAATCTTTGAGAGCCGTATTTAGCAACAGCAAGCAGCAGAACCGGTGCCATCATGAAACCGGCAATCTTAAGAATAAAATCAAGGACGTCAGTTACCTCTTTTTTATTCTTATATATATTAAACGGATAAGGTTTATCGTCTGTTGTCGGAGAGAGGTCAATCTCGTAAGGATAATTTACATCATCAAGAATGGTCTCAAGCCTCTTATATTTTTCAGAAGTCATGCTCCTCTTCTTGAGATAGTACCTGTTATAGTTGGAGTTATATGTGTATAAATTTTCAATGAAATCTTTGTCTTCAGTTTTATCAATTCTTGATATAATTTCATTATTATACTCTTTCCTGAAAAGGCCATCGGGATAATCTGTGAGAGAATAGATCGGTTTTTTTGCCCTGAATACTTTTTCAAACATATGGCCCGTATTTCTTTCAGGATGCAGGAATACTTCAGATCCGTATTTCGGAGCTATTACGTTATGATATCCCGCAAATGTTGCGAGTTCTTTCTGGGTAAATGGGGCTTTCTTGATTATAACAGTCTGAAACTGTTTCCATGTTCCCCAGAAATCCCATGAATAAATTATTATATGTCTGTTGGGATCTTTTATCCCCATCTCTGTCATCGCCTGTTTAATTGTATTCAGGAGTTTATAAAAAGCGAATCGTGCCCTTTTAGTTTCAATTATCTCCTCATATACAACCATCCCTTTGTCAGAGAGCTTGTTAAGCATCATCTTTGTGTTTTCTACAGTATGAAGATATTCCGGGGCAAGGGTTGCAATGGCCGGGTATTCCATGTGAAGGTTCATAAGGGTAATCATGTCATAAATTTCGTTATTGCTTGAGAGGAAATAACGCCCTTCAGCTTCATAGGCGTCCAGCCCTTTGTATGGATAATGACCGAATTCAGAGAAATATCCCTCCTTGTTTTTTTCCATCATAATTTTCATGATGATAGGAGAGAACTCGACACCGCTTACTTTCGAACCGGGAAGCCTTTTAGCTGATTTGACTATACCGTCATAAGAGAGACCAATAATGAATATTTTAGGATTATCTATATGAGGTACCCGGGGATCCCAGAGTGTACCGTTACTTTTATCAACTGTATCAAGGGGTATACCATTGGTACAGAAAAATATATTTCTGTCATTTACTGCGAAGAGATCAATTTTACCCATGAGATCATCTTCAGAAAAGATTAGTTTCCAGTTATGGACTGCCATCTGTGTACACCAGGCTTTTCTTTCACTAAGCCTGTTTTCAGAATCGCATTTTAATTTATAGTTTATATCAAGGTTTTTCCAGTAATCAATACTTGTATAATCGAAGCTCTGGTTATACCCCACGTCAGTAAGGATATATTTGGCTCTCTTTTTTTCATATTCACTTCCGGAGAGAAGATATTTATCACCTTTAAGATGATATTTTGAAAGCATGAAGTCACGGTCAAACCTGGTTTTAACCATGGGGATGATTTTCTTTTCGAACTCCTTTTTAGAGAATTCGAGGGGGAGCTTCATGTTCGCCTTGTAGATATAGCCCACACCGAAGATCAATGGTATAGATACCGCGGCAGCAAGGATTTTAGCGAAAATATTTCTGAAAGCGAATGCGAGAGTAAAGATGAATATTGCCGGGACAAACATAATAACTATAAGTACATTCTCGGACTTGATTGAGCTTACGCAGAAAATAGGAAATATTACACCTGCGGCTGACGCGGCAAGGTTTGTGAAATATACACGGTTTGAATTACCTCTGGCAAAGAGGAGTGATACTATTATAGATGAAAATATAAACGGCAGAACAAGAAAATAGGGATAATCAAATGTGCCGATACGGACTATATTATAATATGATAATGGAATAGATGCCATAAAAAGGAGTGCGGCAACAAACATTACAGCAAAACCCTTTATCCGGGCAAGATAGAAACTTACGAATCCTCCAATACCAATACCGATCATTGCAATTGCTATGACATATGTAGCTGTAAGATAATTGGTTATTATCAGGAGCTGGTGCATGAAAATTGTTTCCAAAGCCATCAGCGAAAAGGAGAAAAGGAACATGGCAACATTATAGATAATGATGTCTCTAAGACTTCTGTTTTCTGTCATGGTACTCTCTTTATTTAAAATTTATTATGATCCCAGCGAGGTGAGAAATCATGCAAAAATATATGTCTATCTTTTTCAAGTCAATACTATTCACAATAAAAAAATTGATTCCTTTCAAAAAATAATTTTATTATTAAAGAGCACTAAAAAGAGTAATTATACCCTGTATTTGTTTCTGCATATATATTTTAGTGTAAAAATTAAAAATTATACACCCCCGATGCCTTCGGCGGCGGGGGTAATAGAGCTTTTTTTACATGAAATAAGTTAGGGAATAAATACTGAATTATACCTGAAATAACAGCTGTAACACCTATTAAGTAATAATATTAATTTGATTATACATTTTATTGAAATAATAGTGTTTCAAAATCGAAATAATGTTTATAAATTGAACCGGCGATCACTTTTAAGGAATATAAGACTAATTTTGAATTGACTTTAATGACATCTGGTAATATCTATCATTGTATAATACAGATTGTATAATAAGCCGGTTTAAATTGATAAAAATTCATTCTGCCGGGTAAAAATGGACTGTTCCCTGACAGGGCGGGGGGAAATTTCAGGTTTAAGTTATAATAATTTTAAGGTGCAGTTACAAGGCAACATATAAAATCAAATTTGATTATAACAGTACCGCAGTACTGCTGTAATAATATACTTAAAAAATGGAAGGTGTACTAGATGAAAAAGTTAGCTCTTCTGGTTACAGCTGTTCTTATTTTCGCTGTAATGGTTACAGGATGCAAAAAGAAAGCTCCTGAACTTTCTGAAGTAAATGTTATTAAAATCGGTGTTTTTGAACCAATGACAGGCCCTAATGCAAGCGGCGGGGAACTCGAAGTTGAAGGTATTAAGCTTGCGAATGAACTTTTCCCCACAGTTCTCGGTAAAAAAATTGAACTGGTAATTGCCGATAACAAAAGTGACAAGGTTGAGGCTGCTAATGCTGCTGAAAGACTTGTAAACAAAGACCAGGTTACTGCAATTATCGGAAGCTGGGGAAGCTCTCTTTCAATGGCTGCGGGCCCTATAATTAAAGGTAAAGTTCCCGCTGTTGCATGTTCAGCTACAAATCCTCTTGTTACCAAAGGTAATGACTGGTATTTCAGGGTATGTTTCCTTGATCCTTTCCAGGGACAGGTTATGGCTACATATGCTGTTAACAATCTTAATGCAAAGACAGCATGCGTTATCCAGGAAATATCCAATGACTACTCTGTAGGTCTTGCAAAATTCTTTATGGATTCATTTAAAAAACTTACAAAGAATGACAAGTCTATACTTGCTAAACCTTTCAGCTACAATACAGGTGACAACGATTTTACAGCCCAGGTTACAACAATAGCACAGCTCAAGCCTGATGTAATTTTTGCTCCCGGTAACTACACTGAGTCTGCCCTTATAATCAAGCAGGCAAGAGACCAGGGGATCAAAATTGCTTTCCTCGGTGGCGACACATGGGAAACAGATCCTTTCCTCGAAGTAGGTAAAAAATCAGTTGAAGGCGCAACATTCTCTACATTCTTCACATCTGAAGTTGCAATGAACAAAACTTCTGAAGCTTTCCTTAAAGCTTACAGGGACAAGTATAAAAAAGACCCTGCAGCTGTTACAGCTCTCGGATACGATTCTTACCTTGTAGTAAGGGCAGCTATCGAAAAAGCCGGCTCACTTGACGGCCAGAAGATCAGAGACGAAATTGCGAAGACTAAAAATTTCGAAGGCGCTGCAGGAAATATCACACTTGATGAAAACGGCGACGCTGTAAAAGACGCTGTAATCAAGATTGTTAAAGACGGTAAATTCAAATATCTTACAACTGTTAAGCCATAAGTTTTATTATGTAAAGCTTTGTGTTTAATTAAGGAGGAAAAGACCGCTCGCAAGGGCGGTTTTTTTTTAGTTGAAAATTAGTTCAGTGGTTATATTGTTGAGAAAACAGGGAACCTTGTTGAATACAATCACTTCACTACTGATGATAAGGTACAGTACTGCCTTAACATGGATGACTACGAAGCACTTAAAGAGGCCGGAAGTGAGATAACTGCTCTCGATACGCTGGTTTATGTGAAGTCAAAGTCAGCGGCAGGTTATGACCTTACAGGTTCAGACATCTCAGGCCTGAGTCTTGCATCAGGATTTGTTATTGATGATGCCACTAACGGGATACGTGAAAATATTGAGGCGAATATACGAACTAATTCAAGAGATGAAGTTATGGCATCACTTTCAGTTCTTGACAGGTTTGATTCTGAAGACGCGTCACTGGCAAGGGGTTACCTGGCAGGGGTGAGGGAAGAAGAGAGAAGTCAACAGTTAATACAGGATAATCAGTATTTAGCAGATTTCAAAGAACTTGATAGAGCAAAGACAGATGATTATCTTGCATCGCAGAGTTTTGAAAACCAGCACCCTATAGCTGCAAGTTTCCTCAATGATCCTGTAGATACCGTTGCAAAAGTAAATAAAGAGATCTGGGAATATAATGATCAATATTATTCACAAAAATTCCTGGAGTCAAATGATCCATTATCAGCTTCATTTTATGGAGCAACAGCATTAGTTTCAAAGACAGCGAATTTTATATCACCGAGTGATGGTAATGAATTAGCTGAAATGGCTATTACCGGCAATGCTCTTAATGAGCCTGCTCAGTTGGCTGGTAAATCTCTTGGATATCTCTGGGATAGTTCGAGCAATATAGCTAAAGGAGTGATTAGTAAGGCGTCTGATGAAGTGGATAATGCCGCACTATTACAAAGATACGGCGGAGATTCATCTTTTAAATTTGATTTACAGCTTTTTGCGGAAAAGTCAGCGGATGATGCTGCTACAGGTGCATCAAAAAAGTATTATAGATATCTTGATGAGGGTGAAGCTAATGTTATTAGAAATACTGGTGAAATCCCGAATACAAATAAATATGGTGATCCCAAAGATATATTTATAACTGATCGTCGTTATGAAACTGCGGGGGGTGCAAAAACTTATAATCAATTACCCACAAAACCTGAATACAGAATAGAAATAGACCCTGAAAATGTAACTAATAGGACACCATTTACAAAAGTCGAGCCAACTCATCATCCTGAATGGGGAAAAGGTGGAGGTGTTGAAGCGATCACAAAAGATCCGATACCAGTTAATCCAGATGATTTGGTTAGATTAAAAGGAGCAGGTAAATGAATAAAAATTGGCCTGAAGAAATGATTTTTGAATATTATAAAAATAAGGAAATGATAAATAATCTATTAGTACATGTAATTTTATTATCAGAATTAAAAAATGATTTTTCTCTAGGTCATTTTTTGACTGATAGAAATGGAAGAATAATAATAACAAAAGATTTGATGATAAGTGAAATAAAAAAAAATGAATTAGAATTTCCAATGGACTATAAAGGAAATTTAGAAAATTGTTATGGAATTAAAGTAATTATAGAAAATATAGATGATTTAAATAAAAGGAAAATGAGGATAGAAAAATATTATCCTAATGATGCAAAAAAATTTGAAGAATTAATTCTAAAATGTTCAAATGCTAATTACTTAGCTAAAGAATTTATTTATAAATTACCTTTAGAAAAAAATGAGTTTAAAATAGAAATGTGAATTATCAGTGTTACTAACAAGACTGTCCTAAACCAGTCAGAAACAAGTCTGTTCTGACAAAGCGGTTCCAATCATGGGATATAATATTCCGGTCAGTGCGGGGTCACTTCTGTGAAGACCGGGCTTGATTAGTGAGAATTTTTTGTTACATTTTGCAGTTAATCCCGCATATAGCATAATTGCGTAGCTATACGAAGTTTGCCGCTTGTCCTGAGCGGAGCCGAAGGGCAGGCAAATTTGCGGCGACGTTCAGGAGCCCGTATAGCGGTAATTGTGCGATGTGCGTGAAAGCTTAAGTCTTAATTTCTGTTTTTTTCTTGCAATAACAAAAGATAATATTTACTTCTAATTATGAAGAAAACAGAGATGAGTAAAATATTAAATTGCTATCTTGATGCATGTTGTCTAAATCGGCCCTTTGATGATCAGACTCAGGATAGAATCCGTATTGAAGCTGAATCTGTAATAATATTATTGAAGATTTCTTTGACCGGAAAAATCAAACTGATTGGCAGTGATGTACTTAAACATGAAATAACCAAAACGCCTGACCCGGTACGAAAGTCTCAATTACTATCGCTTTCTAAATATATATCAAAATTCTATACTTTAAATGATATAATAATTGAACTTGCTTATAAGCTACAGAAATCAGGTTTTGGAGCTTTTGATTCACTTCATATAGCAACTGCTGAAAAATCAGGCGCTGATATTTTTATAACAACAGATGATAAGATTCTAAAATTGTATCGCAAAAATCCTGAATTATTGAATATCAGGATTGAGAATCCTGTTAATATTGTAAGGGAGCTTTTATTATGAAAATAAAAAAAGGAATTGAGCAGATAAGAGAAGAAGGTATTGAAGCACTTGTTAAGAAACTCGGGCCTGACGGCATGATACGTTTTATACAGCAATTTGATTCCGGAAGGGGAGATTATACTAAAGACAGACATGCTCTGCTCGATAGTTATACGATTGAAGATATTGTTGGTGAAATAAAGAAAAAGTAAGCATTCCATACAACTATTCCCCGAGAGTGCCGGAGAAAGAAATAATATAAAATACATCGCGTCAGGGACATGAAAGGTGGCGTAACAGGGAACGGGGAGTGTTCAGGGCACTCCCTTTTTATTTGGTTTTCTGGTAATGCGAACTGTATCTGTCAATAACCGTTTTTATCATAACCTGATATGGAACGCCTGCTTTTTTTGCTTTTTCTTTAAAAAAATCAACGCTGGATTTGCTGAGAGAAATAGTAATTTTTACGCTTTCCTCTTTTTTTACCAATAATTCCGGAGAAGGCAGAAAATCCTCAATCCTTTCTGATGTAAGTATGGCATCTGTTAAATCGGCTGTTGTAGATTTATAAGTTGTTTTCTTTTTCATATTTTTTTCTCCCTTCTCTCCAATATCCGGCTCCGAATATTCTGATTTTATTCTTCCTGACAGTAAAGCGGACTGTAATGATTTTTTCTTCAACTGAACCGAAACAGAAATATCTTTTTTCAGTTTTTGTTGAATGTTTGATATCAACCGTTATGATTCTCTTTTTATCAAAAAAAGCATTTTGAGCTTCAAAAAATGAAACACTATGCTTTCTGATATTTTCTCTGTTCTTCTTTTCATCCCATTCAAATTCCATATGTATAATTATACATATATGTTGCAATACGTCAATGATTTGTTAAAATATTTTAAGAGTAATGTATTAATTCCACATTTCGCATAATTACCTGAGTTAAACAACGTCGCTGACTGTTAGTGAAAGATTCTCTTCATGGAGCTGGCAGGATGCCATGCGACTGTGCCTGCGTCTCACGAGGCGACATCAAGCACTGCAGCGATTTAATGCGAAACCTTGACCAGATCATATTCATTATACTAAAGATCTATATAATCTAAAAATATATTTAACCAATATAAGGCACACCGGGCGTGACGGTCATGGATGACCTGATGCAGCTTCAACCTGTGAAGTTGATGCTCTGAGCATTAAAACCGGAGCTCTGAGATGCAACGCCGGGGCCTGAAGCTTTGAAGCCGGCGCTTTGAGGTCCGGCTTTGGAGCTCTGAGGTGGAAATTCGAAGCTCTGAGCTGCAATTTCGGTGCTTTGAGGTGCAGGTTTGAACCTTTGAGGTTAAACGTCGGACCTTCAAGAGGGAATGCCGGAGCTTCAGGGTGGAAAGTTTCATCTCTGAGAGGGAAATTATAATGAAAGGGTAAAAGTACGGGTTGTCCGCATCAGGGACTGAGGCGTTACCCCGCAACGAAGTGAGGAGTACAAGCCGAAGGCCCGGCCCGCAGCGCAGGTAAACGAAGCGGGCAGGCCTCGTTCTGCCCGTAAATGAAACGGAGCATGCCGGGAACAACCCCTGTATATGATAGGGATGCGCGAAGGGAGACGCCCATAAAAAAAACAATTTGCAATTATTGCTCCATTATACTATTATTACAGTAATTTAACAGAACCATAATTTCATTGTGTGAATAATATTCTTGACATATATCAGTCGGGGTAGACGATTCTTTTTGGTTTATTTTTTTACTCATAATCTTTCCTCTGGAGTTTTTAATGAGCTTTGAAATCTTTCTACAGCATTTTTCAAATGCGCTCTCCCTGGGTAGTTTATACGCTCTAATAGCCATAGGATATACAATGGTTTACGGAATCCTGAGACTTATAAATTTTGCCCACGGCGATATCTTTATGATTGGGGCCTACTTCGCTTTTTATGCTCTTACCACGTTCCTGATGCCCTGGTGGGTAGGCTTTATTGTTGCAGTTGGGCTCACGGCCCTTTTCGGTATGTCGATTGAAAAAGTGGCATACAAACCTCTCAGAGATTCTCCGAGGGTATCTGTACTTATATCTGCAATTGGTGTATCCTTTCTGCTTGAAAGTCTCGGTGTTGTTATTTTCGGGGGGATTCAGAAAGCGTTCCCTATTCCCGATATTTTCGGTGAGATCATTCATCTGGGCGGCGTTTTAATTGTAAGCGTTAACTTCTATATACCTGTCATAGCTTTTATCTGCCTTGCCGGACTCATGTATCTTGTGAACTTTACAAAAACCGGTATGGCGATGCGGGCTCTTTCCAAAGATCATGAAACAGCCAGGCTCATGGCTATTGACGTTGACAGGATTGTTTCTTATACATTTGGCCTTGGCTCTATGCTCGCTGCAGTTGGAGGAATTATGTGGGGGATGAAATATCCTCAGCTCTATCCTCTAATGGGACTTATGCCGGGACTCAAATGCTTTATCGCTGCTGTTGTGGGGGGTATAGGAAACATCACCGGCGCTGTTATCGGCGGTCTTGTCATCGGTTTTATCGAGATAATGACTGTTGCATTCATGCCTGAACTTTCAGGCTACAGGGACGCTTTTGCATTTATCCTGCTTATTATAATTCTCCTTGTGAAACCGAGCGGTTTAATGGGAGAGAACCTGACTGAGAAGGTTTGATATGGACATTGAACAGAAGAAAAAAAGAAGAAAACTTTCAATTGCCGTAATTATTCTGGCTGCGGCTTTATTATACCTATTCACGCTGATTTTTGATTCTTACCAGTTGAGGATTGTCAATCTCTGCGGTATATACATTACCCTCGGTTTAAGCCTCAACCTTATTTACGGCTTTACGGGACTTTTTTCGCTGGGGCACGCCGGCTTCATGGCTGTGGGCGCATATACCACGGCTCTGCTTACTATGCCTCCGCAGCTTAAAGAGATGAACTATTTTCTGGAGCCGATAGTTCCATGGCTTGCAAATACTGAGTGGAGTTTTCTCCCGGCACTGCTTATGGGGGGATTGCTCGCCGCCGTTGTCGGTTTCCTTATCGGGGCACCGGTTCTGAAACTGAAGGATGACTACCTTGCAATTGCCACTCTCGGTTTTGCTGAAATTATCCGTATCGTTTTCACAAATACTCAGAGTCTGACCAACGGCCCTCTGGGGCTCAAGGGACTACCGCCATATACTACTGTATGGTGGTCATGGGGTATCGCCCTGGTTTCTCTCCTTTTCATGGTCTTTCTTTTTAAGGGGAGTTACGGACGTGCCTTTATAGCAATCCGTGAGGATGAGGTTGCTGCCGAGGCAATGGGAATAAACCTTTTCAGGCATAAGATTCTTTCATTTACCATCGGGTCTTTCATGGCCGGTATCGGGGGAGGGCTTCTTGCCCATCTCATGGGTACCATTGACCCTCTGATGTTCAGGTTCCTTCTTACTTTCAATATTCTTCTTATAGTTGTTCTCGGGGGGATGGGGAGTATAAGCGGTTCCGTTATTGCAGGTATTGTTATTACGGTGCTTATGGAGTATCTCCGTTTTCTTGACGGTCCCATGGACCTTGGTCTTTTTAAAACCGACGGTATACCCGGACTCAGAATGGTTATATTTTCGATTATGCTCATGATTGTCATTCTCTTCTTCCAGAAGGGGCTTATGGGTAACAAAGAGCTTAGCTGGGATTTTCTTCTGAAAAGAAAGGGGGCCGCTGACGGTGCGGCTGAAGGTGAATAATCATGTATATACTTAGAACTGATAACATAACCATGAAATTCGGCGGCCTTGTGGCTGTTTCAGATTTTAATCTTGAGCTGAAACAGAATGAGATTGTGGGCCTCATCGGCCCTAATGGTGCGGGTAAGACCACTGCTTTCAATATGATTACAGGGCAGTACACTCCCACTGAAGGTTCAATCTTTTTCAGAAACAAGGACATCACAAATTACAGGCCTTTCGAGGTTACACGACTCGGGGTTGCCCGTACCTTTCAGAACATTAAGCTTTTCAAGGAGATGACTGTACTTGAAAACGTTCTTGTGGGTAATCACCTGAGACTCAAGTCACCGCTTCTTTTCTCCGTACTGAGGACCCCGAGGTACAGAAAAGAGGAGAAACATATGATTGAAAAATCGATGAACCTTCTGAAAGACATCGGACTTGATGATGTGATCAATGAGAAAGCCTATTCCTTACCCTACGGTAAACAGAGGAGACTGGAGATAGCCAGGGCCCTTGCAACCAACCCTGACGTTCTGCTTCTCGATGAACCTGCTGCGGGTATGAATCCCCAGGAGTCCCTTGATCTGATGCATTTTATCCGTGAAATCAGGGACAGGTTTGATCTTACAATCCTCCTTATCGAACATACGATGCAGGTGGTAATGGGTGTCTGTGAAAGAATATATGTTCTTGACCACGGTATAACCATTGCGGAGGGAAATCCTGAACATATTCAGAACAACCCGAAAGTTATTGAAGCTTACCTGGGGGTAAACTGATGCTTAAAATTAAAGATCTCTATGTTAATTATGGCGGGATTAAGGCCCTTAAGGGTATTAATATAAACGTTCCTGAAGGAAAGATTATCACACTTATCGGTGCAAACGGGGCAGGGAAGAGCACAACACTCCGTACTGCTACAGGTCTTGTTAAATCTGCTTCAGGCAGTATCGTGTATAATGACGTTAATATAACAGGGAAGAAAACCCTTGATATAGTTAAAAGCGGCATTGTTCTTGTTCCGGAAGGCCGAAAGATTTTCGCAAACCTCACAGTTTACGAAAATCTTGTTCTCGGTGCGTATGCCAACAGGAACAAGAAACAGGTGAGTGACGATATGGAACATGTCTTCACCCTGTTCCCCAGGCTCAAGGAAAGGATAAAGCAGAAGGCAGGGACATTCTCAGGAGGTGAGCAGCAGATGCTTGCCGTGGGAAGGGCCCTTATGAGCAAACCTAAACTTCTTATGATGGATGAACCTTCACTTGGTCTTGCTCCGCTTATTGTTAAGAATATCTTCGAAATTATCAAAGACATCAATAAACTCGGTGTAACCATACTTCTTATTGAACAGAACGCCAAGGCAGCCCTTGAGATTGCGGATTACGGCTATGTTATGGAGACCGGGAATATCGTTCTTGAAGGTTCGGGATCGGATCTTCTCAATAATGACGATGTCAAGAAAGCATATCTTGGAATAGCATAAACGGACAGGTTATGGGTAAAGACAAAAGATCTGTACTCATAATATATACAGGGGGTACAATCGGGATGATTAAAGATCCCGGTTCAGGCTCCTACAAACCATACAGTTTCCAGGGACTTCTAAGAGAGGTCCCTGAACTTTCAAGATTCGGTTTTAATCTTTCCTCAATTGAATTTGAAACACCAATCGATTCTTCTGCGGTTACTCCTGATACCTGGATTAAACTCGCCGGGATAATTTATGATAATTATGAAAAGCATGATGGTTTTGTGATTCTCCACGGAACGGATACCATGGCCTATACAGCCTCGGCTTTAAGCTTTATGCTGGAGGGGCTTTCAAAGCCTGTTATACTTACCGGATCACAGCTTCCGATAAATATGCTCCGCACTGACGGAAGGGAGAACCTGATATCCTCAATTGAAATTGCCGCCGCTAAAATAAACAGGCGGGCAGCTGTGCCGGAGGTCTGTATCTACTTTGAATTCAGGTTGTGCCGGGGCAACAGGACAATTAAAAGAAGTGCCGAGCATTTTAATGCCTTTGAATCTCCGAATCTTCCTTCTCTTGCGGAGGCGGGAATTACCATCAACTATAATGAAAGGATAATCAGGAGAAGCAGATCCGGGAAAAAACTGAAAATAAATACCTCTGTTGACACAAATATTGTAATTTTTAAAATTTTTCCCGGCATGAACCGCAGTGCTGTTGAAGCGGTAATTAACATTCCAGGCCTTAAAGCCGTTGTGCTGGAAACCTACGGTTCAGGAAACGCCCCCCTGGAATCCTGGTTTATCAGTCTGATTACAGAATCAGTCAAAAGGGGGCTTGTTGTAGTTAATATAACTCAGTGTATTTCAGGCAATGTTGTTATGGAGAGATACAATACCGGTATCGGCCTTCTTAAAGCCGGTGTCATAAGCGGAAGCGACCTTACAACTGAGGCTGCTGTAACAAAGCTGATGATACTATTCGGGAAATACGGCGACAGGAGGAGGGTTATTAAAAACTTTCAGAAAGATCTCGCAGGTGAACTGACACTTTCATCGCTAAAATAATTCACTGCATCACCGGTCGATTTGAATTTTGCAAGAAATTCAAGGGTGTTGATAGTGGGTGTAACAAATTTCATCCTGCCTTTACGGTACTTGCCCAGTGCATCCCCCGGTGTCATCCATTCAGAACTTATAAGCTCGTCCCCGTCATGACAGGTTTTCTGCTCAGCCGGTGAGATAGCGACAAAAAATCTTGTATCATACCTTATGGGGGAGTACACAGGCGTGACCCACCGTGTAATATAATGAAGGCTTTTGAATGAGGGTTCAAGATTTTCCTGGAGAAGCATCTGTGACATGGAAATTTCACCTTTGAAAACCTTTTTGCGGTACAATGAAAATCTTTCATGAACATCAGGAGCATCCATTGAAAAATATGTTCCATGGGAATCAGCCAGAAGTATACCCGACTCTTCAAAGGTTTCCCTGATTGCACACATCACATGTGTTATATAGTTTATCTTATCTTCTATAAAATCAAGGTTTAACCCGTCTATGTATTGATCAAAATTCCGGCACTGGGGAACATCATTTTCATCAACAGCACCGCCGGGGAAAACATGATATCCCGGAAGGAACCTGTCATCAGGATGTCTTTTCATCAATAAAACTTCAATGTCATTCAGTGATGATGAATCCCTTATAAGGGCCACTGTTGCTGCTTTACGTGGTTTTGAGAATATAGTCATTAATCAATGTCAATTCCAAGTTCGGATGAAATCATCTCCAGATCAATATTGTGCTTGTTCAGGACATGTTTTTTCAGTGCCGGAAGATTATCAAGTGATAAAGAGGCCTGATAACAGTTTTTTATGATTCTTTTCAAATCATGAGGAGTGCATATATCTGAATAGGTTCTGAATATACTTACCGCGTGATCAAAAACAGATATTACTTTATTCATCTCTTTTTTCTGAATATAAATATCTGAAAGTTCACTGCATCCTTCAATTATCGCTTTTACGTTAATAGCTTCCGGCTCAACTGTATCTTCATGGGGATCTATCTTTATAAGCCTGAGGTAAAAACCCGTTGCTGTATCAGGTTCATTTAATTTGTGATGATAAAGATATCCCAGTCTGAATAGTGCAAGTATATACCTGTCATTGAGTTTTACGGCATTTTTATAGGCGTTTATTACAAACATGGGATCTTTATGGATCGGAAAGTTAGAACCGAGCATAAACCATGCTTTTGGGGATTTCTGGTGACCGTCTTTCATTTCCACGGCCCTGTTCCGGGCCTTTCTGTCATTTTCATTAAGCAGAGATATTCTTTTTGTGAAACTGTCTCTGAGCTTTCCCGCTCGCTTTCTGTATTTCCTGCTTCCGGAATATTTTATAATATCTTCATACCTGTCAAGGGCGGCATCTTCATATTCCGCATCGGAAGTCAGGTACGCAAGCCTGTCATAAACCCTGGCGAGTAGAAGATTGACCTCGTCATTGTCATAACCGTGGTGTTTCATCTTTGCAAGGATCGTGATTGTTTCATGAAGCCTGTTTTTTCGATAAAGTGATTTCGCTTTGCGTAGAAGCTTACGGTGATCAACAACTTTAATATTTTTGGAGTTGTATGAATTCATATTTAAATAAAATCTATCCGAATTTAGTTATTAAATGATTCCGGAACAAATAATTACTGTTACCCCGGCCTGAAGTCTGAATTCTTATAACAGAATTACAATTTGGATAAAATCACCGTGACTATATTAAATTGATCGGCAATTAATCGATATTGTAAAGGAAAAATGGATTGAGGAGGGTAAATCTTTTAAAATAAAAAACCGGAGATAGTTAATTCTCCGGCAGGTTGGAATTTATGGAATGTTCTATATTTAATCGACACAAAGTCGCAAATCAATTCCCTTAACAGTAAGTTCTCCGAAAAAAAGGAATTTACTGTAGCCTATTGTTATTTCATTTCGGGAGTCTGGAGTTATTTCTCTATTCATCCACACTGTAATGCCGTCAAAATTATATTTATCATAAATAGATTGAACTGCTCCTGCAGGTTTTCCCGCGCTAACTGCCGGGACCCGGCTTGAAACCATCCGGGTAGGTGCTCAACCGCCGCAGGCATGATAGGATTCGAATGTAACTCTTACGTCCCCGCCCTTTTTTTTGATATAATCTTTTGCAGAATCTTCGATAGTTATTTTCATGGTATCACCAGTTATTTTAATAATTTAGCAAACACTTTATATGTTGAATTTATCAGTTTTTAGTTAAAAATTAATTTTAATATTTACAATTTTTAAGTATTTAATTTTAAAATAATAATTCAGTAAATAACTTAAGTTAGGCGTTTTATTATTAACATTTATCATATTAATCGGTCATTGCGAGGAGCTTAAGCGACGAAGGCCGCTCATCTGCATCCGATTCTCAGGATGAGGTTCGTGTCGCCCCGG
>ERZ795057.1637-NODE-1637-length-18748-cov-12.962713_pt1 | contig 18748 bp, 15 predicted proteins | sample MGYA00375141_ERZ795057 | MGnify/ENA primary metagenome ERZ795057 (study PRJEB30186, sample SAMN05720163) | activated sludge metagenome | isolation source: Anaerobic digester | place: Hong Kong | collected 2015-01-26 ... | reverse complement strand
CAAGGTAGCTCGACCACCTTCATGCTTCGCCTTCGGCTTCGCACGACACGTCGGTGGTCTCACAACCTTGCCTACAATCTGATTGTGCAGGACAAGCAAGTTGATTTGTAGGCCAGGGTGTCGACGAAGTCGTCTCCCTGGCAAGATAGATATTTTTAACATGCAGCCGTCTCCCTGCACATCAAAACAGAAAAATCTTTTCTCTGCGGTGATTTATTTTTTGGTGCTTCGTCGTCCCCCCGCCTTCAGGCTTTGCATAAGCTTCGCCCGACAAGTCGCGGGGACGACGAAGATACATCGCGGCTGGAAGCCGCTCCCACAGCTTTCTTGTAGTTTAAATTCGCAATCCGCAATTCGAAATTCTAAATCGTTTAAACATCTGCCTGGGGTCTTGAGCTACTGAGTATGCCTGCCTGAGTTCACGAGCTTTCGGGCTCGTCCTGCCTCGGGTCCTGAGCTCCATGTTTGCCTGCCAAGGTTCATGCTCTCCAAGTCCTGTTCTCTTATTGGTTTTGCTTTTTTCCCTCAATGTGGTTATTAGATCCCATGATTCAAAATCTGATGCAGGTATGTCTGGTCTCTTTCAGGAAAGGCTTAGGTGCTGCCTGGTCTATCCTCATCATCATGATACCTGTTTCATTTGTCATGACGTTGCTGCAGTACACCGGATTCCTGAAGCATCTTACCTGGATTCTGGCCCCCTTCATGTCTATGTTCTCTCTTCCCGCAGAGGCTTCGATGGCCCTGATCGTGGGGGCACTCATAAACATCTATGCAGGTATCGCAGTAATGGGAACCATGTCGCTCAGTCTCTGGGACATCAATATCATCGCTGTCATGATGTTGATCTGCCATAATCTCATTGTAGAATCGGCCGTACAGTCCAAGACAGGGGTGTCCGGCCTCAAGATGACAGCTTTTCGCATTGTTGCAGCCTTTTCCATGGGCTTGTTCCTCAGCCTTGTGCTCCCTGAGTCCTTCAGGTCCCAGCAATGGGCCATGGGGGCGGTTGTAGACGTAAGGACTCAGCCGTTGTTTGAGATGCTCATGGTCTGGTCCCTTCAGACCGCTCTTCTCACCTTGAAGGTGATACTGATTATCCTCGGTCTGACCGTGATGATCGACCTGATGCGATACTACCGTCTGTTTACGCCTGTAGTGAGTATACTGCGACCTTTTACACGGATAAACGGACTGCCGCACGAGAGCGCATTCATGTGGATGGCCGGGCTTGTTTTCGGACTCGCCTACGGGTCCGGGGTTCTCATCGCAGAATCAAGGGCCGGCCACCTGGATCGGGACGGGCTGATACGGCTGAACCTCTCTTTAGGCATCAGCCATTCGCTTATCGAAGATACACTCCTGTTCGTCGCCATCGGGGCTTCGCTGTTCTGGGTTCTTGTTCCCCGGGTCATTGCTGCTGCGTTAGTTGTCTGGGCATTCGTCCTTGCGCGGTCATATATTGAGAACAGGCGCGGATCGGTGAGCAAGATCTGACAAAGGTAATGCCTGCATCTGACTATAGGTCATAATGTGTGATTATACCGGGAGAGATCGAGGGATTTCTGCTAGGGTACACCAATGTCTTCTTCGATCAGTTCGATCTCCTGCTGTCGCATTCTGCCTGCTGTTTTGTAGCTCAGTTTCTTCTCGAGATACCTGCTTGTCTGGGTGAGGCCGAAGCAGATGATAAAATAGATGACTGCAATGGTAAAGAAGATCTCTGCAGGGGCATTGAGTGTCCGGTTGTTCACCTGGGTCGCCGCCCGGGTGAGTTCCTGAACGCCGATGATGTATGCCAGTGAGGTGTCTTTGGTCAGGGATACAAACTGGTTGACGAACGAAGGTATCATGTTTCTCAGTGCCTGCGGCAGGATGATGTAGATCATGGCCTGGGTGTAATTAAGGCCGGAGCTTCTCGCAGCCTCCATCTGTCCCTTCGGGATCGACTGAATACCGGCGCGTACAATCTCCGCACAATATGCACCGGTAAACACCGTGAATGCCACCAGTGTGCTCCGTGCCTCGGGCACGGGGCGGTGAAAGATGATCGGGGCGAGGAAATAGAACCAGAAGATCAGCAGCAGCAGCGGGGTGCCTCGTATGATTTCAATATAGATGATGGAAGGGATGCGGATGTACCATCTCTTTGAAAGCCGCATCAGCCCGAATATGATACCGACCCAGAAGGCAAAGAATATACCCCCGACGGCGAGCAGGATGCTCAGCGCAAGTCCGCCGACAGGACCGTCAGGGAATCTCCCCAACAGAAAGTATCCAAAGTTGTTCCATACTACGTCCCAGTGCACCGATGCCCCCTAGTATCTGATCATACGCAAGAACTTCTTGTTGTATATGTTTATGATCAAAGAAATGGTCAATGATAAGGAAATGTATAGCAGCGTTGCTACGGTAAATGCTTCGAATCCTCTGAAACTGTAAGACTCTATCTGCCGCGTCATATAGGTGAGCTCCATGACACCGATGGTCATGGCAAGGGATGAATTCTTCGTGAGGTTTAAAAACTGTGAGATCAGGGTGGGGATCACGATCCTGAATGCCTGCGGCAGCACCACATTTGCCATGGCCTGGATAAATGAAAGACCGGTGGCCCGTGAAGCCTCCATCTGTTCCTTGGGGATGGACATGATTCCAGCCCGGATCTCCTCGGCTATAAATGCCGAGGTATAGATGGTGAGCGATACCACTCCCACTGCAAACTCATAATCATGTGCATAGAGCCATTGATTGATGTTTTCGGGGAATATGTAATACGACCCGAAATACCAGAAGAACAGCTGGATGAGCAAAGGGGTGTTCCTGAAGAATTCGATATAGGAGATAGTGATCCACTCCAGGATCTTGACCTTGGTCATCCTCAGTGTCGTGATCAGGGTTCCGATCAGGAGCGACAGGAGGATGGAGATTCCCGAGATCTTCAGGGTGATGATAAGACCGTGGATGATCCATTCCCGGTACTCACCGGTCAGCACTATCATCCAGTTGAATTCGTAATTCACAGGGTATCTCCAGTGTGAGGGGGCACCCCCGATGAGAGGCACCCCCTTATGTAAGCATACTTATTTCGGGAAGGTTTCCATCTCCCAGGTCAAAGGCATATAGTAATTTGTATCCGGCCCAAGCCATTTGTTATAGATCTTCAGGTAGGTTCCGTCTTCCCACATCTCGATCAGAGAGGCGTTGACAAAGTCTCTGAAATTGGAGTCATTCTCTCTCACACCGATGCCATACGGCTCTTTTGCAAAGAAGTCACCGACGATTTCCCACATTTCGGGATTGTCATCGCTTCCTTTAAGCCCCACAAGAATAACAGAGTCTGTGGTCACGGCAGATACCTTGCCCTGTTTGAGTGCGAGGAATGCCTGCGGATAGCCCTCGAAAGAGAGTACGGTGCAGTCCGGCTGTACATTCTTGATGTTCTTCTCGCTTGTGGAGCCCTTTGCGCTGCCCACTTTCTTGCCGGCGAGATCCTTGTAACTGTTGATGCCGCTGCCCTTTTTCACCAGCAGCTTCTGGCCGTCCATGAAATAGGTGAGGCTGAAATCGATGACTTCATCCCTGGACAGTTTGTGCGTCATGGTGCACGCTGCAAGATCCACCATGCCCTGGGAGAGCTTGGGTATTCTTGTTGCAGACGTAACCGGCTTGAGTTCGAGCTTCACACCCATTTTATTGGCAATCTCCCGGCAGATATCAACATCAAAACCGACCAGTTCCTTGGTGTTCTCATCAACAAAACCGAACGGAACCACCGCATCCTTGACACCGGCAACGAGCACACCCTTTGCCTTGGCATCTTCCAATGTGCCTGCATTGAGTGCAGCGCCAAAGGACAGTACGAGTGTCAGGACCATAACCAGAACAAACACAAAATTAAACCGTTTCATCCAATTACCTCCCCTTATTTAATGTAGCTATTGATTTAGAGTATTTCCTTCAAGAACAGTTTTGTCCTTTCATGCTGAGGGTTTTTGAAAAAATGCTCAGGTGTTCCCTGTTCCAGGATTTTTCCAAAGTCCATGAAGAAGATCCGGTCTGCCACCTCACGGGCAAAACCCATTTCATGCGTAACGACGATCATGGTAATGCCCTCTCTGGCAAGGTCTTTCATGACATTGAGCACCTCGTTGATCATCTCCGGGTCGAGGGCGGATGTGGGCTCGTCAAAGAGCATGATCTTCGGCCGCATGGCAAGGCCCCTGGCGATGGCAACTCTTTGCTGCTGTCCACCTGAAAGTTCGGCGGGATACTTATGGGCCTGATCGTGGATGCCCACCTTCTCCAGAAGGGCAAACGCAATCTCTTCAGCCTCTTTCTTGTTCATCTTCTTTACCTTGATCGGGGCAAGGGTTACATTTCTCAGTACCGTGATGTGCGGGTAGAGGTTGAACTGCTGGAACACCATACCGATATCCGCCCTAAGTTTGTTGATGTCCATGTCAGGACCATGGACGTCTTTGCCCTCCACAATGATCTTGCCCTGCTGGATCTCTTCAAGGCGATTGATGCACCGGATAAAGGTGCTCTTCCCCGAGCCGCTCGGGCCGCAAACGACAACAACCTCTCCGGGCTTTATATGTTCGGTGATACCCTGGAGCACATGAAAATCATCAAACCACTTATGAATATCTTCTATCTTGATCAAATCAGGCCTCTTTATGAGCTTTCAAATTTATGATCACTTTAGAGCACATCATGGCAAGGTGTCAAGAATAATGCTTTTATTACAAACTTAGACATCTTGTATTATGTGTATGGGCTCTGCCCTAGGATTTTGTAGATGACAGGGAAAATCGAAGCAGAGAAGAATGAGTTGTTTCTATGAAGATCGAGTCCTGGATTTTTTTACTTTTGGGCTTTGCAAAAGCTTCGCCCGATGAGTCGGAGGACAAGCCCGCCTGCTCGGTCTATGCTTCTGTCTCCGGCTGCGACTTTCTTGCAAAGAATTTCCTGGCAGCCATCATGCTCGCCGGAAGGACAAACAGGTCACAGATCAGCGCCAGGAGCAGGGTCATGGAAAGCAGCAGCCCGAAGTCTCTGGCAGGCCTGAAGTTGGAGATCACCACGATGGAAAAACCGCCGATACTGATCAGCGAGGTGAAGATCACGGCTCTGCCCACAAAGATCGTTGTCTTTCTCAGGGCCTTGTTCATGGACTGGTCCTTTGCAGAGAATTCTTTTCTGAACCGTGAGAGGAAGTGGATGGTGTCGTCGGCACAGATACCCAGTGCAACCGAGGCGATCATGACGGTGCCCACGTTCAAATTGATGCTGCACCATCCCATGATCCCGATAATCATGGTGATTGGCAGTATATTCGGCAGGATGCATAAGAGGCCGTATCTGAAAGAACGGAAGACAACAAACAGGATCCCGATAACCAGGATGAATGCCAGGGAAAACGTTTTGATCTGGCTCTCCACGATATATTTATCCAGCATACTGAAGAGATGGGATCCTCCTGTCAGGGAGACCTTCACCTCTGTGCCGGAAAATGCCTGCATGGCCTTTTCTTCCACCTGTGATATGAGCCCCCGGGTCTCCTGTGAACTTGCATATTTGATCTTGATGGCGATCCTGCCCTTTGAGTAGTCCATGTTGACGACCCGTTCCAGTTCCTCGGTGCCGGAGCTTGAGAAACTGAACAGGAGGATCTCCTGGGCGATCAGTTCCCTGGAATCCGGCACTGTGTATGCCTCCGGATTGTTGGCATTCAGTGCCCTGTTGACTGATTTTACGTAGTTTGTCAGTGAGATGATCTTTTTTACCCCCGGCATCTGCTGGATCTCTTCTGACAGGGCATCGACCTTTTTTAGAATCTCCGGGTCCTGCAGTATGTTTTCTTCTCCTTCAAGGATCAGTTCCAATGTGCCGACACCTGCGAGATACTTGTCGAGCATCATGGAATTGACATAGACATCGCTGTCCTTGGGGAACCATTCCAGCTCGTTGGTCTCGATTGCAACCCTTTTGACGCCCAGGCCGAAGAAGATGATACACAAGAGCGTGGCAAAAAGGATCAGCCAGTATCCCCTTTCATTGATATGGAATATCCCTGCCAGCATATGTCCCCAATGCCGGTGGTGCACCCGTGCCTGAGTGGGCACCAAGGTGAGCATGAACGGAACAAGCACAATTGAGATAATGAAGGCGAACATGATTCCTGCTGCCGAGGTAATGCCAAAATGCTGGACCGCAGTAATGGGGCTGGCCCACAGCGAAAGCAGTCCGAATGATGTGGTGATGCTCGTGATGAAGCAGGGAATCGTAATATACTGGAGGGTCGCCAGATACGAGGTTCTCCGGTTATTCTCTTTTCTCACCTCGTCATAGTACTCGATGATATGGACCGTGTTGGCTATGGACAGGATAACGATCAGCGGGATAATCAGGCCGCTTACCGCGTTATAGGTATACCCCATCATGGAGTAAAAACCCAGGGTCCAGCACAGACTCATGGCAATTACAGAGATAACGATAATATTCTTGGGGATAGAACGGAAGAGAATATAGGTCATGGCAAGAACAAGGATCACCCCGAGTGCAGGCAGGATGGTTTCATTCTCCTTTGTTACCTTGTTGAATTCATGGTTTATCATAATGCCGCCTGCAAGGAAGGTCTCCACCCCTGCGGGTCGGTCTTTATCAAGAATAGTATCGATCTGTTCAATCACAGCCACTATCTGCTGGGGTTTCAACTCGTCAAAGACAATCACGATAGCACTGAGGGTACCGTCTGCAGATACGAGATAATCCCTGAACAGTTCGTCGGTGAGTGCATAGGTTTCAATATCACGTGTGTCGGCATCTTCCAGGTCTTCTAAAAGAGGGGTGATGACAATCCCTTCTTCGGTCCCCACTACCTTGTTGGCATTTGCCAGGCTGTGTACCCTCTTTGCCAGGTCGATGTCTTTCAGCTCATCGGACTTCGCCTTTATGTATCCGAGTACCTCCTTGGAGAACAGCTTCTGGGACCTCACTGCAACGATAATGTATCTGCCTCCCTCGAAGGTGTCGCGGAAACTGTTGTAGTTGATAGAGATGGGATCCTCTTTGGCGAACCATGCACTGATGGTGTTGTCCAGGTCCATGTTGATGAACATGGCGAAGACGATCGTAGAGATCATGATGAGTGCAAGGAGTATATAACGGAGTTTGAAGATAATAAGTGACAGTGTCTTCATCGGCCTTGGCTGAGATAGAATCCCATACTTGTAAGTATGGCGCGATTATGTGTATCTGCCCACATCACCGAAAAGAAAGCTGCAGCATCCCGTACTGCCCGATCAATAATCAAAGCGACCCCTCCTCTATGCCCATAGGAAAACAACATCTTCTCTTGTGATGATAGTCTGTTTTCAGTTCATGATTCAAGAAAAAATAAATACTTAGATCAGATTTTTCTTGGGTTGCAGAAGAAATGACAGTTCCTCTCAGTAAGAATACGAGTCAGCCGGACGTCCTGGTATGGATTGTGGACAAGTTTTTCAGTGAATGGACCTGAGATTCTAAGAATCAATACCAGCCCTTCAGCGTTGTACAATGTCATGTGGGGCTGGTAATGATTATGCAGAACGTGTTACTTCACCCTCGATGCAGCGGGTTCCTTCGAACTCATCTTCGATACAAATCTGAACCCGATGGCGATGAATGAAATGATGCCGATACCGATAAATACAACTGTCATGATTGTCCTCTCCTCTCCGTGATAGCTTCCTGTATAAAGCCTTTGAAGCCTATTGCAATACCGATGATAAGCCCCAGGAGTGTAAAGTTTGGTGCCATATTGGTGAGCCGATCCAGATACATACCACCATAGAGTCCCAGGAATGTCATGATGACGAGGACAAAGCTGTAGGCGCTGATCCTTGTAATCCTGGCAAGGAGTTTCTTGGGGAGTCTATATGGTTTGTTCTTTTTCATTTTGCTCTCATCAGAACATCTGTGCGATGAATTGTCGTGCAGGCCCTGAGTTTATCCCTACCAATGCCACGATAAGAACGAATACGGCGGTGGCTTCTGCCGGACTGAGCCCCAATACACGATACATAAACCTGATGCCGATGCCTGTTAAGAATAAGCAACCGATAATGATCCAAATGGCTACCATAGCCGATCTCCTTTTCTGTTGCGTACTGATGGAAGAAAGGCAAAATGCATGCCAGGCTATAAGGTTTATAACTAATTGAATATAATAGAGATATATAGCTACTATTTGAATGTATGTGACATTTTGACAAGTTGAGGGATAACCGGATCCATCTCATTTGACAAAATGACAAAAATACGTAAAAAAATCATGATAATGTGTCAAGTTGTCAAAAAGATGAAGCACGGTATGAAGATGCAATGTGTTATTCCTGGTTCTACAGTCTCTCGGGAATTTCCAGCGGGGTTTTCTAATAATAGTATTCAATCCGGCCGAAAAAGAACTAGTATGGTTGTTTGGAGAATTGAAAGGTATTTATGTTTACTTCATGCCGACTGATTGATAATCCTGTAATAGGAGGGGACAAGAATTACCTTGGAATCACATTGTGAACTGCACCTGCATGAGGAAAAACTGATCCGACCTGTATGGACTCTCTGTATTGACAGGATTAATTATCCAGGTCAGGCAATAGGAGCTCTTAGAACATGTAGAGAGTATCGATCAGTACAGAGTTTGTCCAGGAGTAGATAACTATGCCGGAAAAGCCAACATACAAAGATCTGGTCAAAAAGGTGGAACAGCTGGAAGAGCGGTTGAAGGAGTATGGGAACAACCCGGATTCATTTTCCGGGAGCGATGACCGCCTCAGTCAGGATACAGACAACAGACATGATACGTACAATGCACCGGCTCCGCGAACCTTAGAGGATAAGTTCTGGACTGGCGGGCACCCGTTGGATATCAAGCGCCTCGAGCGCTCAGGCAGGAATTTTCTGGAAAACGAGGAGTACTACAGACTGCTCGCAGAGAATGTGCGCGATGTTATATGGGCCCTGGACCTGAAAGGGGGAAACTTTACCTACTTCAGTCCCTCGGTGGAGGGATTGCTCGGTTATACGCCACAGGAAGCCATGAGCCTTTCCGTCGAGAAGATATTAACCCCGGAATCCAATCATAAGGCAACCATGCTCTTTGCAGAAGAACTGATGCGACAGCAGCGCAAAGAGGTGGACACGGGAGAGGGGCATCTGTCACTGGATCTGGAACATGTCCGAAAGGACGGCTCAACAGTCTGGGCGGAGTTGAGTGTGACGTTCATGGAGGATGAGCACGGAGAACCTGCTGAACTGTTCGGGATCACGCGTGATATAACAGAGAGGAAGCTGATCGAAGACGCCCTGCGTCAGAGCGAAGAGAAATATCGTACCATCCTGGAGAATATCGAGGACGGATATATTGAAATCGACCTGTCAGGGACTTTCACCTTTGCCAATGTATCCGCCTGCAGGATGCTCGGTTTCACGCATGATGAGATGATCGGGATGAATTATCGGCAATATACATCTCCTGAGACGGCAAGAAGGATGTATGAAGTCTTTCATGAGATAACGATCACCGGTAATCCTGCATATCTGGTGGATTATGAGGTCATCCATAAAGATGGCAGTGTACGTGTCCATGAGATGTCTGTTTCTCTTATTCGTGACTTTGAAAATAAACCCAAGGGGTTCCGGGGTATCGCCCGCGATGTCACCGAACACAGGCGGGCGGAGGTTGCCCTCAGGCAGAGTGAAGAAAAATACCGCACCATCCTTGAGAGTATAGAAGACGGCTATTTCGAGGTTGATCTCAAAGGGGACCTTACCTTCTTCAATAATTCCTTCTCCCGTATCTGGGGATACCCAAAAGATGAATTGATGGGGATGAACAATCGCGAATACACCAGTGAAAATATGACAAAGAAGGTCTCAAGAGTATTCAGGCAGATATATTATACAGGAAAACCGGGGAGGGTTTCTGATTACGAAATATTCTGCAAGGAAGGCAGCACGAGGATCCTGGAGATCTATGCCTCTCTTATCAGGGATTCGCATGATAAGCCGGCAGGATACCGGGGAATAGCACGAGACGTTACCGAACGCAAGAGGCTCGAATACCAGTTGATGCAGGCCCAGAAGATGGAGTCCATCGGTACCCTGGCAGGAGGTATTGCTCATGATTTCAACAATCTGCTGATGGGAGTGCTGGGAAACATATCATTGATGCTCATGGGCAGGGACGAACAGGACAAGGACTATGAACGCCTGAAGAATATCGAGCAGTATGTAATGCGTGGTTCCGAACTGACCAAACGCCTGTTGGGGTTTGCCCGCGGGGGAAAGTATGAGGTGAAGCCGACCGATCTGAAAGGTTTCATAGAGAGAAGTGCTGACATGTTCGGACAGACCAAGAAGGAGATCATGATACACCGAAAATTTCAGCAGGATCTGTGGGCCGTTGAGGTTGATCAGGGGCAGATGGAACAGGTTCTCTTGAACCTGTTTGTGAATGCCTGGCAGGCAATGCCCGCAGGTGGGCATTTATATCTTGAAGGGGCAAATGTTGAACTGGGTGAGGAAGATGTGGAACCATACGGGATTGAAACAGGCCGGTATGTAAAGATAACGGTATCGGACACGGGCGTCGGTATGGATGATGATGTGCGTGCCAAGGTATTTGATCCGTTTTTCACGACAAAAGACAGGGGGAGGGGAACCGGTCTTGGGCTCGCATCAGTCTATGGAATTGTGAAAAACCATGGCGGATTCATCATAGTAGAGAGTGAAAAAGGGAAGGGGTCCAGCTTTCACATATACCTGCCTGCTTCATCAAGATCCGTGGAGCAGCCAAGGGGTATGAGTGAGAAGGTGAAGCCCGGAGCCGGTACCGTATTGTTGGTGGATGATGAGGAGATGATCATCGATGTGGCCTCTGAAATGCTGAGACGTATGGGGTATGAGGTTCTGGGGGCACGTAACGGCAAGGATGCACTGGAGATGTATAAGAAGAATCCCGGGATGATAGATATAGTGATCCTGGACATGATCATGCCTGAGATGGGAGGCTCTCAGACCTATGACCGTCTGAAAGCTATCGATCCTGATGTAAAGGTTCTGCTCTCGAGCGGGTACAGCAGGGACGGACAGGCGGAGGAGATACTGAAGAAGGGATGCCTGGGATTCATCCAGAAGCCCTTCAATATGAAAGACCTCTCTCAGAAGATTGCGGAAATTTTGGGAGGAAAATAGACTGGAGCAATCTTGTTCCCTTGTTGACTAGTTCGTTTTCTTTTTAAAATTATCAGCTTTTTTTATATTCTTATCGTATTGTCTTCGATCATTTACCAGTACTCCAACACTCCATTTCTTCCTCAGGTTTTTCTACGCCGGGCTATACTTCTGCTCAAGACGTTTGGCCACCATGCTCATGCTGTAGCAGCATATGAAATAGAGCACGGCGATTGTCGTATAGATCTCGAACGGATAGATCATAAGCCGGTTGTTCAGCGTTTGGGCAATGGTTGTGAGCTCAAACACCCCGATGATATAGGCCAGAGAGGTGTCTTTGAAGAGAGAGATGAACTGGCCAACGATTGCAGGGATCATGATTTTGAGGGCCTGAGGCAGGACCACCTTGCGCATGATCTGAAAATAACTCAGGCCCGATGCTGTGGCTGCTTCCACCTGCCCGAAGGGGATTGCACTCACCCCTGCACGGACGATCTCTGCCAGGTATGCACCGGAGAAGATGGTAAAGGCAATAGTGGCGCTCCAGAACACGTCTATCTGCATGCCGGTGACAATGGGCGAGAAGAAATATACCCAGAAGATGACCATGATGAGGGGGTTCCCTCTTATGATCTCGATGTAGATGATGCTCGGGGTACTGATCAGAGGATTATTGCTCAGCCTTCCCAGGCCGAACACGAGTCCGATAAAGAAACTCACGAACAGGGCGATCCCTGCGATTATGATACTCAGGGTCAGTCCGCCCAGACCGAAGAAGATCTCGCCTGCTCCGCCGTGAGGAAAGGTCCAGATAAGAAGTGCGGGCAGGTTGTTCCAGATTACAGTCCAGTTGAATGAATATATGGCATAGATAATGGCAATGACTACGGCGATGAACAGTATTACAAAAATGATTTTGGCAAAGAACACCATCCACTTCCACGCGAAGGTGGCGAGTCGGGACCAGATAGATGCATAGACAGCTTCCTCATGAGGGGGGGCGTATTCTCCCATGTGGAACAGCTCCTTGATCCATCTGATCAGGAGGAATAGCATCCTGCCCATGAGGTAAAACGGTTTGAAGCAGAGTCCGAGGAATTTATCGAGGGCGGAGAGCTGTTTGTCCTGCCCGATCTTGAGGTGATGATTAATGGAGTTCATCACCACGGATATGGAAAGCGACAGACCGAGATAGATCAATGATGCGGCCGATGTTGCCTCGAACCCCCTGAAGGTGAAGGACTCGATCTGCTGAGACTGCCAGCACAACTCGGCAACCCCGATGGTCATGGCAAGTGACGAGTTCTTCATGTTATTGAGGAATTCGCTGCCCAGAGGTGGAATTATGACACGGAACGCCTGGGGCAGGATCACGAACCGAAGCATCTGCGTACCGCTCAGTCCTGATGAATGGGCGGCCTCCACGTGGCCGTGAGGTATTGCCTGAATCCCGGCACGTACGATCTCGGCCACAAAAGAACCGGTGTAGACGCCGAGGCCGATTGTCGCTGCCCAGAACTCAAAGTTGTGTTCATTCAAAAAGATGCGGATTGTCTCAGGCAGTGCAAGGGGAAAGGCGAAGTACCAGAAGAAGAGCTGAACCAGAAGCGGGGTGTTCCGAAAAAATTCAACATAGCCGGTTGCAAGGTAGTAGGTGGGCTTGAATTCGGAGAGACGGGCAATGCCGAAGATCGTACCAAGCACAAGTGCTATCCCGGTACTGATGAGCGATATCTCTATGGTCAGCTGCAGGCCCCGCAAGAGCCAGTAGCCAAAGATCTCTTTATACGTGGGATTTACTTCGTAGAGAACAGCCCAATAGAAATTATAACCGAAATCAGCATGCTTGAAGACTACATAGAGTATGAGTATGATGACAGCGAAAACACCGAATTGCTGTGCCGTGTGCTTTGAGGATCTCACCTGATGCCCCCTGTTGAAAATATGTCTGAATCTTTTTCGTAACGCTTAAAAAATATGCGGTCCCACGCAGGTGTGGACCGCATATTTTTAGCAATCATCGTTTTAATATTACGGCCACATTTCGATCTTTTCGGTCATGGGGAAGTAGTACGGTGTGTCCGGTCCATACCACTTGTTGTAGATCTCCATGTATTTGCCGTCGTTCCACATATCCTGGAGTGCGAAATTGACTGCATCGCGCCAGTCGCTGTCGTCCTCAGGCAGGCCCATCCCATAGGGCTCGTCGCTGAAGAAATCGCCTACGAGTTCGTATTTGCCGGGCTCTTTTGCTGCAAATCCGAGAAGGATGGTGCTGTCGGTGGACCATCCTGCGACCTTATCCTGCTGCAGTGCCAGGAAGCAGGAAGGCTCATCCTGGAAACTGATGACATTCTTCTCTGCATTGGGATCACCGAGCTTCTTCAAGAGGTTGATTGCATTCTTCTCACTCGTGGTTCCCTGCATCGATGCTATTTTCTTGCCGACAAAGTCTTCGTGTTTGGTGAAGCGGCCTTTCTTTGCCAGGATCTTCTGTCCGTCGAAGAAGTAGGTGATTGAGAAATCGATTGTCCGGTCGCGCTCACGTTTATGAGTCATGTTTGCAGTGGAAAGATCGATCCTTCCAGAGGTGAGGAACGATATCCGGGTCTTGTTGTTCAGCTTCACCCGCTCCACCTTGAGCTCTTTGCCCATCTGCTGTCCGATCCTCTTGATCACTTCCTCTGCGATGTCAACATCGAAGCCCACCCACTCGTTCTTGTCATTGAAGTATGCGGCAGGAATAGAGTTGTACATCATACCGGCGCGGACTACCCCGTCCTTCATTACCTTGTCATATGTTGCCCCTGCGTAACATGCAGAACCAAGCAGCATGACAAAACTAATTGTAAGTATTACTCCTCCAATTACCCTTTTCATAACCTCCCCCTTTCTCGATTAATTTATCTATAGATGAAAATTTATTCGCTAGTGGCTCAAGATTTTGCTCAAGAAGAGCTTGGTGCGCTCATGTTTTGCATGCGAGAAGAATTTGTCGGGCGGGGCGCTTTCTATAAGCTGTCCCTCATCCATAAAGACGACCCTGTGTGCCACTTCCCGGGCAAAGCCCATTTCATGGGTAACCACAATCATGGTCATCCCTTCATGGGCAAGATTTTTCATAACATCAAGGACCTCGTTAATCATCTCAGGGTCAAGAGCGGATGTCGGCTCGTCAAAGAGCATTATCTTAGGCCGCATTGCCAGGCCTCTGGCGATTGCCACACGCTGCTGCTGTCCCCCTGAGAGCTGATCCGGGTATGACCGGGCCTTTTCCGCTATACCCACCTTTGCCAGGAGCGCATGGGCGTTTGCCTCGGCATCTTCGCGTTTCTGTTTGCGGACATTGATGGGTGCCAGGGTGATATTCTCAAGGACCGTCATGTGCGGATAGAGGTTGAATTGCTGGAAAACAAACCCGATTTCTTCTCTCAAGCGTCTCAGGTTGATCTTCGGATCGTGAATAGGCATGCTATCAACAACAATCTCACCGTCCTGAATGGGTTCCAGCTTGTTGATACAGCGGATCAGCGTGCTCTTGCCGGAACCGCTGGGGCCGCAGATAACGACTACTTCTCCTGAAGAAACATGAAAATCGACATCTCTGAGTACATGGAGGTCACCAAACCACTTGTTTACCTTGTTAAAGGTTATCATATCTCGCGTCAGCCCTTCATTGTATGCAATAGATTCCGGCTCAGCATAATGATCGATAGCTCAATCAACCAGGCCATGAGAAATATAGATAAGTGAGGGTGTTGTGTCAAGTGAAACCATCATCGTGTTTTGTGGCAAAAGATTTAATGAGTCTGAAAAAATCGCCGGAAAATAACAAAATTGTCTGGTTTCTATTTTCCAGTTCAATGGCAGAGCCCAGTGATTGGGAGTCGATATTCTGCTGAAGCACCCGTTTTGTAAGTTTGAGTCCGCCGACACTTTTGCCTGTCATCATTCGTGCATATTCAAGGGCTTTTGCGAGAAGGTTCTCCTGCGGCACAACGGCACTCACAAGGCCTATCCTGTCTGCCTCAAAGGCATCAACCTTTCTGCCGGTACACAGGATATCCGCCGCCCGTGAGAGGCCCACAAGGCGAGGCAGGAGATAGGAAGAGCCGAGTTCACCCCCTGAAAGACCGATATTTATGAATGATGCTACAAAATAGGCATTATCTGCGGCTATCCTGATATCGCTTGCCAGGGCCAGGCAGAAGCCGCCTCCGGCCGCTGCTCCGTTTACCGCTGCGATCACCGGCTGGGGTATGCCCCTCAGGCCGGTGATAAGGGCGCTGTACTTCTCCTGGACGAGTTTGAGAAATGTTTCCGGGTCTGAGAATGCCTCGGAATCGCTGTGGCTTACAGCATCGTTCAGATCGGCCCCGGATGAAAACCCACGGCCGTTGCCGGCGAGAATGACTACCCGGATGGAATCATCGGCTGAAAGGATCTCAAAGAGTCTGCCGAAATCATCGAGCATGTCCATGTTCATGGCATTGAGGGTATCCGGACGATTGAGTTTTACCAAGGCAATCTGCGGTTCCACCTCTTCAAAGGTGATTGTTGCAAACGATGGCATGTGAGGGTTCAATTTGACTCCTTTCTCTTGGATATTTCAATCTCCCGCAACTCTCTCCGGAGGATTTTGCCCACGGCGCTCTTCGGGAGTTCGTCAATGAATTCTATTTCCTGGGGCACCTTGTATGCTGCCAGGTTTGCCCTGCAGTAATCTATGATCTCTTTCTCGGAGAGGACTGTACCTCCTTTCAGTACAACATAGGCCTTTACGGTCTCCCCGCGGTATGCATCAGGGACACCTATCGTACAGGCTTCGATGATCCCTGGATGATCAAAAAGGATCTCGTCAATCTCCTTGGGATAGATGTTGAATCCGCTGCCGATGATCAGGTCTTTTTTCCTGTCGATGACTAAGAGATAGCCTTCATCATCGAAGAATCCTATATCACCGGTATGGAACCACCCGTCACGGAGAGATTCGCGTGTTTCGGCTTCCTTTTTGTAATACCCCTTCATGACCTGGGGCCCCTTGATGCAGATCTCTCCGGATTCGCCCGTTGGCAGCTCTTTCTCCCCTGTTTCCAGATCCACGATCTTTACCTCGGTATTGGGCAGCGGGACTCCCACAGTACCGGTCTTGATCTTACCGCCCCAGGGAGTGGCAGTGGCAAATGCGGTATTCTCTGTCGCTCCGTAGACATCATAGATGCTCGCGTTGTGCAGGTCTTTAAGCTTGTTCACCGTATCCTCAGGGAGCGGGGCTGCCCCGGCAAAATATCCTTTCACGAACGAGAGGTCCATGGAGCAGAACTCCTTGTTTTCTAGCAGGCCGGTGTAGATGGTCGGGACACCGGGGAGGAAGGTGGGTTTGAACTTCTTGAGCATCTCCACGATAACCTCGGGTGTGGGGCGGGGCACGAGCACACAGGTCCATCCGCACCAGAACGGAAGATTCTGGCTTACCGAATACCCTGCAGAATGGAAGATCGGATAGACTCCCAGCAGGCTTTCATCTGCATCTTTCAGGTCGGGAAACCACGCCCGGAATATCTGAACCACGGATGATATGTTGGCATGGGTGAGCATGGCCCCCTTGCTCGCACCGGTTGTTCCCCCGGTGTAGATGAGGGCCGCGATATCATCCCACCCGGCGGCGTTTTCAACCGGGGTATCGGGATATTTATTCAGGAGGTCCATGAACTCATATACGCCTTCCTGGGGAGTGACCTTTCTGTACATGCCTTTCTTGACAAAGGGGAAGAGCTGTTTCTTGGGGAAGGGGAGGAAATCGTTGATATGGCAGGTTATGATGGACCTGATTCTGGTTTTGTCCTTCAGTTTCAGTGCCCTGGGCAGAAGCAGATCGAGCGTGATGAGAACTTCAGCATCGGAGTCATTCAGCTGATATTCGAGCTCCCTTTCCGTGTACAGGGGGTTGTTCATTGAAGTGACCGCCCCCAGCCGGTAGACGGCATGGTTTGCAATACCGATCTCAGGGATATTGGGCAGGAGCATGGCCACTTTGTCGCCTTTTTTGACCCCGATGTCCCCTAATGCCCGTGCAAAACGATTTACGAGTCCTTCCAGTTCCCGGTAGGTGATCTTTTTCCCCATGTAGATGTATGCAACGGTATCAGGCCAGTTCTTTGCCGCCCGGCTCAGGGCCTCGGGCATGGTGATCCGGACGATATCCACTTCATTGGGGACACCCTGGCAGTACGATTTGTGCCACAGTCTTTCAAAAGCCATAGTTTCCTCCTCTTGAAAACAAACATACACATCATACGGAATTATAATATAAGCTTATTGTATTACTATAACCGCTCAGTATCAAGTGTCAACTATTGCGGGCAGAAGGGAATGAATTATTTCAGTTGCTTATATTGATATTTTGTTCATCGGAGCTGTCATGTCTGGTTAAGTCCACATTTTACAGATGCACGAACTCATGGCTTATATTTGCCTTTTTTATCTTGTTCTGTGGGAGCGGCTTTCAGCCGCGATCGTTTTTTATTCCGATTGCAGCAAAATCACGGCTGAAAGCCGCTCCCACAGGTTTTATTTCTTCTCTAATGCAAAATGTGGGTATTATGGCTGCATCCTATAAAGCCTTTGGATGCCCGGAACAAGACGCCGGAGAAACAAACTTGATTCGGTTTTCCGCTACCTGTTCGATCCTGGTCTAGAGACGAAGGCGAACCAGAGAGGCAGACGTGGGGAACAGTCTCTTGTTTGCCTTGGTAAACATCTGGAATGAAGGTTGATTATCAAAAAGGAACAGGTGGCTTGTACAGGTGCAGTCGGAACAGCCGAACTCCGGAACGGGAAGAGAACTGTCAAAATGATCCTCCATCAGGGAGGCCCACTCATGTTCGCGCTTTTTCTTCTCCTGGCTTATCCATACCTCCAGGGGGGTTGTATATTGTCTCAGGTAGTCTATATGCCAGTGAAAGTTCTTTTCTGTATTGAAGTGGCGCTGAATTCTCGCAGAAAGTCCCCCGGGCCCGAAAGCGCTGCCAATGTATGCGTAATATCCTGCAGGAAAGACAAAACTCCCGAGTTTGCCGATGCGGATCATTCGCGGGTGGTCGAGAAGGAGGATAAGCACGTACGTGCCGGTATTCATGCCCGAGAGACGTGAAAAGAAAAGAGTATGCCTGTCTGTCAGTTCTGCCATGTGTTCCTCAAGACGCGTATCCAGTTCTTATGGGTGATCTTCTCCAATGCTTCCCTGTCAAATCCCTGGTTTTGAAGCTCTGCCACAAGCCTGGGAAGTCCGGTCACATCACCGAGATCTTTTGGAATCCGGGCTCCGTCAAAGTCAGATCCGAATCCTACATGATCGATCCCGATGCGTCCGGCAATGTAACTGATGTGTTCAGCGATCTGTTTCAGTGACGTGTTCTCATCGATTCTTCCGTCGGGACGAAGGTCCCGTACAAAAAACGTCACTCCTATGATCCCTCCTGACGCTCCGATGGCATCGATCTGGCTGTCTGTCAGGTTGCGGCTTGAC
>ERZ795057.1624-NODE-1624-length-18881-cov-6.777754_pt1 | contig 18881 bp, 17 predicted proteins | sample MGYA00375141_ERZ795057 | MGnify/ENA primary metagenome ERZ795057 (study PRJEB30186, sample SAMN05720163) | activated sludge metagenome | isolation source: Anaerobic digester | place: Hong Kong | collected 2015-01-26 ... | reverse complement strand
AAAAGCGGAAGTCCGCCAGTGATTTCCCGCCTTGTGGCTAAGGCTGACAAGGTTCCACACAGAAATACAGGATATGCACAATCATGGTATTTGCATACAAGGCGGACTTAATGTCCGCCTTTTTTAGTGAACAAAAAAACCGAAAGGAGATGAGTCACATCGCGAAAGCGAAAGAAAATTTACCGCCGAAGAACGAAGAAATCAGAGTTTCAAAGGTCAGAGTGATAGGTAAGGACGGAGAACAGATCGGCATTATGAAGGTGAGCGAAGCCATTTCAGTGGCCAAACGGGACAGCCTGGATCTTGTTTTGATTGCGCCGGAGGCCAATCCGCCGGTGGCGAAGGTATTGGATTTTGGTAAATACCGTTACGAGCTTCAAAAGAAGAAAAAGGTGGCCAAAAAGAATCAGAAAAAGACCGAGCTGAAACAGATGAAATTCCGCCCGAAGATTGACGAACACGATTATCAGACGAAGCTGAATCATATAAAACGTTTCTTAAAGGATTCCAATATGGTAAAGGTGACGATCATGTTCAGGGGTCGAGAGATGGCCTTTTCCGAGAAAGGTCGGGAAATCTTGGACCGGATTATCGAAGACACGCAATTGCACGCCAAGGTGACTTCGAAGCCAAAATTGGAAGGCAGAGACATGCATATGACTTTGTCCCCAATTAACGAAGCCGAACAAAACCGTATTGCCAATAAATTGGAAGAAGAAGAAATAGCAGCAGAAACGGTCGTTACAGAAGAAGTATCGGAAGAAACGGAAAAGGAATAATATCAGGATTGAGGAGGAAATGACATGCCTAAGATGAAGACGAGAAAAAGCGCATCGAAGCGATTCAGAATCACATGTACAGGAAAAATCATGAGAAACAGAGCCGGTAAAAGGCATGAAACCGGCAAAAAAAGCAACAAGATCAACGTCAGGTTGCGAAAACCAACAACAGTGAGTGAAGACAGAAAAAAATCGATAAAAAGAATGCTTGCCAAGGCATAAGAACGAGGAGGTTTCCAGATGAGAATTAAACGAGGAGTTTTAAAAAAGTCCAAGAAAAAGAGATATTTAAAAGCCGCTAAGGGATACCGAGGTGCAAAAAGCAGGAGAGTCTCTTTAGCCAAGGAACAATTCTTTCGTTCAGGCGTTTATGCTTTTGCCGGCAGAAAACAGAAGAAACGAGATTACAGAAAATTATGGATTGTTAGAATAAATGCAGCAGCCAGAATGAATGATATTAAATACAACGAATTGATTCACGGGTTAAAGGAAGCCGGCGTCAGGATCAACCGAAAGATGTTGTCCGAATTGGCTTCAACAGACATGAATGCCTTTAAAGCGTATGTGGAAATAGCAAAAGAGGCTTTAAACTGAGAAGCATTTAAATATGCATTCAGCAGGGCGTAGTTCAGTTGGTAGAACGCTAGGTTCGGGACTTAGAGGTCGGGAGTTCAAGTCTCCCCGCCCTGACCATGAGGGATTCATTGAAAAATGAATCCCTTTTGTTTTAATCAGTAGGATGCCATCGTTTTAAACACAACGCATTGGAGAATGATGATGAAGATATTGAAACTATTCGGCTGGACTTTATTAATTGTTTTTGTGTCCTTTTTGGTGCTTCTTATTGGCCTGGCCATCTTTGACTATCTGACAGATGACATGGAAGTGAAGCGGGTGGAAAGGACAGGCCGTGTTCTGAGTGAATCATCCCTCAGTTTATTTTGTGCCTATATGAATGAGGATGGGGATACCCAACCGTTGGATCAAGTCCTGTCTGTAGCTTCTGACTCGGATATTATTCTGATTCAAAATGCACAGGAAGTTTATGAAAAAAGACTTGAAGCACTTTTCCCTCAGCACAACCTCTATTATTCTTTCACCAAAAGGGCTCCCGTTTCCTTTACCACAAGTGGACAGGTTGAATTTATGAATTTTTCCGGCTTATATACCCTATCGGCCTTTTCTCCTAAAGAAGTGCGCAAGCTTTTACTTCCCACCGACATCAACTGGTTTAATTCTCTGTTGTCGCCCTCTCCGTCTGTTCAGATTCTGGAATTTACCTTTGGCGATATTCAATTGTTTATCATCAACATGGATCATCAGACGAACCGGCAATTTGAATCGGGAGGCATGAATGCCTTGCGTTTGGACTATCTCAAATCTTCGATTATCGAAACATTGCCCAAAGAAGCCCGAATTGTCATTGCCGGTAATTGGCAAAATATTCTGCCCGGTCAATCGACAGCTGATCGTTCATCCGATGAACACAGTATTCCGGTGGATTGGACAAGAACAGGATGGCAGTGGGTCTATTCTCCCGATTCACAAATCGGCTATGGCGTGTTGGTTTCTCAAAATGTCCAGGTGACAGCGATCACCTCTGTCGGTACCCCCACAACAGGCGTACCAACGCCTCTGAAGCTGCAGTTGGACCTCCGGTAGAATAAAAACCCCCTTTGATTCCCCCCTGTTCTTTTATAAATGATATAATATTTACCGACAACGGATGAGGTGAGTGGATGTTTGATGATTTGATTTTTGAAGCGAAGATCATGAGTAAATATCAACGAAAGAACCAATGGGTTCTGGAGCTTTCCATGTCCCAATTCTATCCCGATGGAGAAGGTGGACAGTTGGGAGACCGAGGGGAGATAAACGGTGTTCCGGTTCTAACTGTTTTAAGAGACAAGGGAGGCGCCATCCTCCATGTGATGGCAGATGATGTGGCCTATGATGAAGGGGAGCGGGTCAGTTGCCGGATTTCCGGACAGAACCGCTTCGACATCGCCCAACAGCATACCGCACAGCACCTCATTTCAGCGAATTTTGACAACGATTATGGTATTGCCACAGTGGGGTTTCACATGTCTGAAAATCATACCACCATTGATTTGAATACCGGCGACTTGTCTGAGGAATTATTGGAGAACATGGAGAAAAAACTCTTTCAGCAAATCATCGATTTGATCCAGGTGGAGGCCCTTTCAATTCCGGCCAAGGACATACACAAATATCCGTTGAGAAAGGCCATGAGCGAAAAGCTCCTTGGAGTGGAACAGTTACGGGTGGTGAAGATTGGGGATTTGGATTATTCTCTCTGTAGGGGTTTTCACTGCGAAAACACAGGGAATATCGGCATCATTAAGTTTTTTAAGACGGAAAGTGTGAAAAGAACCAGCTCCGAAGGTCAGGAGCAAACCACTCGGATTTATTTCGTGGCAGGTAACCGGGCGTTAAGGGATTATCAGATGAGTCATCGTATCCTGAAGGAAACCACGGAATTTTTATCCACGTCCAAAGAGGAGCTGCAAATGCGCCTGAAAAACCTGATGGATGAAAATAAATCGGTTTCAAAGATGAGCCGGCGGCTTTCCGAATCGCTTGCCAAGGAAATGTATCAGAACATTCAAACCAGGGGTCCGGGCGGGAAGAGAAGAATTGTAAAGGTCTTGCCGTCTGAAGAGAGTGCAAAAGGGCTTTCGAAAGAAATCATGAATGAGCCGGATACCATCGCCGTTTTTTTGTTTGAAAAGTCCAAGAGTAATGGCTTCAACATCATTTCAACGCATGAAAAAATAAACGCCCAGGAAATTTTGAATTCCCTGAAAAACAGCCTGAATATTCAAGGCGGGGGAAATTCAAATATGACATTGGGTGTGGTTCATGGGAGTTTGGAGCAGATAAAAAAGGAAGTAGAAGAAATCGTTAAAAAATATTGAATTGAGGGGGAATTTTGTTTATGAAAAGATGGATTATCTCAGGGGTTTTAATGACCCTTCTACTGCCGGTTGTCTTTGCGCTGCAAACAGGGATTATCTTCAACGGAGATTTGCAAGGGGACAACAACAGTTATATCGGATTTGTCGCAAGGAGCCAATTTGGTTTGGGTGGGCTGGAAATCGCCGTCATGCCAAAGGTTGGCCCGGAAGTCGATTTTACCAGCTACCGTTTTATCGTGTCGCCTTCTATCGGTTGGGGAACACCGGAACTGAGGATATTTGCAGGTATTACACCGCATATCGAGATCAATGCCGGTAATTTCGAGTTTTCTCCTACCAAATGGGGTATTGGAGCAGGGTCCACTTTTGCCGTTGCCCGTAATGTTATCGGGTTTTTCGAGTTTTTCGCCATCTTTGATTTGGCGGGAAATAATCTGACGGAAGGCTTTGCCGAGAATACCATTCTCAGCATCGGGATCACCTATAATTTCGATTTGGGTTTTTAAGGTCAATTTGCTCTGAAAGAAACACTCACTTGTAATCGCAGCGGGTCGATACGATCCGGAATGTAGAGTAGTTTCAGGTTTTTAACCACAATATTAGCCAATTCCGGTGAAACAGCACTGGAAATATTAACCAGCGTATTTGCAGAAGTGCCGGTAATGTACAACTCCACGATGACCTGCCCGGAAACGGCTTCTTTTCGGATACCCGGTTTTGATAGTAGTGCCTGATAATCTTGTTGCAGCCCACTTTTGACACTGTCAAGATTGGGGATATCGTATTGTTCAAGGGCGTTTAAATCCAATATTTCAGTATTTTGACTTTCGCTGGCTGATGAACGATTGACGGAGAACAGTACCTCTTTGTCAATTGTTTTTTTTGTCGGAGGAGCCACCTGGATTTGATTAAAATCCAAAGTCTTTTGCTCGAAGATGCTTTCAGGGACATTCAACGGATTATCTGGCCCAGACACTTCAAGAGTTTTGATTCCCGAAGTCACGCCTTGTACCTTTTGAGTAGGTTGAGACTCAAATGTTTTCAGTGCTTCAAAGAGGGGATCAGGCTGTTTGGTGACGGGTTGTTCTTCGGGGGAAACAACGGGTTCCGGATCGGGTTCAACGGGTACTTCTTCGACAATCGGAGGGGCTTTGGAGGAGCTCAGGTTGATATTAATGGACAAAAACGACTCTTTTTCCGTCTCATACGGAGAAGAATTGATGACAAACAACAAGGCTACAATCAGAAGCACTTCCACGATTGCCGCCAATATGCCGGATACGATGAACTTGGGTTCGATTTCTTTTTCCTGAACATACTTTCCTTCGATGATGATCCCCCTCTTAACGCACTTGTATGTTGATATTGGTGATGCCGGATAGCCGCAGCGTGTCCAGAACCTTCATCACGACACCATGTGAGGCTTTTTCGTCGGCAGATATCACCGTGATAAATTCTCCGGAGCCTTTGTGCTTTCTTTCTGCGGAGGCTGTGAGCTGTTCGATGGTGATTTCTTCAGACTCCAAAAAAAGTTTGCTGTCTGCGTCCACGGTAATCCTGAATATTTCAGGTGTCTCTACTACCTGATCGGTTTGGGTTTGGGGCAGTGTGATGTCGATAGCCCGTTCATTTTCCAAATCAAATGTAGAAGTGAGAATAAAAAACAGCAGGAGAATAAACAGAATGTCAATCAACGGCGTGATGTTAATAGACGTTTCCGAGTCGTAATCATGCCTGGCCATGGCTTTATATCATCCTTTTTGCGGGCTCTTTGGCTTTCAGGCATTCCATGACATAATAATCCGTCAGATCATGCCGAATGTCCGTTGCCATCTCTTTGATGAATCCGATCAGGATACTTAAGGCGATGGCGACAATCAGCCCTGCTATGGTGGTGTAAAGGGCTTCACCTATCCCATGAGCCAGCTCGTCTGCGTATTTCAGGCCTTCCGTTTGTTCGATGGTGTTGAAGATCTTGATCATTCCGGTGGTGGTTCCCAATAACCCCAACAAGGGGGAGATGGTGGTGGCAATGGTGATGATTCTGAAGTTTTTATACAGCTTTTCACAGTGCAATCCAACAATTTCTTGTATCTCATCGGCGTTTCTCGATCGGGTTTTGTTGACTTTGGTGTTTAACGAGGACAAAAATGCATTTTCCGCACCTGTTTTCATGCCAGATTTGATGGATGACAGCATGATGAGTCTTTCAAAAAAGAAAAACAGTCCCACCGCTGCCGTTACAAAGATGACGATGATAATGGGTCCCCCAGTTTTTATAATATCCAGATACGACATAGCCTTCCCTCCATTTTTATGAGTCTCTTTCCAGTTTCTGCAATTCATCCCTTAACTTGGCGGCATCTTCAAACCTCAATTCAAGAGCCGCTTTGTTCATTTCTTCTTTTAAAATTTCCAGATAACTCTCCCGTTTCATGCTTTCTGCCACACTCAACAGCTGTTTGGTGTTTTCACTAACCCCCTCGTAATCCTCTTCTTCTTCACCTCTGAACTGAGCAAACATATCGGAATCAATGGCCTTTTTGATGGTCTGGGGGGTGATGTGATGCTTTTCGTTGTAAGCCAGTTGTATCTCACGCCGGCGGCTGGTTTCCTCCATGGTTACGGCGATGGCTTTTGAGATCCGTTCCCCGTACATGATGACTTTGCCGTTGACGTTTCGGGCGGCTCGCCCCACGATCTGAATCAGCGTGGTTTCATTTCGTAAAAAGCCCTCCCGGTCCGCATCCAAAATGGCGACAAGCGAAACTTCCGGCAGGTCTAGGCCTTCTCTAAGCAAGTTGATGCCTACTGCCACATCGATTTCCCCGCTTCTCAATTTCCTTAGGACTTCGACCCGTTCCACCGTTCCCAACTCCGAGTGGATGTATTCCGCTTTTGTCCCCAATTCCTGCAGGTATTCGCTCAGACGCTCGGCCATGGATTTGGTTAGCGTCAGAACCAGGATGCGTTCGTTGCGTTTGACCCGTTCGTGGATTTCTTCCAGTAGGTCGTCGATCTGATTTCGGGAATCCCTGAATTCGATCTCAGGATCTACGAGCCCGGTGGGTCGAATAATCTGTTGAATGATGGCTGCGGAATGCTCTTTTTCAAAGTCGCCGGGTGTCGCCGAGGTGAATACGATTTGCCCCACTCGTTTGGTGAATTCCTCGAAGTTCAACGGACGGTTGTCCACCGCAGAGGGCAAACGAAACCCGTAATCCACCAGGTTCTGTTTTCTGGATAAATCCCCCCTGGACATGGCCCTGAGCTGAGGAACGGCGATATGGGATTCGTCAATGATGGTGAGAAAATCATCTTCAAAATAATCCAGCAAAGTCCAGGGCGGTTGTCCGGGTTTTCGCTGGTCAAAATGTCTGGAATAATTTTCGATACCCTGGCAATAGCCCATTTCCGAAAGCATCTCCAAATCCTGCTTGGTTCGTTGTTCGATTCTTTGGGCTTCGATCAGTTTGTTCTGATTCTTGAATTGCTGAATCTGTTCGCCCAGTTCTTCCTCGATGGTCTTGATGGCCAGCTTGATCTTTTCCTCGGTGGTGACGTATTCAGTCGCCGGATAAACGATGAATCGGTCGTAGTCTTCAATCTTGCTACGGGTGACCGGATCGAAGCTGTAAATGGTGTCCACTTCATCATCGAAAAATTCCACCCGTATCCCCATGTCCGTGTACCCCGGAAAGACTTCCAGGATTTCTCCTTTGATTCTGTAATTGCCGCCTTTTAAAACGTCTTCGGAGCGGTCGTACTGCATTTCTGCCAGTTTCATCGTCAGTTCCCGCCGGGGGATTGAGATCCCCTTTTCCAGAACCAAGTTCATTTTTCGGAAATCATCGGGATTACCGGAACCGTATATGCACGATACACTGGCAATAACGATGACATCCCTTCGGGTGATAACTGATTGGAGAACGGATAGTCTCATTTTTTCGATGATTTCGTTGATCTGGGCCTCTTTTTCAACGAAAATATCCCGTTTGGGTATGTAGGCTTCCGGCTGATAATAGTCGTAATAACTGATGAAGAATTCCACCCTGTTTTCGGGGAAAAACTCCTTGAATTCCCTATAAAGCTGTGCAGCCAGTGTTTTATTGGGCGAAATAATCAACGCCTGTCTGTTTAACCGTTGAATCACATGGGCCATGGTAAACGTCTTGCCGGATCCGGTGACACCCAAAAGCGTCTGATAGGCGTTTCCGGCTTCAATGGACTGGCAGATATTATCAATGGCTTCCGGCTGATCGCCGGAGGGTTCGTAATCACTTCTGATTTTAAATTCCAATCTTCTTTGCCCTTTCCCAATATTCGTCCAGTGCTTGGAGCTGTTGTTCTTCAAAGACCTTTTCATCCGCTTTAATCAGCTCTTCCATTTGCCTGAACCGTTTGATGAATTTGTCTGTTGCCTTTCGCAAGGCGTTTTCCGGGTCGATTTTCAGGAATCTGGCCACGTTGACCGCTGCAAACAACAAATCCCCGAATTCTTCTTCAATCCTTGCCTGATTGCCTGCAATACCCTTTTCATGTCGAATTTCGTCCTTTAATTCCACCAGTTCCTCATCGATTTTTAACAGGGCATCCTCCGTCTGTTCCCAGTCAAAGCCGCATTCCGCTGCGTTTTCCTGGACTCGGCGTGCCATAGAGAGTGCCGGCAGCGCTTTGTTGATTTTTCCGATTCGTGAGAGGGCTTGTTTTCCCTTCTCTGCCGCCTTGATGTCTTCCCATTGTTTATAGGAATAGCTGAATTTTTCCGCATCCTCAAAGACGTGGGGATGTCGCCTGATCATCTTTTCATTGACGGTTTTCAGGACATCGTACATGTCAAAACGCCCTTCTTCGCTGCCGATCTGAGCGTGAAACACCGTTTGAAGGAGCAGGTCTCCCAGTTCTCCTTTCAATTCTTCCACATCGCCGCTGTCCACGGCATCGGAAACCTCATAAGCCTCTTCGATGGCGTAGGGTTTTAGGGATTCATGGGTTTGTTTTTTGTCCCATTCGCAGCCTGTTTCCCCTCGCAGCTGTTCCATGATGTTGAGCAGTCTGGCAAATTGATCTTTTTTTTCTTCCAGGTTGTGCATTAAATTCTCCTTTTGAAAATCACAATCTGCAGCCGGTCTGATACATTTTCCGCCTGGTCGGAAATATCCGCCAGTTTTTTGATGAGTTTTTCCAGTTGTATTTTGTGGGCTAATTCAATCTCTTCTTTTCTAAAAAGGGTTCGTACCAATGCCTTTTCCAGTAAATCACTTTCATGTTCAAGGTCTTCGGTTTTGTTGATGTATTCGTTTGCCAGATCCATGTCATCGAAGATGGAGGTGGCGGCTTTTTTAACGCATAAATAAGTTTCCAGTGATTTTTCAGCCAGTTCAATGAGCTTGGGAATGAATTCTTTGGGAATATCAATGTTTTGAAGTTCAATCAGGTCTGCTGTGGATTCCGCCTTGTTGGCGACCACGTCGATGGATTCGGCAATGCCCAGAAGATCCCCTCTGAAATTAGGCAAAAACGCCCCCAGGTACATCTCCGTTTCCATCTTTCTGCGCTTGTCATCAGCATCGCTTTCATGCTTTCTGATCTTTTCAACATAGACTTCACGATCGATGTCCGGCTCGTCTAAATGCTTCAAAAAGTCGATTAAAGAATTAACGGTGTTTTCAACGGCTACCATGTGATCCTCGAACAGCTCAATGATTCTCAGTTCTTTTTTTCCGAAAAATTGCATTATACCTCCTTCAATCTTCACAGCCAGCCTGCTGCCTCTTTTTTAAAAAGTACCATAAAACGGTTTAAGGCCGGGTATTATTCATCTCGCCTGACTTGTTGATCTGTATCGGACAGGTATTGGGCCAGGTATTGTCCTGTATAAGAATGGGTGCTTTTAATGATCTCGTTGACGGGCCCTGTAAATATCAGGTTACCCCCCTTGTCTCCGCCTTCAGGCCCTAAATCGATGATCCAGTCGGCGTTTTTGATAATGTCCAGGTTGTGTTCGATCACGATAACCGTGTTACCCCTTTCCACCAGCCGGTCCAATATTTCCATTAGCCGCCGGACATCTTCGAAATGCAAGCCGGTTGTGGGTTCGTCCAGGATGTAAACCGTGGAACCGGTGGCTTGCTTTCTCAGTTCAGAGGCGATTTTGATTCGTTGAGCCTCTCCCCCGGAAAGAGTTGTAGCGGGTTGTCCCAGTTTGATATACCCCAATCCCACGTCCTGAAGAATTTGCAGGGTATCCCGAATCTTGTTGATGTTTTTGAAAAAATCTCTGGCTTCATCGATGGTCATTTCCAGTATATCGGAGATGCTTTTCCCCCGATATTTGACTTCCAGTGTTTCCCGGTTAAACCGCTTGCCTTTACATACATCGCAGTCCACGTAAACATCGGGGAGAAACTGCATTTCGATTTTAACTTGTCCATGACCGCTGCATGACTCGCATCGCCCGCCTTTCACGTTGAAACTGAAACGACTCTTGGAGTACCCTCTGGCTCTGGCCTCCGGTGTTCGAGCAAACAAATCCCGGATTTCATCAAATACCTTGGTGTAGGTGGCCGGGTTGCTTCTGGGCGTTCGTCCGATGGGGGATTGATTCAATTCAATGACCTTGTCCACTTTTTCAAGGCCCTCGATCCCTTCGTGTATGCCCACTTCGTCATGGGTTCTGTAAATCCGGTTTTTCATCAGCGGATACAGTGTTTCATTCACCAGAGAGGATTTACCCGACCCTGAAACACCCGTGATGCAGATGAGAACCCCCAGGGGGAACGCTACCGTTAGATTCTTCAAGTTGTTTTGCCCCGCACCTTTTAAGATGATTTTATCAGATGAGGAGGCTCTCAAGGTCTCTTTCAAAGGGATTTTTTTCCTGCCGTTGAGATAATCCGCCGTTTGGGATATCCCCTCCTGATAGCGGTAGATATTGGCCACTTCGCCTTCAAAAACGATTTCACCGCCGTGAACCCCTGCGGCAGGCCCCAGATCCACCAAGTAATCGGAATTCCGGATGACTTGTTCGTCATGTTCCACTACAACGATGGTGTTTCCCACATCACGGAGTTCCAGCAAGGTTTTGATCAAACGAGCGTTGTCCCGTTGATGCAGGCCGATGGTGGGTTCATCCAGTACATACAAGACCCCTTGCAGCCTTGAGCCGATCTGAGTGGCCAGTCTGATTCTCTGGGATTCCCCTCCCGATAGAGTGGATGCCCGTCTGGCCAGTGTGAGATAATCCAGTCCTACGTCCATGAGAAACTGAATCCTTCTCTTGATCTCTTTTATCACTTCCTGTGTGATGGCAGCTTCCCTTTGCGTCAACTTCATGGTATTGATAAACGCATACGCCTGATCAATGGGAAGTTCGGTAAGCTCTGAGATATTCAATCCGTTGACGATGACCGCCAGGGCTTCGGGTCTCAATTTGTGTCCGTGGCAGGTATCGCAGGGTTGTTTCTGCATGAATTTATTCTCAATCCATTCCCGGATGCCGGTGGAATTGGTTTGATGATAACGCCGTTTGATGTTGTTGTAAACCCCCTCAAATTCCTTGGATGTTTCATAATGGCCCGACTCGAATTCATAACGTCTTTTGATTTTCTTGTCACTGCCGTAAATGAGGGCATCCTGGCAACTCTGCGGCAATTCCCGAAAGGGGGTGTTGGGATCCCCGCCGTAGGTTTTGCACACCTTCACCAGCAAATCGAACATGTAGCCGTCTTTAAACATTCCGATGGCGCCTTCGTTGAGGCTTTTTTCCTTTTCCACGATGAGATCCGGGGAGATTTCCAGTTTGTAGCCCAGTCCCGTGCAATCCGGACAAGCCCCGTATGGGGTGTTGAAGGAAAAGATTTTGGGCGTGATTTCCGGTATGCTGATTCCGCAGGAAGGACAGATGAAGTCTTCGCTAAAGACCTGTGATTCTCCGGTATCATGATTTTCAATCTCAACAAACCCGCCGCCTTCTTTGAGCGCCAGTTCGATTGAATCCGCCAGGCGCTGCATGTGGTCCCGGTCTTTTTCCAGTTTCAGCCGGTCAATCATCAGCAAAATGGTATGGCGAATGTTTTTCTCCAGCTCTATGACTTCTTCAAGATCGAAGAGATTGTCGTCAATGAGGATTTTTGAATAACCTTTTTTCTTGAATTTAGTGATTTCTTTTTTGAACTCCCCTTTTTTCTCCCTTGCCACGGGTGCGTATATGATGATCCTGGATTCTGTGGGCATTTCGGAATACAGGATGTCCACGATCTCATCCACACTCATCCTCGACAGTTTTCTACCGCAGGATGGACAATGGGGAATGCCGATATGGGCGTACAGCAGCCTGAGATAATCGTAAATTTCAGTAACGGTTCCCACGGTGGATCGGGGATTATGGCTGACCGTTTTCTGGTCAATGGCCACGGACGGGGACAAACCCTCGATGGCGTCCACATCCGGTTTTTTTAAGTCTCCCAGAAATTGCCGGGCATAAGAAGAAAGCGATTCCAGATAGCGCCTTTGACCTTCGGCATATATGGTATCAAACGCAAGTGAAGACTTGCCGGAGCCGGATAATCCGGTGATCACCGTCAGGGAGTTTCTGGGAATCTGACAGTCTATGTTTTTTAAATTATGTTCTTTGGCACCTTTTACAATGATTTTATCGAGCATTGATACCTTCCACCGTTGCCAACAAATCGTTGGCCAGCTCTGTGATTTGTTCTTCGTTGTTGCCTTCAATCATGATCCGAATCAATGGCTCGGTTCCGGAGGGGCGGATGAGGATTCTGCCGGTGTTTTTCAGGATATCCCTGGCTCGTTCCAAAGCCTCACTCAGCTGAGCCGACTCCATGACCTTTTCTTTATCGTGTATCCGAATGTTTTTCAATACCTGTGGAAATCGGGGAATATCATTGATCAGCGATGACAGTTTTTTGCCGAAATGATTCATGGTTTCCAACACGGTCAATGAGGTGATGAGCCCGTCACCGGTGGTATTTCGATCGAAATAAATGATGTGTCCCGATTGCTCCCCGCCAATCATGGCACCCAGTTTTTTCATTTCCTCCAATACATAGCGGTCCCCCACCCGGGTTCGGACCAGATTCATGCCCCGTTCACTGACGTATTTTTCAAATCCCAGGTTACTCATGACCGTCGCAATCACCAGGTCGTTTGTAAGTCGGTTGCTTTCCCGGTAATAATTTGCGGTGATGGCCATGATCTTGTCTCCGTCCACTTCCCGGCCCGTCTCGTCGATAAGAATACATCGATCCGCATCCCCGTCGTGGGCAATGCCGATGTCTGCGTTGAGTTCCACAACCGTGTCCGCCAGTGTCTGGGTGTGCTGTGAACCGCAATTCAGGTTGATATTGTATCCATCCGGATTGGCGTTAATGAGAGTGACTTTGGCGCCCAGTGTCCGGTATACCTCCGGTGCGATGGAAAATGAAGCACCGTTCGAGGCGTCAAAGACGATGTGGAGTTGTTTGGTGTCGCTTTCCACCGGGAACCCGGCCAGATCCAGATCATCGAAGTGTTTGTAAATCCACCTGAGATACAGCCCCCTTGCCTCCGGATAGGCGGAAATTCGTCCCAGTTCGTGATGGGTTTGGGCCTTAATACTGCCGGCCAAAATGATATCCTCGATTTCTTCTTCTTCGCAGTCCGGCAGTTTGAAGCCGTTTTTGATGACTTTAAGACCATTGTATTCAAATGAGTTATGAGAGGCACTGATCATCACACCCGCTGACTGATTGATGTCTGTTATCTTGGCCAGGGCAGGGGTGGGCATTACCGAGCAGCATTTGACATTCATTCCCCCCGATGCGGCTCCGGACGCAACAGCCGCCTCCAGCATATCGCAGGATATACGGGTGTCTTTTGCCAGCATGAGATCCTTGATGCCGTCTTTTAGCACGATTTGAGCAATGGCGTTACCCAGCCTGAAAGCCAGGTCGGCTGAGATTTCTTTTCCCGCTACCCCTCTTATGCCATCTGTTCCGAATAATTTGCGCATACAGTTTCCCCCTATTTCAGCGAGTCCAGAATTTTTTTGGCATAACTGCTGTACTGGGTGTATTTGGATAATTCCTTAGCTGTTTTTTCAAGGTTGGCCCGATCTGTTACTTGTTCATACACCTTGGCCAGATAATATAATGCATGGGGAATATAGGTCGAATTTTTTTCCGTTTCCAGGAGAAATTTCAGATCTTTTTCCGTTTCTGCATAATTTTGCTGATTGAATTCGGATAAAGCCTTGTAATACAGGGTGTCGTCACGGTAATTGGACTGGACATCCTGTGCAAACGCCAGAGCTTTGATAAATGATTCGATGGCTCCCGAATAGTCGGTGTTTTTATATTGTTCGTATCCGTCTGAATAATATTCTGCGATGGCTTTTTGATAGGCCAGTTCCCTTTTTCTGGAATAAACCTGATGTAAATCTCCTAACGCCAGGTTGTTCAAATCAGCCCGCATAAAGTAATCGGCGCTTTTGATGCTGTCTCCTGCTGAAAGGGCATCTTCGCCTAACAGCAGGTATTTGTACTTCACCGCATCCGCTTCGCCATCTGGGATGGGGTCGTATTTTCTTTCACGGGCCAATGTGTCATTCAGTTTAGCGATTTGGGTGTTGGCACTGTTGAGTTGACCGGTTAACGTGATTATTTCGGCTTCTTTGGCCTTTATGGTCTGTTGATTTTCCTCAATGGCTTGTTTAAGTGTCGCAATCTCTTTTTCTAACGATGTCATTTCTTCCTGTTTTTCAGCGATGATTTTTGCGCTGTCGCCGGCTTGGGTAAGCTGTTCATTCAAATTTGCAATTTCCTTTTCCCGTTCCGCCAGCCGGGACTCATAGGTGCTGATCTGCGTTTTGGCACCATCCAAATCACTCTGTGTTTGTGCGAGCGTTGATTGAAGTTGTTGAATACGCTCGTCCACATCATCTGATTCCAAGTCGGCAGTCAAAGTTTTGATCTGTTCTTTTTGGCGGGAAATTTCTTCTTGAAGCCTGTCTATTTCTTTTTCGTAATCGGCTGAGACCTGTGCGATTTGTTCCGTATCGACCACGGTGGTGACGGTTGGGGTGGAACCCTGTGAAAGAGAAGCGATGGTGGTGTCTTTTTGGCTAATCAGGTCATGCAAGTCGTCAATCTGCTGCTGTTGATCGTATATCTGATCCTTTAGTTTCTGGATGTTGATCTCGGATGTCTCGGAAGCTGCTTCTTTCAAGGTATTGTATTTCCTTTCCAGTTCTTCATATAATACCTCTTGACGGTTCAAGTCGTTGCTGAGTGTGCTGACCGATTGCTGTAATGCGGCTTTGTCAACATTTGAACTTGTTACCTCGTTTTTAGTCTGCGCATAAAGCAGAAAAAATATGATGAATGCCGCAGCAAAAAGCAGTGTAAACACAAAAAATATCCGTGCAATTTTTTCCATCAAAAAGTCCCCCCTTGGATTTATGGACTAATAAGATTTTTAAGCTAAAGAAGAAAAAACTCATGAAAAATCCATGTGTTTTCGTATTTAGAATCTTTTCTTTATATTATACACTAAATGAAATGACGGTATGTAAAGATTGTTTGTTAGCAGCTGTCTCTTTCGATCAATTTCACGAAAAAGCTTCATTAAGTCACCTACAGCTTTAAATAGTCTGTCAAATACTGATTTTCGCTTTCCGGGTCCAAAATCTCCCCATCCAGTTTCTTTTTAACGATATGCTTGATGATTTGCTTGATCTTTTCCCCCGGCTCGATTCCAAATTCACGGATGAGGCGTTTGCCATTCGTACAGTGCAATTTAACACGCTTTCTCGTTCGCAGATATTCTTTCAGATAGGTCAGCCCCCCTTCGTCCAGGTAGGCGGACAGGTAACAGTACCCTTCGGCAGAAAGGCCCTCAACAGCGCTGTATATGTCCGAGAAGGGCATCTCCTCCATGAACAGTCTGGCGAGGATTTCCACGATTTTTGACAGAGAGTATATCTCCGCCACCACTTTTTTGGGAACCCCGTACTTTTCCTTGACGGCGTCTAGCTGCTGTTCGGTGTAATATTCGGTGAGGATGTACAACAAGCAATAAAAAGGGTCAATAGTGTACGTTCGAGCATGGAATACCTCAAACCATTTGAGCGATGAAAGGATTTTTTCGATTTTTAACGAAAGTCCATGGGTGTAATAAGTTTGGGTGAACAGGTGTTTCAGGATGTTCAATTCGCCCAACCGTTTAATAATTTGAATATTACGAGTTTCTTGCAAGATCCGGCTGAGTTCGTAGCGAATTCGCCCCCCGCTGATCTTTTCCAGATATTCGTCTTCAAGGGCTTTTTCCAAGTGTTCTAACGTTCTTTCCTCAAGCGAAAACCCATAACGCTGTTCGTAACGGATACCCCTGAGGATACGGGTGGGGTCATCGATAAAACTGGTGTTGTATAGAATCTTGATCTTGGCGGAGTCCATATCCTTGCGGCTGCCAAAATAGTCGATGAGCCGGCCGAAAGACGGGGTATTCAAGGCAATGGCCATGGCGTTGATGGTGAAATCCCTCCGGTAAAGGTCTTTTTTCAAATGGGCCTGATCCACGCTGGGTAAGGCACCCGGATATTCATAATACTCCGTCCGAGCTGTTGCAAAATCAACTTCCATTCCCTCCTGCGGAAAATAGACTTTTGCCGTGAGAAATTTGTTATGTATATCGGCTTTGATTTGCTTGAAGGCTTTGAGTTTTTCGGTAAACTCAATGGCATTGCCCTCCACCACAATATCGACATCCAGATTGTCTACCCCCAGCAAAAGGTCCCTAACGAATCCCCCCACGATAAATATTTTATACCCTGTTTTTTCAGCCACCTCGCCGAGTGATTCTAAAAAACGGTATAGTTCCAAATTCAGGTTTTTCAGCATCAGATTTTTAACGTTGTAAAATTTGGAATCCTCATTCACCAAAAGGGAATGTTTTTTTTCGTGATGGTAGACCTCCCGGATGATGTCCGTACGGGTGATCAATCCAGCCAGAACGCCGTTTCGGATAACGGGGATTCGGCCTACCCCATTTTCGATCATTTTCTGTTTGACCAGTTCCACCGAATCATCTCCGTCGGCAACGATCAAATTGGTGGACATGATGCTTTTGACGGGATTGGATCCCAATCCGTGATCCATGGCTTTTTGAACATCACGGCGTACCACAATCCCCAGCAGTTTACCTTCTTCGATGATGGGAATGCCGCCGTAACCGGTGAGATTCATTATTTTGTGAGCCCGCTTGATCTGCATTTTGGAAAGCAGGGTTTTGACCGGATAACTCATGATATCGGAGGCTTTCACAGCCGCACTGACAAAGTTTACCAACTCGGATGTCAGTTTATCCAAGGCCTCCTCCAGCGTCACATCCATCATTTTGCAAGCGGCCGCCCGTTTGTGGCCGCCGCCTCTGAGGTGCCCCATCAATTCACCCAGGTTGACATCCGGAGAGATGGTTCTGCCTACAATGTAGGTTTTGTCCCCCATCTTCACGACGCTGATGAAGGTGTCAAAGCCTTTGGAGAGCCAGATTTTGCTGGTAATGAGGTTTAATCCACCTACAAAACCGTCGATTTCAGCCGTGCTGATGTGAATGTCCACCTTGTTGATGACGGATGTGTGGATATTGTTTTCCAGGGTTTTCATGAGCTCAATTTGTTCCGGGGTCATTTCCGTTTTTACGAAGGCGGAGATAACATCGATGTTGGCGTGATGCTCAAGCAGATAGGCGCAGGCCTGCATATCTCTTGGGGTGGTGGAGGAGAACAGGAAATTCCCCGTGTCTTCATAAATCCCGATGGCCAACAGTGTGCTTTCCTCCACCTTGATTTTCACATTTTTTCTTTGAAGTTCCTCGACCACGAGTGTACTGGCCGAGCCGATTTCCTCCAGCGTAACCTTCTTATCGGATTGAAGGGGAAAGATCCTGGAAGCCTCCACGGGATGATGGTCAAAGACCGTTACTTTCAAGTCCGGGTTGTTGAAAAGGGATTGGGTTTTCTTCCCAAGTCGTTCGCAGACACTGGCATCACATACCACTACTTCCCGAACAGACGAAAAGTCCACTTCTTTTTCCATGTAAAAGGGGAATTTTTCCTCGTAAATGGTCATGAATTCCTGCAGATTGTTGGAGGCCTCGCCCGAATGGACGATAACGTGGTCGGGAAACAACAACCTGGCACCGACTGTAGAAGAAAAGGCATCGAAATCAGGATTTCTGTGTGCGACAATGATTTTTTCGGGTGTACTGCGTGTATGGACCTTTTTCTTTGTCATAGTCATCTCCCCCTTTTAACGAAAACAGCCCCATTGATGCGGCAATCATTTCTTTTTGATTTGATTAACCTTGCAACGGCTTCCAAAGTGTTTCCGCTGGTCATCACATCGTCCACAAGAACCAATTCTTCAGGGATAGGGGCATCACGTAGGGCGTAGGCTTTTGAGGCGTTTGCCTTTCTTTGGTTGGGATCGCTGATGGAAGCCTGCGGGATGTATTCTCCAAGCCTTTTTAAAATAGGCAAAGGCGTTATTTCCGGATAAAAATCCCGTTTACATCTGCTCACGATATTCTCCATGGAAGAAAAACCTCGGTTTCTTCTGGAGACCCTGTGAGAAGGAATGGGTACAATTTTATTGGGTAAGGCCCAATAGACCAATAAATGAGCCAAAAAATAACCCAAAAAACGTTCGAGAATCTTATGCGGGCCGTATTTATAAGCTTTGATGAGTTCAGTCAGCGGACTGTCGTAATCATCGAAAATGTAGACCTTTTCGATGGACGGTGTCTTTTGAACCGTCCCCGCCGGCGAAAGGGCTTTCAATGCACCGATGCATCGTCCACAAAGGATTTCCTGAGAACCGATGGTGCTCAAACAGATTAAACACCGGTTGGGCAGAAATAAATCAAACAAGGCACCCACAAAAGGTGCCTTGCTGATTGTTATTCGTTTATTGATTTGCTCTAAGCAAAAATCCGGCTGTTGAACAAACATCTCATTTTCTAAATTCCAATTCACGTTCGATTTCATTGATATTGTAGAATTCCAGTTCGTCCCCTTCGGCAATGTCGTTGAAGTTGATCAGTTTGATGCCACATTCTTTGGGGGCTTCCACCTTTGCAGCATCGCTCTGGAATCGCTTCAGAG
>ERZ795057.1623-NODE-1623-length-18889-cov-17.677233_pt1 | contig 18889 bp, 14 predicted proteins | sample MGYA00375141_ERZ795057 | MGnify/ENA primary metagenome ERZ795057 (study PRJEB30186, sample SAMN05720163) | activated sludge metagenome | isolation source: Anaerobic digester | place: Hong Kong | collected 2015-01-26 ... | reverse complement strand
GAGGGTAGTACGTTCGCGTGCGAGAGTAGGTCGCTGCCAGACCGCTTTCTTGTTTAAAGCCTCAGTAGCTCAGTTGGTTAGAGCACATGACTGTTAATCATGGGGTCCTAGGTTCAAGTCCTAGTTGGGGCGCCACTTGGCCCGTTGGAGAAACGGTTAACTCACATGCCTTTCACGCATGCATTCGCGGGTTCGAATCCCGCACGGGTCACCATATAAAATAGGGAAAGCAATGCCGTGCACTTCGCCGAAGTACATTGCTTTTTTTATTCGGTAAGAAAATGGCAACATTTGGCAATAATCGATTAGAGAAGCCGGCATAGCCGGCTTTTTTCATATTTATGAAAAAAATGTAAAAGTGAAAGAATTGGAAAAAGTTGCCACAAATGCCCGTCGCTGGTATAATAGTGATAGTTTGGAAAAAACGGTCTAAACTGTCGATTTGGTTTCGAACGAGGAGGGAATATTGCTCATATGAAATGCATGGATGCCATCAAGGAATCCCTGATCTGCCATTCCTTGAAAAAAAGAAGTAAAAATCGCAAATATACGAGAGAAGAAGCTGAAAGATACGTCTTGCCGGATGATGCCGGGTCCGAATACAACAATTCCTATTATTTTTCCGCCCATGATCTTTCCGGTATGAGCCTTTTTTGCCGGTTGGGACAACGCGGCGGCAAATCCGCCGACGAAGTCTGGTTCGCCTTTGCTGACAAAAAGAACAGATATAATCTTAAGCAGCAACTGTTTGAAAATGATATACCGCTAAAAGTGAGATGCCTTGAACCGGGTAGTGCGTGGCAGGTGGAATTTACCGGTTTTCTTGAAGATGCGAAAACCAAAAAAAATGTCGAAGCGGCTTTTTCCGGCATTTTCCGAAGCGATGAACCTATTTTTGATTTTTCCTATGATATGGATCCCCGTCCGATGGCTAAGACGATAGCGAAAGCCAAATGGACAAAAGCCTTTTTCAAAGAATTGTCGGAAAATAATCAGACTCATTACGAACAGGGCGGAAGACTTGAAGGAACATTCACAATATCCGGAGTCAAAAAGAAAATATCCGCGCCTTGCATTCGCGACCATTCCTTCGGGAAACGCAGTTGGGACTACATGAACATGCATATGTGGCTGGCGGCACTGGATGAAAACGGAAAAACCATAAACTTCAGCATGGTCAGCTACCCGGCACTTGACGAAATATGGGTCGGAAACACAAACATCGCCGGTGGTAATCATAAAAGCGTTATCGGCCATGAAATGAGAACCGACATCCGGAATAACAATCTGGGACAAAATACCGTTAAGGCGATCGTAGAAACCGCCGATAAGGAAAAATACGTGATCACGGCCGAAAGAACCGATGTTTTTGACTATGTATTCGACGGCGGGAAATATCATTTGTATGAAGGCTTGGGTAATTTTACAATCAACGGGAAACCGGCCCGGGGAATCATCGAATTCGGTTTCAACGATGACGAATCACGCTGGCGGAAATGAGGTTTTTTAATGAAAATATACGATATCGGCAAAATTCCCGCAGATTTGCTTAATTTCGTCGGAGGTAAGGCCCGGGGATTGTATTATCTGAGCCAAATCGGGCTCGCGGTTCCCGAAGGTTTCATAGTCACGGATATAAAATCCGATTCCGATGTCATGGAAGCGGCCGAATATTATGAAAAATCCAATCTGGGCGCGGTTGCCGTCAGATCATCGGCGACAGCCGAGGATGGAGGGTCGAGTTCGGCTGCCGGACAGTATGATACGGTTCTTAACGTGGCGGGAAAGGATAACTTCATTCAAGCTTTTCACCGTTGCCTAGAATCGCTTGACAGCGAACGCGTACGCAAATATAACGAAATATTTCTCAACCGTCAGGTTTCTGAAATGACGGTCATCGTTCAAAAATACATAGATGCCAAAATATCCGGTGTGGCTTTCACAATTGATCCTTTAAACGACCATATGACTCTGATCGAAGCGGTGGAAGGAGCCGGAGAAAACTTGGTATCCGGAAGTGTTTCCGCCATCCAGTGCCGTCACGACGGAACGGAATGGATCATACCGGTAAACTGCTTCATTGATGAATCCCATTTGGAAGAGATCAGAATCGGCAGTCAAAAAGCCAAGGGATATTTTGGTTGCGAACTGGATGTCGAATGGGTGGTCAGCAAAACCGGACGACTTTACTGGTTGCAGGCAAGACCGATAACTACCTTGGACACTCCCACTATCCATGAGTTGGATACCGTGAAGGACTATACCAAGCGCGTAATCACAACCAACAACATCAGTGAAATGATGCCTGGTGCGGTGACGCCGCTCACTCTTACAACCAGCATGTATGGAATCGAATGGGGGATGCGGAAACTTTTGGTCGTTTCCGGAACTTTCAGAAGAATGGACGACATTCCTCCTGGCAGTTGCATCGTAAGTAACGGCAATCATATGTTCATTGACCTGACGACGCTTTACATGATGGAAAACATGATGATTTTGACCGACAAACAAGGCGTAGACATTTCAATCTGCGGCCGCTCTCTCGAAGCGAGCGAAAATATCAATCTGGAAAAAGCCGGATTTATCCGCAAACTGGTTAATTTCGTAAGATACGCATCATTGTTATTTAAAAAGGAAAAGTATGCCCGCTTACACGAGAAACTATACGATGATTTGACATTTGATCCTCAGGCGCCAACAAAGATTTTTTATGAAAATATTGATGCCAATCTGACCCAGTTGAATCTTTCGCTTTTTTATCACTATGTCTCGTCATGTTATTCCGGATCGATGCTGAGCGCTTTGAACGCCGCTTTGGAACCGGATTTTGAAAGTCCCGAAAAAGCCAGAGCCGCCGTAGCTTCGGTTTTGGAGAATATCGACGGAATCGAGAGCGTCGATATTCTGATGTCGCTGAGAAAAATTGCCAAACAGGTGAAAAAACAATTTCCGGATGTCGATGGCATGGAAAAGAAAGATATTCTTTCTTTCCTCGAAAATCCGGCAAACGACATCAATCGTGATTATATATCTTTCATGGAGCGCCATGGACACAGGTCGGTGCGAGAAGCCGAATTAAGAAGTCGTTCTTGGAGAGACGAGCCTCTTAATCTAGCCGGCATGGTTAAAAATATCGCCGCAGGCGGCGTTTTCGATACCGAGACGGACATGAACGGATGGCGTAAGAATCGCGATATGCTCCTGGCAAATTACGGATTTGCCAAGAAGAAAATCTTTAGATATCTAATCAATTCTTCTCGTGACGGTGTCAGGTACCGGGAAAAATCCAAATCGATGATCATCAAAGTGATCGATAAGTTCAAACATGCATACCGTAATTTGGCCGGCAAATTGGTTGAAGAGGGCTTGTTGCCGGACGAAGACTGCATATTTTTCCTCACTCATCAGGAAATCGGGGAATTGATCGACAAGAAATCATCGATTTTTGCCAAACAGGCACTTGTCAGAAGAAGATTATTGCCGGAACAGATGTTATTGCATTTTGACGATGTTACGATCGGAAAACCTGAACCGATTCTACTCAACCGGAAGATTCATAGTACCAAACTGTTCAAGGGAACTCCCGTCAGCAATGGTATAGCCATTGGTAAAGCCAGGGTCGTAAGGTCGCTTGAAGACGCCAACGAACTGCAAAAAGGCGAAATCATGGTCGCTGGGTTCACCGATATCGGCTGGTCGCCATACTATTGCCTCTTAGCTGGATTGATCACCGAGGTCGGATCGGCGCTTTCCCACGGGGCCGTGGTTGCTAGGGAATACTCCCTGCCGCTTGTTTCGAACATCGAAGGCGCTACGGGAATCATCGCCACCGGCGATTACCTTTACATGGATGCCAAGAATGGGGAAGTAAGAATAATAACCGAAGAAGAAGTCAAGGAATTGACAGAAGAAGAAAAATAAAAGCCGCAGGGATCTTCCCTGCGGTTTTGATTTTGTCAAACTCAGATTTTGTTTTCCGCCCAGTCTCGGAGAAAACCGGTAAGTTCCGCGTAATCCGGGCTTTTTGCCTTGCGGACGTAAAACCCGCTCGTACCCATGCCCATTAACAAAGCCTCGTCAGGTGAAAATCCCAACATGATTCCCAGAACGAAACCGGCATTGAAATTGTCTCCCGCTCCTGTTGAAAGCTTCGGGGTTTTGATATAAGGTCCGAATTCCTCATAAAAATTACCTCCCGCAACAGTAGAAGAACGGTCTACCGGATGGATCACAACGCAGTCGATTCCGATAAAGTCATACAAAGCTTGGTTCACTTCCTTTAATGACAGATCCTCCGAAAGGCTCTTGGACGAGAAAAGCCCGAGCGAACCGGCCAGTCCATAAGCTTCTTTCTTATTGAGACCGAGGATGACAAAATAATGTTTTCTGAATCCGGCGATGACTTCCAAAGCTTCAGCGATCTCTTCGTCCTTGCGTTTTTCCGGATCGGCAAGGTCGACAAAAAAGACCGGTTTTTTCTTTTTATCGCTTAAACGTGGTACTACATTCTCGAGCAAGTGTTTCCAGAGTTCCGTCATATGCGGAATCATCGACCAGTTGACCGTAGCGAAAAGATCGGCTTCTTCCAACAGTTTCACCAATCTGTCAAAACCAACGGCAAGAACCAGTCTGTCATAAGTGATATCTCCGAGCGAACTCATTTTTCCGAGTAAAAGTTTTCCGTCGTCGAATTCCAAAGCGTCGGTGTGTCCGCTGGATGTCAAAGAATAAACCTCGGCTTTTGTCGCCATTTCCGCGAACACACTGTCAATAACAGGAACGCCAAGAGCGCCGATATATGTCTGGTGACATTTGTGCATGGAAAGAGCATTGGCCATGATCGGCCCGTTTCCCCCCAACTTGCGAGTTGTCGGAAACAGTTCAATATTGGTTGAAAGCCCGCCCGCCCGGGCTATACGTTCGGCCAGATCGTTGATTTTGCCGATTCTTGTAAAATGTTCGCTGTCTTCCCTTTTGTCCACAACATGGATTATTTCGTCAATGAAGCCGTCAAACCCGATGACTGTTTTGATATTGGAAGGATCGCGTAAGGCCATTTTTTCCGCTAGTGCTATTCTTTTGTCAATCATACGTATTCGACCTTTCCTGAAATATGGTATATGAATAGTATATCAAAAAAACGGCTTCTGGATATCATTTTAAATTAATTATAAAAAACACTTGCAATTTACAAACACTTGTGCGACAATAGGTATTGTGTTAGACACAACACTATAAGGAGGTGGCTGGATGAATGCCCAATTCAAAAGAGGAATAGTCGAACTCTGCGTTCTTTCGCTTTTGGCCGAAAAGGATATGTATGGCTATAGAATAATCAGCGAGCTCGCGAAAAACATCGATGTCAATGAAAACACCATTTATCCGATTTTGCGAAGGCTGACCGCTGAAAAATACTTCGATACATATTTGGAAGAATCACCTGATGGAGCTCCGCGCAAATATTATCAAATGACAGACAAGGGATTCAGGTATTATCTTAAACTTCGAAACGAATGGGACGCTTTTATCGGAGGCGTCTACCATATTATTAACCAAGGAGGTAAAAAAAATGAGGAAATTTCTAGAAGATTTGCGTCAAGAATTGAAAAATAAGAAGGTCGTCGATTCAATCATTGATGAAATAATCGTCGATCACGAGGAAATGATCGCCAACGCGATAGAAGAGGGACTGGCCGAAGAAGACATTGAAAAGAAATTCGGAGATCCGCTCAAACTGGCTAGCCAATTGGCAGAGGATTTGGAAAACGAAAAAGAAGAGATAAACGAAGAAGGCGCTTTAAAGATGACATTATGGAAGGAATTCGCTTTACAGTCGGATACGCTCGACGTCGAAACCAGGTTTGTCAACGATGACATCGAATATACCTCTGCCGATATCGAAACAATCCAGGTGTTCTGGACAAAATGCCGTCGTCCGGAAGACTACGAAGCCGAATACGACGGGAAGACTTTGAGACTGACATACAAAAGGAAAAACATGATTTTCAATTTCAACACAACAAGAAAAGGAATCAAATTCCGGGTGTTGTTGCCAAAAAGTGTCATAGTTGCCAATTTCAAGCATGTTGGAACTAATTCGGATGTCGAATACAGAAACATCAAAATCGGTAAACTGAGCATCAATACGACAAACGGCGATTTCGTGATCGACAATGTCGAAGCCGGCGAGACAGAATGGCATTCAGTAAACGGCGATTTTAAGGTGAACAACTCCCGCTTATCCGGACTGTCGGCCACTATGGTCAGCGGAGATATTCAGATCGTGGATACAAACATCGAGAATGACATGGAAATCGGTACGGTTTCTGGCGATGTGTCCGTTAAAAACACCAAAGTAAAGGAATTGGATTATCATACGGTTTCCGGCGATTTCGACGGAAAGGAATTCTATCCGGAAAAAGTGACTTTGCGTTCGGTTTCCGGTGATATCAACATTCATAATTCTGAATACAACAAGATCGAAATCGTCAGCAAGAAAACCGTATCAGGCGACATCTACATCAGATAGGATAATAATTACGACAAAGGTTCCGCCGATGGCGGGCCTTTTTGCTTTATAAGGGCGATATTCTCTTGTGCGGGAATGGAAATGATGATACTATTTAAACATAGCGTAAATCATTTTGCGAGCACCTTTTTATATCGCTCGCATATGGAAGGACGATGATAAAAATGAGAAACAGGATTTTATTCGGAGTATCGCTTTTTACCCTTGTTTTATATATGTCGATGCAGTCGATCTGGTCCGGCATCGAAGGAATGTTTGGCGTATCTTGGTTGCAATACGTGATTCTCGGTTTGATTTTGGGCGCGACCGTGGTGCTTTTCATGCCGATGGTTATAAAAACGAAAAAGAACTGGGTGTGGATTCCCGGCGGACTTTCGATTGCGCTTGGTATTGCCATTTTATACATGTTATATCTAGGAATCGGATCGTTCCACTATATTTTTAGGAGCTTCATCGAGTATGTGATGATTCTGGCCGGAACCACATTTGTCCTCTACCTGTTTTTTTATTTTCCTAAAACGAAATTGTGGGCGGACAGTGTTTTCCGCATCGTATTGATCTCAGTAATGATCTTAATTCTGGGAGCGGTGTCCTTTTTTTCCGGTTTTGTCTTGATTTCCACCCATCCTACCGTGTTCGCGGTCGAAGACGAGTACCAGATCGTCTGGACGACTTCGATCGATGCCACCGGTTTGGTCAAAATCGGTAATGATACATACGTGGATACTTATTCAGGCAGTGCCGATTCGTTTACGACCGTTCACAAGGTTGTTGTTCCGATGAGTGTTTTGGATCAAGCCGGCGAATACGAGATCATTTCCACTAATTATTTATATCGGGGACCGTATTCCGGACTTGAGGGACACACGGTGACGGAAACCTATGAATTCCGCCCGGTCGATCTCTCGGACGGAATTCAGATATATACAATAGCAGACGCTCATGAATATGTGGGAGCCGCCAGCAAGACCGGAACCTATTTCGGCGACAGCCTTGACTTATTGGTAATGGCCGGTGACATCGCCTCATTTTTAGAAAAAGAATCAGATATCAAGATCATCCACAGGATCGCCTACAACATCACCGGCGGAACCCGTCCGGTGGTTTATGCCAGAGGCAATCACGAGACTAAAGGGGAATGGGCTGACGAACTCTACAAATATGTCGGCAGCGTCAATGAATCTTTTTATTTCACATTCAATCTCTCCGGTATTTTTGGAATCGTTCTGGATTTGGGAGAGGATCACCCGGATGATTGGTGGGAATATTACGACACCGCTTACTTTACTGAATATCGAGATATGCAAACCGAATTTCTTAACGATGTAATCGCAAAAGACGCTTACAGCGACCCCGGAGTAGTGTTCAAATTGGTGATTTGCCATATGCCGATCACGAATGTCTACAGCGATACTTCCGATTTCGGCAGTGGGATTTACTTTCTGGAAACCATCAAGAATCTGTGGACTGATCTGCTAAACACAATCGATATCGATTTGTCATTGTCCGGACACACGCACCAACTGATGCAGTTTTTGCCCGGTATGCCGGTTAATGAAACATTATATTACGACGAAGCCTACTATGACACAACCAAATCGCACGGATATATGACCGACGCCGATTTTCCGGCTTTCACCGTTTCCAGAAGAAGCGATGTCCAAACTCCGTACGTTAAGGAAAATCTGTTCGGCCAAAAACTGATTGGAATGGCTACCACGATTGATTTGGCAAATTCCGAAATGCATATGCTCTATACCGACAGCAATCTTCAAGTGGTGGATATAGTCGTACCGTTTACCGGAGAGAGTGTCACGGGATTCGATTTGCCGTTATGACATGTGGCTTTTCCCTTGTTTTTATGATAAAATATTTTCGTTACGGAAAGAAGGGTTTGCGTGATGGATTCCAACCATAAATTGGCTGATTTGATTTTTCCGAATGTCTCGATGACTTTGGATGATCTTGAAACTAAATACCCCGAAAGAAAACTGCCGTCAGGGGCGATGGTGACCAGATTCGCTCCGTCTCCTACCGGTTTTTTGCATACCGGTTCGCTTTTCGCGTCCATGGTTTCCTGGCGTTTTGCCAAGCAAAGCGAAGGGGTGTTTTTCTGCCGGCTGGAAGATACGGACCAGAAGAGGGAGATATCCGGATCGGCCGATAAGGTTTTGGCCGAATTGCTTACGTTCGGAATCGTACCGGACGAAAGTTTTTTGAGCGGTGGCGCTTACGGACCTTATGTCCAAAGCGAAAGAAAATGGATATATGATATCGTAGTTAAATATTTGATTAGCCGGGGGCTTGCCTATCCGTGCTTTTGTTCACATGAGGAATTGGATGCGATCAGGAAGGAACAAGAAGCTAAAAAGCTCAATTCCGGTTATTACGGCGAATATGCTAAGTGCCGATTCCTGACAGCGGAAGAAGCAGCTGAAAGAATCAAAAAAGGTAACAGTTATGTCATCAGATTCCGTTCCCCCGGCAACGAAGAAAACCGGATTGCTTTCGATGATGCCATTCGTGGGCATATTGAGTTTCCCGAAAACATCCAGGATATCGTCATCATGAAAGGCGACGGTCTTCCCACCTATCATTTTGCCCATTTGGTCGATGACCACTTCATGCGGACAACGCATGTGACTAGGGGAGAAGAATGGATGTCGTCGGTTCCGATCCATCTGCAATTGTTTGATACAATCGGCTGGAAACGGCCTGTTTACGCCCATCTCCCCGTTATCATGAAAATGGATGGGGAAACCAGGAGAAAACTGTCCAAACGCAAAGACGAAGAAGCTTCGGTCAGTTACTTCCTTGAAAAAGGTTACCCGGTCGAAGGCTTTCTCGAGTATCTAATGACAATCGCCAACACGAATTTCGAGGAGTGGCGGATCGAGAATCCAGAGGCTGATATTTTTTCCTTCCATCTCGACTTTTCCAAGATGACTTTAGATGGCGCCTTGTTTGATCTGGAAAAAATCAACCATATCGCCAAGGAACGTCTGGGCGCAATGAGCGCTTCCGAAATAGCTGATAAAGCCGATGAATGGGCGAAGATCTACGATCATGAATTACATCAAAGAATCACGACCGATCCCACATATTTCGAAGCGATACTCGCCATCGAAAGGGGTGGGGAAAAACCCAGAAAAGATTACACGAGATATAGTGACATTTTTCCGGTCATCGGATTCATGTACACTGATATATTCCTGGCATCTATAAAAGAAGGATTGACAATAATTGACCGATTCCCGACTGAACTTGTGAAAACATCTCTGAAAGAATTCCTTGACAATCCGGGACTTGACCTTTCGGAAGAAGATTGGTTTGGCAATTTGAAAGCCACAGCTTCTAAATGCAATTTTGCGGAAAAGCCAAAGGATTATAAAAAGAACCCGGAACAATATGTCGGTCACGTGGGAGACTTTGCGGAAATAATCCGAGTCGCGGTGTCCGGAAGAAAGAACACCCCGAATTTCTACTATATTCTGCGGATTTTGGGACTTGACAAAATTCGGGAAAGAATATATCATACTATCAGTCTGTTGCCGGACTGATAATCCGGCCCGTTGGAGAAATGGTTAACTCATTGCCCTCTCAAGGCAACATTCACGGGTTCGAATCCCGTACGGGCTACCATAAAGAATAAACATGACGTTTGAAATATTTCATCCGACATGTTTTTTTTTTATAAAACATGTTCGAATTATCTTTGCTTGAAAATGAAAACAATTATTATAAAGTTTCAGTCAATTCGTCTATTGTGCTTTTGTGGTTTGTGTGATATCATTTTTCTGAAATATTGAAATAAAAGAAATACAAATAATTTTATTTGAAAATTTGAACGATCTTTTTAGTAGATGTGGCAGCGTGGCGGCAAGACAATTTTCGATAATTATGTTGTATTTGTTTTTATTAATTTCGGAAGCCCAAACACGCCCAAAATGGTTTTGGGTTTTTTTATTTGAGATTTAGTTATAAAAATAACTTACATATAAAAGAGGCGGAAAAATGAAAAAAAGAATCGTTTTGGCAATCGCGATCATTGCCATGGCGTTTGTTCTAGTCTCCTGCAAAGACGAGACCACTGCTGTGACTACTTTGACGACCACCGAAGCTTTTACGGTGACAACAACGACTACTGAATCCGATTTAAGCATTAGATTGCATCAGATCTATGATCTTGGTGTGGCGTCCGGAGATCTTCCAGGCACTTATGAAGAATGGCTGGAATCCATTCAGGGAGAACAGGGAATCCCCGGAGAAGACGGACGGGACATCAATTTGCAAGTCGCTTCGGGTTATGTTCAGTGGCAATATGTGGGAGATACGACCTGGACGAATCTGATTGCACTTTCTTCGCTTATTGGCGCCGACGGAGCTGATGGAATCGATGGAACAGACGGGGAAGAGGTAATGTTTCAAGTGTTCGATGGATACATCCAATGGAAATACGAAAGTGATGTTTCCTGGACTGATTTGATTTCCCTTGCGATTATTACCGGCGCCGACGGGACAAACGGACGCGAAGTAACGTTTAGAGTATCCGACGGATATATTCAATGGCAATATGTCGGAGACGCCAGCTGGTTGAATCTGATTGAAGTCAGTTCTCTAGTGGGATCCGCCGGAGAAACCGGCGTTGGCATTTCCTCAATGGCAATTAACGACCAGGGAGAACTTATCGTCACTTATACCGACGGTACGGAAAAGAACCTCGGTCAAATATTGGTTACTTATTTGGTGGAATTCAAGAATTTCGACGGCTCCGTACTTGATATACAGCACTTGACATACGGAAGCGCAGCAGTTGCGCCTGCAGATCCCGTACGTGCCGGTTATGTTTTCACCGGATGGGACCATTCGTTTTCTTCAATTACCGGTAACACCGTTGTAACGGCAACCTATTCACCAGAGACATTTACCGTCGCGTTCGATACTATGGGCGGTGCCATGGAAAACGCTATTGCCGGAGTTCCTTATGGAACGACCATCATTTTGCCTTATCCGGTAAAAGAAGGATACAGTTTCCTTGGTTGGTACACGGGAACAGGCGTTTCCAATTCGCAGTTTTTTGAAAATACTTTGGTGACAGAGGATCTGATTCTTTATGCCAAATGGCAAACAGCCACGTCGGTTACGGTATACGATTATGAAAGTTTGACTGCCGCTCTAGACAATTTCAGCTATGATGAGATTTATCTTGGCGCCGACATTTATGCCATGTCCTCCGTTTATATCGACAGACAGGTATCTATTTACGGTAACGGCTACACGCTTTACTCATATGCCGGATCCAACGGGTTCATCAGTATCGGCAGTCATTATGACAGCGAAAGGGATTATTATAACAAATACGCTATAATAGAAGGATCAAGCATCCAGATCAACGATCTATATCTCGAGGTGGCTCCGGGTCTTGACAACGACACCAGTTACGATACTGCGATTTATATAGGCTACACATATCCGTTTAATCTTGTTTTGAACAGGGTGAATTCTTCCAAAGGAATGTTTAGTTTCCTGTATATGGAATGTCCGGAAGGACTAAACTTGGAAATGAACAATTGTGATATCGCGGCTTTATACGGTATGTATTTTTACGGTGATGAAAACTCCAACATCGTCATTAACAATACGACAATAACCGCAATGAATGCCATTGCACTCGAATACACTTATTATGGATATTTTACTATCAATAATTCTTATTTGTATGGCGGCATGATTTATAACGACAATTTCGATCTCGATGAAGGAACATTTTCCATGACCGAATGCAGAGAAAACCAAATTCAAATCGATAATTCGGTTTTGTCGGGAAAGGCGATCGGGGATTATTACAACCCGCTGATCCTTTCCGAATCCGAATCCAGTAGCAGCAATTTATATATGACAGAATGCACCTATAATCTGCCGGTTGCGAATATCGACGGCATGATTTACAGTAGCGACGGCTTGTTGTCGACATCATTCGAAAGAACAACGGTCGTTATTCCGGAAGGAACGACAAGCATTGAAGCGAATGCCTTTTACGGCGCAGAAGAAATCAACCGGGTTATTCTTCCCGATTCGGTAATATCGATTGGCGAATATGCTTTCGCGGAATGTTATGGTTTGGAACAAATAAATATCCCTGACGGCTTAATATCAATCGGAGAAGACGCGTTTTACAATGCTTATGATTTGAATTACGTCATCATTCCGGCCAGCGTGGAAACGATCGGCTTTGAAGCTTTTTACGACAATTCATATCTGACCGTATATGCCGAAGCCAGCACAATACCGGCCGGTTGGGATGCCGGATGGATCAACGGCGGATACCCGGTCGAATGGGATATTGCGGGCTATACGACCGAAAACGGCCTCACTTATGTAGTATTGTCAAACAACGAGGCAATCCTTCTTGGATCCGACACTTACACCGTAACGAGCATAACTATACCGGAAGCGATCACCATAAGCGGTACCGCATATCCTGTGACTTCGATTTATTCATACGCTTTTTATGAGCAATATGATTTGTCGTATGTCTACTTTGCGTCTAACTCGAATATCGTCACAATCAAAGAAGGCGCCTTCTTTGCCTGCGGCAATCTTAAAATGATAAGCATACCGGTATCGGTTGTGATAATCGAACCATATGCTTTTGAGCAATGTTATAAACTGGCACAACTGATTTTTGAAGACGGCAGTGTTTTGCAAGAAATAGGTGATGAAGCCTTTTCGGCAACCAACCTGCATAGCGTGACGATTCCGGCTTCAGTTACTTACATCGGATATATGGCCTTCGGCGATTGCTATTCCTTGACACATGTCTATTTTGCTCCAAGCAGCAATCTGAATCAGATTGGGGAAAGCGCCTTCAGCAACAATAATCTGTATGAAATCACGATTCCGGATAGCGTTACGATAATTGAAGGACATGCGTTCTACGGAAATTACAGGCTAGCTTCGGTCAATTTCGGGGAAAACAGCCAGTTGCAGTCAATCGGTTCAAATGCTTTCCAGTCATGCGCCCTTACCACTATCACCATTCCGTCTAACGTTTTGACTGTCGGTGATTTCGCATTCGGCTGGGATACTTATTTGACAGAAGTGATTTTCGCCCCCGGATCTCAACTGCAGGATATAGGACAATACGCCTTTTCCTTTACCGCATTGACTTCGATCACGATTCCGGCTTCGGTTACGCATATTTACAACTATGCGTTCTTAAATTGTAGCGATTTGGTTAATATCGTGTTTGAAGAAGGCTCCAGCCTGATTTATATCGGCACTTACACTTTCAATGCCTGTAGCGCGCTTGAATCGGTCGAGATTCCGGCGACTGTCGCAACGCTCGGAGATTATGCATTCCAGGATTGCACAAGCCTTACATCGGTAAGTTTCCAATTTGCCGGTGAAGGGGATTTGACTTCGATCGGAAATTATGTATTCAAGGGTTGCACTAGTTTGGCTGATTTTTACATTCCCGATACTATAACGTCTATCGGTAACAACGCGTTCTACAATTGCGGGTCGATGACATCTATCTTGATTAAAAACAATGTGACCGCAATGGGCAGAGATGTTTTTGTCGGATGTACCGGATTGACGATCAATGTCGAAGCTTCCAGCAAGCCGGCAGGATGGGATGCAAGTTGGAATTCCAGCGGACTGCCAGTCGTATGGGGCTGTTTCAACACGACAATCGCCTTTGAATCCAACGGCGGAACCGCTGTCGATTCCATTTGGCAGGAACAAGGTACCGCAGTTACCGAACCCGTGGCTCCGACAATGGACGGCTATGTGTTTGATGGTTGGTATGAAGATGTGGCTTTGACGATTCCTTACACCTTCTCTACCATGCCTTACGAGGATATAACGCTATACGCGGCGTGGACGCTTGCCGAGTAAACTGAATATTCAACGAAAATTATGGACGGCCGCAAAAAAAAAGCGGCCGTCTTTAATAATTAGAAACGGCCGCTTATTTACTTTGAACACCAAATCTTGTATAATAACATGTGTCTGTTATTTACTTGGGCAATAACAAAACAAATATTTATAATCCAGGAGATAGCAATGAAATTCTTTCGTAGCGTATTGCGCAAAATATCCGGATTTTTCGGAACCTACTACGATGAAAACGAGCAGGATCACTATGATGTGGCGATGGGGATCGTATCGGCTTCAATAATAGCGATTTTTGAAATCATTTCCTTTATTGCCGTTGATCCGTCGCTGTTAAGATCCAAATATTATTTTCTTCTGACTACCGGACTAATGATCATGCAGTTGGTTCTTTTTTCGCTGATTCATGCCGGTGCTATTTCGTTTGATTCATGGGTTAGGAAAGCCACGGTGCACGCCCATCCGTATCTGATAGTATCGGTCGGAATCATCATTTCGTTTGCTTATCAGGGTTATTCCAATCAAATCTATTCGTTCATCATCGCGGTGTTTGCGACTTCGCTTGTCCAGTTATATCCGCTTTGGAAACGGCTGTCGGTATTTCTTTACGCCCTGATAGCGTTTAACCTGATGATATGGATAACGGAAGGATTCCAGCATTTTTTTACCGAGAATTTACGTCTTAGCGTGATGTCGGTAGTGCTTGCCTATGTTTTTACGCTTGTCCAATCTCGTTCTGATCTTGGGCAACGGAAAATGACGGCGATTCTGAGAAGGCAAAACACCAGCCAAGAGGAAGCTTTAGGGCGCCTAAGAAAAGCATATGATGACATAGAACTAAACTATCGGATCACCGAGATGATGTTGACGATAACATCGGAAATGCTGAATACCGACTTTTTCGACGATGTATTGCAGATGATTCTGGAAGAAGCCGTCAAGGCGGTCCCGAAAGTGTCTTCCGGCAGCATATTGATTCTTAACGGGGAAATGATGGAATATCGGGCGTCTGTCGGTTATGACCTTAAGACTTTACAGAGAACCAAATTGAAATACAAAGACGTGTTCCAGTCGGATCTCGAGGATCCGTTCGAACCGACGATAATCCGAGACTTGCAAAAATACGACGAGAAGAAACTCAGTGCGGACACTATCAAGTTGTTGAGAAGCGGCAACGCCCTGGGCGCAATGTCGGTGCTGACTTGTTCTTTCAAACATAATGGGAAATTCATGGGCTCGATCAATCTTGACAGCGATTTGTCGGATTCCATTTTCGACGAAAGCGATAAACAAATGATCAAACAACTCGCCAAACAGATCGAAATCATCATCACTATCCATGAATTGTACGGCGATGCCATCAGACGTGTCAGATATGATTATCTTACCGATGCCTGTTCCCGTAGTTATCACCAGGAATTATTGAAATTGGCATATAATGAAGCAATAGAAAATAAAACCCCACTGGCGATATGTTCCATAGACATCAACAATCTCAAGGAAGTCAATGATTCCTTCGGACACGAGGCTGGAGACGACCTGCTTATCCATTTCGCCGATGGCGTTAGAAAAAACGCCGGCAACAATTTCTTTTTGTCAAGAGTGGGAGGAGACGAGTTTTTCCTTGTGTTCCCGAATGCGACGGAAGAAAAGGCAACCGATCGAATCAAACAGATCAGAGACTATTTCAACGACAATCCGTTTATGGTCCAGGGTAATGCGATACAAGTGGTTTTCGGATGCGGAGTTGTCTGTTGCCGGGATGAAAAATGCGATTTGGACATGTTGGTGAAATTGTCAGACGCAAAGATGTATCAAAACAAAGCGGAATTAAAGAAACAAAAAGATACTATAGATCAATTGGAGGAATAACATGAAAAACAGAATTGCAGCTGGACTTTTCGCGATTTTTCTTGGCGGAATCGGTGTCCATCGCTTTTATCTGGGACAGGTCGGTTTAGGATTAATTTACGTCCTGTTTTGCTGGACCGGCATTCCGGCTATCATCGGTCTTGTCGAAGGTATTTTGATTCTGACGATGACGGACGAACAATTCCGGGATAAATACGAACTCGGTGTTGTGGTATCCACCGATAACGTTCTTGCGACCAAAACGGTGAGTGCCGCCGACGAAATCAAAAAGTACAAAGATTTGTATGATTCCGGAGCGATCACGCAGGACGAATTCGAGAAAAAGAAAAAAGAATTGCTGAAATAAGGATTAACCGGGAAATCATTCCCGGTTTTTCTTTTCACAAAAGCCAAATGATGTTAAAATTGATGTTGTTAATAATTATGGATAACGGATGATGATCGATGGACACACTTTTATTTGCACTCAATGCTGTATTGCCACTATTACTAATGATCGGTCTCGGATATATTCTTTCCCGCACGCGTTTTCTGGGCGAGGAATTTTGGCCTTGTGCCAATCGTTTTGTATTCCGGATCGCCTTACCTTGTCTTTTGTTTTATACGGTATATTCGGCTTCCGGATTGCAGGACATAAGATGGAACGTGGTTTTGTATGCCTCTGCCGGTGTTTTGGTCTTGTTTGTGATCGGTTTTTTGGTCGCCATGTTTTTTGTCAAGGATCCGACACAAAAAGGCGTGATAAACCAGGGAGTCTTTCGGTCCAACATGACGATCATCGGCGTTCCTTTGGCCGAAGCTCTGGGTGGAGCCGATGCGGTTTTGGTGGTGGCGCTTGTATCGCTTGTCATCATTCCGCTTTACAATGCCTTGTCAGTCATCGCGCTTTCCGTCTTCTTGAGGGGTGAGGACGGGGAAAAAGTTCCTTGGATAAAGGTTTTGTTGAAGATACTTTCGAATCCGCTGATAATTGCAATAGTTCTTGGTATATTGTCGCTTTATATAAGATCGCTGATTCCTGTATTTGCATCGACCGGCGAACCGGTTTTCAGTCTCAAGAATGATTTGACTTTCCTATATACCTGTATCAAATGGTTAGGACAGATAGCATCGCCTTTGGCGCTTGTGGTGCTTGGCGGCGGGTTCCAGTTCGCCCAAGTCCGGGCGATGAAAAGGGAGATTACCCTCGGAGTTCTTTTGCGGACGATCATGGCGCCGGGACTTATGCTCACTCTGGCGGTGATTTTGGCGAAATATACGACATTCTTTGCATTTGAAAGCACGGATTATCCGGCACTCATCGCCACGTTCGGAAGCCCGGTGGCCGTAGTTTCCGCCATTATGGCATCGGAGATGAAAAACGACGGGAAACTAGCCGGCCAAATTGTGGTCTGGAGTTCTTTGTTCTCGATTCCGGCAATCTTTCTCATTGTCGTTATTTATCGAACGCTTGGTTTGTTATAAAAACAAAACGGGGATTTTCCCCGTTTTTTAATTATGATATTGTTCATTATCCCAAAACCAGATAGATCATGTTTCCGAACGGATCCGTCACCAGATATCCCTTTTCGCTTTCATTGACCAAAAAGCCCTTGCCCCTTATTCTTTCAATCGTTTGCATCAGCGATTCGCATACCGGATAGGAGATCGAAAACACCGCGCTGGCTTTGGAAATCTTTTTCGTTGCGGCCAAACCGATCTGGTGATGGCACTGGCTGGCCGTAAGAAGAAGCGCCTTGCCTTTTTTTTCGCTTCGCACGGCAAATCCCATGGCCTGTTCATAGAAATGCCTAGCTTTATCCAGATCCGGAACATTGAGAACGATATGGCATATGGCAACGGATATTCCAGAATCATCGATTGCATCTTCGGCTTCGGCGGCATAATAGACACCGCTATAATCGAAGGGACTGCTAGAATCCTTGATCTGTCCGAATTCGTCATACCATTCCTGCGCGTCTCGCAAAGAAGCGATTTCGATGACGTTTTTCTCTGGATCATTCAGATAAATAGATTCGGCATATCCGTGGTCGATGGCTCCGAGAATCGGAATCTGCAAATTGATGAGGCGTCTCAGAATACGTCCAAGTTCGGCTCTTGATCTGACCTTTAACGCTAGATGTTCGAACGTTTTTTCTTCCGTAAAGTCTGTTTTAAGAAACCTGAGAGGATGATTGGCTGCATTTTCCAGGGTTTCGGACAAGCCGAAAAGATTACGATAAAATTCGCTTTCTTTGATTGGATCCGCAACCGGTATACCGACCATTCCGATCCGTATGTCTTCCTTGATCATGACAACCACTTCTTTCGCATCCATTATACAGGATATCCGCGTATTATCCGAGCGATTTGCTCGGGAAACCATGCGAATGCATTAAGGAAAAATAAGTTGCTTTTTCAGTCGCTTTTTGGTAATATATATATCGGCCTTAAAAAAGGCCGCTGCGCGCTCATAGCTCAATTGGATAGAGCGTTTGACTACGGATCAAAAGGTTTCGGGTTCGACTCCTGATGGGCGCGCCATTTTTTTATCGGGAAGTAGCTTAGCTTGGTAGAGCGCCTGGTTTGGGACCAGGAGGTCGCAGGTTC
>ERZ795057.1620-NODE-1620-length-18910-cov-6.295518_pt1 | contig 18910 bp, 17 predicted proteins | sample MGYA00375141_ERZ795057 | MGnify/ENA primary metagenome ERZ795057 (study PRJEB30186, sample SAMN05720163) | activated sludge metagenome | isolation source: Anaerobic digester | place: Hong Kong | collected 2015-01-26 ... | reverse complement strand
AATATGGTGTGCCGATCCGAGTAGATCTCCCCGGGAACGCCCCATTGAAGAAGCACCTCCTCAAGAACTCTCACATAGCCTCGCAAACATTCGTGCTTCTCGAAATGAAGCCCCACGATTTGGCCTGTAGCATCGTCGATACCCCCGTGAAGAGAGACCATTTTCCCGGTTCCCAGCCAATCGAAGGGGGAAGCGTCTATCTGAATCAATTCCCCGAGACGCTTTCTTCTCCCCCGACTCTTATATTTCCGGGGAGACCGATGATGACGGGAAAGAGGAATACCTCGCTCTTTCAAAATTCTTCCGATGCTCTTGGAACTTATACGAACTCCCTCGAAACGTTCCAGAAGCTCTGCCATATGGGCAAGGCTCGTGCCGCAATAATCTTCCCGGGCCTTGGAACAAACCAACTCCCGAACTGTTTCCGGAATGGCGTTTGCGGGTTTCCGATTCCGGTTTCCGTGGGACAGGGATGAAATATCCTTCCGTGCAACTCGTGCCTTCAGCCGAAAGATCTGCCTCGTGCTCATCCCGAGCCGGGCTGCTCCCTCCGCTGCCGTCATTTCCCCCCTTACGACCCTGTCCATAACCATCGCTTTTTTCGCTTCCTGGATGCTCAAGAAAATATCTCTCCTCATTCCACTATTCTGACATGGGGGATGACATTTTCCCTGTCCCGTTTAGGGGTGACATTATCACTGTCCCGTCACACACAGCCCAGGGGCTGCCTTGCTTGGATAGGGAGAGCTGTGTTATACTGCTCCGAGTATGCGGCCCCTTGAGGGGGTTTCAGTCCCGTGCGGCGAAATGCTGCGAACTCCGCCAGGCCCGGAAGGGAGCAACGGTAAGCAGAATGTTTCGGGTGCCACGGGAGTGCTGAAGCCCCCTCAAGGGGCCGGTTCGTTAAGAAGATTCTACTGGGAGGGATGGGATTATGGATCTTTGGAAGGGGCCTTTTTGCGGAGCCCTGCCTCTTGAGTTTCCTCCGGAAGATTGGAGTGAAGCCGTGGCCTTTCCGGTACTTCTCGTTCCCGGAGAGGCGCTCGTAAGAGGTATCTTGAACCGAGGAGAATATCGCAAGGGGATTATAGCGGTGGATGCCTTTATCGGGTACGGAGAAGTTCTCTGGAATGCTCCTTTTCCGGTTTTTTCGGAAAAAGTGCCGGAAAAACGTTACGAAAGCCGCTTCCCCCTTGAGAAGCTTTTGGAAATCGCCAGAAACGTTTTGGAAGAAAACGTGACCCGGGGCATTATGGGCCGTTTCCGGGGCATATTGCCATATCTGCAGATCGATAAAATTGCCGGTTGTTGGAGAATTTACGCCAGGGAAGGCGGGTTTTTCCGGGATTGTTTTACCGGAAAGGAGCGCCCGGAACTGGATTTTATACAGCATCTTGCGGGATCTCGGGAAAATTAGAGGGAACCGCTGAAAAGCCTGGCGGTCCCCTCTTTCATGAGCTTTGATGCCAATTTCAGGCGATCATTTTTGGAGAGAAAACTTTTTGAAAAAATCAGGAAGTTTCCTCCGGCGGCGGGGGGGCCATATCTACTAAAGCACGGACAAGCCTTTCCAGCTCTTCTTCCGGAGATTTTTCTCCCTCTTCGATACAATGCTTCATATATCCCTTTACCACTTCCACACAGGCCTGCTGCATGGCTCTGCGGGCTGCGGAAAGCTGTACGAGTATGGATTGGCATTGATCGCCTTCGATAATCATACGCTGAATTCCCCGAAGCTGGCCTTCCACTCTTTTGAGGCGGTTGAGCATAGCCTTTCGATCCGGAGGGAGCGTATCGATTTGATGAATCAAGGATTTTTTCGTCATCCCTTTGAGCCTCCTTTGAAATGTACCGCAAAACACCTTCCATTGTATCTGTAATCTTTCTTGCGGGTCAATACAATGGTATGATATACTCTCCAACGCTGATCACACATGCGGAAGGATGTTCGAAGGGGTGCCTCTCGACCAGGGGTTCTTCGGACAGAGGATTTCCGCAGAGGGATCCAAAAACCAAACGTACAGGAGGAATGTGTTATGGCAGTTGTATCCATGAAGCAGTTGCTGGAATGCGGTGTCCATTTCGGGCATCAGACCCGGCGCTGGAACCCCAAGATGAAACCCTATATCTTTACGGAACGGAACGGGGTTTACATTATCGATCTTCAGAAAACCGTCAAGGGGCTGGAGAGAGCTACTTCCCATCTTCGGGAAATGGCACAGAACGGAGGAAATATCCTCTTTGTGGGAACCAAGCGTCAGGCTCAGGAAACCATTCGAGAAGAAGCTCTGCGCTGCCGGGGGCATTACATCAACCAGAGATGGCTCGGAGGTCTTTTGACCAATTTCCAGACCATTCGTCGCCGGGTCAACCGTATGCTGGAACTGCAGCGTATGGATGAAGAAGGCGATCTCGATATGCTTCCCAAGAAGGAAGCGGTCAAGTTGCGTAAGCAGCTGGCGAAACTCGAAAAATATCTTATCGGTATCAAGGATATGAAAGATTTGCCCCAGGCTCTTTTCGTGGTGGATCCCCGCCGGGAAGTCAACGCTGTTCTGGAAGCCCGGAAACTGGATATTCCCGTTATTGCCATCGTTGACACCAACTGCGATCCCGAGGTTATCGATTTCCCCATTCCCGGAAACGACGATGCCATTCGTGCAATCCGCTTGATGGTGAGCATTATGGCGAATGCCATGATGGAAGGACGCCAGGGAGAAGACGGATTCGGACCTGAGGGTTCTGGCGAGGTCGATGCGGATGGTGTCGTGATAGATCCGAACATCGAAGTCCGGGAGAAGCTTCACGATGCCTACGGAGATACGGGAGAAAAACTGGCTGTACGCGGCCTTGAAGAGCGCAAAGGCTGGAAGGAGGAGTAATAGATCATGTCGATGGAACTGATTAAAAACCTCCGTGCCCGCACGGGGGCAGGGATTTTGGATTGTAAAAAGGCCCTTGCGGAAGTGGGAGAAGATATCGAAAAAGCAGTAGATTTTCTCCGGGAGAAAGGCCTTGCCAAAGCTGCGAAAAAAGCGGGGCGTGAAGCTTCCGAAGGAAGTATTTTCAGCTATATTCATACCAACAGCAAAGTAGGAACCCTTCTGGAGCTGAACTGCGAAACCGATTTCGTGGCTCGGACGGATGAGTTCAAGACTCTGGGAAAAGAGATTGCCATGCACATCGCTGCAGCTTCTCCTTCCTACGTCTCTCCCGAGGAAGTTCCCGGGGAGGATCTTGAGCGAGAAAAAGAGATTTACAAGAAACAGGCTCTTGAGCAGGGCAAGCCGGAGCACATCGTGGAAAAAATCGCCGAAGGAAGGGTGCAGAAGTTTTACGAAGAAAGCTGCCTTCTGGAGCAGGCTTACGTGAGAAATCCCGATAAAAAAATCAAAGATCTTGTTACCGATGAAATCGCGAAACTCGGAGAAAACATCGTAGTTCGAAGGTTTAGCCGTTTTTCTATCGAATCGTAGCCGACAATAAAACGAAGAGCGAGGGAATTCCCTCGCTCTTTTTATATATAAAGACAATCTTTATGCGGGGTATGTGCTCAATTTTTGTTATACTTTTGGGGAAGCCCCGATATGCCCAAAAGCGGTATTCTTTCTGCGAGAAAAGGGAGGAATTATCTTTTGAAGTGCTATAACCGAGTGCTCCTTAAGCTTTCAGGAGAAGTTCTGGCGGGAGATCAGGGATTTGGCCTGGAGTTCGATACCGTTCACGGCATGGCGAGAGAGATTCAGGATGCCATGAGCGAAGGAACGCAACTTGCCATGGTTGTGGGAGGAGGCAACATCTTCCGGGGAGTTCAGGCGGCGGTTAAAGGAATTGAACGGGCTCAGGCGGATAACATGGGAATGCTTGCCACGGTTATCAATGCCCTTGCTCTTCAGGATGCCTTGGAGCAAATCGGTGTTCCTACCCGAGTGCTTACCGCCATTGAAATGCGGGAAATTGCGGAGCCCTTCATAAGAAGAAGAGCTATCAGCCATCTTGAAAAAGGTCGGGTTGTTATTTTTGCTGCAGGCACGGGCTCCCCTTATTTTTCCACGGATACCGCCGCTGCTCTTCGGGCTGCCGAAATTGGTGCGGATTGCCTGTTGAAGGCAACCAAAGTGGATGGTATATATGATAGAGATCCCATGAAAAACCCGGATGCCCATTTTTTCGAAATTCTTACGTATCAAGAAGCGTTGGAACGCCAGATAAAGGTGATGGATGCGGCGGCTTTTTCTCTTTGCATGGAGAACAAAATCCCCTCGGTGGTTTTTAACATCTTGAAACCGGGAAATTTGCGGCGCCTTCTAGTGCACGGAGAAAAAATAGGGACTCTCGTGGTTGACAAAATTCAGAAGAAGGAGTGAATTTTTATGCCAAAAAACGAAATGCAAAATCTTAAGGAGCGTATGTCGAAGGCCGTGGAGCATCTCAAAAAAGAATGCCTCGGAGTGCGCACCGGGCGAGCCCATCCAGCCTTGGTAGAGGATCTTAAGGTGGATTATTACGGAACCATGACACCTCTCAAGCAGATGGGGACCGTCAGCATTCCTGAGCCCAGGCAGATTTTAATTTCCCCTTGGGATAAAACGTCCTTGAAGGCTATTGAGAAGGCTATCATGGCTTCTTCCCTTGGCGTAACTCCGCAAACGGATGGTGAAAACGTACGCATCAATCTTCCCGAGCTTACGGGGGAGCGTCGTATGGAGCTTACCAAACTGGTGAAGAAATATGCCGAGGAAGCTCGGGTGGCGGTGCGGAATGTCCGGCGGGAGGGGAACGAGGCCTTCAAGAAGATGGAAAAAACCAGTGAGATTACCGAAGATGACCTTCAGCTCTATCAGAAGGAAATCCAGGAGCTTACGGATGAGTGGATCAAAAACGTAGACGAGGTTCTGGAGAAAAAGGAAAAAGAAATTCTCGAAGACTAGTTTCTAAAAATTTTTGTGGCGTCATCGATACAAGGTAGGAAAAAGCCCCATATGGGGCTTTTTTCGTTTTTCAGGGGCCGTTAAAATAAACTTTTTTCCGGAAGATGTTTATATTTAATTCTTTTTAAATGGACTTTTTGGGCATAAACAGTATAATTTGCATGGTTTCGTGAATACAGTCGGGAGGAGAGGAAAGTATGTCAAAACGAGTTGTTGTCGCTCTTGGAGGAAATGCCATCTTGCAGAGAGGTCAGAAGGGTACCGCGGAAGACCAGATGGCAAGCGTATATAATACAGCAGTACAGATCGTTCGTATGATCGAGGCGGGGTATGAAGTTATTCTTACCCACGGAAACGGTCCCCAGGTGGGAGCCATTCTGATCCAGAACGAGCTTGGCAGCCGGCAGGTGCCTGCCATGCCCATGGATGTTTGCGGTTCCGAAACCCAGGGATTCATCGGGTATATGTTTTGCCAAAGCCTTCGAAACATTATGACCGAAAAAGGTCTCAAAGGGCATGAGCCGGTATGCGTGGTAACCCAAGTAGAGGTGGATTCTCACGATCCCGCTTTCGAAAACCCCTCCAAACCCGTGGGACCTTTCTTTACCGAAGAAGAAGCTCAGCGGCGTATACAGGAAAAAGGGGAGCATTGGATCGAGGACTCCGGCAGAGGATGGCGGCGAGTGGTTCCTTCTCCCAATCCCAAGCATATTGTGGAAATTCCGATCATTCGACAGCTTGTGGAAGCTGGCTCCGTGGTAGTAGCTTCCGGAGGCGGGGGGATTCCCGTGGTTTCCAGCGAGAAAGGCCTTCTTTCCGGAGTCGAAGCTGTTATCGACAAGGACCTTGCGGGACAGCGCCTCGCCCAGGAAGTAGGAGCGCATCTTTTCATGATTCTTACGGACGTTCCTAACGTGGCCTTGCACTACAATACCGAAAATGAGGTCCGTCTGGGAGAAGTTTCCGTAGAAGAGATGGAATCCTACCAAAAAGAAGGGCATTTCAAGGCCGGAAGCATGGGACCCAAGGTAGAGGCCACGCTTCGTTTCGTTCGCAACGGAGGCGAATGTGCTCTTATCGCCAATTTGGAGCAGGCTCTCGATGCCCTTCAGGGGAAAGCGGGAACGAGAATCATCAAAAAATAATCTTTTTTCAGGTTTTCTCCCGGAAGGAGAACGTTCCGGAGATACCGGAAATAAAAATCAGGAGGAAGGCAAAGTGTTTTTTGCCTTCCTCCATGTTTTGTCCTTTGGCAAAGTAAGAATCGTTAATGTATTTCCGAGAGAAATTTTCTAAACCGCCGCATTCCCTCTTCGATTTCCTCCATGGCGTTTGCGTAGGATATACGTAAATGTCCTGGTGCGAGGAAAGCGGTTCCCGGAACTGTGGCAAGGAGTTCTTCCTCCAAGAGTTTCGTGCAGAAAGAATTGTCGTCCTCCAGCACGGTTTCTTTATGCTTTTTCCCGAGGCACTGCTGAATGTTTACCATGACGTAAAAGGCTCCTTCCGGTGCGGGAAAGCTGATATGAGGCATATCCGAAAGAAGTTCCACGGTCCTGTTCCGCCGTTTTTCGAAAGCGTCGTGCATGCGAAGAACGTCTTCTTCCGCATGAAGAATGGCTCCCAGGGCCGCCCACTGGGCTATGGAGCAGGGGTTGGATGTAAAATGTCCTTGGAGGGAAGCCACTTTTTTCATGAGCTCTTCGGGGCCTAAAGCGTATCCGATGCGCCATCCCGTCATGGCGTAAGCCTTGCTTACTCCATTGATGAGTATCGTGCGTTCCCTCAGTTCCGGAAGAATCTGGAGGATGTTCCAGTATTTAGCCTTGCCGTATACCAGGCGTTCGTAAATTTCGTCCCAGAGAATCCATAGATCGTGTTTTTGCGCAAAAGAGCCCAGGTTACGGAGAACTTCTTCCGAATAAACAATTCCCGTGGGGTTGCAGGGGGAATTGAGCATAAGCACCTTCGTTTTTGGGGTCACTTTTTTTTCGAGAACCGTCATGTCCGGAAGAAAGTTGGTGGTTCCTGTATCCACTACCACGGGAACTCCTCCGAGAAAGCGAATCTGTTCTACGTAGCTTACCCAGGCCGGCGCAAGAAGTATGGCTTCGTCTCCCGGGTCCATAACGCAGGCCAGGGCTTCGAGAAGGCAGGGTTTGGCCCCCGCTCCGATTACGATGGATCCCGGTGCGTATTCCAGAGAAAAACGCTTGGCATAGTATTGCCGTACCGCTTCGCGAAGCTCCGGAATCCCTGTGGCAGGGGTGTAATGGGTTTTCCCCTGATCTATGGCATTGTGGGCTTCCTGAAGCGCTCTCGGAGGGGAGGTAAAGTCCGGTTCGCCTGCTCCAAAAGAAATGACGTTTTTACCTTGTTTTTCCAGGGCTTTTGCGGCGTTGACCACCCCCAGAGTTGCTGAAGGCTGAAGCTGAAGGGCTCTTGAGGAGAGCTTCATACTTGGTTCGCTCCTTTCAAAAATGAAGAATTTTTGCTATACTCCCCTTTCCGGAGATGGCGGGAGGTGTTTCTTCTAAAGAGTATAGAGCAAATTGCTTCAAAAGAATATGCGAAGATGCGCCGGCTTTGTTCTCTACGCTAGAGTGATGAAGTGTATGTTGTGGAAAACTGACTCAGATGGTACAATGATTCCGAGAGTTCAGTTAAGTAAGGATGGGAGGAGATGCTATGGATATTCGTTACGTTGCGAAGGGTGTGGAAATTCCCGACGATATTCGTGATCTCATGGAGAAGAAGCTTGGAAAGCTGGAAAAGTTTTTTCAAAAGATTCTTGACACCCAGGTTGAGATTATGCACAAGCGGGGTATGTTCGTAGTTGAAATTACGTCGAACGTAAATGGTGTTATTATGCGGGGCGAAGATTATGCTCCGGATATGCGGAAGGCTTTTGAAAAATCTCTCAAGAACATAGAGCGTCAGGTTAAAAAACATAAAGAATCTCTCAAGGATCGGTCGCATATGCGCTCTCTCGCGCAGGATATGGATATTTCCTTCGATCTCGATTCGGTAATTCTTTCCGAAGAGGAGCGGATGGAAAAGGAAGAAGTCGTCAAAGTAAAATCCTTTCCCGTGCGTCCCATGTCCGTAGAAGAAGCTACCATGCAAATGGATCTCCTGGGACATTCTTTCTTCGCTTTTCGAAATGCCGATGATGGTGAGTTCAACGTGGTATACCGCCGTCATGAGGGTGGATACGGGCTTCTTCATCCGGAGAAGTAATCCGTATTTTTGCCCCGGAAGTTTTAGGAAATCCAGCAGGCCGAAAGACCGGAATTGTTTTTTGAGGGGAGCGCAAGCTCCCTTTTTTCTTTTTGAAGCGTAGCATTTGATTCGGAGGTTCGTATGTTGGGGAAATGGAAAAAAATTGCCTGTCCTCACGATTGCCCCGGTGGATGTATTATGGAAGCCCGATATGATGTTCCTTCGGGTAGCTTGGAGTTTCGCAACATCGAAAAAAAATACGGAATAAACGGATTTTGTTCCAAGGGGTTGCGCTGGTTTGAAAGGCGTCGGCATCCTCTTCGTATTTCTACGCCTCTTCTTCGAGGCGAAAGCAGTTTCTATCCGATTTCCTGGCAGAAAGCCTGGGATCTTTGGGCTCGAGCCCTGGAGGAGGGGCTTCGGCGAAGCGGACCTTTGGGAAACGCTCTGTATCAAAGCGCAGGATCTCTTTATTTTTCGAAGAATTTCCTTTCCTCCCTTCACGGAGCTTTGGGGGGATATACCACTTCCAAGGGAAACCTTTGTTCCTCCGCAGGAAACCAGGGATTGCGCAATTGTTTCGGCCAGGTTCCGGTACAACCTCTCGACGTTTTGGAGCGTGAAGGAAAATCACTCCTCTTTTGGGGGAGAAACGTTCGGGAAAACCATCTCCCACTTCTTCCCCTTGCGCGGAAATTGCGGAACCGGGGAGGAAAGATGGGAGTCGTGGAAATCCGCAATACCCCTACCGTTTCCTGGTGCGATGATCAATGGTTTCTGGCTCCGGGAGGAGATTGTTTTCTTGCGGCGTGGCTTTGCAAACGTCTTCTTGAAGAGCGTCGGGCTTCTGCCTCGTGGTCCGAAAGAGTGGAAAATCCCGAGGAATTCGCCTCTTTTCTCGAAAGCCTGGAGGAAGAGCAGCTTCTCGTACGGGGAGGTATCTCCCGGAAAGAAGCCGTGTCACTTTATCAATGGCTTCTCGATTCGGCTCCGGTTACTCACTATTTGGGATATGGAATGCAGCGGTATCTTCATGGCGAGCTGCAGGCCTGGTGGATAGGAGCTTTGGCGGTACTTTCGGGAGCTTTTCAGGTTCCTGGAGCGGGGGTGGTTTTCGGGAAAAACGAAATGGCCCGCTTTCCCGCTTCTCTTCTTTCCGAGCCCTCTTCCATGCGTTCCTTTCCGGAGGGGTGTTTCTGGCAATCCCTGGAAAAGGCGAATCCTTCGGTCCATACGCTTGCTATTTTTTGCGGGAATCCGGTAAAACAGGCTCCCCGAGGAAAAGAGATAGCCCGGATTATCCAGAACCTTTCCTTTTCCGTATGTTCTGATTTTACGCTTACCGAAACCGCCCGGTGTTGCTCTCTGGTGCTGCCCTCTCTTTTTTTCTTTGAGGAGGGCCCGGATTGGCGGGGTTCCTACAGCCATTCCTTTCTTTGCCGTACCGAAACGTTGTTACCGCCTCCCGAAAAAAGCCTGGGGGATTTGGAAATTCTTGAAGGGCTTGCAACAACCCTGGGGTTATCTTTGAGTCCCCGGGAGTTGCTGCATCGAATGGATTCCATGCTTTTGGAGGATGAAAAGTTGGAGGAGCGGGAAAACTCACTATACTTTTGGGAGGAACCGAATTTCTGGAGCCAATCCTCCTCTTCGGCAAAACTGCCCGTAACACTTCCTCGGCTCCACTTTACCGGAGAAGGTAGAGGGCTTTTTGAATTTCGCCTTATAACATATCATGTGCAACAATATATCAACGGCCAGAATTGGGATCTTCCCGAGGAGCCATACCCCCCTGTGTATCTTTCCTCCGAAGATGCCCGTAAGATAGGGCTTGTGTCCGGCGATATGGTACGCCTTCGAAGCTCCGGGAACTCCGAAGGTTTTGTGGCCATGGCGGAGATCGATCCAAAAATGCGTTCCGGATACTGTGCCATGCCCCAGGGAATCCCCTTGGTCAACACCTTGACCGTTCCCATGGTAAGCCCCGGATACGGAGTCCCTTTTTCCGAAAATTTTGTGCGCTTGACAAAGGAGTGAGCTTTTATGCACGAATATTCCCTGATCTCTCACCTTTTGGAGCTTCTTGAGGATTTGGCGGAGGAGGGAAAGTGGCCGCCTCCCGTCAAAGTGCGCCTTAGAGTGGGAGCTCTTCGTCAAGTAGTTCCGGAAATCATGTACTCCTGCTATGCTTCTTCAGTGGAAGGAACTTTTTTTGAAGGGAGTACCCTGGAGCTGGAAATACTTCCCGTTATGTGGCAGTGTGAGGAATGCGGCCATATCTGGGAAGGGGAACCGGGGAAACGCTCCTGCCCTCTTTGCGGATCTTTGAAGAACATCCTAACCGGAGGAGAAGAGCTGGAAATTGCATCGGTGGAGGTGCGGGATTATGCCGAAAATTGTTAATGTAAGGCGGTCCGTGATGGAGAAGGACCAGCTTGTGGCCGAGAAGACACGGAATGATTTTGCCCACCGGGGAGTGGTGATGCTGAACTGTATCGGATCTCCCGGAGCGGGGAAGACCACCCTTTTGGAGCACACTTTTTCCCGATTGCCTTTCCGGGCCGCAGTCGTGGAAGGAGATATCGCCACCGAGAGAGATGCGGAACGTATCCGGCGTTCCGGAGTTCCGGCGGTACAAATTAATACCAAGGGGCTTTGTCATTTGGAGGCCCAACTAGTGCAGCGGGCTTTGGCGGAGCTCCCTTTGGATGAGCTGGACCTCGTGGTGGTGGAAAATGTGGGGAATTTGGTCTGTCCTGCGGAATTCTATCTCGGGGAGGATCGCAAGATAGCGATTTCGAGTGTTCCCGAGGGAGACGACAAGCCTTTGAAATATCCTCATCTTTTTACCATCTCCGAAGTGGTATTGCTTACCAAGACGGATCTTCTCCCCTATATCGCCTTTGATCGGGAGCGCTTTTGGGAGGATGTGCATTCTCTCAATCCCGGCGCGGTATGCCTTGAAGTCTGTGCCCCTTCGGGAGAGGGGATGGATTCCTGGATCGAGCTTCTCAAAGAGTGGTGCGTGAAAAAAAATAAGGCGGGTATTTCATGAACGCTTCTTTGCTCGAAAAGCTCAACCCCGCCCAGTGCGAAGCGGTACGCTGCCCTGAAGGACCTCTTTTGGTTCTGGCGGGAGCGGGGAGCGGCAAAACCAGGGTTCTTACACATAAAATAGCCTGGCTTGTGGGGCAGGGAGAAGATCCCCGAAAGATTTTGGCGGTAACCTTTACCAACAAGGCAGCTCGGGAAATGCAGCTTCGGGTGGAAAAACTGCTTCCCCGGGCTTCCCAGGGGCTTCAGATAAGCACCTTCCATTCCTGGGGACTCCGTTTTCTCCGGCGTCATGAAGAGGCGCTTCTTCCTCTTGGATATTCTTCGAACACTACCATTTTCGATCCCGGAGACATCCGGAGCCTTCTCAAAAAAATCATGGAGGAAAAGGGCTTCGACATCGAGCGGGGAGATCTCCGGAAAATGGCGGAATATATTTCCCGGATAAAGACGAACACGCTCCCCGGGGAAGAAGTCGTGGCTCTTCAGGAAGGAGAGGAAACTCTTTTCGAAGTTTACCGGGCCTACGATCGGGAGATGAAACGCCACTCGGCTTTGGATTTTGACGATCTTCTGGTGCTTCCTCTTTATTTGCTTGCATCCTCCAGGGAGATCCTCGAGTATGAACGAAGCCGCTTGTCCTGGGTTCTCGTGGATGAATACCAGGATGTCAACCTTATTCAGTACGCCCTCCTCAAAAAACTTGTGGGAAAGAGCTGTTCCCTTATGGTGGTAGGAGATCCGGACCAATCTATTTATGGATGGCGCGGGGCGGATATGCGGATGATTCTCAACTTCGAAAGAGATTTCCCCCGGGCCAGAGTGATAACCCTGGATCAGAATTATCGTTCCACCGGAATCATTCTGGAGGGAGCCAATGCGGTGATTCGGAACAACCTGGAGAGAAAAGAAAAAAACCTCTGGACCCTTCAGGAGAGAGGAGAGCTTATTCACGCTTTTCTGGCTCCCTCGGGGAACGAAGAATCTCAGTTCGTGGCCCGGGAAATCGAAAACCTTCTTGCCCAGGGGTTTCGATACCGGGACATGGCTATTCTCTATCGCATCAACGCCCTGAGCCGGGGTATAGAGCAGGCGCTTCTTTACCGGGGTATTCCCTATCGCGTGGTGCGGGGCACCGCTTTTTACGAACGCCTCGAGGTAAAGGACGTGCTTTCCTATCTTCGCCTTTCCTGCAACCCCCTGGATATTCCTTCTCTCGAACGGGTGGCGAATATCCCTTCCCGGGGGCTCGGCAAAAAGAGCCTCGAGGTTTTGGGCGCAACCATTTTGAGCATGAGAGAGCTTTCTCCCGAGGGTATTTGGGGAACTCTTTCCGAAAAAGGAGCAGGGCTCAAGGGAAAAGCTGAAAAAGGATGCCGGGATTTTGCGGCACATATGAAAGAACTCTCCCTGCGCCAGGATCATCTCCCGGAAGCTTTGGAATATGTCCTTCAGGACATGGGGTACGAAAAGTATTTGTTGCAAAAGGAGCCGGAAAGTGGAGAAGAGCGTATGGAAAACGTGCGCGAGCTTCTTTCGGTAAACTCTTCCGAGGGCGGCGTTCGGGAATTTCTCCAGGAAATTTCTCTGTTCACGGATCTGGAACGTCTTGACGACAACGAAGAGGCGGTTTCCCTTCTTACGCTTCATGCCGCCAAGGGCTTGGAGTTTCCGGTGGTATTTCTTCTCGGTATGGAGGAGAACATTTTCCCCAATGCCCGGGCTCTCGAAGAAGAGGGAGGTCTTGAAGAGGAGCGGAGGCTCTGTTATGTCGGCATGACTCGGGCGGAAGAACGTCTCTATCTTTGCGGAGCCCGGGGGCGCACTCTTTTTGGATCCATGCAGCTTAACGGTTTTTCCCGCTTTTTATGGGAAATACCCGAGGATCTTCGCCACACCGAGGATCGAGGAAGGAAGGAAGAGCATGGCTTTCGCCGTGGCCCTTACCGGGGATATTGGAGCCGGTAAATCCACTCTCGTCTCTCTATGGGATGCTATGGGAGCTTCGATAATCAATGCGGATGAAGTGGTGAGTGAGCTTTGGCAAAATCATGAGCCTCTTCGAAACCGGGCGAAAGAACGATGGGGAGAGGATCTTTTCGATAAGCACGGTTTACTCCGAAGAGATGTTCTCTGTCGCCGGGTTTTTGGGAATGTCCGGGAATACCAGGAGCTTTGCGGCATGGTGCATCCCCTGGTAAAAGAAATCCTGGAAGAAGCTTACAGAAAATCCCGGGGATGGTTTGTAGCGGAAATACCCCTCCTCTTTGAAGGCGGAGTTCCTTGGTGGGTGGATACAACGGTATATGTTTCTTCGCCCTTTGAAGAACGGCTCAAACGGAACTTGGAACGGGGAAAGAGCCGGGAGTGGTTTGAAATGATGGAATCCCGCCTTCTTTCTTCGGAGGAACGGGCTTCTAGAGCCCGGGTGCTTGTGGAGAACAACGCTTCCCGGGAAATTTTTGCCGAAAAGGGAAGGGCTTTGGGAAAACACTTTCGAGACATGTCTTCGGTGGTGGAAATGCGGTGGTGTTGCTCTTCTTCGGAAGCCATGCGAAAAGGGCGGTATGTCCTGGAAAATAAGGGGTTTGGAATTTTCTTCCGATTCGAAGGGGGAGATTCTCCCGGAGAATCGTGCCTTTCCTGGATGTCCCTGGAAAAACATTTTCCTTGTATCAAAAAAATCCTTGAAGAAGCCGGAGAAGAAGAAAATTCCTCTTTTTGCCGTCTCTGGGCAGTGACTCCCCGCCGAATGAACCTGGAGGCTCTCGAAAAAATTGTGGAGGTATGCGATTGATTCTTATTACGAGTCATATCGGGGCGGATTTCGATTCTCTGGCGGCCATGGTGGCGGCTTCCAAGCTTTATGGCCCCTCGGAACTTTCCTTTTCCGGCTCTGCCACGCGAAACGTACGAGAGTACGTAAAACGTTACGGTACCCGCTGGAAGGTGCTTACTCCCAAGAAAGTATGTTTTTCCGATGTCACCCTTCTCGTCTGCGTGGATGTCCGTTCCCTTGGCCGAATCGGGCCTTTTCGCCGCCTTGTGGAGGAACGCCATGTTCCCGTGCATGTTTACGATCATCACCCTCCTCTGAAAGATGCCATTCCGGCGGAAAAGGAAATTATTGCTCCCGTAGGAGCGGTAACCACTCTTCTCGTGGAACTCTTGCGGCTGAAAAAAATTCCCATTTCCCCTCAGGAAGCCACGCTTTTCGCCATGGGAATTTACGAAGATACCGGAGGGCTTACCTTTGGAGGCACCAGTTCCCGGGATTTCGATGCCGTAAAGCTTCTTAAAGAAGAATATGGAGCGGACCTTACCATGGTGGCCACTCACGTGGAGTTTGTGCTGCAGGGTCCTGAACAGGCTTTGCTGGATCGCCTCATGGAAAGTGCCCGGGAATTTTTCCTTCGGGGTGCCAGAATCGTTTTTGCTCGGGGAGAGACATCTTCCTATGTAGAGGGGCTTTCCCTTTTCGTGCATCGCCTCAAGGATTATTTCGATGCGGACGTGGCCATCGCGGTGGTCCGCATGGAGCGTAGGGTCTACATCGTGGGAAGAAGCCGGGAAAAAGTGCTGCACATGGGAGATTTTCTGGTCCCCTGGGGAGGAGGCGGGCATCCCCAGGCTGCGGCGGCAACGGTAGTTGACGGTTCCGTGGAAGAAATTTGTCGGGATCTCGAAAACCGACTCCTTTCACGAATCCTCCCGAGACTTCTCGTGGAGGATGTCATGAGCAGTCCGGTCATGGTACTTTCCACCAAGGCTTCGGTAGATGAAGCCTATCGGGTTATGCTGCGTTACGGACATTCCGCCATTCCCCTGGTGTCAAAGGACGTGGTTTTGGGTATCATTACCAGGAAAGACCTGGATAAAGCGAAGCTCCACGGTTTGGGAAGCGTGCCGGTGGAAGATTTCATGACAGGGAATCCTCTTGCGGTATCCCCTTCGGCTTCCGTGGAAGAAGCGCATCGCCTCCTCGTTTTTCATAACATAGGACGGCTTCCGGTGGTGGAAAAAGGATTTCTTCGGGGCATTATTACGCGCACCGATGTGCTTCGTGCTCTCTATCCCGCTTCACTTCCCGAGGAAGAACGCACCCTCGAAAATCGGCGGCCCTGGGAAGAGGATCTCTCTCTTCTTCTTCGGGAGCGCCTCGCTCCCTGGATGACCGCTCTCCTGGAGCGTCTCGGAGCCCGGGCGGATGCCTTGGGAAGCAAGGCGTATCTTGTAGGAGGTTTTGTCCGGGATATCATCCTCGGGATGCCCTCGGAGGATGTGGATATAGTGATCGAGGGGGATGCGGTGGCTTTTCTCGAATCCTGGCGTTCCGACGGATGCCGGGTGGCCATACACACGCGTTTTTCCACGGGTACCATCGTCTTTCCGGGAGATCGGAAGGTGGATGTGGCCGCTTCCCGGAGAGAATTTTACGAATATCCCGTGGCGCAGCCCTCGGTTAGCACGGATTCCCTGAAACATGATCTCTATCGCCGGGATTATGCGGTAAATGCCATGGCGGTATGTATCAACGGGAAAAAATGGGGAACCCTGATAGATTATTTCGGAGGGCGCCGAGATATTCAGAGACGCACGCTCCGAGCACTTCATAATCTGAGTTTCGTGGAAGATCCCACCCGCATCCTTCGGGGGGTTCGGCTGGAGCAGCGCCTTCGCTTCCGAATCGAGGAGAACACCTTGCGTCTTCTTCTCAACTGTGTGCGGGGAGGGCTTCTTACGGTGCTTTCGGGAGTACGTCTCCGAAGCGAGATCGAGCTTATTTTCCGGGAGCATAAGCCCTTTCGTCCGGCGGAACGTCTTTGGGATCTCGGAGTCTGGAAAATCCTTTTTTCCGGAGTACGTTTCGATTCCACTTCCCGAAAAGCCATGCGGCGTATTTCCGCTATTTTACGGTGGGCCGGAAAGGATCTTCCGGATTTTGGAAAGGAGCTTTGGCTTGCCTTTTTTGCGGCATTTTTATATGATTCTCCTCCTGAGACATGTCTTTCAGTCTGCCGAAGATTAAGCTTGAACGATAGAGAATCTCGCCTGTTACGGAAGATGATCGAAGAGACAGGACGAGTGGAGAATGAACTCGGAGGAAGCGGCCATCTTGCACATTCCGCCATATACGAGTTCCTTTCCGAGGAGGAGCTTCTGGCTTCTCTTTTCTGGGCTTCCGCAACTTCCCGATGGCGGGTAAGGCGCCGTATCCTTCTTTATCTTACGAGATTGCAGAAAATGTGCCCCATGTTGGGAGGAAAAGACGTCATAGATCTCGGTGTCACTCCGGGGCGTACCGTAGGGTTTGTTCTTCGAGGACTTCTTGTGGCTCGTCTGGATGGAGACGTGGAAACCCGGGAGGACGAAATCGCCTGGGTCCTCAAGCAACATCATACTCTTCCGAAAGGTAGGAAAAATCATGCATTTTCCCCAAATAACTGAGCTCCTGTTGAGCCTTCCGGCAGTTCTCTGGGCCATTACGTTTCACGAGTTCTGTCATGGCTGGGTAGCGTATAAACTCGGAGATCCCACTGCGGCAAGTCAGGGAAGGCTTACCTTGAATCCTCTCAAACATCTCGATCCCATAGGAGCCATCATGCTTCTTATCTTCCGTTTTGGATGGGCCCGGCCCGTGCCTATCAACACCCGTTATTTTTCCAATCCCCGGCGCGACATGGTTCTGGTCTCCCTGGCGGGGGCGGGAGGAAATTTGCTTACCGCTTTTGTCGTAGGATTGCTGCTCCGGCTCCTTCCCTCCGTTTTCCTTATGAACCAGGCCCTTTTCACGCTGATGATTTTGATGGTTTACATCAATATCGGTCTGGCGGTGTTCAATCTTCTTCCCTTGCCTCCTCTGGACGGATCGAGAGTTCTTTACGTTCTGCTGCCTCCCTCCATGTTGCGGGTCTATTTCTGGCTGGAGCGATACGGTATGTTCATCATTTTCGGGCTGATTCTTCTGAACGTCCTTCCCGCTATCATGCGCCCCTTCATCTTCTTTTTCTCCAACCTCTTTCTTCCTGGGTGGATGTAGCCTTTTTCGGGAGTCTTGCCTTTGTTCCCCCCGCTTTAGGGCGGAATCTCCCGAACGGTTCGGGTATAGTGGAGGAGAAAATTTATGCGTATATTACTTACCAACGATGACGGGATTTTTGCCCCGGGGATTGCAGCTTTGGCGAACCTTCTCACCCTAAGAAAACATGATATTCGAGTTTGTGCTCCCGATAGGGAGCGGAGCAGCGTAGGGCATGCCATAACTTTATCGCGACCTCTTCGGGTATGGCCGGTAGATGCGGGGCCCTACGAATTCTCCTCGGGAATTTATGCCTGTGACGGTACCCCTTCGGATTGTGTGGCCCTGGGCCTCGAAGTTATCGAAGAGGGTGAAAAAAGGGAGATGGTTGTCTCCGGCATCAACCGGGGGCCCAATCTGGGGGATGATCTTACCTACTCCGGAACCGTTTCCGCCGCCATGGAAGGCGCTCTTCTCGGTTTGCCCGCGGTAGCGGTATCTCTCGCCATCGCTCCGGAGGAAGAGAAACATTACTATGAAACCGCCGCCATGATAGTGGGAGACCTTTTGGGGCACCGGGATTTTTCTCCCCGGGATCTCTCTCCCGGAGTGCTTCTTAACATCAACGTGCCGAACCGTCCTTTTGGAGATCTTAAGGGCATCAAGGTTACTCGAAAGGGAGTCCGTTTTTACGAGGATAAAATCCATCGTCTTAAGGATCCCAAGGGAAATGCCTATTATTGGGTTGCGGGGAATCCCGAGGACGATCTCGTGGAAGGGACCGACGTATGGGCAGTAGCTCAAGGTTATGTCTCCATAACGCCGGTACATATGGATCTTACGCATTATCCGAGTCTGGAAAAATTCAAAGCCTCTTTGGAAGCATAACGCACAGGAAGGTAAAATGTTTCTCCTTGCCCCCTGAGGCGTACCATTATTGGGAGTGGTTTAAACTATTATGGATGGCATGACGAAAAAACCTGAAAACCCAGCGGAAAACACCAATATGGCTCCTGCGGTAATGATAAGAATCTGGGAACGTATGGAATCCCTGCAAAAAGTCATTTCGCAAATTGATAGTGCCCGGCTTTCCGCCGAAAAAGCGGTGGCGGAAATCGAAGCCGAAGCGGAGCGGCGTATGCGGGAAGCCCGGCAATCTTTACGGAATTCCGAGGAACTTTTTGCCCGATCCGAGACTTTGCGGGAACAGGCTCAGCTCATGAAGGAAAAAGCGGAGAGCGAAGCCGCCCAAGCCCAGACCCAGCTTCGTCAGCTAGAACAGCGGCGGGGAGATGCGGAAAAAAAGGCCCAGGAGCTTCTGGAGCGGTGCCGAGAATTTGAAGATCGGGAAAGAAACGCGCGAGAAACCGTTCTTCGGAAAGAAAAAGAACAGGCGGAAGCGGAAAAGAAAAGCCGCCGTGCGGAAGAACAAGCCCGGGAGGCAGAGGAACGGCTTGCTCATATGCTTAATCTCGCCGCTCGAGCGGAAGAGGATGCCACCCAGGCTCTCTCCAGGACGAATGCCGCGGAAAGCGCTGCCCGGGAAGCGGAGGAGCGTTTGGAACGTGTTGAAAAAGAGGCGGAGGAGGCCAGCACCACTTCCCGCCAGATTTTGTCCCAGATGGAACATACCATCAAGGGGGCCCAGGAGAGAGAGGCCGAAGCTCTTCGTAAAGCTGAAATA
>ERZ795057.1610-NODE-1610-length-19040-cov-7.210377_pt1 | contig 19040 bp, 22 predicted proteins | sample MGYA00375141_ERZ795057 | MGnify/ENA primary metagenome ERZ795057 (study PRJEB30186, sample SAMN05720163) | activated sludge metagenome | isolation source: Anaerobic digester | place: Hong Kong | collected 2015-01-26 ... | reverse complement strand
GACCGTACACTCTTTCCCTACACGACGCTCTTCCGATCTGGCATAGAGTTAAAGGCGGGGTTTCTGATGAGACTAAAGATCTTATAAGAAGATCTCAGAGGGGAAGAGTTAACATGGGAAAAATCCCATGGAATAAGGGTAAATCGATGGTAGATCTTTACGGGGTAGAAAAGGCGGAGGAGATAAAAGAAAAAATAAGGAAGGGTAATATAGGATTGAAACAATCGGATGAAACTATACAAAAAAGAAGGCTAAAACATATAGGTCGAAAAAATACCAATGAAACAAAAATAAAGATGTCTTTATCATCAAAAGGTCGTCCTAAAAAATATGATGTCTGGAATAAGGGTAAAATCCTTTTAAATATAACTCCTGAATTGATAGATGAGGTAAAAAAATTATACAGCAAAGGCATGACTCAGAAAAAAATTTCTGATATGAAGAATCTATCGTCCTCCTGTATTTCTAGAATTATAAGAGGCATCTATGATGATAAAAAGAAAAAGAATTTTTAGCGAATGAGACTAAGGATTACAGAGGATAAAAAGTTTTTACAGGTTGCTGATTCTACTCAGCTGGAATTAGAACAGCTGGAATCTTCATTTACTAAGAAGCCGGATAACTGGTTTATTATTAGGAAGAAACTTCCCCATTGGGATGGAGAGATAAAATTTATCGATAGGTATAATAGAATTCCTATCGGACTATGGGGAGAAGTTCAGAAGTTATCTAAAAAATATAATTTTCCTCTGGTCTTAGATACAGGAGATGCTTTGCAGGATCCTAATTTCTCTGAAGAAGATTTTGATTCTTGGGTTGTTGATCATTTTGAGCATTCCACTATAAATCCTAGACAATACCAGATTGAGGCAGTTCAAAGAGCTCTTAAATACATGAATTGTACAGAAGAGATATCTACTTCAGGAGGAAAAACCCTTATTGCTTATATGATGTTTAGATATCTTCTGGATAGGAAGGGACTTAAAAGAATGCTGTATATCGTTCCTAACATAGGCCTCGTAGAACAGACTGAAGATAAATTTAAGGAATATGAGGCTAAAGCAAAGATAAAAAATGTTCCATGGGAATCCATAGCAATTTATGGAGGATCCGATCGAAGAGGAGAAGACGAGGCTCATATAGTTTTTGGAACTTATCAGTCGTTAGCAAAAAAGAGTTTAGAATATTTTGGTAAATTTGATGCAGTAATAGTGGATGAAACTCACCACGCAAAAGCTAATTCGATTAAAACCATTCTCATCAAATGCTATAATGCTAAATGGAAAATAGGTCTCACCGGATCTTTACCTAAAGAGGGATCTTGCGATTCATTTACTATTCAGGCATATTTGGGACCGATGGTCTATCAGCTACATTCTCATCAGCTTATCGAAGAGGGCAATGCAACTCCGGTTCATGTTGTTGGAATTGAAATGGACTATATTTCCGATGAAGTTAAGAAGAATCTCTATGATCTTCGAATGCAAAAAGCTGATGAGAAGGACGGAAGCAAATTATTGAATCTGGAAAAACAAATTGCAAGGGAGGATAGAAAAAGACTCCTTTATGTTTGCGATATAATTTCCAGGGCAAAGAAAAATGCTCTGGTTCTCTTTTCAGATATTAAAAATTCCTATGGCCGAAATATTTATGATTGGTTAAGGGAGAATACGACTAAAAATGTCTATTATATTGATGGGAATACTGAGGCAGAAAGACGAGAGTTTTATAAGCATAAAATGGAGGAAGAGGCAGATGTAGTTCTTGTAGCTTCTATCGGCGTATTTTCAGAAGGGATCGACATTCTTAATCTCCATAATCTCTATATTGTGGAGAGCTCTAAGTCTGAAATAATTGTTCGTCAGATGCTTGGTCGAGGAATGAGACTTATGGATGGAAAGGATAAAATAACAGTTTTTGACTTTTCAGATAATTTTCAATACGGAACTCATCAATGGCAGAAAAAGAATTATCTTCTCAGGCACGCGGATGAGAGAAGAAAGATTTACAAGGACAAAAGATTCCCGTATAAATTATTTAAAGTTCGTCTTTAAGAATTACGGTTCATATAAGGTGTATTCCTGAATATTTTTTATATCCTTTATATCATTATATTCTTTAAAATACCATCCATCTATTTCATGACCTGATTCTATGACAGATTTAAAGTATTTATTATATTTAGATTTGTTATTATCCCGGAACTTTCTGAAAGTACCGATACAGATTAATTTAGAATTATCGGGTTTATGAACTATGAATATTTTGGATCTAGGATGATTAATTTTATCACTGTATAAAAATCTCTTGGAATTTCTCATTTTTCTTTTAGAATCTTCCGTATGTTTTTTCCCTTTATTGGACCTACTTATTTTATTTTTAACTTCTTCATCCCATTTTATACTCTTATTCCATCCTCCTAAATTCTTATTTCCTTTTAAAGAATTTCCTATTTTTTGTTTGTGATCAATTGATAATTTTTTTCCAGAGTGTAGATTAGATAATTTAGTCTTAGTTTTTTCATTATGTGAAAATCCTAATAATCCATCCCCGCCCTTCGTTAAATTATAGCCATTATTATAAGTATCTAATTTTTCTATCCAATATATTTCTCTTTCCCTCCAATTACCTCTATTACAATATTCTAATATTTCTTTTTTGAAGTTTTTCTCTCCATATTTTTCCATAGCTTTTTTTATAGCTATTCCGGATCCCATATAGGAATCATTTAAATCGAAGGTAGAATGGAATCCCACATATGATTTATTGTTAATTTTATTGGATATGAGATATATGTAAAATATTTTTTCCATATAAATAGTTCTTAATTTATATATTTATTAACAGAAAAAATAATTTTTTGTGGATAAATAAAGAAAATGACTCTTTATTATGAGAAAATTTGTTGCTGAGAATATAGAAGAAGTAAAAGAATGGGTTTCTTCAGATACAGGATTTGAATTATATGCTGAACCTGCTGATAACGGAGGTGATATGAATGTTTCAGATCTTTCCGATGAAGATATCCAGGACCTAATTCCACCTCCTGGATTTAAATTTAATCCTGATTCTTTTTCTGAATATGTGGATACTCTAATTGAAGCAATTCCTGAAAATCCGATTTTTGTTGCTAAGGCTTTTGATGCTGCCCTTAAACAACATCCTTATCTAACTCAGAGAGGAATAGGATTTAAACAGAATAATCCATTTGAAGCATCAATACAAAAATTTATTCAGGCTCTAAGAAGCTTATAATTATGAAGGCTAAAACTGTTTTCGAAGAGGTTCGATTCAATTTTAAAGGAAGTCCTACGGATAGATTCCGGGTTAAACCTGGAATAAAAAGAGGGCCTTCTGAGAATCCTAGAAAACAGAGATCCGGACTAAATCCCGATGAAGAAGAAATCGTAAATAGATTTCGTGATAAATTAGAGAAAATTAGAGACGAGATCTATTCATTAGAGGATGAAAAAGAATCATTAGAGAGGGATCTAGAGGATCTGGCAGAAACCCCGTTTGACTCAGGAGAACTTGAAGAGTTTTATGCAGATGTTCAGAACAGATATGGATTTAATGCTTTAGATATTCTTAATTCAGGAATGGATGATGAAGAAAAAATCAAGGCTATAGATGCTCTTAATCCTCGAGAAGATTTCGGGAGAAGAGAATTTGAAGATCTAATGCATAATTATAATTATTATCATCCAGCAGGGGCAGACCAAGATCAAGTAGAAAAAATTGAAAAGAGAATAAGAGCTATTGAAAATGTTCTCAAAGAAAGAGAAGGAATGATTGATAGACTTGAGACTAAAATATATAATTTGGAGAACTATTAATTATGGCATTTTTAAGAGAAGGCGCGGTAAAAGATCTTATGACCAGAGGACCTAATAAGGATACTTTGGTTCAATGGGCTTCTCAAAATGTTCTTACATCCAGAGAAAATCCAGGGGAGAGAATTCGGGAGTATGCCCATCAGTTTGGACTCACCGTGTCAGAATTAGAATCCTTAACGAATATATTTCTTGGCATGGAACAGAGTCCATCAGATTCAGATGTTTTGCTAGATTTATTATCTAGTATTAAGGAAGCTAGAGAATTTGGAGATATTAGGGAAGACCTCCATTTTGATAATGAATATATAAATAAAACTAAAAATATGAAAGAATCTATTTTAATGCCTCGACTACTAAAAGAGGATCATCATAAAGAGTGTTCCGATGAGGCTTCAATGGTAAAGATTCAGCTTAAGAGTATTATTGATGAAGCTGGTGAAATTTTACAAGGATTAGATAGTTGCGAGCAGATAGATGCTTGGGTTCAGAGCAAAATTTCTATAGCAGAGGATTATATCTCAACGGTTGCTAAATATATGAAATATGAAGAGGAAGAGGCTCCTGCTGAATTGCCATTGGTTCCTGCTGAAGATGAACTTATAGGCGGGCCTAAGGCTTCAGATGAACCACTATCATTACCTAAAGATGACATGATGATGCCTCCTATGGGTCCTGATGTAGAACCAGAAGGAGAATTAGTTCAGTCTGAAATTGAAATTGATGCAGATGATGAATTGGAAGAACCAGAAGATGATGGATTTGATGAATTTGCTGAAGATGATGAATTTTCGGAAGATGATGAATTTGTTGATGATGAAGATATGGAAGAAGCAGAACCTGAAGAAGATGATTTAGAAATATTTTCTAAAGCTGATTTCGAAAATATAAAAGGCTAAAATACAGAAAATAAAAAAAGGGAGCTAAATGCTCCCTTTTTTGTGAGATTATCTTCGGCCTTTTGAAGAGCCAGAAGAGCTAGAAGATCTAGAAGAGCTAGATGATCCAGTCGAGCTTCTCCCTATACTCGATGAACCGCTTGAGCTTCTCATAGAAGATCCAGAACTACTCCTTATTTGTGTTGAAGACCCAGATGAACTTCTGGAATAAGATCCAGGAGATACTGAAGACGGTCTCGAAGATGTTGATGGTCTTGTTGTCTGTATTGTTCTATTTGTATTTGAAGGAGAAGAATATGTACTTCTTGTCTGAGTTCTTGTTTGTGGTGTTGTCCTTATCTGATTTCCAGAATTTGTTGTGGAAGATCTCCTATAAGTATTTGCGTTTGTATTATTATACTGTGGTCTTGTCTGCATTCTGGGTTTTTGATAAGTTGGTGTATATGTTCTTCCGGATTCGTTATATAATGGCTTTGTTGAAGGATTCTGAGATTTTGTAGTAGGCGTTACAGTTCTCGTAGTCGTTGAGACCTGAGTTCTCCTTGTTTCCTGAGTTCTTGTTATAGGAGTGGAAGGCCTATTAGCTTCTGTTCTTGTAACAGTGCTAACCCTTCTCTGCCCTTCAATTTGGGTTCCTAAAACTTTTCCACTTCTCCTATCAACTTCGACCGTTCTATTAACTGTAACCGGGGTTCTTAAGCTTTTAGATGAAGTTGTTGGATACTTTTGGTAAATGTTATTATAATTTCCTATGTTTTTATTGGGTGAATGATATGTATAATATCTACTTCCTAAAGCTCCATATCCCCTGGAAGGAGTCCTATTATCAATATAGATATACGTGCGAGAAGGATAATAATTGTATCCGTACCAGTAGTCGTATCTATAAGGATAGTTCCAGTAATAATTACGATAATATGGATAGTATCCGTAGTAATAAGGCGAGCTCCAATACCAGGGATCCCAATACCATGAGTCATAATAAAAAGGATCGTAATATCCGTAATTATAACTCCAGTATGGGGTAAATGTATATCCCCTATGAAATCTATAGATTAGAGATGTGTAATAGAGATCATTATAGACTTCCTGCTTTGCATCATAATATGCCGCTTGCTGTTCAAGTCTTAATTCTTTCTTTTCTAGGCGGAGTTCTTTTTGCTTGAGTTTTAACTCGTCCTTTTTAGCACGATAATAGAGATCGTCATATTCTGGGGACTCCTCCTTGGCATCTACATAGAGCGTATCGTTCTTGTAGATGGTATCCGGAGCCATTGCTTTTTCTTTAGCTAAGACATACTTTTCGTAGTCTGATAGCTCTCTTTCTTCCGTTTGAGCGAGAGATATATAACTAAAGAGCAAACTGATTAAGATAAATAGTAACTTTTTCATAACTCTTAAATTTAGTTTGATATATAATATATAGTATAAAAACTGTGCCGAAAATAGAATTCGGAAAACTGCCAAAAAATTAAAGTATATATAGAATATAAAATAAAATCTTCTTATTATGAGAAAATTTAACGCTGTTTTTAAGGAAAAACAGGCCATTACAGAAAAGGTTCTAGAAGAAAAACTCCTAAATCAATTTAAGGATGTCTATTCAGCTCTTTTGGAACAATACCAGACTGTAGAGTTTTATGAGCTAGATGAGGATACCCAGGTCGCTTTCCTTAGGGAACTGAATGAATACTGGACTGAAGAAGAAGGCCTATCTAATAAAGGTCAGAAATTCCTTAAGACCAAATCCACTATTCTAACTGAATCGTCAACTGCATTACAGAAGAAATCCTTTCTTAAGAATAAAGCTACCGTTATTATATCTGAATCACTTAGACAAGCTGATCTTAAGACCAAACTATATGAAGTTCTTGATGAAATGTTTAAGAATACTCAGTCTAAAGAGATTACCGATGTCTTACCAGTAGATGCTATCTCAGGAACGATACTTGAATCATTTGGAAGTGCTTTGCAAGACTTAATGACTGAAATTGTTTATGAACTATCTCCTGAAAAAGAAGAAGAATAATAAGAAGATCTAATATACTAAGATTAAAGGAGGCTAAGGCCTCTTTTTTTGTGAGATATATAAGATATACTAATTTAAAAATTAAATATCATGTTGAACACGCTCGAAATGGTTTTAGAAAAAAGAGGACCAGAGTATCTTAATCAACTACTAAGCGACGAAATCATTGTCACAGAAAAATTAGATACCTACAGAATCCTCTTTGAAAATGTTAATGGAGAACTGAAGTTCTTCAAAAAAGATAATACGGAACTCAGTCTTGTAGAAAGAGTTCTTACCAACATTTGGGAGGATGCTATTATAGAACTTTCCATTATTCTTCACGAAGAAAAATTGCCAGAAGGCTTATGTTTTGGGGTAGCTTATACTCCAGTCAATAAGCCTATTCGTTTATCTTATGATAAAATGCCAAAGTATATCCTAACGGATGTTACGAAAAGAAATCCATCTACGAAAAAGGTCTTGGAATCCTATGATTATGATGAAGTCACCGAATGGGCGTCCAAACTTAATTTAGGAAGGCCCCCTGTAATATTCGCCGGAAAGCTTTCGGACACTCAGAAAAAGAAGCTTATAGAATACGGAAAGGGAAATTATGATGAAGAAGAGAATTTATTAGAAATAATTGGTAATTCCTATTCGGGATCTGATATTATAGAAGGAATCATTATAAAGTCTGGAGATCAGCTTATTCAAGTTCAGACTTATGAATTTGAAATTCTAAATGAGGCATATCAAAGAGTAGAGAGCTCCAGAGATTTTTATGATCTTACTCTGCTTAGAATTAATTCTTTCATGGATAGGTATGATTATCCTCAGCTTACAGAAAGATCGTCCGATGAGCTCTATCTCGAATTAGTTTGCGATATATTTAATAATTATTGCAAAGCTGGAAATATCTCTGAAGATATCGATCCAAAATACTTAAATCCGCCTAGCTATGGCTATTCCGGGGATTTAAACCTTCTATTAATCAAAAATCTGGATACAATTAAGATTCTCGAGAGCGGGAATAAAATTCATGAATCCGTATTTAAAATTATGCTTTCTTCTTTTAGAAAGTATAAGAAACCTTATGGACTTTTAGATGAATCTCATGTTCAGAAATTTAATACTTATGTCTATTTTATAAATGAGAAGACTAAAGGACAGAGTTTAGGAACTATTCCTATGACCGAATTAATTACGGAAGGAAAAATAGAAGAGGCTTCCGATAATGTAGTAGTTAATGCTGTTCACGATAAGATAAAAACTGATGTAGATAATATGAAAATTATTGCATCAGTTCAAAAAGCATTCCAGCCTATTGCTCCTAAACTAAATAAGGGCAAAGATAGATGCGTAATTTATTTGACTGATCCCCAACCATTGACAAAATCTCAGGAGGAAAATATTCAGGATCTTGCTAGAGTCTGGAAAGCACCCGTTCTTCTTGCATTTGTCAGGGGAAATGCTAGATTAGATGGAGAGAAATTCCACTTATCTGATGAGATTAGGAAAGCTCAGCTAGAATCATTTGCTGATACTCATAAGGATATAGTTCCTGCTTTCTTCTCTATCGAATCATGGGATTTAGTAGAGATATTCCAGTATGCTAGACCATCATATGAACCGATAGCTGTCATAACAGATAGTGATAAAAAGAGTGAATTTTCGATCCAACTATACTTTGAAGAAGAAGTTATGGGTGGGCGAATTGGTGTTGAGAAGGACTTTAATATTGGGGAGATGGAGAATAAGGATAAGTTAACTGCTTTCCGAACCATCGAAGATAATGAAGTCGTAACATTTAGAGAATTAACTCCGGATTCTGTATGGGGATATTTTAATACTATGGTTTCTGAATATAGAAAGTGGAATGGAAGTGTGCCCGAACAGTTTAAAGAGAATAAATTTTGAATAAATAAAATAAAAGTATAGATATGTCTATAATTACTCCGACGAGAGAAGAATTAAAAGAGGCTTGCAAAATGCTTCAGTTTAATATTAATATTCCTAGCATAATTGAATATCTTAATGAAAATGATGTTGATTATAGGGGATGGACTGATCTAGAAATGATTCGTTGGTATCTAGAAAATGGGGGTCCGATAAATGAATCTCTTAATGAGGGAACTTGGGCTTTGCCTAAATCCTCTCAGGAGAGAAAGGATGCAGCTCTTTATTTCACAGATATAATTGAGAGGCTAAAGAAAGAGATATATCCAGTATTTGGGGATGATATTCTTTTTGATGAATTTGATGGCGCTATTAGGAGAATTGAGGAGCTTTCTGCTATTCCAGAAGAAGAAATTACGGAATCCCTTAATGAAGATGTTACAATACCTCCTCAATTAGCTAATCAATACCTTACCGTTAAGAAACAAATGGCTGATAAACAGAGTAAGAGAGATCAACTTATGAAATCTGTTAATCAGGTGGATAATGAGATGAATATTCTTAATAAAAATCTTATTGCAATAGAGACAAAAGCAGCTGAATTACAGGGAAAGGAAGTTGAAGCTCAGGGAGAAAAAGCGCAAGGTACTCAGACTGTTGAAGTTCAAGGAAACGTTAAAGAATCTCTAGATATTGACGAATGGTGGAGAGAAAATGTTTCTGAAGCTATGGATGATGAATCGGATGATAATTTTGATTTAGATCAAGAGATTTATGACAGAAACCCAGATTATGATATTGAAGGGGATAGGGAAGAATTCGATGAGGAAGAGGATGTGGAGGATGAAGATTCTTTAGAGGGTGATTATGTTTTCGCAGTAAAAGTTATTGACGGAGACGAGGAAGAGGATATTATTGCTAAATTTTACAGAGATGAGGAGGAGGATTTTTGGAAGGCTAGAGTCGTACAAGGATCTGAAGAACCTATCGAAAGTATGCAATTTGATCCGGAGATGGAGAAATTGGATATCATTGAGCACCTAGCGACAATATATGACGAAGTTGAAGAGATAGATACAGAGGATTATGAAGAGATGTTAGACGATAAAGAAGTTATCGACGATATTTTTTATGATGATATAGTAAAATAATTTTATAAAATGCCAGAGAAGAAGGAGACTAAGAGTCCATGGGGAGAATTTATGACAAAGTTTCGAGATATTGTTTTTATAATTCTATTCCTAGTGACATCAGCTGGATGGATAGTTACATCTACAGCTAATAAAACAAAGATGAAAGTAGTCTTAGAGGAAACAACAAAAGCAGTTAATGATTTAAAAGAAGAGGTAAAAGAAATAAATAAAACTCTTCAGAAACAAGCTGAATTAAATGGTCAGATTATTCAATATATGAGAGAACAATGAAAAAATTAATATTACTAGCTTTTATGATATTTTTATGGGGATGCGGAAATTCTGCAAACAGAGAAGAACCCATAATGACAGATTCAACTTCTGTGTCATTAGAATTATCTGATACTACTCTTTATCCTGAAGAATATGTTGAATCACCTGCAGAAGAGAGTGTTGCTCAATTAGATTCTCAAAGAAAATTATTAAGAGATACTATGAGAAGCGATTCTATTTCTGAAGAATCCGAATCTGAAAGGCCATTTCAGATATCTAAATTAGATACTATATCCTTGCTTCCCGAAATCAAGAGGAATAAAGAAATTATTAAGCAACAACAAGAAATTCTTGATTCTCTGATTAAGAAGAAATGATGTTATAAAAATCCTGCAAAAATGTTAGTATTTATAGTGATATATAGACTATAAATCAAAAATTAATGTTATAACTATGAAAAACTATGTTCCTGTAACTTTAGATCAGTATATCAATGAATCTAAATCAATTACGCTTAAGAGAGGATATGGTGCTAAACAACCGGTTGTAGTTGGTGCAAGTGCTCCAATTAGAAATCAGGTTCTAGCCTATGTTGCTGAGGGTCAGAGAGTTAAATCTGCTGATCTTAAAAGATTTGTTGCTGGCTTGAACGAGACTAATGCCAATCCAGCTGCTGCCGCTACAATGTGGCTTAGAAGAAATGGAAAATTCTTCGTTACTGAAAGCCGTCAAGGAGTAACTTATTATAAGCTCTCTCCTTTAGGTCAAAGACTTGTTAATAGATTTGCTTCTCCAGCTGGTCTATCTGAAGCTCAGATGAATAAAAAGGTAGGAGTTTTAGTAAGGGATAAGAATGGCAAGGAGATAATTAAGGATGTAGAGCCGGGATCGGAAGTCATTACTTATGTTAATGGTAAAAAGGTCATTAAGAAAGCCCCTATGAAGATGTCTGAATCTATGGAAAGAGTATCGCCAGAAGAATTTACGGCTTTTGTACAGGGATTAATAGATTCGAATATGTCTGCTGCGCAGGCATCTTATGAATTAAAATCTTTTATGGATGCAAATCCTTATATGCATGAGGAGATAGGTGAAATAGAAGGTAGAGATATGTATAAAGAAGGAGTAGATCTTTTTATGGATCATTTTGGCTATAAAATGTCTGAATCCAAAAAATATGATTTCAAAGATCCTAAAACTAAGGAGCCTGGAATCGTTGATAAGGATAAGGAGGAACTTGATGAACATGACCTTGGTGGCAAACTAAGTTCAAAACTTCATAATCTTCTATCAAAGAATCAGGATAAGGATGATAAAGAATTTGATGGCTTTGAAGATGAGATTACTAAGAAAGGAAATCCGCTCGGAGTCCTTACTGAAGAGAGGAGGAAGAGAATCGAACAGATTATAGAGAATATTAAGTCTCGTCAGGAAAAACCTCTTAATGAAGAGGAAGAAGAGGAAAAAGAGGAAAAAGAAGAAGGATCTGCTGATGAATTATCATTTGATGATCTAGATCTTGGAAGTGAGGAGAAGGAAGAAGGTGACGAGAAAGAAGCTGAAGGCGAAGAGAAAGAAGATGAAGGTGAAGAAGAGAAGGAAGAAGGAGAAGAGGAAGAAGCTGAAGGCGAAGAAGAGAAGGAAGAAGGAGAAGAGGATAAGGTAGAAATTACCGAATTTATTCTTACCGTTGATGATGTTGATGCTGCTATTGAGGAGCTAGAAGAAAAAGGAGTAACTGCTGAAAAAGTTGTTGATCCTGATGCAGAACCAGAAGAAGGTGAAGAAGAAGCATATAAGAAAGACGAGATTTCTGTTAAAGCAGAAGACTGGGACGAGCTTAAAGGCTGGCTCGAAGAAAAGGGCGTTGACGTTGAAGAAATGTTCGGCGGTGAAATAGAAGTTGAAGAGGTTGAAGATGAAGAAGAAGGTGAAGAAGGTGAAGAAGGCGATATGGATCTTGATCTCGGAGGCGAAGAAGGCGAAGGTGAAGAAGGCGAAGGCCTTGATCTTGATCTAGCTGGTGAAGATGATGAAGAACTTGAACTCGATCTCGAAGGAGAAGGCGAAGAAGTTGAGGAGTCTCTTACCGGAATGGAAAATCACGAAGATGATACTAATAACCTAATAAAAGGTGCAAAACAGGTAATTATTAATTATAAATAAAAACCTATTTCTTAAATCTAGAGGGAAGTCATATCGGCTTCCCTTTTTTATCGATATATAAAGAAAATGTTTACTTCATGAGAGCCAAAACTGTAAATGAAGCTCAGAATTTCGAAAGGGGAAAGAATCCTAAAGCAGCTTTAGGCATTGGCGGGATAAATCTCTATGATTTATACCAGGAAAGAATGGAGGAATTGGAAAGAGAAATATCTATGTCTAAGATTAATGCAGATACAGAATGGGAAGAATATCTTAGAGAGAATTTTGTTGGAAAGAAGATTACAGCTCATATGACTCGAATGGTTACATTTAATATAAAGACGAAGCAAAAATCATTGGATTCTGAAACTAAATATGGGGAATTTACTATTGTGGTACAGGATATTAGACCAGGGGAATCATTTAGTGATGCCATAGGTAGAAATGTTGAGATATCTCCCCAAGCTATTGTGGCTGATATGGAAGGAAAGATCTACACCATGAGACTACATCAAAAAATTTATGTTGAGTAATGAGGGCTAAATTCGTTAATGAAAAGCTGAATTTTGAAAGAGGTATCCATCCTAAACAGGCCTTAGATGTTGGCGGAATTTGTTTGGGGGAGGAGAGATGGAAAATGAAGAAGAAATTGGAGGATGACTGGAAATTCTTATTATTAACTCTTCTTGATGGAAAGACTATTTCAGCTCAGATGAATAAGATATCAGAAAACGGGGGAAAATTAACAGGAAAAGATACTTGGGGTAATTATACAGTTACTATTGAAGACTGGGAGGTCCCCGATATTGATGATATGGGGATCAATATAATAGGAACGGATAAAGAACACTATATTCTTCCTATTGATGATAAAAAGATATACATACATAATGCGCGCTAAACGAGTTCCATATAAGGCATACATATTCGATTTTGATGACACGTTGGTAAAAACTGATGCAAAGGTTCATGTTCTTAGAGATGGAAAACGTATAAAATCTCTAACTCCTACAGAATTTAATCACTATATCTCTCAACCAGGAGAAACATTGGATCTAGAAGATTTCGTGGATCCAAGAATAATTATGAATGCTAAGAAATATAAAATGTGGCCTGCTCTTCAGAATATAGATGCTGCTAGAAAAATGGGAAGATCCTCTTCAGATATTTATATTCTTACAGCTAGATCTCCCAGAGCTCAGCAATCAATACATAATTACTTAACTAATAATGGAATTGATATACCGATAGAAAATGTCATTACTATTGGAACGGATTCGGAGGAGGCTTATGATATAGCAGAAGAGAAAGGAAAAATACTGCAGGGATTAAAGGATCAATATACGGATGTTTTCTTCTATGATGATAGTCCGGATAATATCCAATTAGCGACAAAGATAGGTGGAATAAAAACTAGACTTATTGATTGGCACAAATAAATTAAAGAATATTATGGAAGCTAAATTTATTAGGGGCAAAGATCCAAAGCAGACTTTGAATTTGGGATTGGCAAGCAAAGTTTTTAAATCATGTGGTAAACCGTATCAAGAAGGAGGGGGATATTCTTTTACCGCTTATAGCTCAGAGTCATGGATGGATATCATTCAGTGGCTTCTGGATCAGGGATATACTGCTGAAGAGACAGAAGAGGTTATGAGAAGTAAATTAATGAGATGGGCTTCCGATCATGCTGAGACCGAATATGGATCTCATACTTTAGAGGATTTTATTAAATTTAATGAGGAACCCGGATTTAGACATAGGGGAAAAACAAATGTTGATGATTTTCTTGATGAATATTTTCCAGATCCTAGTAGGGCAGAAAGAGTTAAAAGACAGATCGATGAAGATGCTATGGGAGGGGTAAGCGCTCCAATGGGAACTCTAAATAATACACCTGGAACTGGAAGTGCTCAACCGCCAGCTTCTGTATCCATGGGGTCTATGGGAACTTCCAGTACAGGATCCGGAGATAAATGGGATGCTTCTATAGGCTCTATTCATACTCAGGCCCCATCTAAAAAGGTCAATGAGATGAATATTAATCCTCATGATAAATTAGGGGTAGCAATGGCTAAGAAAATGGGGGTTCCTCTAGTTTTCAAGAAGGGCAAGGGGGATAAGGATGTTGAACAAGTAAAAGTGGATGAAGATATCGATTTATCAACAAGCCTAATGACTTTTGATGAATGGGCAGAAAAATTCAATAAAAAATTATGAAAATCGTGAAAGAATCTCTAGATGGAAAATCAGATTTGGAAGAGGTTTCCGAATCAGGAGGATTTAGGCTAAAAGGAGTTACTTATGATATATGGAGGACCCCCGCAGGAAAGGTCTATGCAGGGGAGCAAGGAATTCTTAGTCATAAAGATACTCTCATCCCATGGGCTGAGATAAAAGAGCTCATGAAAAAATATTCAGCATAATAAAAACCTTTTGGTGCCCTTTCTATATAAATTCTAAAAAGAATAGAAATGGCAAAATCAACTATTAAATTTACAAGAATTAGGGATGTTAAACTACCTTCCCGCGGTCATAAATTAGATGCAGGAATCGATTTCTTCGTTCCTAAATTCGATAAAGTATTCATTAAAGACCTTTTAATCAAGAATCCTAATCTCAGACCTGAAGAAGTGTTTGATGGATGTTCATGCACAACCCTTACTATTTCAGGAGGGCAGAGGGAAGCTGAGGTCAAGTTCGATCTTCATGATTATAATGATTCGATCGTTAGATTTGATGATGTAGAAGGACTTAATTATTTTATTCTACCTCCACTCTCAAGAGTTAATATTCCATCCGGAATTTATTGTCAAATGCAGGAGGAGGGAAGAGCCCTTATAGCTGCTAATAAATCAGGGGTAGCTTCTAAGCATGGACTAATCTTTGGAGCTCAAGTGGTTGACTTCGAGTATCAGGGGGAAATTCACATCAACGTCATAAACACATCATCAAAAGTGGTTCGTATTTATGAGGATCAGAAGCTCATTCAATTTGTCGAGACTCCGGTATTTACTTCTGAAATAGAAGAGGTTGATACTCTCCAGGATTTATATAAAGGAGCGACTTCTCGTGCTGACGGTGGATTTGGCTCAACCGATAAGAAGCCAGAACAACTCAATTCATAATGGCAAAACCAATATTAGTTGTTAATTATTGCATTGACGGCCTTACTCAAGAACAGGTTGTCAGAAACTTTAAGGAGTTAAGAAATGTTGTTGAGAACTCCGGTATAAATGATGACTATTTCACATTCTTCCTTCCTGTAAAAACTGACTCACATATTCAGGTCTTTTATGAAAAAGATTTTGATGAAGAGAAATATGAGGAACTTAAAGAAATGATTAAACAGAAATTTGAGGAATTGAAATGAATAATGGAATAAAAATATACATAGCTTCTCCCTATAATGCCGGAGATAGAGAGAAGAATACAAAACTTCAGATAGATGCTTTTCATATTCTGAGAGATTTTGGATATCTTCCTATTGCACCCCTTTTAAGCCATTATGTTAATCTTGTTAGAGACAGGTCTCATAAAGATTGGCTGGAATATGATATTGAATTGCTTAAAATCTGCGATATTGTTGTTAGGCTAAGGCCTAAAGATGAGAAAGGTGTCGAAATCCCATCACCTGGAGCAGATATAGAAGAACAGAAAGCTAAAGAATTTGGAATTCCGTATTTCGAATTTGGAACTCTGGACCAGATGGCATTTTTCTTTCAATCAATGGAATTTAAATTATAATATTATGAGTGACGGGATAACAGAAGCAAGAAGAGGAACTTATTTCCTTGACCGATCAGAAAGCCCTGAAGAGAGGGAAAGGAGATACAATGAAGAGATGGAGAGGTTGAAGCAAAAACGAATCGAAGTCGTTAAAATGATTCAGGCAGAAACAGACTTGGAAAAGGCCCAGGATATACTATTGAAATTTCTCTATAATCCAAGACCATAATTTAAATATACGTTAATTTTAAGAGGTTTATTCTTTTAGAGTAAACCTCTTTCTTTTTTGACCATATAAATTAAAAAGAAGAGAACATGATTATTTCAATTGAGCAACGACAGTCCAAATTAATTGTTTCCCATATTAATAAAGAGGGAAATCTTGCTTATATGCAATTGAATATTCCTGTTTCCCACCAATATTCTTATGTCTATTCAAAAAGTGCTGCAGGTTCTTTGCCGGGTATTAAATCATGGGACGGTAAACCAGTTCGAAAGGTTCCTGCTCCGTTTCTTTCCAGGCATCGTATTCAGGAATTTTTTATGGATGCGGGTGATCAATTAACGGCCCCTCTTTTCGAAAGAAATATGCCTAATCTATATTCTTGTGATATAGAGGTTGATGTAACTGATGATGGATTCGCAGAAGCTTCTGATGCTCGAAATAGAATTAATTCAATTGCTTGGTCTCATTATCCAGATGTAACTGTTTTCGGACTTAAAGACCTATCTGGAGAACAATGTAACGAAGTTGAGGAAGAAATAAACAATCACTTAAAACCTATTGGAAAGGAGTATAAGTTTGTTTATAAGAAGTATGAGAGCGAAAGCGATATGCTTTATGATTTTCTCTATAATTATGCTAGACATGCTCCTCTAATTACTGGATGGCACTTTTGGAATTACGACTGGAGGTATATCTATAATAGGTGTAAGCGTCTTAATTTGGATATTTCTTGGATGTCTCCGACTCGTCAGTGGTATAAGCATAAAATTATGGATCGGAACAACAGGGCTGATATATTTCTCCCCCAGCATAAGCTTATAGTTGACTATATGGAGATTTATAAGAAGTGGGATAGGGTAATTGATCCAAAAGAGAATAACTCGTTAGACTTCGCTGCAGAGGCCGCATTAGGCATCACAAAAGTTAAGTATTCTGGAACATTTCAGGATCTCTATAGGGATTATCCTAAACATGTTTTCTACAACGCTATTGATACAATTCTTGTTGAGGAGATACACAATAAGCTAAAGACCATGGAGACATTCCTCGGTCTTGCTAATATCAATAGAGTTGAGGCAATGAATGCTTTTTCTCCTATTGCCATGCTCGAAGCAACGGCAACAAGATATGCTTATAAAAGAGGCCTAGTTTTTCCAAAGGGCAATTTTGATAAAACTCGTGAGGATTATGAAGGGGCATTTGTATTTAAACCTACCCCCGATTTATATGGTTGGGTGGCTGCTTTTGACTATGCTTCTCTTTATCCAAGTATTATGAGGCAGTTTAAGATTTCAATGGAAAATTTTGTGGGAAAGAATAAAGACTATCAGCCGAAACCTCATGAGATAAAATGTTCAAGCGGAGCTATTTTTGATGCTTCGGTAGAACCACTTCTTCCAGAGATACTCACCGATTACTATGCTCAGAGAAAGGAGGCTCAAATGATTGCCAAAAAAGCTGAAATTGAGGCTAATGAATTGAAAATGATCCTTAAAAAACGACTTAGCTCTGCACAAAAATCTCTATCTTAAATGTTTGTTAAGAAATAATTAAGGGTCGTTAAAAGGGGATAAATAAGAGAGTAAAAATATAAAAATAATGTAAAATAAGTATGGGTAAGTCATATTCGGAGGCCCAATTGAGAGAGCAGGGCCTTCTTTATTTCAAAGGAGATATACTCGCAACGAATGTATGGATTAATAAATACGCACTAAAGACTAAAAGAGGAGATTACAAGGAATTAACACCAGATGAAACGATAAAGAGATTAGCAGCTGAAATAGAGAGAGCTGAAGCAAAATACCCAAACCCCCTTTCCCACAGACAAATTTACGAAATGCTTAAGGGCTTCAAATATTTTATATTTGGAGGCTCTATTCTTTTTGGCCTGGGAAATGATGAGCAGGTTTCATCTTTAGGAAATTGTTTTTTTATTGATAATGGGTCAGATTCTTATGGAGGAATATTCCAGACAGAGGAGTCGATGGTTCAGCTGATGAAAAGAAGAGGTGGAGTCGGTATTACATTAGAGCATTTAAGGCCCGAAACTTCTCTTGTCAATAATGCTGCTAAGACCTCTACAGGTGCAGTTTCATTTATGGATAGATTTTCTAATGGAACAAGAGAGGTTGCTCAAGACGGACGAAGAGGAGCTCTAATGATAACTATGCATGTGGATCATCCAGATATCATGAAATTTATCATGAAAAAAGATGATCTTACAAAAGTAACTGGAGCTAATATCTCTGTGAAGGTAACTGATAAATTCATGGAGGCTGTTGAAAGGGATGAAGACTATTATTTGTGCTGGCCTGTTAAGGATAAAAAACCAGAGATAAAAGAAAACCTTCCGTATAATTCTCTTCATATTCTTGAAGATGGATCCCATGTTAGGCGTGTTAGAGCAAAAGAGATATGGGATTCTATAGTTAAGCAAGCTCATAAAAATGCTGAACCAGGTGTTCTATTCTGGGATAATGTCGTTAAGGAATCTCCTGCAGATTCTTATTCTCATTTAGGATTTACAACGAAGGGAACTAATCCTTGTGGGGAAGTCCCCTTATCCCCTTATGATTCATGTCGTTTGGGGTCTATTAATCTTTATCCTCTTGTTGATGATCCTTTTACTCCAGATGCCCGATTTAATTTTCAGAAATTGGCAAAACATGCTCGAATAGCTCAGAGATTTATGGATGATATTGTAGAGCTGGAAGAGGAAAAGGTGATAAATATTATAGCTAAGATAAACAGCGATCCAGAGGATACGGAAATTAAAAGAAATGAATTAAGAACATGGGAAAGAGTCTTAGAAGTGTTGAGGAAGGGCCGAAGAACGGGAGTTGGCGAGCTAGGCTTAGGGGATGCGCTAGCTGCTCTGGGAATAAGGTTCGGAAC